>JAEEGJ010016237.1_pt1 | contig 17151 bp, 15 predicted proteins | sample 8958761 | NCBI WGS metagenome assembly JAEEGJ01 (sample SAMN16246546, study PRJNA631951) | gut metagenome | biome: gut microbiome; feature: rumen; material: RS-attached | host: Bos | place: Iran: Karaj | collected 2018-10 | reverse complement strand
CAATATACTGGTTCATCCAGCCTTCGAGGTCTGTAAACTTACGTTGGATGGCATTTTCGCTGACGCCACCAAGACCAATCTCATTGGTGACAAAGATATAGGTGGCATTTGGCTCAGTAAACTTATCGAACTCAGCCTTAGCCAATTCAAGCGACTTGTCGACGTCTGAATTATTGGTGAAAAAGAAATTTGTCAGCCAGAGTGTCACGCAGTCGATAACGCCCACTCTGCCTGTCATATCGTGTAGACTCAATTTCGTCTCTTCCTCGATGTTCGTCCACTGGGGCCCGCGACGCGCCTGGTGCCTGCGAACGCGCTCACGAAACTCCTCGTCCCAGATATGGGCAGTAGCCAGATAGACGGGATTCGGACTCAGGCTTAATGCCATTTCCTCAGCTGTCTTGCTCTTGCCTGAACGCTGTCCACCAGTAATCAGAATTATCTTTTTCATAGCGCACATACCACTAAATATACCGTCAGTTCCACCAGCAGGCAGACGGCTCCGCAACAGTCACCCGTATAGCCACGAAGCTTGTTCCAGATGAGCAGATAGAGGAAATACATCACAAGACAAGGGATAAAGATAATCATCTCCCATGATAACCCTGTATACCACAGATACAAGCCCATTGGCAGCAATCCCTGTATGGCGAGGCCGACGCCTGCCCAAGCGCTGAACTTCCGATAAACGGTTTTATTCTTCGCCTCTTCCTCCCGTCTGGCGTAGGGCATCATCAGAATGAGTTCTGCTGTCACCATTCTGGCGTATGGCGTTGCTGCCAGAATGGTCAGGGTTGCCATTATTGGTGACAGCGAGAGGAGCGTGGCAAAGAGCAATAGATGATAAAGAAGAAGGCCGATGACACCGTATGTGCCGATATGCGAGTCTTTCATGATGGTAAGGATGCGCTCGCGGTCTGAGCCTCCACCTCCGAAACCATCGAGGAAATCAGCTAAGCCGTCCTCATGCAAAGCACCTGTAATCAGCAGTCTTACCACGATGGCCAACAAGACGGCAACGGCGTATGGCAACACGAGACTTCCGAAGTAAAGTGTTGCTGCCATCAGACCTCCTGTGAGCCAGCCCGTCAGAGGCCAATACTCAACAACGGAATTGTAGCTTTCCTTCGACGGCTGATGCAGTCGCCAGAAGGGCAATCGCGTGAAAAAGATGAACGCGGCCCAGATTCTGTCATACCATTTTGTTTGGTCGATATTTATTTGCATATTATTCGAATTTGCTTGCAAAAATACAAAAATATTTTGTACTTTTGCAGACAAATAAGAATTATTGATAAAGAAATGAAGAAAACAGCCTTTTCGTTGGTTATTGCAGCCTTTGTTTGTGCTTGTTCTGTAAAATATTCACAATCGCAGGCTTCTGCTGATACGGCCTCAAATGATTCCGTCGTTACCATCGATGTCAAGTATGCCACAGGTTTCAGTGTGCGCGACTCTGCTGATGTCCGTTTGGTGAATGTAGGCAAAAACGACCGCTTTGCTTTGGTTCAGAGCGACGATGTGAATGTTCCCAATGGATATACAAAGATTCGTGTGCCTATCAAGAATACCATCTGTATGACGGCCCTTCAGCTGTCTAACTTCACCATTCTTGATGCCCATGATGTGGTGAAGGGCATCACAGGCACGAAGAATCTCTTCAACAAGGATATTCTTGAACGCGTGAAAGACGGTCGTATCGTGAAGATCGGTATGGAAGGCAACTTCGATACGGAGCTGGTGCTGGCTGCTAATCCCGATGTCATTTTTATCTCGCCTTCGAAACGTGGCGGCTATGATGCCATTAAGGAGACGGGTATCACACTGGTGCCTCACCTTGGCTATCAGGAACTCGACCCTCTGGGACAGGCCGAATGGATTAAGTTCGTGGGCATGTTTATCGGAAAGGAGCGTGAGGCCAACGAGATCTTTGCGGGAATAGAGAATCGCTACAACGAACTAAAGTCGAAAGCAGACTCACTTATCCATCACCCATCACCCAACACCCATCACCCAACACCTACAGTTTTCAGTGGCGAGATGCACTATGGTAATTGGCATGCTGTGGGCGGTAAGAACTATCTGGCACAGATCTTCCGCGATGCTGGTGCTGACTATGTCATCAACGATGATGAGACGGCTGGCGAAGATCTGGAGTTTGAGAAGATGTATTCGCTCGCTGCAAATGCTGACTACTGGCGCATCTTGAACAGCTATCCTGGAGAATTCACCTACGAGGCATTGAAAACTTCGGAGCCTCGCAACGAACTCTTCAAGGCTTACAAGGAGAAGAAGGTCATCTACTGCAACATGAAACAGCAGGCCTACTACGAGATTTCTCCTGTTCAGCCTGATGTTTTGTTGAAGGACTTCGTGGCCATCTTCCATCCGGAACTCGTAGAACCGGATTATCAGCCCACCTATTACAGACTTTTAAAATAGCATGAAGCGTACGTTGCCACTCATATTGACGCTTATCGCAGGTATCCTGTTGCTACTGATTATCAACCTGCTTATCGGATCTGTTAAGATTCCTGTGGCAGACGTGTGCCGTATTCTGATGGGCGATGACTCTAACGAGATTTGGACGAACATCATATTCAGCAGTCGTCTGCCTCAGGCGTTGACAGCCATTGTGGCAGGTGCTGGTCTTGCTGTCAGCGGACTTCAGATGCAGACGGTCTTCCGTAATCCCTTGGCAGGGCCCTCTGTATTAGGCATCAGTAATGGTTCTGCCCTTGGTGTTGCCTTTGTGGTGTTGTTGTCTGGAAAAGTGGGAGGAGTGGCTCTCTCTCGTTTGGGTTATCTGGGTGATGCGGCTATGAGTGTGGCAGCTATCATAGGTGCAATGGCTGTGCTGCTTCTGATTCTATGGTTGACGCAGAAGGTGAAGGGCAACGTCACCCTGTTAATCATCGGTGTGATGATAGGCTATCTGGCCAATGCCATCATCGGTGTGTTGAAGTTCCTCGCTCCTGAAGAGGATGTCAAGTCGTTCGTCGTCTGGGGACTGGGTTCGTTTTCGAGAGTCTCTGGCGATGAGATGGTGCTGTTTATTGCGCTGATGTGTGTTCTGTTGCCTTTGGCTTGTCTGTTGGTGAAAGACATGAACCTGATGCTGCTGGGCGACCGCTATGCCTCGAATCTGGGATTGAACATCCGTCGCAGTCGTATGTTGGTGATTGTCTCTTCTGGCATCCTTGTCGCCATTGTCACAGCCTATTGCGGACCTATCATGTTCATCGGACTGGCAGTTCCTCATCTGGCTCGTGCCATCTTCCGAACTTCTGATCATCGTATCCTGATGCCCGCCACAGCGCTCTGTGGTGCTGTGCTCGCCCTATTCTGCAACTTCATCGCCCGTATGCCAGGCTTCGAGGGGGCTCTGCCTGTCAATAGCGTCACGGCTTTAGTCGGCGCCCCTGTCATTGCTGCTGTCCTTTTTGGCAAGCGGAAGAGCGAAGTGGTAGAGAATTAATTCTTACTTCTATAAGATCCTTTTGATGTCCCGCAAATGCTCCACGATGAAGGTGGGCTTCTGTTGGATATCTTTATCTTCGATGGCCCAGCGGTTGAAGAGCATCGCATCGAGGCCGGCATTGAGGGCACCGATGATGTCGCTCTGCAGATTGTCGCCTATCATGAGTGTGGTTTCACGACTGGCTCCAGACAGTTTGAGGGCGTAGTCGAAGTAGGCTTTCGAGGGTTTGTTCACCCCAGCGTCCTCGCTCAGGATAATGGTGTCGAAGTAATCTCTGAGACCACAGGCATCAAGTTTCTTGTACTGCACTTCGTGGAAACCGTTGCTGCACATGTGCATCCGATAGCCCCTTTGCTTCAGGTATTCCATCACTTCGTGAGCACCGCTGATGACGTCAGGCTTCGAAGCGCAGAAGTCCAGAAATCTGTCACTTATTTCCAGACAGAGTTCTTTTGTAATCTCAATCCCTTTGCCTACACTTAAGGGGCGGCGGAATCGCTCTACTATCAGATAATCGCGTGTGATTTCGCCTTTGGCATATTGCGTCCAGAGGTCGATGTTAGCCGTCCAATAAGCATCATAAAATACTTGCGGATCAGAGAAATAGCGTTCCAAATGAAAATAATCAAACGTCTCGCTCAAAGCAATCACCGCATTACCGTGCGTATCATAGAGCGTATCGTCGAAGTCGATGAATAGGTCTTTATATCTCATTGTTGATAGATTTTTCCGTTGTCGTCAATAAGAAGTATAGTAAGACTGGCGTTTGGCAGGAGGGGCGAGCAATATGTTTCACAATGCCGGATTACCGTCTGCGCGAATGCTTGCAACTGGTCAGATGGTATCCTCTCCCACAACTCTCTGGCCAGTGTGATGTTGCTAATGTCGATAGTGATACCTGCCTCGTTGAGCATCTGACGGATGAAGTCGAGGTCCATCGTGGTCTTGCGGCTATGGGTATCCAGATGTCCTGCAGCGAGTTTCACGGCCTTGCCCAGCATCACGCCCAGTGTTACGTGCTTGAATTCGAGCTCGTTGGCCATCTTCAGCGTCTCACCGATATAGTTGCCATATTCCACAAAAGCCTGTTTGGGCAGGTCTGGATAGAGTGCCTTTACAAATCGCTCACTCTTGGCGCCACTATTAATGACGACACGCTCTGAACCAGAAGCTTGCGCCACCGTCATACATTTGTGGATGCTGTCGACAAAAGCCTCCTCTGAGAATGGCTTCACGATGCCAGAGACGCCGATAATCGAGATGCCGCCCTCGATACCAAGACGAGGATTGAAGGTTCTTCGGGCAATCTCTGCGCCTTGAGGCACACTGATGGTTACACGGAGTGGGACACCAAAAGGTTCGAGGTTACGGCGAATCATCTCTCGCGGTGCCTTGTTAATAGCCGCCTCCCCAGGAGGAAAATCGAATCCTGGCAGTGTGAATCGTCCTACACCCTCGCCGCCGAGAATCATGGGGACAGGCCCATGATCGCTTGTGTCAAGCGAATCAAGTGACCTATCCCCATGATTCTCAACCTTTGCTCTTACCTCAATGCCGTCCGTCACATCCGGATCATCGCCAGCCTCCTTGATACAGTAGGCATAGCCCTCGCCATAACCCACCGCCACATCGATGGTCTCGCCATTGGGCAGCAATACAGGCACCTCTTTGGGTTGCTCGCCAAACAATAGCAGCTTCGTTGCTGCTATCGCTGCTGCTGTAGCACAAGTGCCCGTTGTCAGTCCGCTATGCAAAGGATAGAAATCTGGTAGCAGTTTTTCTACCATTCTTCTCAATCCGTGAGGCCCGTTAACGCAGTGCTTGAAGGCTAATTCTGGCCGTTTTAATACCAGAATACGCATACCTTTTTCTTTGGCCTCCTTAACCTTTTCGCTAAAACCTCCGGATTCACCACTCTCTTTCATCAGAACCGCCTCAGCCTCAGCCGTTTGGGGATAGAAACACAGTTGTTCGTCAGTAGCCCCTTGTTCGTGAGCCAGTTGGATGCTGCTCTCGCGATTCAGAATGCGATAGACGACCTTGATGCCCTGCGCCTCCAAAAATCTCAGTTTGCTGATGCTCTGCACACCCGTCGTCGCCAGCAGCGAATGAATATCCGTCGGCACCTGCGAGTAGTCATCAATCCACTCGATGTCTGGGTCGCGCTCTGGATAGATGCGCTCATAACGGATAACGGGTATCTGCATCGGCTCGGCCACTTCGGCTATCGTCTTATGCAGTTGCGAGGCAAAGGGGTGGGCTGCATCTACAATCAAGCGAATCTCATGTTCCTGGCAGAAAGCACGCATCACCTCACCATCCATCGCACCATCGATGCGCTGTCCGTTGTGTAGCGTCAGTTCCTGCTCGCCTGTCTTCGTGCTATAGAAATAGGTTGTCCCTGCTTCTTCCAGCACCCCTGCGGCCTTTCGTCCTTCCGTTGTTCCTCCGAATACCAGTATCATTGCTAAATTATGCCACAAAGATACAGCTTTTTGTCGATATCGGCAATAAAACAGGCGTTTTTTTTACAAGGCCTTCCAACACTTTTTAGAAGGCCAAGGAAAAAGTGTTGGAAGGCCTTGTAGCAAGAAATCCATAGCCACGTGATTTAGATATACGGATAATCGCCGATGCATGTTATCCGATACAACAGCCGGCCGGTCTTTGCATCGACATAGACATAGTCATGATATTCCCATTCGTCGTGTTTATAGGCCCAGACCAGCCGCGGCATCAGCACTCCGTCGACGGGGAACTCCATAAGGGACGGGTAGAGGCGCTTGTTCTCTCCCCAAACGGGCTCCTTGATGTAGTTTTCCACGATTTTCTTGGCATCGTCCTCGCTGATGCTTGCCGTGACGGGGATGTCGTCGAAGACAACGAAATGTCCTGAGGCCTGACGCATCACTCCACCGTTGTATTCGAACTCCCATGTGGCCTGCTCCACAGGGATGCCTGCGTAGTACTGCCTGTAGATCGTGCGGTTTTGCCACGTGTCCTTCTTCATATAGTACGGGTCATAGTACCCGCCATAGTACTCATCGATCAGCGGTAGATAAGTGCTGAAGAATTCCTCGGCGGTCTTGGGTGGCTCGGGCGAGGGCGTCAGGCCATAGTCGACGTGGCTCACGACGCCGTTCAGTTTTCTGACAGTCCAGGTGCCGACGGTGCTCACTGTCCACACGAAAAGATCTTTTGCTTCGAAATCATTGGCGGTGAACTCCGTGGTCGTCTGCTCAAACAGGGCGGGGTCGATGCCCTCCCGTGTCGTGTACTTGACGATAACGTCTTTCTTCTCCAGTTTCGGATAGAGGCGCCAGTAGTAAAAATCAACGTGGGCCTGGCTTCCGCTACCGCCGACATGGTAGCGCACCGTAGTCTCTAGCTCATAAAAGTTGCCCTTGTTCCTCAAGGTGACATCCTCGAGCTTGCAGTCGCCGTTCACACCGAATGTCCTGCCGATGATGAGCGTGTATCGGCTGAAGTCCACGTCGGGCAGTTCCTGGTTGCCCTTGTCGGCCTGCTCGAACTCTTCGCGGCTGTTGATCACATGGCAGCTTTCATAGCTGATGTCCGTGCAGAAGTCTGTGATACCATGGTAATATATGGGAATCTTGTCTTGCAACACACCTCGGAAGAATACCGACAACGGGTCGGACTTGTCGACCTCTGTTCTTCCTCTTCCGCCTTCTTCGACATCACCGCCGCGCACGGCCTGGATTTCCTGGTCAATGTCAATAACGGGGATGTCGTAGCTGGTCGTGCAGTTGCTCATGCCGATTGCCATCATTAGCACTGCGCACATCCATATAATACGATTCTTTTTCATACGTCTACATATCATCTTATAATATAATAACGCAATTCCTCGAAAAAAACTGCATGGGAGTCCATATCTTTTAACATTTTTTGTGTCGCAATTACACAATAGGCTCCTACTGTGTAATATTTCATTTCACATAAATCTTCTGCCCATTAACGATGTTCAATCCCTTCTGCAAGGTACTTAGACATTGACCTTGGAGGTTATAAATATGATGTCTGACGGCTGACGGCTGATAGCTGATGGCTTCAATTCCAGTCGTTTGTGCTTCGAATTCTCCAGTGAAGGACTCGTTGCTATTCTCCACAGTGACGGTGTAACGGCCTTTCTCGTAGGCAGAGATATCGATGTTGAGGCCTACGATGTTACCTGCGTTGATGGCTTTCTGATAGACATCTTTGCCCGTTTCGTCAGTAATGCACACCAGATAGGCATCGTCGAAAATGTGCCAGCAAGGCAAAACAGAAAATCGCTAATAATCAGCGGATTATGAAAACAAGCTCACCAAGACCTATGGAAAACCGCTATTGAAGGGTATGGAAATCGTTTGCTAACTCAGAAAAAAGTTGTACCTTTGCTTAGGAAAACGGAGGGTTCGATTGTATTAAGAGAAAAGACTGCAAAACAGATGACAGATAAACGGGAATTCGAAAGAATCTTCAGACAGCATTACGACGGAATGTTCCGACTGGCCAGAAGGATGCTGGGTGACGACGCAGAAAGCAAGGATGTGGTAAGCGACGTGTTCGCCTACCTGCTGAAGAGCAACATCGACCTGAAGTCGGATACACTCCAAGCTTTTCTGCTGACAAGCGTCCGCAACCGCTGCATCAATCTGCTTGTGCACAAACAGAAAGAGCAGCAAATGCAAAAGGCTGTGGTGGTGGAGATGATGACACCAGAGTGGACAGCAGAGGAGGAACAACTTCAGATGCTTCATCACTACATCGACACGCAGATGCCAGCGCTGACCCAGCAAATACTCCGCCTGCGCTACCAGCAGGGACTGAAGTATCGCGAGATAGCCGAGGTGCTGCAAGTGAGCGAAGTCACCGTCCACAATCATCTGTCGCAGTCGCTCAAAGAATTAAAGGACCATTTTAAAGCATTAGGTTATGGAATCAAATGACAATCTGGAACAACTCCTCAAGCAGATGTATGCCAAGGAAACCCTTCACGACGAGGATATAGACATGAAGGACATCGTCGACGAAGAGTGGGCGAAGTTTGAGGCGGAACATTTTGGAAGTGAACAGGGGAAAGTGAAAAGCAAAAAGGTTTCGTTTCTCAAGATTGCTGCCATGTTTATAGGTGTGCTGATGCTCTCTGGTATCGCTTATGCTGCCGTTCATATCATCAGGAGTCAGGAGACGGGAGTCAGGATTCAGGAGAAGGTGGTGACAACAGGCGCTCAGGGTTCAACCCTCAACAATCCGCAAGTTGCTCAAGACAGCACCTTCATGAAACCCATTGTCTACGAAGATGCAGAACTGGCAACAATACTAAGCGAACTTGCAACTTTCTATCAGGTGGAACCCGTCTTTATGAAAGAGGAAACCAAACATCTTCGCCTCTATTTTACATGGTACAAGAAACAGACCATCGACGATATTGTAGATACGTTCAACAAGTTCGAGCGCATCCACATCACTCGCGAAGACAAGAAACTGATTGTAGAATAACTATAGCCAACGACTTCATGAAACAATATATATTCACAGCCCTGTTCTGTGTGCTGACATTATGTGCCCAGGCACAGACCGTCAGTCGCGATTACCAGAACGAGTCATTGTCGAAAGTGCTCGAAGACCTGAATACAGCCACCAGCGACAAGACCATCTATTTCATCTACGACGAACTGGAGGATTTCACCGTGACCAGCCACTTCAGCAATCTCCCCATTCAGGAAGCCATCCGCGAGGTGATTGGCTTCTATCCGATGAAGGTGACCTACGACGGCGACAAGATCTTCGTTGAATGTACTCAGAAGGAAGACGCAAAAGTGATAGGTCGCATCGTGGATGAAAACGGACACCCTATAGAATTCGCCAACATCTCATTGCGGAGCATCGCAGAAACTCCTAATGACAAAGAGAACTCCACATACTTAAACGGTGGTGTGAGCAATGAGAACGGCGATTTCGTGATTCCCTGCAAGGCCCAGCGCATTGTCCTGAAGGTATCGTTTGTGGGCTACAAGACGGTAGAACGTAACGTCAGCGTGGGCCACATCGGCACCATCACCCTCCAGCCAGAGACCTATATGGTGCAAGGTGTAGAGGTGAAGGGCGAGATTCCACAATACAAAGCGGCTCAGGGCGGACTGACGGTCGATGTGCAGCACTCCATCCTGCACGATGTGGGTACTGCCAACGATCTGCTTGCGATGTTACCAATGATTCAGCAGGGTAGCGATGGCAAGTTCAATGTGTTGGCCAAAGGAGAGCCCGAAATCTATATCAATAATAAAAAGGTACATAATGCCATCGAATTGAAACAACTCAAGTCGGTTGACATCAAAAGTGTAGATATTATTATTGCTCCTGGAGCCCAGTATAACGCTGAGGTGAATGCCGTCATCCGTATCAGGACACTGAAGACGCAAGGCGAAGGGTTCAGCCTGATGGCTACCAGTCAGACGTGGAAGAATAACAAATGGAGCAACTACGATGACCTGACTCTGAAATACCGTACAGGCGGATTGGAGGTCTCTGCTAATGTAGCGCTTGACAACGGGCATTTCAGTAATGACCAGACGATCGATCAGGAACTGCATATCAAAAAAGACCTGTTTAATGCTCATGCTACTTTGCCTGGCAGGAGCAGTTGGACGCAGTTGGCTTATCAGGCTGGGGTGAGTTATGACTTCAATACCGATCATTCCATCGGTCTGAGCTTCTCTTCGCAGCATATACTCTATGACAATTATAAGTCAGAGATGAAGCAGAACTATCTCAAGAACAGAGCCTTCTATGGTGACGTCGTTCTGAAAACAAATATCGACGAGCTCGATAAACCCGTGTGGGAACTGAACACATACTACGTTGGAAAGGTAGGTAAACTGGACATCGACCTAAACGCTACGATGTTGCAGCGCAAAACGGAGAGCCATCTCAACCAGCTGGAGTTCAGTAAGGAACTTAGCGATCGTACCATCACTACCCTCAACAATGATAACCGCAGGATGGTGGCAGGAAAACTGGTGCTGGCTTATCCCGTCTGGAAAGGCATGCTGAGTGGCGGATCGGAGGCTACCTCCACACAAAGCGAAGGCAGGAATGTCAATCGGGAAGGCATCATACCAGAGGCTGACAACGAGATGAAAGAGAAGAACATAGCCGGTTTTGCGGAATACGAATTGCAGTTAAGCCAGTGGCGCCTGAATGCTGGCCTTCGCTTTGAGCATGTTAAAGCGGATTACTACTCGTTTGGCGAATGGCAGCAAGAGCCCAGCCGGACCTATAACGACTGGTTTCCCAACCTCTCGGTAGCCTGGCAGAAGGACAAGTGGAGTGCACAGTTGAACTATAGCAAGCGTATCACCCGTCCGCCCTACCGCATGCTGGAATCTATGATCATCTACGACAGTCGTATGTTCTATGAGGGCGGCAATCCGTTATTGCGCCCATCGGTGCGCCAGAGTGTCGATCTTAATCTGACCTGTTCGTGGCTGACTTTTGTCACAGGCTTTACCCGCGAGAACGATCTTTTCACCCATATTGGCAGAGTGTATGATGAGGAGAAGGAGATTGCTATCTTCCAGCCTGTCAACTTCGACCATCAGGATCGCGTCTATGCCACACTCGTCGCCTCGCCAAAATTCGGCTTCTGGCAGCCCAACCTCACGCTGCACTACTATCAGCAGATGTTCGATGCTGAGTCATACGGTGCGCCGAAGAAACTGAACAAACCCGAATTCAGTTTCGACTTGAAGAACTGGTTTGTCATCAATCCCACCACGAAAGCATTCCTGCAAGTCCGCTATACAGGCAGCAACCACTGGGGATTTATGTATCGCGGCAGCGACTTTGCTGTAAATGCCAGTGTGCAGAAGTCTTTCTTCAAGGACCGTCTCTCGTGTACACTGTATGCTAACGACATCTTCCGCACGTCAACGACCAAGAACACCACTTACTATGCCATTGGCCAGACTGCTCAGGATTACTACGCCTATGAGCAGTGTGTGGGCATCACTCTCAGCTACAACTTCAACGCCAGCAGTTCGAAGTATAAAGGCACTGGTGCTGGTAACGACGAGAAGAGCCGACTCTAAAAAGGGCTGCGAATACTATCTGCCAAAAACTTATAAACAATGTTTTATGTCGCAGGCAGCGTGTTGATTTTCTTGCCGTTCTTGTCGTATATCTTAATCCAGCTTCCATCGCGACAGGTGAAGGTGTTGCCTGAGGCGGAGATTACTTCTCCTACGGTCTGTTTTGAGAGCGTGCAGATCTTCTTGCCCGTTATGTCGTAGGTCTTTACCCACGCCCCGTCGACTGTCACGAGAAAATCCGTGCCCCAGCCCATCACTGTGCCAACGGTTTGTTTCGACAATGTGGTGATCTTCTTGCCACTCTCGTCATACACCTGATACCAGGCGCCATCGGCCTTGATGTACGAAATATGTTTTTGTGCCTGCATGCCTACAGCCATCAGCAACAGCATTATGAATGTTACTAACCGTTTCATTGCTCCTCTTGTTTTGTGACTTTTGGCGCAAAGATACGAAAAGTTTTCGATAAATGAAATCTTAGAGAGGGAAATTATATTGTCATGAACTACTATTGCCTTGTTCTTTCCAAAAATGGATGTTCTGCCATGCTTTTTCTTTTTCAAATCTGCGATTCTACCTACATACCTACATATTTGCATTATAACATGCTATATTTCAGGGTAATATCTAATATTTGTATCTACATTGTACCTACATGATGTCTACATAAATCTTCAGTATTTTATACAAAAATGCCTGCTTCTTAAAGTCTGTATAGGCAGCTGGCGCGATGAAAGATACGGCTTCGCAAGTTTTTAAATTAAGGACAGTTGCAAAATTCTCTAGAGAATTTCGAGGCGAGATACGTACTTACAATTGCTAAATAGGCAGGTAAGCATCGAATTCTCTAGAGAATTTTCTTGTTCTCTTAATGCTAAAAAAGTGAAGAGTGGCTATTACGATTCTGGCGGATAGGGAGGTCTTAAGTAGTGCTTAAGTAGTGTTAAGGTGGAGGATATGTAGAGGATATGTAGAGTTAAAGTAGATAATAAAAATCGGTCAAAGCCTTGTAAAATAAGGAGCTTTGGCCGATTTTTGTAGAATTAGAGACGCTAAATACTTATTTCTCCGCAAAAAACTGAATAGTAAAGGCGTTTTTACCGTTTATCGGGCACGCCGTAGTCCATCCATCGCTCCTGAGGATAGTAGCCTTTCAACGTCTTTTTCTTCTCAGTGTAGGCCTCTTTCACACGATTCATAACATCGTTCATCACCTTCACCTTGGGTTTCAGGTCCTCGCGCAGGCGATCTACCTCGGCGTTGGCGGCCTCCAGTTCCTTGACGGCCTGTTCCATTGCGTTGATTTCATCGTTGGTGACACCATGCATTCCCGACGTTCCGTCGCCTACCCGTTGCTTTTCACCCATTTCTTTCACATGACGGCGCAGACCCTCAACGAGGTTGCGACTCTTCTCAATTTGAATCTCTACAGTCTTTGACATAATTCTGTTATTTTATTGGTTTTCACGTTACAAAATTAACAAAAAAAGTCGATTTTACGAACGCTGCAGAGTATCACTTTTTTGCTTTTTTAAGATGCAGACAGGGCCTGTTTTGACGTTTGTTAACTTATTAACTGCCTTCTCCCTGACGGAAAAGATGGGTGAAATATTTCGAGTAGAGTTCGGAGAGACCAGTGCGATTATCGATGGCCTCGCCCACGACGAGCATCGTGGTGAGGGTGAGATGATTGTTGTGAACAATCTTGGCAAGGTCTTTGAGCACACCGCGATAGATTTTCTGGTCTGGCCAGGTGAGGTGATAGCAGGCAGCGACAGGCGTATCCTCTGGGTATTCCATCAGGAGTTCGCGCTGCACATCGTCGACGATAGCAGCCGAGAGGAAGATGCACATCGTAGACTGGCTGCGGGCCAACAAATGCAACTGCTCCTTCTCTGGCATCGGGGTGCGACCTTCACCACGTGTGAGGATAATGGTCTGCGTGCGCTCAGGGATGGTAAACTGGCTCCTCAGTTCAGCCGCTGCAGCGAGGAACGACGAGATGCCGGGCGTGATATGATAGTCCATCTGATGTTCATCGAAGAAGGCCATCTGCTCCTGGATGGCGCCAAAGATACAAGGGTCGCCTGTATGCAGACGGACGATGAAATGGCCTCGCTCGTAATGCTCCTTCATCAGTGCACATTGTTCTTCGAGATTCATATCCGCTGACGAACGAACCACAGCGCCAGACTTGTGGCATTCTGTCAGAGCCTTGGGCACCAGTGAGCCAGCATATAATATCAGGTCGGCCTTTTCGAGCATCTTGCGCCCTCTGACGCTCACCAGGTCAGGATCGCCAGGACCAGCTCCGACAATCTCGATATGACCGGTCTTTTGGCGAAGATGCTGATGGTCGATAGCAAGGGCAGCCGTCCAGTTCTTGCCTTTCACCTTGGGGATGATCAGTTTTCCATTGTTGGAGCCCAGGATGGCAGCTGCTTCGCAGACACTGGGCGTACCCACATGTTTCTCGACGGTGTCGCTCGGATTGGGCACTTCAACGGCAGCCAGTTCTTCGGCGGTGAAGAACACCACTTCCTCGTCGTATTCCATTTCGAGCATCTCCACAAACTCTTCGCCTGCCTTCACGTCGATGGTACAATACTTATGCGAACAAGGCAGATAGCCGAACTTTGTAAAGGCCTCGTCAATCTGGTCGTAGATGTCTTCGTAGTCATCCGGATGGTGGGCCAGACCAAAGCCAACCGTTCCCACCATCGGCACAAAGTGGAGCTCTAACAATCCTTCAGGTGCAAGATAGGCATAAGGCGACACGATGATCAACAACTTATATTTTTTGGGGTCTGCCTCGCTGATATGATTGATGATGGTGACATGTTCTGGCATTGTGGCCTCTAAATAGTCTGTGCCCTCATCGCGAACATCTACCAACAAGGCTGTTGGCTCACGATTCACGAATGCAAAAATGCATTGGTTCATATCGTCGTCGCTGGCTATGGGCCAGTCAAATCTCGCCTCAAAGGTATCGAGCGCCCAAAGTCCGGCATTGTCGCTCTGGGTGGTGATGACCTCGCGGGCGCCGATCATCGCTGCAATATCTCGCGTCAGATTGTTGGCACCGCCTATGTGTCCGCTCAGCACAGAGATAGCGTTCACTCCCATGCTGTCGACGCAGACCACAGCGGGGTCTTCGTGCTTATCCTTGATGTAAGGCGCAATCGTCCTCACGCAAATCCCCATCGCTCCAATGAATACGAAAGCATCGAAATCCTTCCATCGTTTGCCGACATTCGTACGACTGATGATCTCGCCCTCATTTTTCTGGGCAAACACCTGAGTCAGCAGCAAACGGGCGATATGCTTGCCCTCTTCTGATATTTGTATAATTGCTATCTTCTGCATTTCAATATAGTTATTGGATGATTGTCATTTAATTGAATATGGATTGGGCTATCTTGTTTCAAAACAAGTTCCGTGCAGGCTTCATTCCATAGTTTTTGGCTATCAGTAAGCACCTTTGGCGCAACAACACTGTTGAAGACGATGACGCCATCGTCTGATAAAACCGTCAGGACTTTGGACATGATTTCCTTCAGACGACCTCCATGTCCTCCGATAAAGACGGCATCTGGACGAGGGAGCGAGGAGACGTCTGTTTCAAGGAAATCACCAATGTGGATATCGATGCCTGGGGCTCCGAAGCGACGGGCGTTTTCGTTAATGATGGCCTCACATTCAGGACGAATCTCGAAAGCGCAGATAGTCAGATGAGGGAATTGCAAACGGGCCTCGATCGATACGCTGCCTGTGCAGAAGCCGATATCCCAGAAGACATGACGTTTGGGGAGTTCGAGGGCCTGGAGTGTGAGCAGGCGAATGGGCATCTTGGTAATCATCTTCTCACGACCATCGAGCAGGGCGAAATCCGCATCGGGGATTCCAAATGGTTTTGCATCGGACTTTCTCGGACTTTCTCGGACTGTTTTTTCAGCAACAGAATCGTTAGTCCGTGTAAGTCCGTGTTTGTCCGATGCTATAATCACGCAGTTGGGCATGGAGAAGTCGCGATGGGCAGCCTCTTCGAGAGAAAGGGTTGTGACTTTCTCGAGTGACGGATTGCCAAGGTGCTCGCCAATGTGCATATTATAATAGGTGTAGCCATAGTCGAGCATGCGTTGGGCGATGGCAGAGGGGGTATGTTCGCGATCTGTGAGGATGCCGATTTTGGGGGCTCTTTCGATGAGGGCTTTGTCGAACTCAGGCCAGGGACGACCTGTAAGAGAGATAATCCGCATGTCGTGATAAGGCATCACGAGGCGATGGGCCAGCATCTGCAGGGAGTTGAAGGTGGGATAGACCACGATGTCGGCCTCAGGCATCTTGCGCTTGATGGTATTGGCGAAGCCGAAAAAGAGGGGATCGCCAGAGGCGAAAACGATTATCTCAGAGGTAAGAGGTAAGAGGTGAGAGGTGAGAGAAATGTATTGCTGGAAGACGGCGTCGAGGGGAACGGTGATGTCAATCCATTGGGCATCAGCGGGTAGGAAGGGTGCCACAATCTCATGATGACGCTTGCCACCAGAGAAGAATTTCCCATTCTTGATTATCTCTAGCACTTCTGGCGGAAAGAAAGGCTTTGGATTATCTGTTATCCCAATAATCACGAATCGCATAATATGTTAATCTGTTACTCTGTCTTTAAATCTGTTCTTCTGTCTACAAATCGCGACCTGGTTTGAGTTGTGCTGCATCGTCGAAAGTAAGGATGGCATTGCAGAGGGTCGCAGCGAGGTTGCTGCCGCCTTTGCGCCCCTCGACGATAATCTTGGGAATATCTTTGAAAGGCTTTATCATGTGCTTCGATTCGCGAACATGCACAAAACCCACGGGGGCAGCGATGATACCAGCAGGATGAGCTTTGCCCTTGCGAATCAGGTCGCAGAGTTCCATGAGTGCTGTGGGCGCATTGCCAAAGGCAAAGAGGGCATCAGGATGTTCTTCAACAGCTAAGCGGATGCCGGCTTGAGTGCGGGTGAGACCCACCCCCAACCCCATTCCCGAGCAAAGCTCGCCTACCCGTAGCCTTTCCCGAACGGGAGGGGCGATTGAATACTGTCAGGAGGCGGAAGTGTCTGGACTCCCCTCCCGTCCGGGAGGGGCAGGGGGGTGGGTATCCCTTTCCGACCGCATCGTGAACTCGCTGTGGGCGGAGATGTCGGCGGGTGAGAAGCAGGTGCGGGTGCAGGACATGTACCGGGTCATCGAGTCGGAGTTCGTGCCTGAGTTCCACCCGTTCCAGTATTACTTGGAGCACCTGCCTCCGTGGGACGGGCAGAGCGACTACATCCTGGAGATGTCGGTCTCGGTGAACGTGCGCGGCGACGTGCAGGAGCAGCTGCTGTTCGCCGAGTACCTGAAGAAGTGGCTGGTGGGCATGGTGGCGGGATGGATTGACCCGCAGGTGGTGAACAACGTCATCCTGGTGCTGATAGGCGAGCAGGGCTCGTACAAGACGACGTGGTTCAACTACCTGCTGCCGCCGGAGCTGAAGACGTACTTCTATACGAAGACGAATGCGAACCGCATGACGAAGGACGACCTGCTGAC
>JAEEGJ010016234.1_pt1 | contig 17155 bp, 20 predicted proteins | sample 8958761 | NCBI WGS metagenome assembly JAEEGJ01 (sample SAMN16246546, study PRJNA631951) | gut metagenome | biome: gut microbiome; feature: rumen; material: RS-attached | host: Bos | place: Iran: Karaj | collected 2018-10 | reverse complement strand
ACATTCCATCCAAAACACGCTGAACGGCTTCACACTTTTCCTCAAAACTATATTTAGACATAAAAATACCCCGAATGCTTTGTCTAACATTCGGGGTTCAGTTCATTTTCATGCCGCTCTTCGTTCTTTCCTATAAATACGTAATTATCCAATCTGCGCTTTATAAAGGTTGTAATAGATTCCCTTATTATTTAAAAGCTCTTCATGTGTTCCTATCTCGGCAATACTGTGGCCGTCGATGACCATGATCCTGTCGGCTTTTCTTAAGGTCGAGAGTCTGTGTGCTATCGCAAATGTTGTCTTTCCTTTAGTAAGTCTCTCGAGTGCTTTCTGGATCATGAATTCGCTTTCGGTATCAAGGCTTGCCGTAGCTTCATCAAGTATAAGAAGTCTCGGATTTGTAAGTATCGCTCTTGCTATCGCTACTCTCTGTCTTTCACCGCCCGATAACGAATATCCTTTCTCGCCGACGTACGTATTGTAACCGTCGGGTGTATTGCAGATGAAATCATGTGCGTTCGCCATCTTGGCCGCTTTAACTATCTCCTCGTATGTTGCATCGGGTCTTGAGAACCTTATGTTGTCAAGGATCGTACCCGAGAAAAGGAATGTCTCCTGTAATACAACGCCAAGCTGTGAATGATAAGATTTTGAATGGATATTTTTAATATCCACATTGTCTATCAGAAGATGTCCGTCATCCACTTCGTAAAGACCCATGAGGAGGTTTATGAGAGTGGATTTGCCTGTTCCCGAAGCACCGACGATACCTATCATCTCACCGGGTTTGATCACTACGTTGATATCCTCCAATACCGGCTGATATGATTTGTATCCGAACGTCGCATGATCGAATGTTATCTCGCCTTCGATCTGAAGGTCGACCAACGTGTCTTCGTCTTTTTCATCGATCTCCTGAGACAGGATATCATTTATTCTCTCAAGGCTGCTCGTTAAAAGAGTAAGCTCTCTCGGAAGCCAGCTCATCCAGTTGATATACTGGAATAAAAGCGTTGTATACGTGATAAACTGATATAATTCTCCGGCTGACATTTTGTCTTTTAAGACATCGTTTCCGCCGAAATACACGACTATCACGACACCCATTCCCATAAGGAACGAGATCATCGGATAAAAGAGTGCCCAGAAGGTTTCGTTCTTTCTCTGTGTTCTTGCAAACTCTGCCGAAAGATGCTTGAAACGGTTTGCTTCCTCTTCTTCCCTGCCGTATGTTTTTACGACTCTCATACCCGAGATGACGTCCTGAAGGTCACTTGATACATCATCGTTTTTCCTGAACTGAAGATGGAATATCCTGTAAACGACTTTTCTGAAACCGATGATAAGGACAACAACGATCGGAACAGTTATAAAAGTCAGGATCGCAAGCTTGAAGTTCAGTACCATCATAAAGATGATATCCCAGATAAAGATAAATAGTACCGCGAAAAGGTTACAGAAAACATCTTCCATAAACTCTCTTATGTACGTTGTATCCTGCGTGATCCTGTTTAAAAGTTCGCCGGGCCTTCTGTCGTTGATGAATGCAAGCGGTAATGCCTGGTACTTTTTAAACAGCGCCATTCTGAGGTCTGCGGAGATCTTCGCTCCGAGTTTTGTCGATGCATTGCTCTTAAAAAAGTTGATAACAACAATGCTGACACTTAAGGAAAACATTATAAGGAGCAGGACCAGTGCCTGCTTAAATCCGCCGTTACCTTTGAGTACATCGTTAATAAGATGCTTCTGGATCTCGGGGTTTAAAAGCGTGGTCACCGCTACCAGGACCATCAGCATGAATACTCCGAAAAAGTCCTTCTTGTAAGGCTTTGCCATTGCCAGGAATTCTTTCAGGAATCCGCCCTCTTTGGAACAGTGAGGACAGTACTTTGTTCCGGGGATGGCCCTTCCGCATTTGGGACACATCTTTTCGTATTCGCCGCTCTCAACTTCCTCAAAACGTCCCGAGATGAGGATGTTGATGCCTCTCGCAATATAAGCATATCTGCTTAAATGCTTTGCGGAATAATGGACCACGACTTTTTCTATGCCGTTTTCGGTCACAACAAGGATACCGCCTCCGACTTTCGCTTCGGCTTTGGCCCTGCTTAAGTCCTTTATTTCAATTGTCTCTTTTATTTCTTCACCGTCAAAAACATGTATCTTCTTTGTGGTGACAAAAAGATATGCTCCTTTAAGCCAGCTTCCGTCCTTGTCGATATCGTACGGGATCGCATAGTATATCCTCTCGTCTTCACCCAAAGGTATCTTCTCTGCTGTCTTCGGTGAAACATCATATTTTAAAATCATCTTGTCTAATCTCCCAAGTAAAGTAACCCGTGCCTCTTACGATTACAGGAAAAGATCCAGTTTTCTTCTTTCCTTCTGTGTAAGAGCGTTTACGTCTCTGATCTCAAATCTGTTCTCATCGAGATCCATGATGATAAGTCTCGAATCGGATAATTTCGTAACGGCGTTTGATGCCATGTTGATCGCGAAATTGCATTCGCCCTTGTCGGTCATTACATGAAAATATGCGTAGCCGTACTCGTCCTTGATGCTCATGATCTTCTGAATGACGGGAGTGAAATAATTGAGTCTTAACTGTTCTCTTAAGATCTCTTTTGTCTCTTCGTCAAAAGCTTCAAGGTCTTCGATGATCCCGATCTCTTTAGCCTTATCCGTATTCTCTCTGATGGAAATATATTTGTCGGCGTCGGTGAAAGGAAAGAGTCTTACGACTTTTACCCTTTCGTATTTAACACCATTATATGTTAAATCAACGAAGCCTCCGCCTGTTCTTTCGAATTTGTCATTCTTTGTAATGACATGCATCGCGGTCATTTCTTCGGCTTCTTTTTCAAAAGTGTTCAGTGAATTGTCTGCCATGTCTGCCTCCTCTTATAAATTGCCTGTAGCCAGTGATTTGTTCTGAAGCTCATTGAGTTTGTGGAATATTCCGTCCTCTTTTTTATCGAGCTCGTCGATCGTTCCTTCCTCAACGATGCGGCCGTTGTCTATAACAATGAGCCTGTCGGTATCACGAAGCGTCGAAAGCCTGTGAGCTATGGAAAGAGTTGTTCTTCCCTTTACCAAGAGCTTTAATGAATTCTGGATCGCTTTCTCCGTCTCTGTGTCCACACTGGCCGTTGCTTCATCTAGTATTAAGATCTTGGGGTTTGCAAGGATCGCTCTGGCTATCGAAATTCTTTGTCTTTCACCGCCCGAAAGGTCCTTTCCGGATGCGCCGATTATCGTGTCGTAGCCGTCGGGCATCTTTGAGATAAAATCATGTGCTCCCGCAAGTTTTGCGGCTCTTATGATCTCGTCGCCCGTGGCGTTTTCGTTGCCGTATGCGATATTCTTTGCGACCGATCCCATAAAGATGTATGTATCCTGCGAGACCATCGCAACATTCTTTCTTAAGTCCGAAAGAGACAGATCCTTAACATCGACTCCGTCTATTTTTATCGAGCCTTCCTTCACGTCGTAAAGTCTCGAGATGAGGTTAACAAGTGTCGATTTTCCGGCACCCGAACGGCCTACGATACCGAGCACTTCGCCTTCTTTAACTTTAAGGTTAATACCCTTTAATACGTTCCTGCTGACCGTGTAGCCGAATGTCACGTTGTTAAGTTCGATCTCTCCCCTGGGTTTCATGAGACGAACAGGGTCTTCTTTTTCCCTGATCTCGGGGATAGAATCGATGATCTCAAAAAGCCTCTGTGCCGCATTGATACTCTCGGACCACATTCTGAAAACTCTCGAGAAAAAGTTCATGGGGCCGTTCAACTGCGATACGTAACCTACGAAAGTAAGGAGCACACCGAGGTCGATCTTGTCGGTCTTTAACACGAAGAAAACTCCGATGATCCAGATCCAGATGCTCGATACTTCCTGCACCAGACTGTAAAGAATGGTGAATCTGTTTCTGAGCTTAACTATGTTTATTTCAGCCTCTTTGAGGTTGTTGTTGGGATTGATAAATCTTTCGATCTCCGCATCTTCCTGTCCGAAAGCCTTTACCACTCTGGCACCCGTTAAGTTGTCGTTCGCTTTTCCGGAAACAGCTTTTTCCGCACGGTGTCTCTTGCCCGAAAGGTTCCAGAGTCCCGGACGGAGCTTAACCGTCATGAATACGAGGAGAGGTAAAAGGATGCATGCGATCAGTGCCATCTGCCAGTTGAGTCTGTACATTACGACAAAAGTGATAATGATCGTTAAGCCCTGAACGAAGATCGAAGGTATGCCGTCTATGAAAAACTCGGTAACCCTGTTCGAATCGTTTAAGACTCTTGTCATAAGACCGCCGGTCTGCTTGCTCGTAAAGAAGTTAAGCGAAAGTTTGCTCATCGCGGAGAAAACATCCGATTTGATATCCTTTACGGTCGATGTCGCAACTCTTGCCATGAGTGCCATCTGAACCGTGTTTGTAAGTTCTGCGAGGAGTCTGCTCCCTATCATCACGACCGCGAGTATAAGAAGTGCAAGCACATACTTTCCCGATACTCCGAAACTTGCAAGGAATTCATTATCTCTTTCAAGAACGTGATCGAAAAGCACCTTTCCCGAAAGGTAAGGCCATACCACGCTTATCGCGGCACCGAGTCCGTAGGATAAGAAAAGTATCGCTATCGAGAATTTGTATTTGAAAAAGTATTTTAAGACTCTCGCAAAGATCGTTCTCTTGTTGGTACATTTAGGGCAGACCTTTTTCGCAGGATCGGGATACATCGTGCCGCAGATCGGACAGTAAAGCGATTCCTCATCCTCTTCTTCGGCCTCGTTTCCGACGATCTCATAATCGAAGGGTTTGCCGTTCATGATATTTTTTGTATGTCTTACGAAAAGATTAAGCTGCTCAAGATAGGTGTTTGTAAGTGAAGCGATCTTTAAAGGTTTCCCTTCATATTCCGCTGTCAGAAGCACCGCGCCGATCAGTCTTTCCGTGTGAAGATGTTTCATTTTCGAAAGCTCGAAGAGAGTTACCTCATACTCTGCAAGATCCTCTTCCTCGATCTTTTTATGTACCTTGGTCCCTCTGAAAAAATGTTTATAACCTTCCGGCACATCACTCTTTAAGACACCTAAGTTTGTATCTGTCAAAAAGACATAGCCGAGTATATATTCACCTTCTAAAGAAAGGTCTATGGGGCAGACCGAGAGAATGTCTTTTTCTTCGATCTTTTTTTCCGAAAGCATTTTTAAAATGTTTTTACTTAGTTTGTTGTCTTTCATGCCGCCTCCTGTTCAAGTAAATAAGTAATGTAGTGTATAAAAAAAGATCACCGTGTTTTCGCACAGTGATCTCTGAACTCATAAACGTACGCCTTTATATCAGATTTCCGGGAGTACGAAAAGCAAAATCAGTGCGAAGTAACCTAAAGCCGTGAGTAATTGCATACACGGTTGTTAAAGATAATGTTCTAATAATCGCAAATAATTTCTTCATTTTTTTCGTCCTCCTTTCCTTGTCTTAATTTTGTCTGTTAATTAAGTATATCAATACGATTTCGTTTGTCAATTATTATTTTTTGTCATTCGCTGATTATTTTTTTAACCTGCGGTACAAAAATCTTAAAGTCTCATGAGAGTGGCTCTGCAGGGTGCACCGTCGGATCCGCCTAAGTTAAGCGGTGCCGCATTAAGGATATACACGCCTTCTTCGACCGCATCGAGTCTTATTCCCTCGAGCAAAACGATCTCGGCACCGAGCATGATAAGATGAACTTCCATCGGTGCGTCTTCGGGTCCCACGGTCTGTGATTCGTTACCGAAAAGTTTGATCTTTTCTCTCGCAAAAACTTTTGCGGCTTCTTTGGTGACAGTCGCATTTCCTTTAACGAGGATCCTCTCGGCTGCTCTCGGATCGGCATTTCTTGCGTCTTTAATAAATCTCTCGGCATCTTCTTTAAGTACCTCGCCCTCATGCTCGAATACATATGCATATCCGATGAATTTATCAAGATCCACCATGTCGATCGTCTTTCCGTCATTTATAAAATGATACGGAGCATCAACATGGGTGCCGTTATGTGCACACATGCTGAAAGCGGTCAGATTGCAGACCTCACCGTCTTTTATGCTTAATTTCTTTTCCCTTACGGGACTCGGGTCCCCGGGAAAAACCTTGCAGTCAAATACTTCCTGCGAAATATCAAAAAGTTCCATTCATTCTCTCCCCACTCATCATTTATTCTTCTTCACTCAGATTTTCCAGTATCTTATTGGCTTTTTTTATCTTTGCAAAGAATGCGATATAGTAAACTATCGCACCCGCCACGAAAGGTACCGTTACCGAAATGAACATATCCATGTATGCGCTCGGTGCTTCATCCGTAAAGAAATGTGCTACCCATATTGTCAGAAAAGTTATGCCTATTGTCAACACATACTGTCCTATGAGGACAGGTATGAACGGATACTTCTGAAGGTAGAAATGAAGCGAAAGTATAAGCGTTATCAGCACCGAAAAGACAAGGCATAAAAAAATATTCTGAGTGTAATACCTGTCCGTAAAATTCAGTAATTTTTCGTAAATAAGTTTTCCGCAGACGATCAGTGTAAAGCTGATGCATACGATCGATATGAAATTTTTTCTGTTGATCAGCTTCATGATTTTTTCCTCCCCTGGAGCTTATCGAGCCTCTCGTAAAACTCCCTCTTATAACTTCTGTTCATGATGAGTTTCTCATCATTCTTAAGAAAGATGACGACCCTCATGTTCAGATCACCCTGGAGTTTCTTTATCTTGTAAATATTTACGACGCTGGACTTGCTTATCCTGGCAAATCCGGCGTCTGAATAATCCTCGATAAAATCCCTTAAAGCTTCTTTTATCTCGACACACATATCCTTTGTATAGGCAAAGGTTTTTCTGTCGACGGTGTCAATGTAGTAAATATCCGTTATTGCCACGGTCACTTTCTTTTCATCGCATGTTCCGTCGATATATCTTAACGTTAAGCGAAGTCTCTCTAAAACCGCATTGGTCTCTTCGTCCATTTTGTCGTAATGCAGTTCCAGATAATTTTCTTCGATATTTTCTTCTCTGGTTTTAATAAGTTTCATTAAGACCGTTCGTCCTTTTTATAAAATAAACATTATGCAAAGTAAGATGTATGATAATTTAACGTTTCTGTTTGTAAGAAGGTATGCGGCACCGAATACGAATCCGCCGACAGCTGTGTAGATACCTGCAAAGAGAGAACCTTTGGTAAGCCAGTGTCCGAGTCCCCATGTGATCGCAACGAGGATTCCGCCGAAGGGGATCTTATTGTTGTTAAACCATTTCTCGAATGCCATCTGTCCGAAGATGATGATAAGAAGTACGAGCATTACTTCGAAAAGATAGTAAACATACTGGAAGGGGAAAAGAATCGGTCCGCGGCTCTTAAACTCTGCGAGTACCTTGCTTCCGTTCCAGTCGATCCATGTGGATACGAGGCACATAACCGCACCAAGTACGATCAAAATCCACTGCCAAACTTTGATGTCTTTTGTGATCAGGGGTACTTTTTTAATGTTCTCGATAAGGTCGACGCCGCTTTTTTTCTTACACTCTTTTACAACGAGTAATCCGCCTAAGCCCCATACCGCACATGTCACTACCCAGTGAACTATCATCTGCCATGTATTAAAATCGTTCACGCCTCTTTTGTAAAGAAAGGGCTCAACCACAAATCCCCACAAAAGCTCGAAACCGATAACTCCGAAAACTTCGAGTCCGTATAATAAAAACTTAAATCCTTCTTTTACTCTGCCTGTCTTTTTTTCCATTTTTTTGCTCCTTTAAGTGCTTGTTTTTTCTTGATGAGCTAACAATACACAAAAAGGAGCAGTCAAACAATAAATCATGTGTTAAGTTGCAACCTGCGTTGTCTAAGTTGCATTTTTACAGATCATATTCCGCAATTTCGCAGTTTTTTATACCGAATGCGGCATAATCATCATTGCTCATTTCGTAAAAATACGAATGGATGACTCTTGCGATCCCGTTATGCGCTACAAGGATATACGTCTTATCCTCCGCTTTAAGGTCGTCCAGAAGATTATAGATCCTCTGTGCTAAATGAAGCATCGACTCGCCGCCGTCGTATCTGTTAAGAAACTGCTTCTTGGCTTCGAGAAACTCTTTTCCGTCTCTTGCGGTGGATTCGTACTTACCGAAGTTCTGCTCAAAAAGTCTTGCTTCTTCTTTGGCAGGTATTCCTGTCGTCTCGGAAATGATAAGCGCCGTATCCTTTGCTCTCGATAAAGGCGAATAAAGGATAAGATCCGCTTTGATCCCTTTTTCTTTTATCTTAGCGGCCACTTCTTTAGCCTGATCTATTCCCTTTTCGGTCAGAGGGCTGTCGGTAGCTCCGCATATTTTGTTCTCGACATTCCAGACGGTCTCGCCGTGTCTTATAAAATATATCTTGGACATTTTTCATTCCTTAGTCGCAGGTGTATCCGGGTTTTTTGTAAAGATTATCATCTCCCGCGATCTGGGGATCCCAGACTTTTTCCTTCCAGTCTTCTTTTGCGATCTCTTTGATCGCTATGGAAACAGATGATTCGTCACAGCCCATGGTCTCGGCTATAACTTTCGATACTTCCAGAGCACATTTGCTTTTTACTTCTTCACTTCTTCCGGGATAGCATTTAATTTCAACGTGAGGCATAATTTTTTCTCCTTTTTCAGTCTATGTTATTATATGTTTTTGACAAGTCCAAGTAAACTCTTTGCTTTTTCCCTGCTGTATCCGGGATAGCTTTCCTTAAAATACTTCTCTTCGGATATTGAATCCGTATAGTATCTTAGGGCAAGTTCAAAGCATATCTTTTCGAAAACCCGGGGAAGACCTTCGGTTATTTCTTTTCTATCTTTATCTGTGGAGTTTACGTATCCTTTAACGATCGTTTCCGCCGCATCTTTATTTAAAAAGCCGCTGGTTACGCAGGATGAACGCACACAGTCCGCGATATCTTCAAGTACCGATCCCAGCATTATCGTATCCATGTCTATGGAGCCCGCAACTTTCCCTTTTATAAAAAGAATATTCGAAAGCTTGGTGTCCGCATGGATGACAGAATCCTTATCCGTTTTTATATCAAGCATCCTTTCTCTGTTGGAATCGATCTCTTTTTCAAGAACGCTGTCGCGGTTTTCGCTTAAAAGATTTTCTCCGTTTAAAACGCGGTCGTAATTTTCAAAATAGTGGTTAAGATCGTGAAGCAGAGGATATACGGCCTTGGGCTTATCTTCCATGGAATCAAAGATCTTATGCATTCTGGCAAGCCCTTCTCCTAATGCAAAAAGGTATTCTTTCGACAGTTTTTTATCCAGAAGTTCACATTTAACGAATGGATACATTCTCCAGTTATCGCCGTTTTCATCCGTAACGAAATATTTTCCTTCAAAGCTTTTCATCCACTTCGGATAAAGCCATCCGGTTTCGTCGAAAGCTTTTGAATACAGTCCGTAATTGAACTCAAGAAGATCGGGATCCATATTCCTGTTGATGCGCTGGATAACATACATCTTGTTATCCGCATTCAGAAGATACGTATCGTTAATAAGCCCGCCGGTCCTCGCACTGATAAGGCTTGCATCGGCGTTAATGTATTTTTTACATATTAAATCCAACGTTTCAAGATCGATCCTGTCCATACGCTTTATCCGGATTTTTCAAAACCTCTTATTTAAGGTTGCCTTTTTTTATGTTCTCTTCAATGATCGAAGCTGTTATCTCATAGAGTTTTTCGCTTCCTAACTGCGTATTTCCCTGACGTTCGTATACCTGCTTCGCATACACTCCGTGTTCCTTCCAGTCACTTCCGTTATTGGAATTGTTTAAGATAAGCGGCTGCAGATTATCCATCGAATGTGCGAATTTGGATTCGGGTGTCTCGCATGCTTCGAACTCATCAAAGATCGCTGTGAGTTCTTCCTTCTGATCGTCGGGAAGAAGAGAAAAGATCCTTTCTTTTGCTTTTTCCTCACGCTCTTTCTGAGTCTTTTTTGCCTCAGGGTCGTATGCGTAAGTGTCGCCCGCATCTATCTCGACTATGTCGTGGATAAGGCACATTATCATGACCTTTGAGATATCCACTTCCTCGTTGGCGTATTCCTTTAAAAGATATGCCATGATAGCCATGTGCCATGCGTGTTCGGCATCGTTTTCCTTACGGCCGTGGTTGCTTAAACTCGTTTGTCTGAAGATGTTTTTTTCTTTGTCTATCTCAAGTGAAAAATCAAGCTGTTTCTTAATGCGATCGTCCATTTTTACGATTCCTTTTTTAGTTTGATGAAATGACTTCAACCGACTTGTTAAAGAAGTTTTTAAGCTTCTCGCTCTTCGGATTTTCGAATACTTCCTCGGGTGTTCCAATCTCTTCGATAACACCGTCCGCTATGAAGATTATCTTGCTCGCAACCCTTCTTGCAAATTCCATTTCGTGGGTTACGATTATCATCGTGTTGTCGTTTGACTTAAGTCCCTCGATAACTCTTAAGACTTCACCTGTAAGTTCGGGATCGAGTGCCGATGTAGGCTCGTCGAAACAGAGGATATCAGGATGCAAAATAAGCGCTCTTGCGATGGCGACTCTCTGCTGCTGGCCGCCCGAGAGTTCGCAGGGGTAAGCTTTCATTTTATCCCTGAGTCCGACTCTCTCGAGTATGGCTTTTGCTTCTTCATCAATGCGTGTATATTCATTCTTTAAGTCTTCCGCACTGCCTTTGTTCTTCTTGTTGTTTTCTTTTGCAAGAAGTCTCGCTGCAAGTGTCAGATTGTTGAACACATTGTACTGAGGGAAAAGATTGAACTGCTGGAACACGAGTCCGAAATGAAGTCTCTTGGTACGAAGATTCTTTTCGTTTTCTTTTCCGAGTGCATCGTCGAATATCACATCGCCGTTAACCGAGATCTTTCCCTTATCGGGAATGATGAGCTGATTAAGGCAGCGAAGGAGCGTAGTCTTTCCGCCGCCGGAAGAACCGATTATCGCAAGCACTTCGCCTCTGTTAAGATCAAACGATACGCTTTTTAAAACTTCTTCTTTATCAAAACTTTTGCAGAGTCCCTCAACTTTGAGGACTGTTTTTTCATTTAATTCTTCGCTCATAATCTATCCTTTGTAGTAATCCAGTTTCTTTTCTATCTTACCGAATACGATCGTAAGTATTCCTGTGAAGAGTAAGTAGAATGCACCGATGTAGAAGATCGGCCAGATGATCGCCTTAAGTCCTACGATGTCCTGTGCTGCCTTAAGAAGTTCGACACAGGATACGACTCTGGCGAGGGATGTATCTTTTACAAGCGTGATTATCTCATTTCCCATCGGGGGGATGATACGCTTTATTACCTGAGCAAGGATGATCTTAAAGAAGATCTGTGTCTTGGTCATGCCGAGTACCTGACCGGCTTCGTACTGACCCTGCGGGATGCTCTCGATACCGCCTCTGTAGATCTCCGAAAAGTAGCAGGCGTAATTGATGATAAAAGCGATGATTACTGCGGGAAGTCTGTTAAGACCAGTCGTATGGAAAATAAGTCCCGGACCGTAGAACACGAGGATTATCTGAAGCATAAGCGGCGTACCTCTTATTATCCAGACGAATCCCTTGGTCAGGCCTTTTATAACTTTTATCTTCGACATGCTTCCGAAGGTGATAAGAAGTCCGAGCGGGAGCGCACCGACGAGCGTTACCGCAAATATAAATATCGTTAGTTTAAACCCGTCCAGAAGCTGAAGGGTCACTTCCCAGAATGTTTTTAAAAAAGGAGTCATTGTATAAAACCATCCGTAAAAATATTTAAACAAAATACCTTTATTATTTTACACAATATTTCTTTCTTTGTAAAAAAGAAAAAGGCCCGAATCCATTCGAGCCTTTTCTATGATAAATACCATATTGTTTAAAGTTTTCCCCAGGGTTGTTTGTCCAGGTAAGATTTGCTGATGGGGACATTGATCATAAGTTTCGAAACAATATAGTAGATAAAAGGGGATATAAGACAAACGGCAAATGCCGCTAAAAGCATAATGATATTTAATGCACCGCTCTGTCCGGAAAGCTGTAACGAACCTCCCATGAAGGAATTCTCGAATATCAGTATCGTTTTGGAGAGCACTCCGGGCATCTGAACTAACATAAGAAGAACCATGAATGCAAGGATGATCATTCCGAGAGCCTGTTTTTTGTAAAGTATGGCAACACATATATAGGTCAGAATATTAAAGACCATATAATTTATTAAGAAGACCACAGGATCGCTTCCGGGTGTTTCTTCCATAAACATGATGAAAAAGAATTTTGTAAGTATAAAGATGAAGAAATGCACAATGTTTGATACAAGCAGGATGATCGTGAAATTTTTAAGTACGCTTTTCCTTGCTTTTTCGGATGACTGAACCATTCCCGAAACAAAAGCCTGATAAGTGACGTTCACAAAATACGTACTGCTGACGCTTGCCATCAGTCCCTGAAGTATAAGGCCGACCGGCATAAAGATGTACATCACGCAATTGAAGAAGAATATCGAGATCACAAACAAAAGCAGTTTGCTCTGGTATGTGTAGTTAAAAAGTTTTATCGTTTCTTTAAGTTTCATTTTATTTGCCTTCCGAATTTCTGTCGTTATACCATTCTTTTTTTATGAATCTCTTCATAAGTTTTATTCCGATCACATTTATGATCACATCCGCTGCCAGATAGACCGCCGTACTTACGATAATGAAGACCGTCGGAAACTCTTCAAAAGGAAAAACACCCATTATCATGGTCGGCATGACACTGATAAAGCCGACACTGTAAATGATCGTCGACAGGGTCGTGTTTTCTATATTCCTGCAGATCCAGCATAAAAGACTTGTTCCCATATGACAGCTGACAACTCCCATTACGCTTAACAAAAGAAGCGGGGCGATCTCTTCAGGCGATCTTAATGCCCTAGGTATGAGTAAGCCCAGATAGATAACAACGGTCAGAATGAGTCTCTGAAAAATATCCCATTTTGTCACATTTAAAACCATCGTTTTCCCGTTCGGAGAAGTCTTGGCCATCTCGTTTATCTGTGCATTGTTGACCAGTATCGTTCCGATGTTGAACCGGTCCGAAAGACAGACGACTATTATCGTGTAGATCATCGAGATCATCGTCATCACCGAAAGTAAAGATACCGATGACTCCGAATTTCTGAAAACAAATGCCAGAACAAAGTATATTGTCAGCAGTACGAAGGGATAGAGAACATACGCTGCTGCCGTTATTTTTTTTGATGTATATGCATTGTATTGTTTAATCATTTTTATCATCCTGTCACACCTCTTTGGATCACAATACCGGCATCTGAAGTTTTGAATTCTGCTTAAGCAGTGCCACGCAGATCTGGAAAAGATCCGGTGCTTCGAAAGAAACATCCATTCCGGCAAAGCGCTCGGAATTCTCGGATAAAGCGATTCCTTCGAATCCGAATTTTCCCGTATGTGCCGAGATCAGGAATTCCGAAGCCGCTTTTTCTTTTTCGGAATCACCCTTAACAAGAATGTACTTTTCTTTTATGTCTGTTACGAATCCCTGCTCGAGGATCTTACCGTTATCCATTACGATAATGTAATCCGTAACGTCTTCCATGTCGGAAATATTGTGGGTGGAGAAAAGCACGCTCCTTTTTCCGTTTCCTTCCGCGATGTATTTTCTTAAGATATCCGAGAGCATGTCTCTCATCAGAGGATCCAGAGGAGATGCAGGCTCATCGAGTATTAAAAGATCCGTCTTTCTCGCAAACACGGTCGCAAGCATGAGCTTCATGATATTTCCGTCGGAAAGTTTGGATATGCACTTTGCCTTTGCGCCGAAGATCGAATCGTCGATGTTCAGTGCCTTGCATATCGAATCAAATTTTTCTTTGTCAAAAGAATCAAAAAGCATATCGCCCAGTTCTCTGACCTGATTGCCGTTCCAGTGAGGCAAAAGGTAATTCTTCGTTCCGGTAAATCCGATCCTTTCCATGATGCCTTCGTCATCGATATTCTTTTGGTCGAAATATGTGACGCTTCCCGCATTGTCTCTTCTTAAACCGCCGAGGATATTTAAAAGCGTTGTCTTTCCTGCGCCGTTTTCTCCGACTAAAGCTGTCGAAAATCCTTCGGGTATATGAAGTTCTGGTACATCAAGTTCGAATTTTCCGAATCTCTTTTTGATATTTTTTCCTGTAATAACGTCTGTGTAATTCATGTTCGTCTCCGTTCTGCTTTCTGCTTTATTCCTCTTTCGATAATCTGATAAGTACTTTAAGCGTTTCCACAAGTTCTTCCTCCGTCATCCCTGCCACTTTCGAAGCTTTGATGGCCTGAGTCAGATCCTCTTCGACTTTTCTTATGTGCTGCTCTCTCAAAAGTTCGCTGTCCTGCGCATTGACATAGAAACCTTTGCCCTGAACCGCCGTCACAAGTCCCTCACTTTCGAGTTCCTCATACGCCTTTATGGTCGTGATGACGCTGGTCCTTAATTCCTGAGCAAGTCCTCTTATCGAAGGAAGATATTCGCCTTCTTTGAATTTTCCGGCCAGGATCTCTTCCTTTAACTGTTCGCTTATCTGTTTATATATGGGAATTCCGCTGTTTTGTAATAATTTCATACAGGTTACCTCACAACTGTTTATGTGTTATATATACAGCAATATACAGTCTGAAGTCAATACTTTTTTCAAAAAATTTTTTAAAAAATATTTCAAGGCATAAAAAAAACTGCCCGAAATACCAGGTATTTCAGGCAGTCTGTGTGATCTAAAAAAAATTATTTGATAACGTCTACGCCGTATTTCTCACCGAGCTCTGCAAGCTTTCCGTTTGCTACAAGCTCATCGATAGCTGCGTTGATCTTTGCAACTGTCTCTGTATCCTCAAGTCTGAAGCCGATAGCGTATTCCTCGCTCTGAAGGCTTGCTCCGTAAAGGATCAAGAGGTCGCTGTAGTCTGTATCTTCGTTGATAACTGCTTTTGCAAGAGTTGAGTCAAGTACAGCTGCATCACATGTACCGGCCTTAACTTCAAGAAGTGCATCCTTCTGTGCGCTGCATCCTAAATAATTTCCTGTTGAAAGATGAGGATCTGCTTCGATAGCACTCTCACCTGCGGAACCGCTCTCTGCACATACGTTGATACCGTCCATGTCTTCAAGAGATGTGAACTTGTCCTGATTTGCCTTGTTGATAACAACAACCTGCTCGTTAACTACGTAAGACTTGGAGAAAGCCATGTTAGCTTTTCTGTCTTCGGTAACAGTAAGTCCGTTCCAGATACAGTCGATCTTTTTGGACTTAAGTTCTACTTCCTTCTGATCCCATTCGATCTCCTGGAATTTAACGGGAACTCCTACGATATCGGATACTGCCTCAGCGAACTCTGTATCGAATCCGATAAGCTTTCCGTTCTCATCATAGTAGTTCATGGGCTCGTAAAGTGTGATTCCGACAACCATCTCATTCTTGTTTTTGATATATTCCCAATCTGTTGCATTTCCCTTTGTACCACATCCGACAAGCATGGATCCTGCCATTGCTGCCATCAATAAAATTGAAACTAATTTTTTCATTTCTTTCCTCCGAATCTAAAAAAATGGCTTGTTTAAAGCAGATACATACTATCATTACATTTTGAGTTTGTCAATTTACTTAATATATACCGACAATACTCCGTATGTGCTTATGGTGGAAGCAAATGGTTTTTGATATAATTATTATTGACTCTTTTTTCTAAAGCGTGGGCTATAAATAAACGTTGCCTGACCCCTGATGGTGAAACATATGAAAAACAAAGAATTCCGCAATATGATATTAATCGGTGCCGCCTTCACGATTCTTGTGACGGTTTTATGTGCCGTTTTTTCAGGATGGATTCCCGCAGCGTCTGTATTCGTGACGGGCTTTGTTCTGCTTACTGTTTTTTTCTTTTACACTAGAAAAAGATATAAGAATATCGAGAAATTAAACGATTATCTTGTCAGAGTTCTTTCGAATAATGAAGACAGCGAAATACTTGATCAGGAAGAAGGAGAACTGTCGATTCTAAAGACAAATATTTACAAGACGACCTCGACACTTAAGTTTCAAAAAGAACTTCTGTCCGATGATAAGAAGAACCTCGCTGCCGCAATAGCAGATATCAGTCATCAGTTAAAAACACCGCTTACATCAATGATGGTGATGAACGATCTTTTGGTGGATGAGCAGGATGAAGAGAAGAGAAGCGAATTTCTTCAAACTCAGTCTTCACAGCTTAACAGAATGAACTGGCTTATTCAGACTTTGCTTAAGCTCTCGAAACTTGATGCAGGAACAATCGTACTTAAAAAAGAGGATGTTTCTTCGCTTGAGCTTATTGAAGAGGCTGTAAAACCTTTCGGCATTCAGTTTGAATTAAGAAACATCAAATTTAAATCCGATATTTCAGATCTTGTTATTCGCTGTGATAAAAACTGGACCGTTGAAGCCATACAGAATATTATCAAAAACTGCATAGAGCATATGGATGACGGCGGAGAACTTTCCGTATCAATGGTTGATACAAATATTTTTACACAGTTTACCGTAAGAGACACGGGCTGCGGTATCGCCAAAGAAGATATCCCTCATATTTTTGAGCGTTTTTACAAAGGAAAGAATGCCGGTAAAGACAGTGTCGGCATAGGCCTTGCTCTTTCAAAATCCATCATCGAAGGCGAGCAGGGTGAGATTACGGTTGAAAGTACGGAGGGAGTCGGAACAAAATTTATAATCAAGTTTTACAAGACTCTGATTTAATAAGGTTTTCGTTAATGGTGTTTTATGAAAAGAATCAGACACATCAAAAAACTGATTAAAAAAGCCAATAAAAAAGTGTAAGGAGTGATGAATTCCTTACACTTTTTTATTTTGCATATTCTTAGCAGATTTCTTCTTTAAGAACATCAACGATTGTTTCGTTGCTTGTTTTTCCTGCCGATAAAAGCATGCTGATTCCGACGATTGCAAATACCCCGAGCGATACCAGGATGTATGTTAATATATTAATCTCGAAAGCCGAATTAGGAGTCGGAACGTTTTTGTAGATAAAGAAACTTATTAACGCCGAAATCGGAAGACCGAATAAAAGTGCTCTTAATCCGTAGAGGAAAGTCTCGAGG
>JAEEGJ010016232.1_pt1 | contig 17158 bp, 15 predicted proteins | sample 8958761 | NCBI WGS metagenome assembly JAEEGJ01 (sample SAMN16246546, study PRJNA631951) | gut metagenome | biome: gut microbiome; feature: rumen; material: RS-attached | host: Bos | place: Iran: Karaj | collected 2018-10 | reverse complement strand
AAAGTCCTGAAATTCGGAGGTACATCGGTCGGAACGGCCGAGGCCCTGCAACAAGTCAAGCGCATCGTCGAAGGACGCAGCGAAAGCGTCATCGTGGTGGTGTCCGCCCTGGGCGGCGTCACGGACCAGCTTCTGCGTGCCGCCGGGATGGCGGAAAAGGGCGACCGCGCCTATGCGGCGACCTTCGAGTCCCTGGCCGCCCGGCACCGGGAGCTCGTCGCAGAACTCTTCGGCGACGCCCCCGGCGCCCTGATGGAGACGCTGGCAGGGCAGCTCGACACGCTGCGCACCCGCCTCGACGGCGTCTGCACTCTCAAGGTCCTGCCGGAGAAAACCCGCTGCGAGATCGTCAGTTACGGCGAGAGGATGTCCTCCGAAATCATCGCGGCCCTGATCGAAGGCGCCACCCTGTACGACGCCCTGGACTTCATCCGCACTTTCCCCCAGCAGGGGCGTCATCTACTGGACAGCCACGCGACGGAGAAGCTCGTGCGCGAGGCCTTCGCCGACTTCGGGGAGATGGCCGGTCGAGCCGGCCATGACGCAGCAGGGGGCCTTGTCGAAGGATGTCATCCCCGGCCTGACCGGGGATCTCGAATCGCCATCGTTCCCGGCTTCATCGCCCGCGACAGCGCCAGCGGAGACATCACCAACCTCGGCCGCGGCGGCTCCGACTACACGGCCAGCATCCTGGCCGCCGCCCTCGATGCGGAAGCCCTCGAAATCTGGACCGACGTGGATGGATTCATGACCGCCGACCCGCGCATCATCAAGACCTCCTACGTCATCGACACGCTCAGTTTTGCGGAAGCGATGGAGCTCTGCAACTTCGGCGCGAAGGTCGTTTATGCGCCAGCGCTCTATCCTGTGTATCCGAAAGATATCCCCGTCCACATCAAGAACACCTTCAATCCGGACGCCCAGGGGACGACGATACGCAACCAGGCGGGAGACGGCCGTCCCGTGACCGGCATCGCGTCCATCGGCGACATCGCCCTCGTCACCCTGAGCGCCCCTTCGATGGTCGGCCTGATCGGCATCGACAGCCGCCTCTTCGGCGCCCTTTCCCGACAGGAAATCAGCGTATTCTTGGTCAGCCAGTCCTCTTCCGAGACCGGCATTACCTTCGGTGTGGCCAATGCGGACGCGGAAGCGGCCCGCAGGACCGTGGACGAGGAATTCGCCCCGGAAATCAGCCACGGCGCCATGCGGCCCGCCACGGTCGAGAAGGACCTGGCCGCCGTCGCAGTGGTCGGCGAGGGGCTGAAATACGCCAAGGGCATCGCGGGCAAGCTCTTTACCATCCTCGGCCGCAACGGCATCGGCGTGCTGGCTTGCGCCCAGGGCTCCTCGGACTACAACATTTCCCTGGTCGTGGAGCAAAAATACCTGCGCAAGAGCCTCAACGTCATCCACGACAGTTTCTTCCTTTCCGAATACCAGGAGCTCAACCTCTTCATCTGCGGCATCGGCACGGTCGGGGGCAAGCTCATCGAGCAGATCCGCAGCCAGCGCGAGCGCCTGATGCGGGAGCGCAACCTCAAGCTCAACATCGTGGGCATCGCCCGGAGCACGAAGGCCCTCTTCAGCCGAGACGGCGTGGACAGCGACGACTTCCGGCAGCGGCTCGAGACAGAAGGCATGCCCATCACCCCCGAACGCCTGCGCGACGAGGTGATCGGAATGAACATCTTCAACTCGGTCTTCGTGGACTGCACGGCCAGTCCGCAGATTGCCGCCCTCTACAAGGATTTCTTCGCCCACAGCATCTCCGTCGTGACGGCCAACAAGATTGCGGCCTCATCGGATTACGCTAATTACAAGGACCTTAAGGAGACTGCCTTGAAGCGGGGCGTGAAGTTCCTCTTCGAGACCAACGTGGGTGCCGGCCTGCCCGTCATCAACACCATCAACGCCCTCAAGAACAGCGGTGACCGCATCGAAAAGATCGAGGCCGTGCTGAGCGGGACGCTCAATTTCATCTTCAACACGATTTCGGCCGACATCCCCTTCAGCCAGACGGTGAAGATGGCGCAGGAGCAGGGCTTCTCCGAGCCTGATCCGCGCATCGACCTCTCCGGCAAGGACGTCATCCGCAAGCTGGTCATCCTCTCCCGCGAGGCCGGTTACCGGGTCGAACAGTCGGACGTCGAGGCGCATCTCTTCGTGCCGGACGACTTCTTCGACTGCTCCATGGAGGAATTCTGGGCCAAACTCCCCTCCCTGGACGCCCAATTCGAAAAGGAAAGGCAGCGTCTGGAAGCCGAACACAAGCGCTGGCGCTTCGTCGCCAAAATGGAAAACGGGCAGTACAGCGTGTCCCTGCGGGAAATCCCCGAGGGCCATTCCTTCTATGTCCTGGACGGCTCCAACAACATCATCCTGCTGACCACCGAGCGCTATCACCTGCATCCGATGCTGATCCAGGGTTACGGAGCCGGCGCTGACGTCACCGCCGCCGGCGTCTTCGCCGACATCATGAGCATCGCGAATATCTAATATAACACTTTGCAAATCTGTTATACTTTTCCTATCTTTGCCGAAAAGGTAAAGATATGGCTGTCGCTACACAGAGGGTCCAGACCGCTTTCCGCCTGGACGCCAATTTGGTCAAACGCCTGAAAATCAAGGCAAAAAGCGAAGAGAAGAGCCTCAATGCGCTGGTAGAGGAGGCTCTGATGAGACTGGCTCCGCCAGAGCCGGAGTTCCCCCATATCGACGAGGATATGGAGATCTCGCCGAAGATCCTTGCCCTGAGCAAGGGCATCCGTCCTTTCACTCCGGAAGAAATCGCCGCCGACGACAGGCTGGCCTATATCTTGAGCAAATGAAGATTTTCCTGGATACCAACGTCATTCTTGACGTCTATTATGAGGGCAGACCCGGCAAGGAAGCTGCGCTGAAGATCCTGCAAATCGGGAACCAGCCTCTTTCTTCCCGGACATACCTATCGGTGTTGTCCGTTGCGAACGTCCATTATGTGCTCAGGAAGTCATTGGGAAAAGAGAAAGCCAAAGAATGCGTCAGGGAGTTGTTTGAAGCGTGCAAGGTTGCCCACATGAGCGACTCCGTCATCTATCATGCGATCCGGTCCGATTCCCCCGACTTCGAGGACGCCTTGCAGATTGCGACAGCGGAGAGTACGGCCTGCGACGTCATCATCACCCACAACAAGAAACACTTCTCCGGCTTCACTCCCATCCCCGTCTACACGCCGGAAGAGTTCATCACCCGCTGCCGCCAAAGCTAATTATTTCTCGAAGTGCTGATAGTCCTGGCTGCTTGCCCAGGAGCCGCCCCAGCGGAAGCCGCGGGCGATGAATTCCTTATAGCAAAGGTCCGACTTGGATATCTTGTAATCAAAGACTTGCGTACGGTCAGCGAAAGCTCTGCTTTCGGCAGGTGAAACCCGCACGACGCCGCCACGGACGCGCACCAGCGGGTTGTAGAACGGGTTGATGTCCACCGCCAGGCCCAGCGCATGCTTGGACTTCTCGGTGCGGGACCAAGACTTGGGACGGTCGTTGAAACAAGAGGAATTATTGGCCAGCATCGAGGCGTTGTCGTCTCCGCCGAAATCGTCGACCAACTGCATCCGGGCGATGGGATAATGTCGGTCGAACAAGGCCTTGAAGATGGCCAGGAGATCCTCGGCGATGGCCGCATTGCAAACCATCTCGCCCAGGACGATGTCCCCGTGGATATGGGGATAATGCGGAATCCGCAGATAGCGGAGTTGGTCAGTCGGAAGCGAAGAACCCGGCTTGTAAGAAACGCCCGTCATACGCGCCAGGACCTCCCCTTCCACCGGCACGGCCGTGAAAGCCAAGGAAGCATACGGCTCCATCAGCTCACACCCGATGTATGTTCCGGCCTTCCAAATCATTTCTCCAGCTGATTGCTCTTAATAAACTCAGGATAAGCCAGTTTGCCAATGGCCGACGAGATGCTGTTCCGACGTTTCAAGACGTAATCCGAAGGCTTGTCCACCCGGTAGGCGACCGGATTGGGCAGGCAGGCGGCGATCAGAGAAGCCTCGGAGCGGCTCAACCCGGAAGCCGGCTTTTCAAAATACTTCCGGGCCGTCGCTTCGGCCCCGAAAGTGCCGTATCCCATCTCCGCCACGTTCAGATAGACTTCCAGGATCCTTTCCTTCCCCCAAATCTTCTCGATCAGAAAGGTCCACCAGGCCTCCAGGCCCTTGCGGATGGCCGTATTGGTGCAGAAAGTGAAGACATTCTTGGCCGTCTGCTGGGAAATGGTGCTGCAGCCCCGGATGCGTTTGCCTTTCTCGCGATGGTCCTTCCACATCTTGCGGACTTCCTTCACGTCGAAACCGTTGTGTTCGGTGAAACGCTGGTCTTCTCCGGCGACGACAGCCATTCGCAGCTGCGGCGAGATCCGTTCCAGCCGGACCCACTTGTGACGGAGCCGATATTCGGGGTCTCCCCGGTGCTCGATGGCGTCGATTACCATGTAAGGAGTGACCAAAACCGGCAGAAATTTGAAAAGAAGGACCAGGGCCAGGCTCAGGAGGACGAACGCGACCGGAATCTTAATCAAGAGTATTTTCAGGACCTTTTTCACGGATAACACTCAATCAATCAGCAAATGAAACAAATTTGTTTATTCTATTAACATTTTTGTTACATCTATAGGTTGAAGTAAATGCCCAGGCTCAAGGTGTCAGAATCCAACCGGGACAGCCAGCCAGAGGCCGGGACACCGCCTTGACGGACATACGTGTAGCCAAAGGCCCCGTACGAAGCCATCACATAGGCCCCTTCAGACACCCGGACGCCGATGCCCGGCCGGGCCCACGCGCCCAGACTCAGATAATCGGACCAGAAATAGCACGGCGCTTCCAGGGTGGCGAACAAGGTCACCATTTTCCCCAGCGGCACGAAATGGATGCGGGAGTACGGAACGAGCCCCATCCTGCTGGTATGGTTGTAATAGGTATAAGACACGCGCCCGCCCAGGAAAATGGCGTCGTTGCAGCGGTAAGCGATGTCCGGACAGATATCTACGTACCAACCCGTCGCGGAATTGTAGTCCAAGCCGCCGCCCAGGCCGAACAGCCAGCGCCCGGAATTACGCCCGGAAGCAGGCTGCCCTGTCACCCGGACACCAGTCTGCAGCGAATCGATCAGAACCGTCTCGGGATTGACCGTCCTGGGCGTCACCACCTTCCCTTCCTGAGCCGACAAAGCTGTGCACAAAGACAAAGAAAGCAAGAAAACAAATAAACGTTTCATATTGTACAGCAATTAATTGACAAAGGTCATCTCACCTAACAAATGATCTGCGTGCCCCAACTCCCGCACCACGAAAATCAGATAGCGGATATCCAGGGAGATATTGCGGCAATAATCCGGATCGAAGACGATGTCGCTCATCGTCCCCTCCCAGACGCGGTCGAAATTGATGCCGATCAGGTTGCCGTCGGCATTGATCACCGGCGAGCCGCTGTTGCCGCCCGTCGTATGGTTGGTCGCCAGGAAACACACCGGTACCTCGGAGATTCCCACGCCCGCGGGGTCCTCCGCCAATGACCGGGCATACAGGTCCCGCAGCGACTGGGGGATATCATAGTCGAAAATCTCAGGATTGTCCTTTTCGATCACGCCCTTCAGGGTCGAAACCGGCGTGTAACAGACTCCGTCGGACGGCGAATACCCTTCCACGTGCCCATAGGCTACCCGCAGCGTCAGGTTGGCGTCCGGATAGAAATCCCGGTCGCCGCCCATCATCATCTGCCCCCGCATGTAGTCCCGCTGGAGCAGCCGGATCTCCGAGACGAGCCGAAGGTACTCCGGCAGCACGTCCCGGTTGTACCACTGGGCGAACGCCCGGTCGAACGCGTAGGCAGGATCCTTTTTCAAGGCCGTCAGATCCTTCTTCTTCAAGGCCGCCACGCGTGCCGGGTCGGCGAAAACGGACTCGGCGAAGAAAGCGTCCGCCCAGGCCGGAACGGACCCGTACTCCGCCATCCTATCCTTGAAATAAGCCAGCTTAAACTCCTCTGGCACACGCCGTTCAAACATCTCCATCATCGCAATGAAGGTATCTTTGTCCATCGACAAGGTATAATTCCGGAAAAAACTCTCCGCCGATGGCTGCACCTTGTCCGGCGAGTCCGTCAGGAGTTTCACCACCGACGATGCGAACTTCGGCAGTTCCAGTTGCGAAGCCGTCTCCTGGTAGTAAAAACGCGCAAAGTCATACGGCTCCTGCAGCCGCAGCAGCGAATCGATGCGATCGACCACATCGGCATACTCCGTCGCCGCGGCCCACTTCCGGAAACGATCCTCGTAGGCCTTCTTGGAGGCTACCGTATTCATCCGGCGGATGCCCAGGCTCTCCCCCTGCCATTTCTTCCAGGCGTTGGAGACCGATGCCGCGCGGGAACTGTAGCGGATCCGCATTTCCTGGCTCTGCGCCATGTAGGACTTGATGATGTCGAGCCGCAGGTCGCGCAGCGCAATCCGCTCGGGATCCGCCACCTCCCCTATCCAACGGACCGCCTCGCCCGTAATATATTCCTGGGTGGAACCCGGGTTGCCGTAGATGAAGGTGAAGTCCCCTTCCTTCACGCCCGCCGTCGAGATCTTGAAGAACTTCCGCGGCCGGAAAGGGACGTTGGAAGCGGCATAGTCCGCCGGCTCATTGGATGCGTCGGCATAGATGCGGAACATCGAGAAATCCCCCGTATGCCGCGGCCACATCCAGTTGTCCGTATCGCCCCCGAACTTGCCGATCGAACTCGGCGGGGCGCCGACCAGCCGGATGTCGCGGTAGACCTTATAAACAAATAGGAAATACTGGTTTCCGTAATACAGCGGTTCCACCGAAGCCTGCATCCGCCCACCCGCACAGGCTTCCTGGATCAGCGCCGCGCTTCTGGCCTGGACCACCGAGTCGCGCCAGGCCGGAACGGCATCATCCGGAACGTCCCGCAGCACGGCGGCCGTCACGTCCTCCATCCGCTCCAGGAAACTGACCGTCAGTCCCGGGCAAGGCAGCTCCGCATCCCGCGTCATCGCCCAGAAACCGTCTTTCAGGTAGTCGTGCTCGACGCTGCTGTGACGACCGATATGATAGTAGCCGCAATGGTGGTTGGTCAGCAGCAGCCCTTCCGGCGAAACGAGTTCGCCCGTGCAGCCGCCGCCGAAAAGGACGACCGCATCCTTGAGCGAGGCCTGGTTGACGCTGTAGATATCTTCCGCGCTGAGTTTGAAGCCCTTGGCCTGCATGTCGGCGATACGCCCGCCGATCAGCGAGGGCAGCCACATCCCTTCGTCCGCCCGCAACGCCGGCGTAATGAGCAGCGCAAGCAGGAAAGCCAGATACAGTTTTCTCATTCCAAATCCGAATTTCTCCCAATTTACGAAAAAAAATAGGACGATTTTAGTTTTTTTTCTATATTTGCTGCAGCTATGACTGCGAAAAGGAACGATATGTACCACCATCACCACCGTATCTCACAAAGATAGGGTAGGCGTTCCGTGTATATCATAGTATGATTGAAAACTGCAGGCTTACCCGATGGGTAGGCTTTTTTTATTGAAACCTGACAGGTATGTTACGCATTGCCATTCAAGCCAAGGGAAGGCTCAACGAGGACAGCTCCGCCATGCTGCGCGAGCTCGGCATCGACGTCGATGACTCCAAGCGGAAGTTCCTCTCCCCTTCCTCCAATTTCCCCATCGAACTGCTTTATATGCGGGATGACGACATCCCCGCCGTGGTCGCCTCCGGCACCGCCCAGCTCGGCATCGTCGGCCTCAACGAAGTCGAAGAAAAGGGCCACGACGTGCAAATCGTTGAAAAGCTCGGCTTCGGCGGCTGCCGGATCTCCCTGGCCATCCCCAAGGCGGAGGCTTACGAGGGGCCGTCCTGGTTCGAGGGCAAGCGCATCGCCACCTCCTACCCCAACATCTTGCGCAAATACCTGGATGACAAGGGTATAAACGCCCGCATCGAAGTCATCACCGGTTCGGTCGAGATCGCCCCGGCGGCCGGCATCGCCGACGCCATCTTCGATATCGTCTCCTCCGGTGGCACCCTGGTCTCCAACGGCCTCAAGGAAGTCGAGCGCGTCTTCGAGTCGGAAGCCGTCCTGATCAGCAACGGCTGCCTCAGCCCTGAAGACCAGGCCATCCTGGACGAAATGCTCTTCCGCCTCGAGTCGGCCCGGATCAGCCGCGGCAAGAAATACTTGCTGATGAACCTGCCGAAGGCCTCCCTGCCCCAGGCCCTGCAGATCCTGCCCGCCATGCGCAGCCCGACCGTCCTTCCCCTGGCGGAAGAAGGCTGGTGCTCCCTGCATTCGGTCGTGGACACGGCCAGCCTCTGGGACAAGGTGCGCGCCCTCAAGGCCATCGGCGCCGAGGGCATCCTGGTCCTCGACATTGACAAGATCATCCTGTAGCGAAAGTCTATGCAATTGATTATCAACCCTTCCCGGGAAGAATGGAACGGCCTCTGCGAGCGGCCGGCGGATGACAATCCCGTCGTCCGGGAGCGCGTGGCGGCCATCCTGGAGCGTGTCCGGACCCAGGGCGACCAGGCCCTTCGGGCGCTTTCGCAGGAGATCGACGGCGTCTCCCTGGACAGCCTGGAAGTGAGCGAAGCGGAATTCGCCCAGGCGGAAGCCCAAGTCCGTGGAGAAGTCAAGCGCGCCATCGCCGCGGCCGCGGTCAACATCCGCGCCTTCCACGAGGCGCAGCGCCCGCAGGGGGTGGATCTCGAAACGCAAAAAGGCGTCCGTTGTCTCCAGCGTGCCGTCCCCATCCAACGGGTCGGCCTCTATATCCCCGGCGGCAGCGCTCCCCTCTTTTCGACCGTCCTGATGCTGGCCATCCCCGCCCGTATCGCGGGCTGCGGGGAAATCATCCTCTGCACCCCGGTCGCCAAAACTACGGGGCAAGTCGCGCCGGAGGTGCTTTATGCCGCCAGGCATTGCGGCGTGGACCGCGTCTTCAAGTCCGGCGGCGCCCAGGCCATCGCGGCGATGGCTTACGGAACGGAAAGCATCCCCCGGGTCGACAAGATCTTCGGCCCCGGGAATCAATATGTCACGACCGCCAAGCAGCTGCTGGGCGGAAAAACCGTCGCCATCGACATGCCCGCCGGCCCATCCGAAGTGATGGTCCTCGCGGATGCGACAGCCCGTCCGGCCTTCATCGCCGCCGATCTCCTGTCCCAGGCCGAGCACGGCCCCGACAGCCAGGTGATGCTCGTCACCGACAGCCCCGAGATCGCCCACGCGACAATGGACGAGGTAGAGCGCCAGCGGGCCCTGCTCCCCCGCGCCGGCATCGCCGGGAAGGCCCTGGAGAAGAGCCGCGCCGTCGTTTTCAACACGCGGGAAGAAATGACGGCATTCGCCAACACTTACGGCGCCGAGCACCTGATCCTCGCCGTCCGTGACCCCTGGGAGATTGCGGACCGCATAACTTCCGCGGGCAGCGTCTTCGTCGGTCCCTGGTCGCCCGAAAGCGCCGGCGACTATGCCTCCGGCACCAACCACACCCTCCCGACCAGCGGCTGGGCGCGCGCCTTCAGCGGCGTCAACCTGGACAGTTTCCTGCGCAAGATCACCTTCCAGGAACTGACACGGGACGGCCTCGGAGCCCTTGCGCCCACCATTACCGTCCTGGCAGAGGCGGAAGGCCTCCAGGCCCACGCCAATGCCGTCAAAATCCGCCTGCAAGATGATTGACATCGAATCCCTGATCCGTCCCAACATTGCGGCCATCGCCCCCTACAGCACGGCGCGCGACGAATGCAGCGGCACCCCGGAAGTCTTCCTGGATGCCAACGAAAGCCCGTATGACACCGGCTACAACCGCTACCCGGACCCGCACCAGAAAGCATTGAAGCAGCGCCTTTCCCAGATCAAGGGCCTGAGTCCGGACCACATCTTCGTGGGCAACGGCAGCGACGAGGCGATCGACCTCGTCTTCCGGGTCTTCTGTCAGCCCGGGCGGGACAACGTCGTCGCCATCAGCCCCAGTTACGGCATGTATGAGGTAGCCGCCGCGACCAACGACATCGAAGTGCGCAAGGTACGCCTGCGCGAGGACTTCAGCCTGGACGCGGAAGCCCTGCTCTCAGCTGCGGACGGGCGCACCAAGGCCCTCTTCCTCTGCAGCCCCAACAACCCTTCGGGGAATGCCTTCTCCAACGCAGAGGTCCTCGGCCTGGCTGAGCGTTTCCCGGGCATCGTGGTGCTGGACGAGGCCTACATCGACTTCTGCAGCATCCCCTCGCTGCGTTTCCAGGTCGACGCCCATCCCAACCTCATCATCCTCCAGACCCTTTCCAAGGCCTGGGGCCTGGCCGGACTGCGGCTGGGTCTGGCATTCGCCTGCCCGCGCATCGTCCAGCTGATGTCGATGATCAAATACCCTTACAACGTCAACATCCTCGCCCAGCGGACCGCCCTCGCCCAACTGGAGGCGCCCATCGACGAGCGCATCGCGGAAATCGTGGCGCAGCGCGGCGTCGTGGCCCGGATGCTGGAGGGATGTCCCTTCGTACAGAAAGTCTATCCCAGCGAGGCCAATTTCCTGCTGGTCAGAATCAAAGAGATCCCCGATCAGGTCGGGGATGACACCCAGCCACCCGTCGGGGATGACACCCTGCCACCCGTCATGGCCGGCTCCGACCGGCCATCTCCCGCCGACAGGCTGTACGCGCACCTGTTGCGGGACGGCATCATCGTCCGCAACCGATCCCGCGTACCGGGCTGCGCAGGCTGCCTGCGCATCACCGTCGGCACCCCGGAAGAAAACCGCAGGCTCGCCGCCTCCCTGAAACGATACCAGCCATGAAGAAAGCCATTTTCATCGACCGCGACGGCACGATCGTCCGCGAACCCGAAGACGAGCAGGTCGATTCTTTCGCCAAACTCAGTTTCGTCCCCGGAGCCATCAGTGGCCTGCGGGCCCTGGTCGGCCTCGGCTACGACCTGGTCCTGGCCTCCAACCAGGACGGACTCGGCACACCCGATTACCCCGAAGAATGCTTCGAGTCCATCCATTCCTTCATCCTGGACACGCTGGAGGGCGAAGGCGTGGTCTTCGACGACCAGCTGATCGACCGCCATACGCCGGAGGACCTTTCGCCGGAGCGCAAGCCCGGCACCGGAATGTTCGGCCGTTACAAGGACGGCAGCTACGACCTGGGCGCTTGCTTTGTCATCGGCGACCGGGTCACGGACATCCAGCTGGCGCGCAACCTGGGCGCCAAGGGCATCCTGCTGCAGCCGGATGCTTCTTTGCTCGAAGGAGAGCCCTGCAAGGGCAGTTGCGTCCTGGCGACCGACGACTGGGCCGAGATCGCGGATTTCATCCGCAGGGGCGAGCGCTGCGCGGTCGTGGACCGCAAAACGCGCGAGACCGACATCCACGTGCGCGTGGACCTGGACGGCAAGGGGCCCTCGCACATCGAGACGGGCCTGGGTTTCTTCGACCACATGCTGGAGCAACTGGTCCACCACGGCGGCATTGCCCTGGAACTGACCTGCCGGGGCGACTTGGAGGTCGACGAGCACCACACGATGGAAGACTGCGCCCTGGCGCTCGGAGAGGCCCTGCGGCTGGCCCTGGGCGACAAGGCGGGCATCGGGCGCTACGGTTTCGTCCTGCCGATGGACGAATGCCGGGCGATGGTCCTGCTGGACTTCGGCGGGCGTCCGGAGCTGGTCTGGGACGTCTTCTTCTCCCGCGAATTCATCGGTGACACGCCGACCGAGATGTTCAAGCACTTCTTCAAGTCGCTGAGCACCGAACTGCGTTGCAACCTGCACGTGGCCGCCAAGGGCGAGAACAACCACCACCTGGCGGAGAGCATCTTCAAGGCCTTCGCGCGGGCGCTGAAACAGGCCGTGCGGCGGCAGCCTTTCGATTATTCCATCCCTTCCAGCAAAGGCACGCTATGATTGCAATCATCGACTATCAGGCGGGGAACATCCGTTCCGTGGAGAATGCGCTCGCACGGCTGGGCTGCTCGTATTGCCTGACCGCGGATCCGGAGGTAATCCGTTCGGCGGACAGGGTCATCCTGCCCGGCGTGGGCAATGCCGCGGAGGCGATGCGCTCGCTGACGGAGCGGGGTCTCGTGCCGGTCATCCGCTCGTTGCGGCGGCCGGTGCTGGGCATCTGCGTGGGCATGCAGGTCCTTTGCCGCGACAGCGAGGAGGGGCCTTGCGAGGGCATAGGCCTTTTCGACGCGCACGTGCGGCGGTTCCCTTCCGCCGGGCAGGGGCTGTCACTTCCAGGGAGCAGGGAAGAACCCTGTCGGGGAATGCCATCCACCGCCGGGCAGGGGCTGTCGCCTTCAGGGAGCAGGAAAGAACCCTTCCGGGGAATGCTCCCCGAAGGCGACAGCCCCCGCCCGGCCGCCAAGGTGCCGCACATGGGCTGGAACGCCCTCGGCAACCTGGACGGCAAGCTGTTCACGGGCATGAAGGGCGGCTCCTACGTCTATTTCGTACACTCCTACTATCCCACTCTCGGGCCCGACACGGTGGCGACTTGCCGCCACGGGGAGGTCCTCTTCAGCGCCGCGCTGCGCTACGAGAACTTCTATGGCACGCAGTTCCATCCGGAAAAGAGCGGCGCCGTCGGAGAGCAGATCCTGCGAAACTTCCTCAGCCTATGATCCAGATACTTCCAGCCATCGACCTGATCGAAGGACGCTGCGTGCGCCTTTCGCAGGGCGATTATGGACTCAAAAAGGTGTATGACGGAGATCCCGCCGACCTGGCGGCCCGTTTCGCGGACTGCGGCGTGTCGAGGATTCACCTGGTGGATCTGGATGGGGCAAAAGCCGGAAAGCCTTGCAACCTGCGCACACTGGAGAAGATCGCCACCCGTGTGGACGTGGAGTTGGAGTGGGGCGGCGGGCTTTCCTCCTACACGGCCTTGAAGGACGCTTTCGACGCCGGGGCGACGCAGGCCATCATCGGCAGCGTGGCGGCCCGGGAACCCTCCTTATTCCGCGGATGGCTGCAGGCCTGGGGCGGTGGAAGGGTCCTGCTGGGCGCCGACGTCCGGGAGGGGCGCATCGCGGTCAAGGGCTGGCTGGAAGAGACTCCCCTGCGCATCGAGGACCTGGTGGCGGACTTCCAGCCCGACGGGCTGAAAGAGTGCATCGTCACCGACATCGGGCGCGACGGGATGCTGCAGGGGCCGTCGTTCGACTTGTACCCGCCCCTGCAGGAGCGTTTCCCGGACGTGTCTTTCACCGTCAGCGGCGGCATTTCCTCGATGGAGGACATACGGCGGCTGGACAGCCTCGGGCTGCGGCGGGTGATTGCCGGCAAGGCTATCTATGAGCATCAAATCAGTTTAAAGGAAATTGAACAATGGTCGCTAAGCGCATCATCCCCTGCCTTGACGTAAAGGACGGGCAGGTCGTCAAGGGCATCAACTTCCTCGGCCTCAAGGAAGTCGGGGACGCCGTGGAGATGGGCCGGCGCTATTCGGAGGAAGGCGCCGACGAGCTGGTCTATCTGGACATCAGCGCCACCTTCGAAGGGCGGCGGACTTTCGTAGACCTGGTGTCGCGCATCGCGCGGGAAATCGACATTCCCTTCACCGTGGGCGGGGGCATCTCGTCCCTGGACGATGCGGCGCGGCTGCTGGATGCGGGCGCGGACAAGATTTCCATCAATTCGGCCGCCATCGCGGACCCTGCGCTGATCAGCCGCATTGCAGACCACTATGGCAGCCAGTTCGTCGTCGTCGCCATTGATGCGCGCTGCGTGGGGATGGCCGGTCAAGCCGGCCATGACAGGTCAAACGTCATCCCCGGCTCCGACAATCTAAACGTCATCCCCGGCTCCGACAATCTAAACGTCATCCCCGGCTCGACCGGGGATCTCTGGATGGCCACCACCCACGGCGGCCGCGTCCAGACGAACCGCGAACTCTTCTCCTGGGCCCGGGAGGCACAGGAACGCGGCGCCGGCGAGATCCTCTTCACCTCGATGGACCACGACGGCACGAAGGCGGGCTATGCGCTCTCCGCCACGGCGCGCCTCTGCGAGACCCTGTCCATCCCCGTCATCGCTTCCGGCGGCGCCGGAAACGTCTCACACATCATGGAGGTACTGACCCAGGGCAAGGCGGACGCCGCCCTCGCCGCCAGCATCTTCCATTACGGAGAAATTGCCATCCCGGCGTTGAAGCGCGAACTCGCCTCCGCCGGGATCCCCGTTCGTTTATAAAGGTTAAAGATATGAAATTCAGCGAATTCGATTTAAGCAAAAACGCCGACGGCCTGCTGCCGGTGATCATCCAGGACAGTGTGACCCTCAAGGTCCTGATGCTGGGCTATATGAATGAGGAAGCTTTCGACAAGACCCTGGCTTCTGGCCAAGTCACCTTCTGGTCCCGGAGCCGCCAGGCCCTTTGGACCAAGGGAGAGACCAGCGGCAACTTCCTGACGGTCGTGGACATGTATCCCGACTGCGACGCTGACACCCTGTTGGTCCGGGCCATCCCCGCCGGGCCGACCTGCCACCGCGGCACGACGGCCTGTTTCGACACGCCGGAGAGCGAGGGATTCATCCGCACCCTGTCCCAGGTCGTCAAGGGACGGCACGCGGAAATGCCGGAGGGATCCTATACGACCAAGCTCTTCATCAAGGGGGTGAAGACCATCTCGAAGAAGGTGGGCGAAGAGGCCGCCGAGACGGTGATCGAGGCCGTGGACGGCAACCGCTCGCGTTTCATTTATGAGGCGTCCGACCTGTTGTACCACTTGCTGGTGCTTTGTGAGGCGATGGATGTCTCGCTCTCGGACCTGGAGTCGGAGCTGGCTTTGCGGCACCGATAGGCCTCGGGCCGGCGGCCAAGCTCCGACTGCGGCTACGTCCATCCTCGCTGCGCTGCGGCTGAGTGACGCCGCAGTCGGACTTGGACCCCCGGCCTGGAAAGCATAAGAAAGGCCGGCCCATTCGTTGGGCCGGCCTTCTTCTATGGATCAGGCGGGGTTATTCGCTCAGTTTGAAAAGGCGGAGGTTGTAGCCCTTTCCGCTGTCATACTTGAAGTAGCCGCCGCTGCCGGAATGGTAGAGTCCCAGACCGCCGGACAAGATCATGTTGCAGTCGGAATTAATCGTCTGGACAGCCAGAGAAGCATCGTCGGTCAAGATGATGGCCGAACCATTACAGTACATGTACTGGTTGTTCTTCTTGATCTTGACCAGCCAGCCGTCACCGGAGGCGATCAGTTCCACCTCGTTGGAGATGATATCCTCGTCCGTCGTAACCAAGGCCGTCATGTCCAAATCATCTGAAATCATCAGCTGAGCGCACTGATTGGCTCCGGTAGGAGGGAACGTGCAGAGATACATGGCCGGATTGGTGTTCGATTCGCGGCCAAGGATCAGGTAGGTTCCCGCTGAAGGCGTTGAGACAGAGACATATACATTTGGAGCGGTTCCTTCGACATATTTGTACAGGGCGGGAAGAACACCATCGCTGTCGCTGGAACTGGCAAGGAACCACTGATTCGAAGTAGAATAGCGCACGGCCCTGTTGCCCTTGGCTACGATCGAAACCAGGCCACCGGTAAGCGTGAAGGTCGAGCGATAACCGGTATCATCATCTGCCGCAAAATTGTTCGTCTCGTTGTATGGATGGAAATAGCAGCCCAACGACGGGAAAACAATGCTGAATTTCAGATTCGTACCATCCTGGTTTGTCAATGTGAACTGACAGTCGTCCAAAGAATCATTGGCGAGGATCAAATTGCCGTACACGGCAGTTTCAAGCGCGTTCTGCACATTGCTCTCCAAAAGAACATCCCCATTCCGGACCGGCCGGAACACCTTGGAAGAAGCACCATTCTCATAAACGAGCAGATACTGTCCGTCAGCAACGATCTCGGAAGCCTGCGTCACTTTCTGATAGTAGTGGGGCGTCACGGGAGGGGCGGCGTTGACGGTCACGGTGTAGGAGGCCGAGGCGGAGTCATAGCCGTTCTCGGCGGCAGCCGTGGCCGTGATGGTCGCAGTACCCTCTTCGTTCAGGGACAGGGCACCCGTGTTTTCATTGACAGACACCACGGACGGCGCGCTGGAAGAATAAGTGACTGTAGTGTAGGCACCCGAAAGAGTCGGGGGCGTAACCGTCTTGCCGACCGATCCGGTCAGCGTAGCCGAGGAGAACTCCAGGGTCTGGGGAACAAGACCGGAGACGAATTCATACAGCGCCAGCTTGGAGTTGGCATCAGCGGAAGACGCGTGCTGGAAGGCACCGCCCTGGTAAACGAAGTAATGGCTAGAGCGGGCAGCAGAAAGAACGCCGTTCTCGTCGATGCTAAACGTAGCACGGAAACCATTGTCGGAGGGATGGCCGGCAAATTCATTGATATCCTGCTGATTATCGGTAGATTCCAGGCCGAAAATCATGAAATAATAAGGCGTGTCACCCAGGGCGTTCAGGGCAGACACAGCCATCTTTCCACCCGAACCGATATTGGCAAATGCGACCTGATAGAGATCGATCTCGGAATTCCCTGCAATCACATTGCCGTTCACGACGACAGCATCGAGCGCATTGTCGGTCTGCAGGAAGGCATCCTGAGTCGCATTCAGGATCGGCATGAATATCTTGGAGGAGGCGCCGTTGTCATAAACGAAAAGATACCGTTTAGCATCCGTGACAGTGGAAATGGATGTCACTTTCTGATAATGATGCGCATCCAGCAAAGGAGCGGCAACGACCGTAAGGGTGTAAGATGCCGTTCCGGGGCCATATCCGCTTCCGGCGGGCGCAGTCGCCGTGATGACCGCCGTGCCGGGGGCGACCAGCGTCAAGACGCCGGTCTCTACATCAACCGTTGCTACGGCCGTGTTGTCGGACGAGTATGCCGGAGCCGTGTGGTTGCCGGACAAGGCCGGAGGCGTGATCCTTCTGCCAACCATTCCGGAAAGGGTCTCCTTGCCGAAACTGATTTCCTGGGCCTGGGTGGGCGTAACCTTGCTCATGTCCACCGCGATGTTCTTGAACTCGGTGGTGTTGAAGTTGAGGGTCTTGCCGGTGCCGAAAGTCTTGGTATAAATGTAACGGTTGGTCGTGACTTCGACGGCGGTGATGTTCTTGCTGCCCGGCAGGGAGATGAACTAGGCATAGAA
>JAEEGJ010016231.1_pt1 | contig 17158 bp, 13 predicted proteins | sample 8958761 | NCBI WGS metagenome assembly JAEEGJ01 (sample SAMN16246546, study PRJNA631951) | gut metagenome | biome: gut microbiome; feature: rumen; material: RS-attached | host: Bos | place: Iran: Karaj | collected 2018-10 | reverse complement strand
ACATCTTGCAGCAATTCGTTGCTGTCGAGGAATATGGTTATGCCGATGATGGTACGATGGTGCGTCGTCGTGTGGCAGGCTGTCCTGAATTGACTATAGGTAATTGGAATCTCCCAAAGAAATCTACTAACAGAGCTGGAGGACAATGGGAGGGCGACCTTTTCAACTTTTCAATAAACACACATATACCCCTTTATATTTCCGATGACCTGAACATTACAATAGACCCCTCTATTGACGGTAAGCTTCATCTCAAGACAACCTGGAACCTGTCGCTCTTTGGCGATAAATACATCTGTATCCATTCTAAATTGAATTTCGGCGTGGGGGCAGGCTTTACCGTAGACGGGAAACTCGCCGATTTCTTCCCTGGAGGTGTGGGCGGATTGTTAGGTGGAGTGCCCATACCTGCTGCCTGTCCGCTCATATTGCTTGATATTGCTCCCGATGCTTTCCTGCGTGGCGAGGCACATATCAATTTCAAGCTGAGCTTACCAAAACTAAATGGCTCAATGTGGACAAAACTGGAAATCAGCAACTGGGTACCCAGAATAGACATAGGTTTCGGCAACTCTGATGATGGCAGCGAGTTTAATTCCTTTGATAATAGTGGTTCAAGGGTCAGCATGTCGCTTAATGGCTTCGTACAGGCTGGTATGCTCTTCCCCATGAAATTCAAGAGTCTGCCCGTACTTAAGAAAATCTTCGACTCGGAGATTGGTGGACAATGGTTTGTAGGTCCGAAACTGGCTGCTAACTTCACAATCGACTTGACCACCCTTCCATGGGAGGACGTAGCTGCTTACAAACAATTGAGGAACATCACTGCGCAGATGAATTTACTTGATGCCGACTATGAGGTTAAGGGCACTGTCAAAACGGCATTTAGTGGCAAGAAGGAGGTGACACTAGCTGATGGAAGTATCAGCATCTTTCCTCCTTTCGAAGTGAGTTTTGTTCCTGACTTTGATAAATGTGAAGAGTTTTATGAGAGTCATTTTGTCTGGGATGGAGTCAAGCGCTGTCGCATATTTGGGTTTAAACCTTCAGGCTACGTCTTTAAGCCTGTAACAATTGGTTGTAGATTATATGAAATCGATGACCAGGGGAAAGAACTTGAATATATCTTTTCACCAAGCATAGAATTTTTAGATATGTTTGGTAGTCCACAATATTATCATCTTGCCCAACTATTTGGACAAGAACTTCCTAAAGAACATTGGGCCCGACTGGGTATTGTTCTTCAAGAAGGGGCGGTGAAACCTGCAGCTAGATATGGGAAATTCAAAGTAAAGCCAATTGTCTATAATCCATTTGGAGGCGAGGATAAATATCTTATAGCATCTCGTGACTATACCTTCGAATATGGTATTTCTAAAGTAGAAGCCAGTGGCGACACTCTTTATGTAGACTATGATGGTAAAAATTCCTCATCACTATTGATGAAGGGTACATGCGATCATCTTAGGGGAAATATTGATGACCTGAATGTTGCCGGAAATAAGGGGGCTCTGATTGTTACAGCAAAACAGGAAAAAATACCTAAGAACTACAATCCTGTAGATAGTGTCGAGATTAATTGTTCTTATCAAGGTGCAACCACCACTGATGGTGAGATATTTGTAACAGAAGATCAACCTCTTACTATATGTGTCAAACCTAATAAAACGGAAAAACCAGTTTCTATTTATGTAAGAGGAATCTATTATAATACTTATGGTCCGGAACAACATTGGAGATGGACTGTTACTCCTACTGAAAACGGCTGGTTCTGTAGCGGAGTAGCTGAGTATTATTGGCAGATACATAAATGTTCTTTCTACATAGAAGGCAAAGCCGGAAGCAAGTCTTTATTTGTGCGAAATGGCAAATATGAATACAGATACGAATCTTCTATTGGTGAAATTGAAGAGAAGAACGACTCATTTGATAATATTGAGTTGGAATTGCGTGAAGATTCATATGAGAATCCAGTTGGCTTCACGACTACTAAGAATAACAGGTCGCAAATACACATATACTTTAAAGACTTTATAGATAAGTATCCTGGTAGAGCAGAACCGAATACAGAGGGATGACTACCGAACTCATAGGCACGGAGGTTCCAGAAACTTTCGTGCCCAGTGAACTCAGGAGGAACGGCATTCTCAGTGAGTTCATGTTCTTGAAACAAAAAAGACGCTGAGACGTTTGAGACGTTTGAGACGCTTGAAGCAAGATAATAATTTAGAAGGGACCTCATGGCGAGGCCCCTTCTTGATTAGAGTAGATTCGTTCGTTAGAGCATGATGGGTCCGAAGCCCATGCAGCTCGTGGTCGTGATGGCCGTCAGGAAGGCCGTGAGCGCAGCTACTATCACCTTCGCTGCAACCTCGATGATGCGTTGTTTAGTCATAGGGCATTCCTCCTACATCTTCCATCTAACATCTTACATCATCCATCGCTTTAGTCCTTATCGAGGCCATCGTCACCATCGTCGTTACCGCTGGCCGTGCCCGTGTTGATCACGAGGCTAGAAGCCTGTCCGGGCATAGCGAAGTTACCAGTGTAGACACCATCGCTCTCAGTGAGCTCGATCTGCGAACCGTTGATGGTTGCGGTGGGCACCTGACCTGCTGCAGGCGTGATGCTGATTTCCACCTCGTCATCCTCATTCAGGTTGGAACCCGAGGTTACAGCGTTACCGTCCTTGGTGATGCTTGCAGAACCGCTACCACTCGTTGCAATGGTCAGCGCATATGCGGTCTCTGAGCCCTGGCTAGAACCACCCTGCGAACCACCGTTCTCGCCGCCGTTCTCATTCTCGTTCTCTTCCTCGATTTCGCCGCTGTCACCAGAGGTTACACGCTTCAGCACGTTGCCATCCTCATCGAGACAGGTAATCTGAATCGAGGTGTTTTTCAGCTCGTCTTTCACCTCCACGCTCGGCGTGAACACGATGCGGCGGGTGGTAATCAGACCAGTCTTTACGTCCTCCAGCTTCTCGACCGCTTTCGAACGAACACCGAAGCGCATGGTTCCCAGGCCGGGTAGGGGGATGGAGTGACCCTCGGTTGCCCACGTGCGTAGCACTTCACCAGCAGCATCCCAAGCCGCCTTAATCACACCTGCAGAGATACCAGAGTGAGTAGAAGCCTCTGCAAATACCTTCTTCTCCTGGATGGGAATGTACAGATCAGGTCGCATCACGAATTTCTTCACTCCCGGATTCTTGCCGATTTTAAGCACTCGGCGCTGTGCAATCACTTTAATAGCCATAATACAATTAGTTTTTAAATAGTTTGTTTGTTAATTAAATTTGATACTTCTCTCGATGTCGCCTAAAATCGCCTTGATTCGTACTATTAAGGAAAACAATTGCTACTATTAATGCGCGCAATTTCTAGAATTAATTCTCGCAATTTTTAGCCTTAATGTCCACCTCTGCGGCTCTTTTGATTGACAATGCAAAGGTACGAAATTTTCATTGTGTTTCCAAAATTTGACCTTCGATTTGGAGCGATTTTCAGCACAAATTCGTCGAATTGAATCGAAATGTCGCTAACAAACAGGGTGGAGGCTTTTTTTCTATCGATGACAGATGACAAATGACAGTATTTGGAAAATGAAGTAGTATTTAGATAGTTATTATTTATATTTATAAATATATATAATACTATTCTCTCTTTCTCATAAATTCAAATAACTGTCATCTGTCATAACTGTCATTCATAGTTTAAATTTTAATAAATGTTAATTATCAAGTTTGTTTCGAAGAAAAATTCAAGAATCCTTTGAACTTATAAAACTTTCTATTATCTTTGCAGCGGAAATGAGTTGCTTTCTAACGTCCACGGAATTGTACTGTGGTTTAGATTGCAACTCATTTTCTATTGTCAGGAACCAGTTCTCCATAAAGTCATCCCTAAAGTAGTCACATAACCCCTCTACAATCCAGCCGATGATATTTAGATGAGAATTACGATAGTGTATACTTCGGATACTATTAATCATTGTCTTGTTATGTTCACGGTTTGTTTCAATCGCTACAACAAAGTTCTTGTTGTCGTGCTTCAGATCTGTCATAATCACATTGCTGCCAACGCGCGTAGCACTCCTGAATATGGCTAAAGGATTGTTGATCGACAGAACTAAGTCCATGATTTCATTCAACTCAAAAGGATGATTTTCTTGCATGGCTTTATTAACAAGACGCCTTGACGCCATTTCTATTGGCAAATCAGGCAAACCGGCTGTAATAAGTATATCACTAGGATGTCCGAGTTGGTATACATGCCCTGGTTTTAATGTACCGGCAATCTGCTGTTGCAGCTGCTCATTAAACACGTCATTAATCTTTAGAATGTCGTAATCTTCCATTGTATAATCAATTTAAGTTTAACGTCCCGCCGGTTAGGCTGTTCTTATGGGAAGCAGGCGGGATTTGTCGGTGCAAAAATAAGCATTATCCCCGAACATTCCAAGTTTTTTGAGACTTTTTTCAATAAAAAGTAGTAATTGGTGGCTATTCTCAGATTTTATTCGTATATTTGCAATCGAAATGCGGTTCGCTGCATGTTCAAGAGATCTTTTCTTAAGATATAAGCGTTTGCTATTGATCTATCCACATTAGAACCTAGGAAATTCTGAAAGAATAGACGAGAAAAGTAGACAAGTTTGCTAGCGCACTCGTTCGAGTGGGCTTACTTGTCTTTTCTCGGGTTTCCTAGGACCTTAATGTGGGGCAGGTAATGACCCACTCTTTTGTGTCCTATGGGAACAGCTATTTAGGGAGAGAAAAGATAGTGACGCCTAAATAGCAAACAAAATGGCAAAGAGCTATTGGAGCGAAGACAGATTTGTGAATGCTGTCATCAAGGGCGATTGTATCAATGTTATGCAGCATCTCCCTGATGGCTGTATCGATATGGTACTGTGTGATTTACCATACGGTACTACACAGAATAAGTGGGACAGTATTGTTCCGCTCGATAAATTGTGGGCAGCATATAGGCGCATCGTTAAACCTAATGGTGCGATAGTGTTAACTTCGCAGGGTTTGTTTACAGCGGCGCTGATTATGAGTCAGCCAAAGTTATTTAAATACAAGTGGGTTTGGGAGAAGTCTAAACCAACCAATTTCCTGAATGCAAAAAAGCAGCCGTTGAGAAAACATGAAGATGTTTGTGTTTTCTACAACAAGCAACCTGTATACAATCCTCAGATGACAGAAGGTGAACCATACGACAAAGGTGTTCGTAAGAACCAGTTGAGTGGCAGCTATGGTGACTTCCAACCCGTCCATGTATATAGTGATGGCAAACGATACCCAACCGATGTTGTGTATTTCAAAACGGCAGAAAGTGAGGGTGAGGTATTTCATGCTACTCAGAAACCTGTGGAACTGGGAAGATATTTCGTTCGCACTTATACCAACCCAGGTGATATCGTTCTTGACAATACTAGCGGTAGTGGTTCTTTCCTTGTTGCCGCTCTGATGGAAGGCCGTAACTTTGTTGGTATCGAGAAGAATGCCGACACAGAACTTTTCAAGGGAGAGAAAATCGACTACATTAAGAAAACGAAAGACAGACTAAAAGTTGCTTGGCAACATCTTGACGCTGAAAAGCGGGAAATTCTTCGAAAATATAATGTGATAAACGACTTTTAAGAACTTACGCCTATGACTACTATCCGAAAAAACGAAAGAAGCTGGGCCATTGAGCTTATATCACAGATTAATCAGTTCTCAACAGAAAACGATCTTATAATAAAGAGAGCAGGAGGTGAGACGACGGTGAGTGAACATCGAGGCCAGAATATGTTCCCTGACGTTATTCTGTATGGAGATCACGATTTGTCAAGCATTCTTCAGGGATGGGAATTGAAGATGCCGGATGTGCCTATCAATGATGCAGATTTTGTGCATGATGCCCAACGTAAAGCCAGAGCTTTGAACTTGAATAGTTGCGTGATTTGGAACTTTACTCACGTGAAGTTGTTCGTCTACGATACGGAGGCTCATGAATTTGCAGAAAAGAAAAGGTGGGATAATGCCACCATTAGGACACGTGATGATGTTCAGAAATATAAATCGAGGTGGGAGAAAACACTTCAAAGTGTACTAACCTCTGTCAATGAGTATCTGATTTCAGGTGAAGTCAAGAAAGCATTCATTGGTGATGTGTTGACCAAAACCTCTATTTCAAATCTTGTCAATGAGAACAAATTCAGCGTAGCCAGACATTTGGAAGACGAGGCTAGACGAGATGCTATCATGGGTGCTCGAATTGAAACATGGTGGCGTGACATTAAATTGGAATATGAAGGTGATGAAGAAAGCAAATATGCAGCCTATGCCAAAAGTGTCATCATCAACTGGGCCAACCGAATTATCTTTGCCCATCTGATAAAGCAAAGGCAAATGAGTGCTTATGCCATTAACGAACTTGACTACGAAAGTACCCCCAAAGAAGGCAATGCTATATTCCAAACGATTACAGAGAAAAGCGATTTCTATAACATCTTTGGTGCCATGCCCTACAACGAACATCTTCCATTGAAGACATGGGCTGCATTGGTTGAACTATCGTTGTTCCTGAGAAACTCGCCAATAAAACACATCAGTCAAAGAATTCTCCAGCAGGTTCTTGAAGGTTCTGTCAGCATATCAAAGAGATTAGTGCATGGACAATACCCAACTCCACCTGTATTAGCGGCTATTCTCGCACGTATGACCATCCATGATGTTACAGGAGAATGTTTTGATGGCTGTTGTGGAACAGGTACAATACCTAATTTCATCATCAACTATAAGAAAGATAGAAGGATTGGGGCACAACAAGCAATGGCTACCACTTGGGCAAGTGATAAATTCCAGTTACCCTTGCAGATTGCTAACTTGGCAATGACCAGCTATGACACTATCAACATGCCTTGCCGGTTGTTCCAACGCGATATTCTGTCATTACATCCAGGCGACGAAGTGGAAATCGTGAATCCTCAAACGGGCGAGAAAGAAAAATATGCCCTGCCATTGTTTGATGCCTTTGTATCCAATCTTCCTTTCGTCAAAGCACGCGAGATTCCAGACGATGATTCTTCATATGTGTCTGCAATTAAGCGGACTTACAGTTTATCTGGAAGATCAGACTTCAGTTATTACATAGCGCTCCACCTGAATAATCTAGTAAAGGCTGGCGGCTATGTTGGCATCATCTTGTCAAACTCATTCTTGGGAACTGAAGCGGGAAGTATTTTCATAGATGCACTTAAAGAGCACTTTGATGATATTAAAATACACATCAGCGGCAGCGGTAAATGGTTCTCAAATGCTGATATCGTTACAGCTCTGCTTGTGATGAGAAAGAAGGATGTTGAAACCGAGGAGAATACCAATATTTCCTTCTTTACATGGAAAAGAAATTTGGAGAATATATTTGCAAGCAGAGATTATCAAGATGCAATCGTCAACTCATCGTTACTAGATGAAGAACAGAATAGCGACGTTATAACCAGAGTCAACTACAGTGCACAAGAACTCGAATCACTGCGGAGGCTGAATGTATCATACAATTCTCTTTTCAGCAATCTTAAATGGCTGCTGGAGATAAAAGACTATATAGTCCCCGTTAGTAGTTATCTGAAAGTGTTCAGGGGAAGCCGAAGAGGATGGGATCCTTTGTTTTTCCCGTCTGCTGACACAAACATTGAACCACAGTTTATGAAGGATGTGCTGATGAATGCAAGAGATACTGATAGTTATGTGGGAATTCCAACTGCAGGTAGAAAAGCATTCTGTTGTAATCTGGGGATAGATGAACTTGAAGAACAAGGGTATCTTGGCGCATTGGCATGGATAAGGCGTTTTGCTAATGAAACCAATGAAACAAACAGACCTTTGCCAGAAGTCTTAGCACGTGCAGGGATGCAGTGGTATGAGTTGACTACAGATGAAGAGGCTGAGATCTTCACGATGATGAATCCTGACGACCGCATGTTCTATGCTAAATTCAATCAGCCAACATTCATCAACCAGAGATTAATAGGTCTGAAACGTAAACAGCCAACTGACGACCTCAACTTATTACACGCCTTAATAAACTCCATACTATCACTATTCTACATCGAGGCAGTTGGTTTTGGTAGAGGTCTAGGCGTACTCGACATAAACAAAGACTCAATCTCGAAATGTTACATGCTCAATCCAGCCTTACTGAATCAGGAGCAAAAGACTGACATTATGGAGAAGTTTGAAGCTCTGATGTCAAGAGGCATCGTAGAGATCAATCAAGACATGGAAGACCCAGTTCGGCACGAATTTGATATGGCAGTGCTGAATGCTTTAGGTATTGGTAGATATTTTGACAATATCGTTAGTAGTTTAAAAGCAATGAGGAAAGTCAGAAAGGCTGTCAGACAACAAGTAGTAGAACTGAGACCACTCAGGGAATTTGATAGGCAAGAGCCTCTGAGAGAAATGGTTATTGGAATGGCTGCTGAAAGCGATACTCCAAACTGAAAGTAGTTTACCTTTGGCTTAAGAAGTCTCTGAACCTTTAGATTCTTTAACTACAAATATTATCCCGTTCGTGTCTAATTGAGCGGGATTTTTTGTACCTTTGTACTCCAATTAATAGAGATATAAAATGAACAACATAGACTATTATAAAGAATATATTCAGGATGCAGTTATCAACCCACTGGAGCGGTTGATGGGAAATGATGAGGTGGAGGAGGTGAACCTTTGGGAGAAATATAGTTCCAAAGGTCTTGCCCCCAAGAAAGACTCTGTTTATAAAAGTCTGTTGCATACCATGATGGTGCCTTACTATAGCATGTATCTGAATGGTGATATTCGGATTTGCTGTGCCGGTAGTCGGCTTGAGAGCATTGGTCGCAAGGTGGCAAACGCGATAGAAGATGATAACCAGTTTGGATGTTGGGTGTCGGAGCAGAACTTGATTATTGCGGCAGAAAACTGGGGTGATAATATGAAGCACTTTGAGAAGGAGTCAAAACGCATCTACCGATTCTTTCATGTGTTGGAACTTCTGTTGCAATCCGATTGCCAGCAAGACTGGAAAAGCCTGTCTGAAGAGCTGAAAGGAATGCTCTTCAAGGCAGAAGTGTGCTACGAATATAAGACTGACGAGGTGCTTTGTGTGCTGCATGCCTTCACTATGATTATGCAGCAGGAGTGGACGAAGGAGAAAAAGCTGGAGCAGTTTCATTTGCTCTACCAGCACTGGCTGTTCTTAAAGCACTATTATTCAGTAATGACTCGACACATTATCGGGGTGAAGTGGACGAAATTTTCTAAGGTCGCCGAGACGGTGATGACAGCGAGTCAGGCGTTCAAACCCCACATGCACATCTTTTATTGTGGACTAATGGACTGCGTGGATGAATTGAACCTTGATAAGAAGCATCGTAGAGAAATAGATAAGATATGTCTTCAGATGCAAGAGGAGCTCAACCGGGTAAAAGACCATTCAGAATTGCTCTATGATTTGTGTGACGCGCTGTTCCCCGAGGACTTTCAACGCATGCTTCGTGAGAATAGGCCCAAGAGTTATAAGGAGGTGGAGGATGAGAGCCACCGTAAAGATGAACTGATTGAGCAGATGCAGGCACAAACGAAATCGCTTCACAAACAATTAGATAAGACAGAGAAAACACTACAGCAGATGGTATTGTCGTCAATACCCATCGAGAGAGTAGATGAAGAGCTGATGAAATATCCTCCAGGCATGGCATGGGATATGCTAAGCAATCTGAATGCTAATCCTGCTATCTGTGTACAACCTGCGTGGCGAGAGAATTATCCGACTCTGCTTGAGAAGTATCGTAAACGGCTGTATGAACCAATTGATCAGCAGAAGAATATGACCGATGCGATAATGAAGGTGGCCAACAAGAATACTATCGGACAAATGGTAATGGAGCAGAATAACTATGCAGTGCCTTCAAGTCTAGCCGCAGCTGACCATGATTGTAAAGTTGCAGAGTTGCCAATAGAATAACTATAATTAGATAAACAGAAGAACAAATGACTGACGAGCAGAAGAGGCAGATGTTGGACGATGTACTCGACCGAGTGGGAATGGACGGTATAGGACAGTTGGTATTAGAACAGAATAATACATTCAACATTGGGAGGGAACAGCCCGTGCAGATGCCGCCATCCCTTAGTCGCGAGCGGGCTGTAGAGATTTACAACTTCCTAATTGGGAACGGCTATATTGACCAACAGACACAAGCCTATGACTTCTTATACTTGATGGGTGTGACGGCTACGGCTCCGCTGAAGTTGAAGCCGATAAATTGGTTGACTACAGTACAGCAATTACGTAGGATGTTGGAACTAACATTCAGTGAACCACTTGAGCGTGGATCGCTGAAGAAGGCCGAGCTGGAGCGAAGGGCTCCATATTGCTTTTTGAACAAAGGTAAGAAAATGAAGGAATTGGCCAAGCCCTCAACTGAGTTTAGTCTGGAACTGGATAAATTAGAAGACTTCTTCCGACCAAAATCAGAATAGCTACTAACAGGCTGATATACTGATTCTTATAAGGGTACTCCCGACTATTTTCGACTTCGGAAATGGTCGGGAGCATTCGTTTGTTTTCCTTTCTGGTGTGAAGAACATGATGTAATTTTGCATCGTCAAACAATTTAAAACCCACTGAAAAGGCAGTGGATGTCGAGTGAAGCTGAGGAAGTCTTGCGAGATACCAAACTGGGAGGTGGCCACCCTTCTGAAACTCTCCTCGCTGAACATCGACAAAATGAAAAAACAAAATTACAAGCAGCAGATTTTGCAGAACGTCCAGATGGACACCCAGACAACATTCATGAACAACGGCGACATCAACATTTTCCCATGTGTGTGGGAGCAGGATAAAGCACCAGTGACAGCTGATGGCAAGGGGCTGGTTCGCTATCGCGCAGGTGTGATGGTGGAAGAAGATGGCAGGACTCGCATGAAGCGTTACCGCGACGGCTTGAACGGTCCTAAGTATGAGACGCTCTTCCAGACAGCCCACGCTGATGTGAAACGTACTCGCGAGATGAACCACGGACAGCGCGGATGCCTGAAGGTGGAGTTCAGATTCCCCCGCCGCTATCCACTCTCGTTGATGAAGAGCCTCTTCTATCAGGAGTCCGAAGAGATCATGGCTTATTTTAACTCAAGAAAGGAGGAAACTGTATGGTAAACCGATTGATAGCATTGAACACAAAGCATTTCTCCGATAAGTCGAAAAATAATCGGGGATATGCAGAGACCCAAACTGTGGAGCAGCTTGATGAGTTGCTCCGCCAGGAGTGGCTCCGCCAAGATGTAGCAGACATTCGTGCCGGACGGGAGGAGAAGAAAGACTGGCTGCCATTCATCTGCCCTCACTACTCGGCGTTCAAGGACAACCATCGGTCACAGGACAGCATTATCCCCGAGGCTTTCACCTTTATGACATGTGTGGATATCGACAATCCCAAACTGGTGCGTCAGGCCTTCGAGAAAGCCTTGGAGGTGAACAAGGACGAGATGTCGGAGTGGTACGATATGGTGCTGCGTGAGGCTTATTCGGCTCGTGGCAAAGGCCACATCTATATCCGCATTCCCAAAGGCATGACCATAGAAGAAGCCCAGCGTGCTTTCTGCGAGGAGTTAGGATTCGATGCCGACGAGTTGCTTGATGCATCATGCTTCACACCCGAAAGGTATATCTATGTAACGGGTATCGACCAAGAAACATTCCGCTCAGAGCATTGGCTGGAGCCCATTGAGGGCGAAGAGTTGGAAGAGCGTCGAGAGGCTTATTTGCAACGCGGGCTTGATGTGGACGGAAGGCCGTTAGTAAAACCCGAAACCACCGCTACACCTTCTGTTGACGTGAGCAATTCGGAAGATGTTGTTGAGGCTGATGCGCGTACATTATATATATTTGATGCCTGCATGAAAGAAGCTGAGTTGACAGCCGATGTGCTCATTGTGGAAGGTCACAGGCACGAGGCTTTGAAAAGTATTCTCTCTGTGGGTGCTACCCAACTATTGAAGAAGACGGAGCTGATTGGCGTATTGAAGGTGCGCATGGCGCAGAACTGGCAAGACAAAAATATTCAGCAGTTGGTGGATGATTTCTACTCGAAGTATTATGACCCTAATCAGAAGATGTCGCAGTTCCAACGCAAAGTATTGGCCAAGAGCCTGAAGATGCTAAAGGAAGAATCTACGGATAATCAAGTGGCAGCAGATAGCCGTTCATTAACTGTGACCACCGAGCCTGTTTCGCTGCCCGAGATGCCGAAGAAACTGCCAAAGGTGGTTCAGCTGCTGGTTTCAAGAACGCCCGAGGTTTATAAACCTGCTGTAGCTCACGCTATTTTTCCTTCGCTGGGTGCTCATCTGTGGAAGGTTCGTTTCCCGTATATCGACAATGTAATGCACGAGGCAACGTTTATGAACGTGCTGATGGCTGGAACGGGTGCTGGTAAGGACTGTATCTCACAACCCATCAACCACATCATGGCCGATATCCGCAAGCGTGATGCCGAGAACCTGAAACGTGAGGCCGACTGGAAAAAGGAGGTGAACTCAAAGGGCTCTAATAAGGATAAGCGTCAAAGGCCTGAAGGCCTCGTGATTCAAGAGGTTGACCCCGATATGACCAATCCGGCCTTCGTGATGCGTATGGCTGAGGCCGACGAGCATTTCCTCTATACGAAGATGAACGAGATTGACCAGTTTGATGCCCTTCGCGGTTCGGCTCGTGGTTCACAGCAGTTTCAGATTATGTGCCTAGCTTTCGACCCCGACAACCGTTACGGTCAGACGCGTGTAGGTACGCAATCGGTCACGGAAAAGGTCTGCATCCGATTCAATTGGAATGCAGCCACAACCATCCAAAAGGGTCAGAAATATTTCTCACGAGTTTTGACTGACGGTCCTATTTCGCGAATAAACTTCTGCACTATCCCTGAACGTGAAATCGGAGCCGACATGCCCGTCTATGGCACTTATGATTCAAGTTTCGACGAAGAACTGCGTCCGTTCATTGACCGCCTTTGCCGTGCTGCTGGCGTGATAGATTGCCCACAAGCATTCCGCTTGGCCAAAAAGCTGAAGGATGAATGTGCCGAGTTTGCCCGCCTCTCGCAGTCGAGGGTTTATGAGAACCTGTCGTTCCGTGCCAACGTGATAGCCTACTTGAAGGCGTGTGTACTCTACATCTGCAACGACTACAAATGGTCGAAGGAGATTGAAGATTTTGTCCGTTGGAGCCTGCAATATGACATGCATTGCAAAATGACATTTTTTGGTGAGGCTATCGAAAACGCCAACCGTAGTGCTGACGAACAGACAGGCCGTCGCGGTCCTCGCAACCTGCTGAAACTGCTGCCTGACGAGTTCACCGTTCATGATGCAGACCTTATTCGACAGACCAACGGCATGGATACTCGCGGAACCCGCAACATGCTCTCGCAATGGGTGCATCGCGGTTACCTCTTACAGATGACAGATGACAGTTTTTCGAAAATCAAAAAGCAGAAATGACATGGAACTGATATTAGAACGTATAGCAAAGCGCAAGACCTACACGATAGGTAGGCTTTATATTCAGAAACACGTAGATGACGAGTATCTGGCGGGAACAGAGAACGAGTATTTCTGCGACACCCTGGAACCCACTTGGCGCGACTATGCCAACGGTGCCTACAAGGTAAAAGGGCGCTCGGCTATTCCCGAAGGTCGCTATGCCGTAGTCATTTCGTATTCGCCCAAGTTCGAGCAGTGGCTGCCTATCTTGCTCGGCGTACCGAAGTTCGAGGGCATCCGCATCCATGCGGGCAACACCTCAGAAGACACCGAAGGCTGCATCCTCGTTGGCAAGAATCGCGAGGTCGGCAAAGTCCTTGATAGCCGCATCTGGGTACATCGCTTGAAACAGAAAATCGTTGAGGCGAAGAGTAGGGGTGAGGCCGTCTGGATCACCATCCGCTAAACATTAACCGCGAGACATTTGGTTGTTTCGCGGTTTTTTTGTACCTTTGCACTCAAAATTTGGAAATATGGTAAAAAGAAGATGGCGCTGCAAGCCCGGGCAACAGCCTACGGAACTGGATAAGCGCATCATGTATTTGGAGAATAAGGGGGTGGTGGTGCCAACGCCGGAACTGATAAAAACCCCTGAACAGATAGAGGGCATCCGTCGTGCGGGTGTCGTTAATACTGGTGTGCTGGATGCTGTTGGCGAGGCTATCCATGCTGGTATGTCGACGCTGGAGATTGACCAGATTTGTCGTGACTACTGTGCCAAGCATAACGCTACGCCCGCTTGTCTGAACTATGGTGGTGACGAAGAGACGCCTCCGTTCCCCATGAGTGTATGTACGAGCATTAACGAGGTGGTGTGCCATGGTGTGCCCAAGGCTGATGACATCTTGGAAGAGGGCGACATTATCAATGTCGATTTCACGACGATTCTCGATGGTTACTATGCGGACGCCTCGCGTATGTATATAATAGGTAAGACGTCGCCCGAGAAGGAACAGCTGGTGCGTGTGACTAAGGAATGCCTGGAAATCGGCATGGAGGCTGCCAAGCCGTGGGGCTTCGTAAACGAGATAGGCAAGGCTATCGAGAAGCACGCCAAGAAGTATCATTACGGCGTGGTGCGCGACTTGTGCGGCCATGGAGTAGGGAATGCCTTCCATGAAGAACCCGAAGTGTGCCACTTTGCACAGAAAGGAAACGGTATGCTGTTGGTGCCAGGCATGGTGTTCACGATTGAGCCGATGATTAACATGGGCACATGGAAGGTGTTTATCGATGCCGACGACCCATGGGGCTGGGAGGTCATCTCGGAGGACGAGAAGCCCAGTGCACAATGGGAGCACACATTGCTGATGACGGAACATGGCGTGGAAGTGCTGTCGTATTAAAAGCCTCCCCCCAGCCCCTCCAAAGGGAGGGGGGATTAATTCCCTAAGAATTAGAAAATATGGAAGAAAAGAGTAAACAACAGACGAATGTGGCTCCCCTCCCTTTGGAGGGGTTGGGGGAGGCTCCTATATATATAATAGGTATAGAGTCGAGTTGCGACGATACGAGTGCTGCCGTGCTGAAGAATGGCGTGCTGTTGTCGAACGTGACAGCGTCGCAGGCCGTACACGAGTCGTATGGTGGCGTGGTGCCTGAACTGGCATCGCGTGCCCATCAGCAGAACGTAGTGCCTGTGGTGCATGAGGCCATCAAGCGTGCAGGCATCGAGAAAGAACAGCTCTCGGCAGTCGCCTTTACGCGTGGCCCGGGGTTGATGGGTTCGCTGTTGGTAGGTGTCAATTTTGCCAAGGGTTTTGCCCGTTCGTTAGGTATCCCCCTGATTGACGTTAACCACTTGCAGGGCCACGTGATGGCACACTTCATCAAAGAAAGCGATGATGACCAGAATCAACCTCCATTGCCTTTCCTTTGTCTGTTGGTCAGCGGTGGTAACTCGCAGATTGTCAAGGTAAATGCCTACAACGATATGGAGGTGCTGGGTCAGACCATTGACGATGCTGCCGGCGAGGCTATCGACAAGTGTTCGAAAGTAATGGGGCTGGGCTATCCTGGTGGTCCTATCATCGACAAGCTGGCACGTCAGGGCAATCCGAAGGCCTATCAGTTTGCAGAGCCTCATATTCCAGGACTCGACTATAGTTTCTCAGGTTTGAAGACGTCGTTCCTCTATAACCTGCGCAAGTGGGTGGAGGACGATCCGGATTTCATTGAGCACCATCAGAAAGACATCGCAGCCTCATTGGAATGGACGATTGTCGATATTTTGATGAAGAAGCTGAAACTGGCTGTAAAACAGACGGGTATCAAACACGTGGCTGTAGCTGGTGGCGTGAGTGCCAACAATGGTCTGCGCAATGCCTTCCACGACCATGCCAAGCGTTTTGGGTGGACTATCTATATCCCTAAGTTCAGCTATACGACAGATAATGCAGCCATGATTGGTATTGTGGGCTATTACAAATATCTGGATGGTGAATTCTGCGGCATTGATGCACCTGCATTCTCGAAAGTGACATTTAAATAAGATTAGATATGGATTTCGAAAGTAAGATTATCAGTAGGGAAGTAAGCCAGATGCTGTGGGAAATGGAAAAGACCGTCTCGACAGCAGAGAGTTGCACGGGCGGACGTATTGCAGAAGCCATTATTGCCGTTCCTGGTGCATCGAAATATTTCAAGGGTGGTATCATCTCGTATGTCAATGAAATCAAAGAGTCGTTGCTGGGTGTCAGTGCTCAGGTGTTGGAAGAGAAAACGGCTGTTTGTGAGGAAGTTGCCATTCAGATGGTAAAAGGTGCCTGCAAGGCATTGAACACCGACTTTGCCATTTCTGCAACAGGATTCGCTGGTCCTACGGGTGGCACAAAAGACATTCCCGTTGGTACTATTTGGCTGGCTTGTGGTTCACCTGAGAGGCAGGTGACCATGAAGGTTGAAGAGGACCACGGACGCGACATTAATCTGGCTATTGCAACCAATAAAGCCATGCAAATGTTCCTTGAATTCCTTAAAAGTGAGGATAAAACAGAGATAGATGGTTAAAAAATATTAAGAATAATATAATTGTCTTTTCTCTATTTTTTAATCTCAATAAAAATGTGTACCTTTGCACCCTGTTTGGAGTAAGTTACAATTAAGGAACAAGAAAAAGTAGATAGAAATGTCGAAAATTTGTCAGATTACGGGAAAGAAGGCACAGATTGGTAATAATGTGTCTCACTCAAAGCATCGCACAAAGCGCAGCTTTGATGTAAACCTGTTCAGCAAGAAGTTTTACTATGTTGAGGAGGCTTGCTGGATTCAGTTGAAGATCAGCGCTGCTGGTCTGCGTATGATTAATAAGGTAGGTCTGGACGCTGCCCTGAAGCAGGCTGTTGCTAAAGGTTTTGTAGATTGGAAGGACATTAAAGTAATAGGAGACTAATAGCATGGCAGGAAAGAAAGCAAAGGGTAACCGCGTTCAGGTGATTCTGGAGTGCACTGAGATGAAAGAGAGTGGACTGCCCGGAACAAGCCGCTATATTACGACCAAGAATCGTAAGAATACCCCAGAGAGAATGGAACTCAAGAAGTATAACCCCATCCTGAAGCGCATGACTGTGCATAAGGAGA
>JAEEGJ010016228.1_pt1 | contig 17160 bp, 20 predicted proteins | sample 8958761 | NCBI WGS metagenome assembly JAEEGJ01 (sample SAMN16246546, study PRJNA631951) | gut metagenome | biome: gut microbiome; feature: rumen; material: RS-attached | host: Bos | place: Iran: Karaj | collected 2018-10 | reverse complement strand
AGCTGTTAAGGCTATCGAAGATGGCGAGATTAAGCTTATTCCAAAGTCTATGGATAAGACATACTTCAACTGGACTAACAATATCAAAGACTGGTGTATTTCAAGACAGCTCTGGTGGGGACACAGAATCCCTGCATACTACTGTCAGGACTGCGGTGAAGTAGTTGTTGCTAAGGAAGCACCTACTGTATGTCCTAAGTGTGGTAAGAATCATTTTGAACAGGATCCAGATACACTTGATACATGGTTTTCATCAGCACTCTGGCCATTCTCAACACTTGGCTGGCCAGAAAATACAGAAGACCTTAAGTATTTCTTCCCTACAGATGTACTTGTAACTGGTTACGATATTATCTTCTTCTGGGTTATCAGAATGGTATTCTCTAGTTACGAGCAGATGGGAACATTCCCATTCAAGACAGTTCTTTTCCACGGTCTTGTTCGTGATGATCAGGGTAGAAAGATGAGTAAGTCACTTGGTAATGGTATTGATCCACTTGAGATTATTAACCAGTATGGTGCAGATGCTCTTCGTCTTACACTTGTTACAGGTAATGCACCTGGTAACGATATGCGTTTCTATATGTCTAGAGTTGAAGCTAACAGAAACTTCGCTAACAAGATTTGGAATGCATCACGTTTCATAATGATGAATATGCCAGAAGGTGGACTTAAGGTAACAGATCCTAGCTTAGAGCCAGTAGATAAGTGGATTATTTCTAAGCTTAATACTCTTGTAAAAGATGTTACTGAAAATATGGATTCATACGAGCTTGGTATTGCAGTTCAGAAGATATATGACTTTATCTGGTCTGAGTTCTGTGACTGGTACATCGAGATGGTTAAGCCAAGACTTTACAGCGATGAGAATCAGGCAAGTAAGGATGCAGCCCTCTATACACTTAACACAGTACTTATAGATGCTCTTAAGCTCCTTCATCCATATATGCCATTTATTACAGAAGAAATCTTCTGTACACTTCAGGATGCTGAAGAATCTATTATGGTTTCAAAGTGGCCTGAGTTTACTGAGGCTCGTCAGTTTACTAAAGAGGAAAATGACATCGAAATCATCAAAGAAGCAGTACGTGGCATAAGAAATGTCAGAACTCAGATGAATGTTGCTCCTTCTAAGAAGGCTAAGGTATTTGTTGTAACTGAAGACCAGACAATAACAGCAGCATTTACAGAAGGTAAGCTCTTCTTCGCACCACTTGCATATGCTTCAGAAGTTTCTATCCAGAAGGATAAGACAGGTATTGCAGATGATGCAGTTTCAGTAGTTATACCTAATGTTAATATTTATATCCCATTTGCTGAGCTTGTTGATATATCTCAGGAAATCGAGAGACTTGAAAAGGAAGAAGCAAGACTTGAAGGCGAACTTAAGCGTGTTAATGGTATGCTTTCTAATGAAAAGTTCGTATCAAAGGCTCCTCAGGCTAAGATTGATGAAGAAAAAGCTAAGCTTGAGAAGTATACACAGATGATGAATCAGGTTAAGGAAAGACTTGCTTCACTTAGATAATGATGCTTTCTTATGAAGAATGTGTGGAATATATAAACAATATTCCTAAATATGCAAAGTGTGTATCTTTAGAAGATACAAACAAAATTATGAATATGCTTACCGGTGGTAAGTCAGTTCCTAAGATTATTCATGTGGCTGGCACCAATGGTAAGGGATCGGTATGCGCGTATCTTGCAAGCATACTTAGAAAAGCAGGTAAGAGTGTGGGGATGTTTACATCCCCACATCTTGTTGATATGAGGGAAAGGATAAGCCTTGATGGTAAGCTTATCTCTAAGGAAGAGTTTGTAAAGCATTTTCATAAGCTTAAGGATGCTATAGAAAACAAGCCTATCAACTATTTTACTTACCTATTTTTACTTGCTATGTCCTATTACTGTCAGGAAAATCCAGACTATCTTATATTAGAAACAGGTCTGGGTGGAAGACTTGATGCCACTAACTCAGTTAAGGACAAATGCCTGACGGTTATATCGGAAATCGGCTTCGACCATATGCAGGTTCTAGGGGATACCATAGAAAAGATTGCAGGCGAGAAGGCAGGAATAGTAAGAAAAGATACTCCTCTTGTTTTTATTAATAAGAGAAAAGAAGCGGCAGATGTGATATTAGCTGCTAACAAAGAAGCAGGTAATACTATAGATAACTGCTTCATACTAAATTACAAAGATATCCATATATCAGAGGAATCAGCAGATTATTTAACATACAGTCTTGATAATAACTATGTTCATATAGATAATATACGTCTTAATACAGTAGCCATATACCAGTGCGAGAATGCATCGTTAGCTATAATGGGGATCAAGGCGCTTAATGAGAATATATCTGACGAAACCATACGAGAAGGGCTTGAGGCTATGCACTGGCCTGGAAGAATGGAGAAAATCGCAGAGGATATATATATTGACGGGGCTCACAATGAAGACGGAATACAGGCTATGCTTGATACCGTTTCTCATATGGAGGGAAAGAAAAAACTTATATTCGCAGTTGTAAGTGATAAAGACTATGAGGTTATGATTCGTAGTATAGTAGGAAGCCGGGCATTTGAACAGGTGATGGTAACTACAACGGGCCAGGATAGAAAAACTGATGCGGATATGATAAAGAACATCTTTGTAAAAGAAGCAAAGGATGCTGGTATAGAAGAACTTAAGGTAACTACCTGCAAAGGGGCAAAAGAAGCTCTTGAGGCCATGAAAGAAGAAGGCTATAAAGTAATTATTACAGGTTCACTTTACCTTGTGGCAGATATAAAAAGAGCATTACAGGGGGCTCTATAATCGAAATATTGATTTTTTGCCCTTATTTCTATACAATTACTTTGTTTATATAAAAGGGCAGAAAGGTTTGGTTAATCAATGATTAATTTTGAAGAAGAATTAAAGAAATTTCATCCAAGTCTTGAAATAGCAGATTCAGAAGAGGCTATATATAACGAAGATCTTACCGATATGGCAGATATATTTGTAAAGTTAGTTAAGGATTTTGATAATCCAGAATCCCAGCAGCAATAGGAGATTTCAAAGTGGAATGTTTTAATTGTGGAGCTAATCTCTCAAATAGTCCATTTTGTAATGCCTGTGGCGTAGATGTTAGCAAGTATAAGAAGATTATGTATACTGCTAACCGTTTTTACAATGACGGACTTATGAAGGCTAATGTCAGAGACCTTTCTGGCGCAGTAGTAAGCCTTAGACAATGCTTAAAATTCAACAAGAATCATATAGACGCAAGAAATCTTCTTGGACTTATTTATTTTGAAACAGGCGAGGCAGTTGCCGGTTTGTCTGAGTGGGTTATCAGCAAGAATATCAGAGCTCAGAAGAACATAGCTGATGATTATATCAACATGATACAGCAGAATCAGGGCAGACTTGAAACTATTAACACAACAGTTAACAAGTTTAACAATGCTCTTGGTTTATGCCTTCAGGACAGTCCAGATCTTGCAGTTATTCAGCTTAAAAAGGTACTTAGTCTTAACCCAAAGTATGTTAAGGCTCACCAGCTCTTAGCTCTTCTCTACATAGAAAAGGGAGAGTATGAGAAAGCTTCTAAGGAGCTTGACAGAGCTGCACGTATTGATGCGGGTTCTCTTATTACCAGAAGATATCAGAAGGAAGTTGAGAAGGCTCTTAACCCTCTTGATGAAAAGACTAAAAAGAAGAAACCAGCATTTGCCAATGGAGCATCCAAAGAGTACAAGATTGGTAATGAAACTATTATTCAGCCATACAAAGAGCATGAAAATAGTACCGTTAGTACAATTATCCATATTGCGATAGGTCTTGTTATAGGACTTCTTGCAGCTTATTTCCTTATCCTTCCAGCTAAGGTTAATTCAGTTAGAAAGGAAAATGCTTCCGAAGTTTCAAGCTACGGACAGGAAATCGATAAGAAGAATGCAGAGATAGAAGAGTTAAATACTAAGATTACAGCTCTTGAGCAGTCTAATCTTGATCTTCAGTCTAACCTTCAGCAGTATGAAGGACAGAATGGAACCAAGAATGCTACAGACTATCTTCTTGGTGCTGCATATGCTTATATTGATACAAACCAGACAGATGTTAATGTTGAGGAATATCTCTCAGCTATAGGTCAGGATTATATTGATAATCATGCATCTACAGAATTCATAGAGTTATATAGCTTATTACAGGAAAAGATAGGCGGCAGCGTATCCCAGTCATATTATGATTCGGGACTTGCAGCATATAACCAGATGAATTATGACACTGCTATAGATAACCTGAAGAAGGCATATAACTATGATGCAACAAGTGATGATGCACTTTATTATCTTGGACTTGCATATTACGACAGCGGTAACATAGCAGAAGCTAAGAACAGATTCGACGAGCTTATTAATACATTCCCAACAAGTGAACTCGTTGACAAGGCAAGACAGAAACTTGAAGAAATAGGGGATTAATCATAATAAAGTTAAAATAATAAGGTGACATAAATGGTTGAATAAACCTATCAATAGTGATAATATTTTATGTGTGTTTTATTATTATGGCTAGGACGGGGGCAAACAAATGACTAAGCTAACAGCTAAGAAAAAGAAAAAAGTTGATGGACACGAGGTTGCGGGAAAGATAATTACATTCTTCTTTGCAGCTATCCTCATAGTCGGTATCTGGTTTTTAGTTGATTTATTTAGAGATAGAACTGTTAATTATAAGAATGTTGCAGGTTCATGGAAACTAACAGGCAATCCTGATGTATATTATACATTTGAACCATACGATGATAATAAGGGCTTCGGTATGGCTTCAACACGTAATGCAGGTGAGGAATCTTCCCAGACATATCACTATACAATACAGGATAAGGAAAATGGTAATTACAAACTTCTCCTTATGCAGCCTGTAGACGTAGGTGGATATAAAGCTGGTGAGGTTGTTACTATAACTATCACAGGTGTAAGTAAAGCTCAGCTTTCATGTATTGTAAATGATAGTAAGATGACCTCCATGACCAGACAGGATATTTTCTAAAACTTATATAATTAGGGCGGTCAATTTGACCGCCTATTTTATTTTGGAGGATATGCATTGTTTAATAATGCTAAAGTTCTTATAGTTGATGATAATAGTGTTAATATTTTCGTACTTGCTAAGATGCTTGAGTCTTATGGTTTAGAAGCTGACTTTGCGTCAAGCGGTCCTGAAGCTGTTACTAAGTGTCAGGGAAAAGTATATGATTTAATTTTCATGGATCATATGATGCCTGGACAGGACGGAATCGAAACACTTAACATCCTAAAACAAGATGAAAACTTCAAAACACCTGTAGTAGTTCTTACTGGTAATACAGAAGAAGGTATTGAAGATAAATATATGAAGGCTGGTTTCGTTGCATATATGAAGAAGCCAGTTAATAATGATGTCCTTGGTGATGTTATCGAAAAATATCTTGGGGCTGATGGCAGTGCAGATGGGGGCCCTGCTCCAGTAAGCGGTAATCCTAAGAGGGATAAGATGCTTGCATGCGGCTTTGACATAATAGATACACTTCTTGAGACAGGAATTAGTATCGAATCATATGAAGAGATGCTCAGTATATTTGCAGAGGAATCAAGAGAACTTATTCCAGAATGCGAAGAATATGCTAATGAGCTTAACATGAGAGAGTATGCAGTTATAGTTCATGGGCTTAAGAACGACGCTGCTATGATTAGTGACAATGCACTTTCAGATCATGCTAAGAAGCATGAGATAGAAAGTAAGGCGGATAATAAAGACTTTGTTATGCGTAACTGGCACAATCTTAAAAAGCACTGGGAGAAAACCTTAGGACGCATAGACAAATATTTCGAATAAAAAATAAAATTTTTCAGCAAAGGCGCTGAGTATATATCATGAAAATAATTAGCAATAAGACATTTCTAAAGATGGGAGCTTTAGATGGTATACCTATAGCTCTTGGATATCTTGCGGTTTCATTTTCACTTGGTATACAGGCTAAGCAGGCAGGGCTCGATGCACTGGCTGCTACTATCATGTCTCTTACCAATGTAACATCTGCTGGTGAGTTTGCAGCACTTGGTATTATAAGTGAAGGTGGAACTCTGGCCACTATGGCATGTTCACAATTTATTATTAATCTAAGATACATGCTTATGTCATGTTCTTTATCTCAGAAAATCGACAATGAAAAGCCATTCTTTCATAGGTTTGGCGTGGCATTTGGCGTAACTGATGAGATATTTGGTATATCATATGCTGTTAAGGGAAGGCTAAATCCATTCTACACATATGGAGCTATGCTTGTAGCTATACCAGGCTGGTGCCTTGGAACCTGTCTTGGTGTTATATTTGGGAATCTCCTTCCAGAGGTAATAGTTACATCACTTGGCGTTGCCCTTTACGGTATGTTTATAGCTATTATTATTCCACCTTCGAAAAAAGATCGATGCGTGGCGGCAGCAGTTATACTTGCCATGATTTGTAGTATAGGCTGGGACTATATCCCTGCTTTTCATGCTATATCAGGTGGAACAAAGATTATTATCCTTACGGTAGTAATTTCTCTGGCATTTGCCATTCTCTTTCCAAGAAATGAGGAAGAGGAAGAAAGTAAGGAGGCAGAGTCATGAGACATAACGTGTATATTTATATTGCAGTAATGGCCATAGTTACCTACCTTATCAGGGTTCTGCCATTTACTCTAATTAGAAAAGATATTAAGAATAAGACTATAAGATCATTCTTATATTATGTGCCATATGTAACACTTTCAGTTATGACTTTCCCAGCTATTATCAATGCCACTGGAAATGTCTATACAGGGGCGGCAGGATTTATAGTGGCTTTATTGCTTGCGTTTATAGGAAAGAGTCTTATTACAGTAGCAGGATGTTCCTGCGCAGTAGTGCTTATTTTGGAACTAATATTCTAGAAATAATTATAATTATCCGTGATAGATTTTCTTTAGGTCTACTTGTTGAAAGTTTATAAATATGATATGATTTATATGTTTCTTGGTAGTATAAGGGAGAGGATAGTATTATGGGTAGAATTAACGAAGATGAAATAAACACACTGCTTGATGCACTTTCAACAGGTTCTATAGATGATGCCGGACTTAAGTCATCTGTTTCAGGAGCGACTATGAGACAGAAAGACATAGATTTACTTGTTGGCGTTATTCAGGAACTTCAGGAGTATCAGAAGATTGGTACAGTTAAAGAGTGCGAAGAGTACAAGAGAATTGCACTTGCAAAATAATTATTAAAAAAGTACGAAGTGGCGTCAGAATATGACGCCACTTTTTTATGCTTTATGCGCAGGCTCGTGTAAAGAAATATCCCGGCAGGAGCCGGGCACGAACCGCGCGGCGAGTAGGGGGAACCCCTACTCGATTATAATGCTTGGAGTTTAACATGTCAGAGAATACTAAAAAGTCCATAGTGGTTCAGGGAAGTATACTTGCCCTGGCTGGACTTATTTCAAAAATAATAGGCTTTATCTACAGAATACCTATGGCAAATATCATGGGTAATACCGGTAACGGTATCTATTCTGTAGCATTTGGAATATATAATATAGCACTTACCCTGTCTTCATACAGTATGCCACTTGCTGTTTCTAAGCTTATAAGCAGCAGACTTGCTAAGGGTGAATATAAGAATTCGAGAAAACTGTTTGGAAAGGCACTTATATTTGCATTTATAGCAGGTATGACAGCTTGTATGGCACTGCTTTTTGGTGCAGAATTCCTTGCTGGATTATATAAGAAGACAGGACTTGAAAGACCACTTAGAGTGCTGGCTCCAACAACATTTGTAGTTGCTATGCTTGGTACATGCAGAGGTTATTTCCAGGGACATAAGACTATGGTTCCAACTGCTGTCAGCCAGGTTATAGAACAGATAATTAATGCTATCGTTAGTGTGGCTTGTACAGCATATTTTGTCAGAAGTGTTACATCAGAAGCTGGTAAGGCATCTTACGGTGCAATGGGAGGAACCTTCGGTACACTGGCAGGTGCTATGACAGCACTTATCTTCTTTATTGTTCTATTTTTGCTTAAGCGTGGTGAGATGAAAGAAGAGATGGGGCACGATGATGTCTGCGACGAAGAATCAGGACTTATATATAAGGCTATAATACTTACAGTTATTCCTGTAATTATTAGCCAGTCTATATACCAGCTTGGTTATACTATGGATGACCTTCTCTTTGGTAACCTTATGAAACTTAAGGGAGTAAGTGAGAATGTTGCCACTGATTTACAGGGGGTATTTAACACCCAGTATAATCAGATGATTAACCTTCCAACAGCTATAGCTACATCTATGGCAGCAGCAACACTACCAAGTATCGTTGCTTTATTTACTGTTGGTAAGTTCGACCAGGTTAAGCAGAAGATGGATACAGTTCTTAAGGTGAATATGCTTATAGCTATTCCTTCTGCTGTAGGACTGGCAGTGCTTGCAGATCCTATTATGAGCATCTTATTCCCAAGACTTAAGGAGTATCACGACGTAGCAGTAACTCTTCTTATGACAGGTTCAAGCGCAGTTATATTCTACGCATTATCAACACTTACAACATCTATACTACAGGGATGCAACAGAATGAGCGTGCCAGTTATTCATTCAGGTATATCTCTGGTGATTCATATTGCTATAGTAGCAGGACTTGTTTATTACACTGACCTTGGTGTATATGGTTTGGTTATTGGTAATGTAACATTCCCTCTTGTTGTATGTATTTTAAATTGTAGAAGTGTAATAAAGCTTCTTGAATATAAGATGGACTGGTCAGGTGTATTCTTTAAGCCACTAATCTCAGCTGCTGTTATGGGAGCTGGAACTTATGGAGCATATCAGTTACTTGGCCTTATAAAAGACGATAATACAAGGGTGTTAAAGCTTATATATATGCTTATTGCTATGGCTGTAGCAGGTGTGTTATATGTGGTTATGCTTGGCCTTCTTAAGACTTATACAAAAGATGAACTTAAGCGTATGCCACTGGTTAAGAAGTTTGTGAAGTAGGCCCGTTGCCGCTACTTCCTGTTGGCATATGTTCACGGCCTGCGCCAATTCGCGACTTCAGTTATGAAATATAGGAGATAGTAAACAATGAGAACTATGGATTTTAAGATGGAGAGACAAGGTCTCCTTGAAATAGGACAAAAGGTTACAATCACAGAAGGTGAACTTCCTTCAAGCTGGTACTACATCATAGACCCTTCACTTGCTATGTCAGGAAATTATAAACTCCGTGAAAGACTTCAAAGCCGTGAGGGAGTGGTGTCAGATATTAAAGAAACACCAAGAGGGTTCTATGTGACAGTTAGTTTTGAGGAGTAGGCTGCTAATCTAATGGAAGGACTACATGAATACTGCCCACGATGTGAGGCTAATATAACTTTACAAAAAGGATACAGTAATGACCTTCCTTACTGGATATGTAAGGGCTGCGGCGAGATGCTTATCAATCCAGAAGTTGAATCGGATTCTGATATTGCCTGGATATGCGACGGCTGCGAGGCTATGCTTAATATCCAGCCGGGATTCAGTGAAGACTGTGGAGAATGGACATGTACAGAGTGTGGCTTTGTAAATAAGATAGACATCAGTCAGTTATATTTATCAGAAGATGAATATCAGGCCGAGAAGATGAATCCATATAAGGGACTTACAGATAATGAAGTCCTGATGCTAAGTATGTATTCAGAGGAAGGCTGCATAGATGGTCGTGGTGATGTGCTTCTTATTAAAAATGAGGAGAATGGTAAGTTATATGTGAAGAAATACCTTACTACATATAACCGAAGTATATATGATTATCTAAAAAAACATCCAATTAATCATATGCCTAGAATCTATGAGGTATGTGAAAGTGATAACTGTCTTATTGTCATTGAAGAGTATATAGAAGGAAGAACTTTGGATGAGATTCTTGATAATGGTCTGGTTCCCAAAGAGGAAGCTTTATCTATAATAAAAAAACTATGTACAATAGTTAATACTCTGCATACTCTTCCTAATCCAATCATTCATAGAGATATTAAGCCTACTAATGTGATTATCTCAGATAGTAACGAAGTCATTCTTCTCGATATGAATGTAGCCAAGTGGTATGACCCAGAGGAAAGTGATGATACCAGATATCTTGGAACTAAAAACTTTGCAGCACCAGAGCAGGTAGGATACGGGCTGTCAGCTTCATCAACCAAATCTGATATATATGCTATAGGAATCCTACTTAATATCATGTTAACAGGTAAATTTCCTAAAGAAGCCAGACCGGGAGGTGAGTTGTGGAATATGATAGAGAGATGCATCAGCCTGGATGCTAAGGACAGATACGATGCTGATGAACTTATCATAGAACTTGATAAACATATAAGGAATATATAATGCAAAATAAGCCAACAGATGAACTAGACAATCTTCTTGAGAATATGAAACCGGAAGATATTGATACATATCTTAAAGAAAATGAAAAATATATGGCTGATTCTAAGAAGGCTTTCTATTACTATTTCAAGAATACACTTGATGGTAAAAATATAAAACTCAAGGATGTGTACTCTTTCGCTGGCTTATCAGAGTCTTATGGAAGCAAGCTGATTACTATGGAAAAGAATACCAAGAGCAGGGACGTGATTATCAGACTTTGTATAGCCGGTCATTTTAATCTAAAGGAAATTAACAGAGTTCTTAAGCTCTATGGTATGTCTGAACTATATGCAAAAGATAGTAGAGATGCTGTAATCATAGTAGCAATTAACAACAGAATTTATAACATGAGCGATATAGATGAGATGTTAGTTCAAAGAGGATTACAAAAACTTACTAAAGATATATAAAAAGTTACGGAAAATGCATTTTCCCCACCTTTTTGGTGGGGATTTTTTGACTTCAAAATTGCTAATATTAACTTATAAGAAAAGTTACGCAGCGTAAGAAATAAGTAATTGGATAATTCTATTACCAATAATTACAATGGGTAATGGAAGGAAATTAAGCAATGGAAGAAGAAAGAAGTTTAGGCAAATATATTGCCAATAGACGTAGATTTCTAAAACTTACCCAAGAAGAACTGGCTAAAAGAATAGGCGTATCTAAATCAGCTGTTGCAAAATGGGAAATAGACGGCGGATTACCGGATAGGGATAACCTCCGCAGGCTATCAGAAGTTTTAAACATATCTGTAGATGAACTGCACCGGATTATCGATAGAAGATATGCCAAAGATTCGGACTTAATAATAAATATAACCCCTGAGATAATAGCAATCTTGGAATCTTATGGGTACAAGGTGATTAGACCAGGGGAAAAAGAGTAATAGAAAAGGCGGAAAAAGGAGAATGGATATGAAGAAGAAACGAATTATAACTGTAATTATGGGAGTAATTGCACTAGCTTTAGGATTATTTGCTGGTTTCTTTATAGAAACAATGCTGTTAGAAGCAAAAGAACGCAAGGAATTTGAAGGATTCGTACCAGCAGAGTATGAATGTACGATAGATATAACGGATTTGGTTTTTAAGCAAATGTTTGACTTACCTGATGACAGTAAGATGCCTGATTCAGTTGCTGATTTTAAGTCTAAGATTACAGTTACATTATCACTTTATGAAGATGGAACAGGATATATGGTTTGTGATTTAGGCCAATTTTCTAATGATTTTACAGATTTGGTAACAAATCATTACTTGGATTTTATGCAATTAGTAGTGGAATCCGAAGGCGAGAAATTTGATAGGAATGCTAAAGATCATGCTTTGGCCAATAAGAATACAATGATGAAAGTAATAAAAGAAAATATTATCGATTCATTGAGTTCAACAAGTAGTAGTGTTAACTGGAAGCGCTACGGATATACTCTCTTATTAGAAGAAGATGGTGTATATACAGAATATACTTTGAATGCAGATTGGGCATTTGACTTAACCGATGTGGCGGATACGTTTGGTGCAGACTCTATAATGATGGAAAGAGTAAAATAGGAGGATATAAAAATGAGCGATGAGCAGAATATAAAATCAGAGGTATCAGAAGAACAAATATTACAACCAGTTAAACAAAAGAAATCAAAGAAAGCTACGATTATTACAGTAATAATATTAGTGCTTTTGTTTGCGGCTGGAGCCATTGCAGGAGCATTATACGCAGGAAAATATAAAACAAATAAAGAACAAGCAGAGATAGCTAAATATGTAGAACAGTCAAATGTTGATTCTGATGTTCAATTATGCGATTGGATTAGGGCTGCTATGGAAACAGCTGCTACCGATGCGGCAGTTGCTAATGAACCTAGTTATGCACCGCCATGCAAAGGTGAAAGAGGTTCTGTTTTGACATTGTCTTATGGCGGAACTGTATATAATAGTTCATTCGTTGAAACTATGGGAGTAAATGATCCGTCAGAAATTAAAGATTATATTAAATCAACTTTGGGAAAGAAAGAAGGAGATATAAAATACATATGGGTATCTGATTCTTCCGTTGTTGTGTATATTGATAACACAGATATTAACGGGTCAACTAAGAAGGGACATCACCTTTCATCTGATAACTGCCAGTGCATATTTGCCGGTCCTGTGGAGTTATATGAGTGATAATTATTGATTTCAGGTCGAGGTGTATATCGGTCTAGTGGTTTTATATATTTATATTTGTATAAAGTATAATGCAGTATATATAATCTGTTAAAATTTGTAGAATTTAAAATGATGAAATGTCTACTAATGTATATTAGGCCGGCAATACTGTTAAACAAGTGTTATATTTTGCTTTTAGAGAATGATTAAAGGCTGTCTCATGTGCGGACAGTCTTTTGTTGTAAAGATTACTCAGTGTAAAACAAGTAGTAAGTAGGGGATATATTGTATTTTTTCGATTTTAGATAAGAATAACGTGGTTTGTTTTATGCATAAATATAATAAAAATCGGAATATAATAATCGTATAAAGCAAGCTGATTTTTATCAGTTTAGAGGATGGATGATAGGAGGAGTTGATATGAGTACAAAATATAAAGTGATTTTTGGGGGAGAGATGGAAGATGAAATTTTTGATACGTATGAGAAAGCAGAGGAATATGCATGTTATTTGCAGGGATGTGAATTAGTAGGGGCTGAAACACTAGAAATGTCAAACCCAGGTGATTATCCTATGGATTTTTTTGAAGCAAGTGAATATGAAATTATTGAGGTTAATGAATAATGTGGAACTTTAATTAGAACAGATGCTTAAAGAAAAAAACATGAATAAGATGAATCATTTCAGAGTAAACATATTTTGATAAAAGGAGGAAGATAAGTGAAAATTTGTAATGAATGTGGCAGAGAATATAAAAAATCAGAAGCGATGGTCCTGCGTCAAGATTTAGCACAAAATAAAATGAGCAGTTATGCCAGCTAAGCTGCTGGCAAAGACATAACCCTCTCATACAATTTTTCAAAGTCGTTAGGTGACATGTAATCACAATGGCTATGAATCCTAACGGTATTATAAAAGGTTTCAATATACTCAAAAACAAGCCTATATGCATGCTTGAAATTGATGATGTTGAATCTGTTAAGCCATTCTCTTTTTATCAAGGAATGAAAAGATTCGATACAGGCATTATCGTAAGGATAACCGCTATGAGAATAGCTTCTCTGCATCTTTTCAGTGGCTTCTCGCCAGGCGTTTGAAACATACTGGCTGCCACGATCAGAATGAATTATAAGAGGTTGACTGATATTGCGGCAAGCTTTAGCTTTATTGATTGTTTCAATAACTGTAGATACTTCCATGGTATCAGCAAGCGTCCAGGCAATGATTTTCCTGGCATATAAGTCCATAACGCAGTTAAGATATACAAATCCATCATGAGTCCAGATATAAGTTATATCTGTGCACCAGACAGCGTTAGGACGTTCTGGATTAAATTGTTCATTAAGAACGTTGTGGAGTTCTTTGCTAAAATCAGAATCTCTGGTAGTAGTTGTCCAAGGTTTAGTCCACTGTGCTCGAATGCCCATTTCACGCATGTACTTACCTACAGTGCGCTGACTTATGGTTTCACCAGATTTACGTAGTGCTTTAGCTATTTTAGGAGCGCCGTAATTCTGCTTTGAATCATCATAGATTTTCTGGATTTTCCTTTTGACAGCTTCTTTTCGCTGATGAGAAGGAGAGACCTTTCGATTAAGGAAGGCTCTGTATCCAGAACGAGACACGCCTAAAATATTCAGCATTCCGGAGATAGAGACTCGGCGTCCAGTAGTTTTGGCAGCCTCTACCTTTGCAGAAACTTCGATATAGATAGCTTCTGTTAGTCTTTTCCCAGAATGCCTATGGCTTTTTTTAACACATCAAGAGCATCTTGTGTATCACGGAGTTCACGCTTGAGACGAGCGATTTCTTTCGCCTCTTCTGAAGCATAGCTACCGGAGCCAATAACTGGAATATCGCCGTCATTATCCCTAAACTGTGATTCCCAACGGCCTAGGGTACTGACACCGATACCTAGATTCTTTGCGCATTCAACTTGTGTAAGATCAGGATGCTCCTTACGATAGTTGATAGCATCCAACTTGAACTGCTTGGTGTGATGAATTTTTTGACGTGACATAATGAGTTCCTCCTCTTCTAGATTATACAATAGCTTAAGGGGATATCTCATTTTGTTTTGTACTATTTAGATGCTAACACTACGATAAAACAATTTAATCATTATTTTAGTAATAGTTCTAGATGGAAATATGAAGAAGTTATTGATGATGACTATTGTTATGAATGTGCAGTAGACAACGTATATGAAAGATATAATAACGGAGAACTTATTGATGAATATGAAGATGAGGAATAGTTGCGTGTGTGGAAATGGGCTAAAAAGTTATGCGTGGTTAAGAGTCTAGTACTTGATGGTATATTGGATGGTTGTTTGCATTTTGTGCAATAAGTCACGATATTGTGCAAGAGTAAATTGCACAATCGATATTTTATGTGCAAATAAAAAGTGCATAATTAATTACATATGTGCAATTAGTTAATAACGCTTGCGTGCACATTTAAGAGAGAGTATATTATTATCATGAAAGTGAGGTGCACATATGGCAAATACTGATGTTAATGATACCGTAGGAATGAATATCCGTCGATTAAGGAAAGAGAGAGGGATGACACAGGGGCAGTTGGCTAAAGAAGCGGATATTCAGAGAGAAACAATATCCAAATACGAAAACAACACACTTACCCCTCCATCGTATAACTTGGAGAAAATTGAAAAGGCATTAAAGGTGCCTGCCGGAACTCTTGCGCAAAAAGTTGCGATAGCCATTCCAGACACTTCAGCTTTGTTAAGAAATAAAAGATTGCTGAATCTATTATTGGAAGATTATAGTCAGATTATTATTGCAGATGTTGTTATTGTTGAATTGAGTGCGTTTAAGAATACGCGAATTAGTCGTCAATCTTCAGGGCAAGAAAGAAGACAGAAAAAGATAGCATCTCAAACGATGAGTATGATTGATGAGTATTTGCTTAAATACAAGGGGCGAATAGTAAAAAAGGAAACTAGACATTACGATGTTTCAAAAAATCTTGGTGTATCTGAGAAAGATCAGCGAATAGTAGAACTTGCAAAAGATATTAGAAAGCAACTTTCGAGGGTGGTTGATATTATACATATTGATAAAGATATTCCTCTTCTTGTTGATGAAACAGTTAATACTTTGTACTTAGAAACATATATGGCTAAAAGATCCAAAACGGAAAGCAATTATCAAGATATTCTTGACCTTGATTTAGAGTTTGACCATTTGGAGCGATATGATATTGCTGCCAAACAGATGAATTTGGACGCTTTTCTTCCAGATGGAATGACTTTATTAATAAGCTGTATTCGCTGTAATGAACCTGAGAAAGTGGAGGAACGTAGAGGAAGAATTATTCCAGAACCCAAAATACAGGAAAAACTTATTTTTTTGTTAGAACATGGTGCTGATCCAAACAAACCAGATTCTAATCAATATTGTCACACACCGCTTGAACACTGTATTGAAAGATTTGAAGAACGTAGGTTAAAAGATGGGTATGATTCATCTTATGAAGAATTTTGTATTTTGCTTGATTACGGCGCAGATTATAACAAATGTTCTGTTGATGAAACACAACCAAGTGATAAGCGAATTAGTGAGATAAATGAGGGAAATACGCCATTAATGATAGCCTGCTTTCATGGGAAGATGAACTTTGTGAAAAAACTATGTTCACTACCAGGTATCAGTATAAATGCACAGGATTGCAATGGCTACACGGCGTTAATCAAGTGCGCAGTTGCTAGATGGAATAGAAAGAATCAAGGAAAGCGCTATGACCGGTATGAAAAAATATATAACTTTCTTAAAGATGATATGCATGCAGATATGCTGATACGTGATAGGAACAATAGGACAGCACAGGATTGGTGGAATCGTCCGTCTGAAATAGAAGAAGAGGATATTGTAGATGATTGATAGAATATGCATTTCCATCAATAATCGATGTAATCTTGATTGCCGATATTGTCATTTCCATGAGAAAAGCAAGATTGAGAATGCAGATATGAACGTATTTGAAATCCTTGATAATGTAAAACGGTACGCTAGAATGAAGTTCAAAATAGGATTTGTAGGAAATGGAGAGTGCTTTTTAGATTGGCCATTACTTAAGTCTTATATTACCTACCTCGAAGATTCACCTTATATCAGTGCTTACACAATAACAAATGGGACGGTAATGCTTCCAAAGGATGAGTGGGTTTTCTTAGAAAATCACAAAATAAATGTGGGTTTTTCAGTAGATGGGTATAAAGAACTTCATAATCTGAATCGCTGTGAATCTTTTGATAGGACGATGGAGACGGTAGAGTATTACAAACAAGTTACAGGACATTATCCTACCTTTAATGCTACTGTTGGAAGAGAAACCATAGAGAACTCTGATCGAGTAATAGCTTTCTTTAAGGCATTTGGTACCAGAGTTACTTTTTCGCGGATGATAGGTCAGTATGGTATATCTCTACAGGAATATAGAAAATTTCTTGTTGAAGCAGAAAAGGAAATTTCTGTGAGGCGAGGTGGAATGGATTGTACAATGTATGGTGGACATTGCGGATCAGGAAT
>JAEEGJ010016227.1_pt1 | contig 17160 bp, 13 predicted proteins | sample 8958761 | NCBI WGS metagenome assembly JAEEGJ01 (sample SAMN16246546, study PRJNA631951) | gut metagenome | biome: gut microbiome; feature: rumen; material: RS-attached | host: Bos | place: Iran: Karaj | collected 2018-10 | reverse complement strand
GGATGGAACGGATGTTGTCCTGGAAGTCTGTGATGGAGTTGTAGCTATAGGGTGACTCTACGTATGAGATGTCGCCGGCAGAGAAGGGATTGGCAATCTTGGCGGTACCTACCTCATTGGCAATACCGACACAGCTGCCTTCATCATTCGAGAGGACCTGTGCGACAGCAGCCTTCAGGGTCTTAAAAGTACTCTTGCTGTCCTTGCCGGCACTAATCAGGTTCTCACCATAGTTGAGTCCGTTTTCTGTGACATAGTCAAGCCCTGCGGCTTTCACAACAGCGACACGGCTGGCGTTGGCAGTAGTCTCACCTTCCCATGCAACCTGCAACTGGTAGCAACGCTGCTTCAGAAGGGTGCAGATGGTCTGTGCATAAGCAAGTTCCTTGGCGCCAGAGATTTTCTCAAAACCTTTGTAGGTGTCGTTAGACTGCAACTCGGCGACTTTACGTGGCTGACCATTGCGGAACAGGATGAACTCCAAAGCGTGGAAGCCAAGGATGGTGGCATCGTCCAACATTTCATCGCTCATACCGCTATTGAAGTAGTTCAGCAACAATGAACGGTTCAAGGGCCATGAGTCGATGGTCGGGTCGATATCGAAGTCTGAGGCGGCTCCCATCAGGAAGGCTTCGGAACGCTCCCAATTCAGGCGGGCAGCCTTGAAGTCATCGCATGCCTTGTTAATCTGTGTCTGAGTGATGCTGTTGACAGTCAAACCGTTCAGCGTCTTCTCCAAGTCTTCAACATCATCAGCTAAGTCCGTATAAGTAGGAACGATGACGTTCTCAACCAAGTTCTGAAGTACCTGATAGAGAAAATTCTCTTGTTCGGTGGTTAAGTTGGACTGCGCAATCACGTTATTTGCATTCTCAAATTGAGCCACAACACTTGCGCAAGCGTCAATAGCGTTGTTGCCATAGCTCTTATCTTTGTACTTCGCATCGTCAACAATGGTAGAGCCAGCGTCGGGATCAGAATTGCCGGAACCTGTACTGTCATCACCACACGAAGTGAATGTCATGGTGCCCATCAGGGCTGCAAAGGATAAAATCAATAACTTTTTCATACGTCTTTATTATTTAGGTTTACATCGTCTTTTGTTTTAACTCATCCAGCTGTTGTTGCAACTGGTTGATGCGCTCGTTGAGCTTCTGCACATCATATTGCTCCTGTTGGGCGAGTTTCTTGTGACCAAGGTCAAACCATCCCTCGTAAGCCACACCAAGGTTGAGAGACGGCTCATCATTATAGATCTTCTTCAGGAAACGATGGGAGTACTCTGCCTTGACCACCACTTGCTTGATGGGGTAGTAGTTGACACCGAAAGCCATGCGCTTCACCTCCGTATAGCCGTAGTCCGTATCCTTAGTCTTGCTGGCATAAGGATTGTATTGCTCATAACGTCCGAAGACATACATCTTTTGGTGGTGGTTACGCATATACTGAATCTGCGAGAAGATGTCGTAACCGGCCTCAATACCGATGGCGGACGCATTCTTGCTGACAAAAGCGGAGTGCTTATACGGTGACTTGGAGTTCAGACGGTTATAAACATATTTCAGTTGCTCGGCATCACCCAGGTAACCATAGTCAGCCTGTCCACGGACAATCCAGTTGTGGGCATTGTAGGTGAAATCTATAGAGCCGATTGCCACCACTCCTTTATACTCATTATCCACACCGTTGGCATTACGGGGATAACTGTTGCCAATGCTATGTCCGTAGTAGGTGCTCAGACCGATACGGAGTCCGGGAACGGTGTAGTTATCCATACGGAGAGCGATACCGTATTTGTTGGCGACATCAAACTCCAGCGGAGACTTATGCCCTTTATGGATCCAACCTGTATTGGTGAAGTGGTCAGCATTCAGACCGGCAAGGAACTGTGCCTCATAACGGAAGTCTTTGTAACGTCCCCAGAAAGAGATACCTGTCTGGTGCCAGGTGGAGGGGAGGATGGTGTTCTCACCCTCGGGGCGGTATACCGTAAAGAAATTCAACGGCTCATGATGGGCGTTGTTGAGACCGACAGGTACGACGATGTGTCCGGCACGGATGTTTGCCCATTTGGCAAATGACTTCTGGATCCAGAACTGTTCCAGCTCCACCTCACCGCCTTTCTCGGTCTCCTGTTCCCATTCACCGCCTTCTTCGTCTTCTTTCTCATAGGCGATACCGTTACCACCATGCTCAAACTCTATCTCTGTGCCGAAGGTCCATCCCTTACCGAAGTCATAGCCCAGATAGATGACGGCATGTGGAAGGTCGAAGCGTCCGTGGCTGGGGTCGTCCTTGTGCGCCTCAGGTTGACTGTAACGGCTGACATGGTCGCTGTAGAAGTTACGAGAGAACACGATCTCGCCATAGCCGCCAATACTGAGGCGGTCCCAGAATGTACGTTGTGACAGACTGTCGGATTTGATTTCTTGCTTCTCCTGTGCACCAACAGCGATACAGGTGGCAAGAAATGCGATGGTAAATAATACTTTCTTCATCATATCTATGTGTATCCTTGTTTCTTTTTCGGTTGCAAAGGTATTATGTTTCATAAATTCCCACAATACCTAAAAATGATGAAATTGTTTGAAACTATTGCAAGAGTCCCGCAAAAGCAGTACTTTTGCAGCGTCAATATATATAATAAGGTATATAGATATGAAGAACTTGAAGATGTATGAGCCCGAAGATAAGATGATCACGCTTATCAAGGATAACTATAATCTGCTGCAGGCTCTGGGTAGCTTCGGCATCAACCTCGGCTTCGGCGACAAGACGGTATGGGAGACGTGTGAGATCAATCACGTGGATACTTATACCTTCCTGGCAGTCGTCAACTTCACGATGAACGGTTCCACCAATCACGAGGATGACGAGCAGTTAGATGCCCGTACACTGCTTCGCTATCTGGAGGCGAGTCATGCCTATTTCCTTGACTACCAGTTGCCGTCTATCCGACGCCAGTTGGCGGAGAGCTTTGACGAGAACGACTCTCTGGGACATCTCATCATGAAGTTCTATGACGGCTATGCCCGTGAGATCCAACGCCACATGAAGTATGAGGAGAAAACACTGTTCCCTTATGTGACAGCACTATTGGAGGGACGGAAGGCAAATGACTATAATGTGGAGACCTTCTCGAAGCATCATGAGTCAACAGACAGGGCTTTACGTGAGCTGAAACTGATGATCATCAAGTATCTGCCCTCTGATTCCCATAGTAATAACAAACTGACGGCAACACTCTATGACATCTATAATAATGAGGAGTGGCTGAGACAACATGCGGACGTGGAGGATCATATCTTTGTACCGGCTATTCGTCGTCTGGAAGAGCAGCAGAAACAGGACACTGTCACAAAGAATATCTCCTCGATGGTGTTCAAGGGTGGACAGGATCGTGGTGAGGCATTGTCGGAACGCGAGAAAGATGTAATTGTCTCCTTGGTACAGGGTATGTCAAACAAGGAAATCGCGGATCATCTCTGCATCTCCACCAATACTGTTATTACCCACCGGCGTAATATCGCCCGTAAGCTCCAAATACATTCCCCCGCAGGACTCACCATCTATGCCATCGTCAATGGCTTGGTGGATATCTCTGCTGTGAAATTGTAGAAATGACTATATCTTGTTGATGTCCACGTATCCGTGCATCACCGCATAAATGGTAAGGGCGGATACACTTCTCATACCCAATTTGTCCATGATGTTCTTACGATGGGTGATAACGGTGGCAATTCCGATATTCAGTTTATCGGCAATCTCTTTGTTGATAAATCCCTGAACAATGAGAGACATCACCTCTATCTCACGGTCAGTAAGAATCTTCTGTTGCAGAACCTTAGGCATCGGGGGGAGGTTCTTTCCTCCTCCATGCGCATGTTGCTCCAACATTAACAGTTGGCGAATCAGTTGTGATTCAGGTTGGTTGATGCATAGGCTATGGAACTCCGACAACTGTGCGGTGTCTTCTAATTGGAGCGTCAGCACAATAGTCTTGCGCTGCCGTTCCTGAAAGAACTGTCTTTCTTGCAAGACGATATTCATTGCCACAAAATAATGTACATACCTATCGGGTTGGTTGGCTTCCAACTCTGCGAAAGAGCCAAAGGTGTCAACCGTCATGATAGGCATGACATTCTGAAGGATTTGTTTAAGACCCAGCGTTGCCAGCGTGTTGGAGTCAATGATGGCAATGAGGGGGCGTCTTTGTGGCATGTGGTCCATGTCTACTTGCTTATTTATTATTCATAAAAGCGAGTTTCGAGGCTTGCTCCATGATAATCTGGGCCATATCATTATGAAGTTCGGAGGGACCGTTGATGGTGTCAAACATCCATCGGATAGAAGATTTCCCTCCGTCATTTTTCAGGATATGGACAATACAGAGGTTCTGTAAACCGATATTGGAAGAGAGGATGTCAATGTCAGTAGAACCTAATTGGAAGAGTGCTAATTGGTATGCGTCCTCGTAGTTCTCGTTGATCATCCGCTCAATATCTCCCAGAGTGTTCATTTTCAAGGCACGTAAGAGTGGGAGATAGGGCATCGGTGAGGCAGGATGCAACTCTGCCTGTGTGATAGCGGCAATCTGTTTGTTCAGCTTATCGAAAGGTTGTAAATTGATATATGTCTTGAAAGTGTCACCGTCAAGGAGGACTTCTTCCAGTTTACCGTCTTTCACTAAGCTTTCCATACGTCTGCGATAGTCGCTGATATCAGTACGGATACGACTGAATTCATTATCGGCTAACTCCAGTATACCGGCAAGACGACTTAGGTTGCGGTGATACTCCAAAGGTGTCTCAATATCACTTTTGTAGCCGATGTCATGCTGGATAGCTGACCATACGTGCTGTAATGCCGTACGCATCTGTAGCTCGAAGGGAATCTGGTTCAGTTCCGGATTCTCCTCGTCGTAGTACAGTTGCTTGGGAAGTCTGCAGATATAATGCAGTGAATTATAGCCAAAACTGTCGTACTGGTGCATCTTCCGCTTGTCAATGGAGTTCGACCAGTCCACTTCAAACAGGGTCTCTGCCATTGATGCGATACGGTCGACATCCTCGTTGTAGAACGTGATGATGCGGCAGCCGAAAATATCAGTGATATCGTAGATGGACTGATACTTGTCCCCCTTACGTTCTAGTTTACCCGCCAGAGAGCGTTCCGCTTTGATGCGTGACTCCATGGCGTTTAGCTCGATACCGGCGTTCTTGACCATTTCACTGAGTTTCCTCATTACCACCTGCTGAAGAAGACGGTATTTCGGGAGTAATTCCCGATAGTCTTCTATCAGCATGGTGCAATGTAGGTCCAGTCCGTAGTCTTTCATCGTTTACTTAATCTCAAAGAGATTATAGAAACCGGTCATCATGAATACTTTTTTAATCTCATCATTGATGTTCTCAATAATGACCTTTCCGCCTTTGGAAGCTGTCTCTTTGCGGAGACTGAGGAAAAGGCGAAGACCCGAACTGCTGATATAATCCAATTTAGTACAATCGAGTGTGATTACTTTGTCGGCATTATCCATCAGCGGTTGCATGTCTTTTGACGCCTGTACTGCGGCAGGGGTGTCAAGACGACCGCTCATCAAAGCGGTAAAACCGCCATTTTGTTCTTGAATCTCAATAGTCATAGTAACAATTTATTATTTTATGATAGCCTTACGGGCTGCGTCGATTTTATCTTTTGCCTCAGTGAGCTGAGTCTTCATCTGGTCAACACTGGTAGCGTTGAGCACCTTTAATGGAGCAACTGCCTCAGCAACGGGCTTGATGTCAGCGTCATACGCAGTGAGACGGTCGATGGCATCGAGGATGACAATGATACGGAAGGTAACATCAGAGACAGCCTCATCGGTGAAGGTGCTGAGGAACTTGTCGGTGTTCTGGTTCATTACATAAAGCTCCTCAACCAGAGCGGCTGCTGCCAACTGCCAGAAGAAATTGATACGTCCGTTCTCATCCATAGCATCATACAATGTGGTGGATGTCTCGAAAAGGGTGTTGGCATCGTCAATAGCCTTGAAAGAAGGATCGTTGATGTCAGCGATAAGCTTGGTAATTGCCTTGTCGTAATCTTCTGTCGGCATCTCATACAGAGCAGCAATCTTTCTGTCTACGTTGAGGGCACTCAGGATGCGGTATTTCTCAGCCAGTGTGGTAGCCTCCTCAGCAACATTGGCATTCAGCAGATAGTCAGGCTTTACCTGTTTCTCTTCCTTGGTCAGCGTGATACCACCGTTACCCTCCTGAACGAAAGGAAGCTGCTTGAGCTTACCGAGATCAGCGGCGATACTGTCAATATGCATCTTGATGCTGGCCTCAATCTGTTGCTGTTCAAAACTTTTCAGAGAATCTGCCTCCTCTGTGTTCTGGGCATTTTTCTGTCCTCCACATGCTGCAAAAACGACAGCAGCGAATGCAATTGCTAATACTGATAATTTCTTCATTTTGTTTAAAATTTAAGTTATTAAATGTTTTATATTTATTTTCTCATTGTTGGTTTTTCCGGATATACCGTCCTGGACAGTCTGTCAACAGGAGGATGGTAACGATGATACTCATCAGGAGAAGTACTGCCATATTGAACCACAGGGTCTTGACAGGGGTGTTACCCAATATCTTCACACTACTGTAGAAGGGTGCGCGTCCCATCCTGTTGCGGGGAGTAAGGAAGATAGGACCCGTGCGTGGCACGATGGTATTGTCAATTACATCAAGTAACCGATGGTGTCCTGCGCTGATGACAAAGTCTTCCAACTTGAGGTTGAAGTTGTTGTGTTTCAGGTCAAGCAAGGCATCCTTACCGTAGTTACGGATAAAGTCTGCCGTCAGCGCATCCACCTTGAGGGTTGCTTGATTACTACGTTTGGAGAGAATCTTCTCTGCCTCTTTCATATAATTATAGAGTGACGTGTAAGACTCATCACCCTGATAGGCTTTCATACCGCAGTATTCTGTCACAACAGGCAGGTTGGTACGTATCACCTCCATGTGTTCCGGTTTCACGTCCTTCCCATGTGTCTGTTCGTCTTTGAGTGTCTCCAACTGTGACTGTAGCTCATAGAGATAGCCGACATTATAGAACTGCGTCTCATATTTCTCCTTGTCCAGTTTGAAGAACAGACGTTCGTACTTATTGTCTGTGAATGATGTGACAGCGAGTGCCTCGAACGACCAACGTGAAGGGATAAGGTCGCCGATGATGGGTACATTACCTGTTTTGCTCTTTGGCGTCAGGTCCGAGAAACTGACAACCAGTCCACAGAGCAGGATTTGTGGAATGAGCAGCAGAGGAATACTGATATAGATAGCAACAACGGAGTTCAAACACTGGGAGAGCAACAGTCCTGTCAGACTAGCCAGAAAGGCGGTGACAAACAGGATGAGCCACCATGTCCAGAACAATCCGTGGAGTCCCATGATGGCATTGCCGATGATTATAAACAAGAGGGTCTGTATCAATGAGACACCTGCCATATAGACAATCTTCGACCAGATGTAACTGCCGTATGAGAGGTTGAGGAAACTCTCACGCTTCAACAGGGCACGATCCTTGATGATCTCCTCTGCACTGCCGCTCATGCCAATAAAGGTGGCGACGATGACAGCCATGAAGAAATAGCTCACCAGGTTCTTGTTGTTCATGACTGTATAGCCCTCGGGTGGCGCATAGCGTGTGAGGAAAGCACAGATGACAGCCAGGACAGGTGCTACCAATAACGTGATACACAGGTATTGGATATTGGTGACCTTCGTCTTGATATTACGGCGAAGGAAGATAGCAAACTGCTTCAGTTTTCCGGGCTTCCTCTGGTCCGACGGTGGTACGTCAGTAACAGAAGGCGCTTCCATCTCTTTCCTGTTCTTCAGATACATCTCATGCCACTCCTGCGGTGTCGTCTTTCGCTCGTCAGAAGGCTCTCCTGTATTGCTGAGTGCTTTCTCGTCGATGATGTTGAGCACAATCTCAGGATTGACATTACCACAGGTTGGACAGGCACTCGTCTCTGCGTCGGCATAGTTCGCTGCCTCCTTGAAATAGGTGATCGCATCAATGGGATTGCCGTCAAAGACAGGATAGCCTCCTCTGTCAAGCAGCCACAGACGGTCGAACAACTTATAGACATCACTCGACGGCTGATGGATGTTGACGATGATGAGTTTACCTTTGAAAGTCAGTTCTTTTAGCAAGTTGATAACTTTCTCCGTATCTGCCGATGACAATCCTGATGTCGGCTCGTCCAGGAAGAGAACGGCAGGCTCACGGATCAGCTCCAAAGCGATATTCAGTCGCTTGCGCTGTCCTCCTGAAATATATTTGTTGATGGCAGAACCTGCCTTTAAATCCTTTACAGCATCCAGTCCCAGGTCTTTGAGGGTCTTCATGACACGCTTGTCGATGTCTTCAGCGGACATGCCCTCGAAACAGAGCTTGGCAGTATACCATAGGTTCTGGTAGACCGTGAGCTCCTCAATGAGCAAGTCGTCCTGAGGCACAAAACCTATCAAATCTTTGGCAGCAGGCTCTGAGATGTCATGTCCGTTAATCGTGATACTTCCCTCCTGAGGCTTCAGACTGCCGTTCAATAGTGACAACAACGTTGTCTTACCTGTGCCTGAGCCTCCCATGATAGCCAGCAGTTCACCATTATGCAGGTTGAAACTCAGGTCATGCATACCATTGTCGCTGTTGGGGAAACGGAAATTGATGTTACGTCCGCAGAACGCTACGTCTTCCGTCTTGTCATCCTCGTTGCTATAGGCACTGGCTATTGTGGAATAGTATAAGGGCTTTCCGTTGCTGCTCTTTAGTACACTGCTTTGTAGCCACACCTGATAGGCTCCGGAAAGAACAGGAACATCATTCAGCAGGACGGTGTCTTCTCCCATGTAAGTGAAGATAAGAAGTCCTGTCACACTGTCCATGAGGGTTTTCAATGCTCCGTCAAATCCTTCTGGATGATGAATCATCACATGGGCAGTAGTCTGATTGGTAGCATAGGCGTAGAAATCGTCATACTGTGTCTGTGGAATATTGAACTTCTCCGCCATGGTGGTAAACATACTGTCTGCCTTCAGCCCGTCGTCGCTGCAGAATTCCATGAGACGCAGCAACAACAGCGACTCTTCTTCTGGACGAATCTTCCCATGCAGACTGGAACAGATGGCTGCCACAGTCTCTTGGGTATTCATATCCTCCGTCATCTCATAAGCCCCTCGCATGTCACTGTAAAGGTCGAGATAGAGGTCGGTGTTCCTGATGCCGAAATGATGACGCAAATAACTGACTAGCATGTCTTTTGCCCATGCCTCATCCACTTGCTCTTCCTTACCGAACAGAGCAAACAGACTGATAAAACTGGATAATATGACGTCAGTCATTTACTTATTTAGATTTGCAAATTTATAAAAAAAAACTTTTAGCCTCTTATCGTACTAGTTAAAAAATACTAAAAGGCATTGCCCCTATACTTTCTATGTGTCGCATGATGTCAGGCTTTTACGTAATGTCAGTACATTCTTGTTATCAACACGTTCATATTTGACAGAATCCATAATCTGTCGGACGAGAAAAATCCCCAGTCCACCAATCGGACGCTCCTCGGCACTAAGAGTGATGTCTGCGTCCTCTTGCTGGGTCGGGTCGAAAGGCACACCTTTGTCTGTGATGACGAACTGCAGGTAATGAGGAGTGACCAGGGCGTCAATATCAATGAGTCCTGTCCCTTCCTGATAGGCATAGAGCACGACATTTGTCGCAGCTTCCTCTATGGCAAGGTTGAGGCTGGCAACAAGTGCCATGTCAACACCTGCCTCTTCACAGAATGTCTCAATGAATTCTGGGAGCTTTGTCAGCTCATCCACCTCGTTCTTAATAGTTAGACGACGTGTCTTTGCGCCTTCTTCTTGTTGACTTCTCATAGTGCCTTATGTATAATAACCCTGCAAAGATACAAAAAAAATGGCAATCCGTTAAAAGATTGCCATTTTTTTTATAATTGATGCTTATGATAAGAATCCTAACAGTGCACCGGCAGCCACTGCGGAGCCGATGACACCTGCCACATTGGGACCCATGGCGTGCATCAGTAGGAAGTTGTGACGGTCGTACTCCAATCCGAGATTGTTGGAGATACGTGCTGCCATTGGTACGGCACTTACACCTGCATTACCAATCAGCGGGTTCAGTTTCTTGTCTTTTGGCAGGAAGAGGTTCATGACCTTTACGAAGCAGACACCACTCATGGTGGCGATGATGAAGGCCCCGGCACCAATAGCGAAGATGTAGATAGTGTTGATGGTCAGGAACTCAGAAGCCTGTGTGGAACACCCTACGGTCAGTCCTAACAGCATCACCACAATGTCATTCAGCGCAGCACCGGCAGTCTTGGCAAGACGAGTTGTCTTACCCGACTCTTTCAGAAGGTTACCGAAGAAGAGCATACCCAAAAGGGGAAGACCTGACGGTACGATGAAAGTTGTCAGCAACAGTCCGATAATCGGGAACAGGATGCGCTCTGTCTGTGACACCTCACGTGCCGGTTTCATCTTGATGACACGCTCTTTCTTGGTAGTGAGCAGACGCATCAAAGGCGGCTGAATCAGGGGCACCAATGCCATATAGCTATAGGCACAGACAGCAATGGCTCCCATCAGGTTGGGGGAGAGCTTGCTCGACAAGAAGATCGCGGTAGGACCGTCAGCACCTCCAATGATAGCAATACCTGCTGCCTGGTTAGGCTCAAAACCTAAGGCGAGGGCAAACATATATGCTCCGAAGATACCAAACTGTGCGGCAGCGCCTACCAGCATCAGTTTCGGGTTGGCAAGCAAGGCGGAGAAGTCCGTCATGGCACCGATTCCCAAGAAGATCAGTGGGGGATACCATCCTTGACGGACACCCTGATAGAAGATGTTCAATACGGAATTGTCCTCATAGAGACCGATCTCCAGTCCGGCATCGGCACGGAAGGGAATGTTCCCGAGGATGATACCCAGACCAATGGGCACCAGCAGCAGCGGCTCGAAGTCTTTCTTGATGGCTAGCCAGATGAAGAGCGCGCCTACAGCTATCATGATGAGGTTTCCTGTCGTGGCATTGGCGAAGCCAGTATAGGTCAGGAACTCATTGAAGTTTTCTACGATAAATTGCCACATAATATTGTCGTTATTTCGTTATTACGATATTTCGATATGGACGAAATTAACCAATGGTGAGCAACACGGCACCTTCCATCACTGAATCACCAGGGTTGACGGTGATAGAGGTGACGGTACCTGCATACTCTGCCTCGATGTTGTTCTGCATCTTCATCGCCTCTAATACAATCACGGTATCGCCCACCTTGACGGTATCGCCCACCTTGACATTAATACTGGTAATCGTACCAGGCAGCGGTGCCTTCTGGGCATTGCCGGTACCAACTGGAGCAGCGGGCTGCGCTGGAGCGGCAGGCTTTTCCGGGGCATTCGTGGTGACAGGCTTGGGAGCCTCTACTTTGGGTTTCACAATGGTGGGGTGCTTTGCCGCATTGATGGGCTGTTGCAGTTCTACCTCAAAGGGAATGCCATTGACGTTGACTTTTGCGATGTTGCCTTCTACTTCCTCGATTTCTACTTCGTAGTCAACACCTTGTACTTTATATTGATACTTATTCATAACTTCAATTTTATTATCTTTTTTTGACTTTGTCAATATTATTTCAGCTCTGGTCCCGTGGGGATATGCTGAGACTGTGGGACAGCCGGACTCACTGGCTCATGGAAATGGGTCATCTGCGAGTATTCATCATCCCAGCCGGTATCGCGATGCTTGATGGTGATGACACCACTTTCCACGTCATGGACATCGTCCCGGTATTGTTGGAGCGCCATACCGATGACGGCGAGATATACCTCTTTGTCGATACCTTTGGTCTTCAGACCTTCCTGCAGAATGACACCCGTCTTGTGTCCTACCTCCATGGTCTTCTCCACGGTCTTGGTGATAGGTTTGATAGGCTGAGTGTTGATAACCTTCTTCGCCGTCTCCTGATGACGCATGAACATGCCGAAGAGGGTAAAGAATATCCAGAGGAGGGCAAGACAGAGGAATACGATGCTCATCGCCATGATAGCCATTGCAAAGCCATGGGGATCCTCTCGTTTGAACTTCTCTATCTTTGACTCGCTGACAGTTGTGATGTTCTGAATTCCTACAGTCACACGATCACCAGACTTCATTTCCCAGTCGGCAGGGGTCCCGTTGTTGGCGATACGGGCATATGACTGGTCAGCTTGCAGGACAGGGACTGTCACAGAGTCGATGAGTTGCGTGGCATTACCATTGTAAAGGGCAATCCACGTAGGTTTGGAAGGGTCAACCTTGACAGTTAGGTGCAGGGAACCTTTAGCGGGCTGACTGTTCAGTTGGAACACGATGAGCTGGCGACCGCTTAGGTTGGTACGAGTTTCACCGTTGGGGATGATGCTCATACGCTTGACGCGCTCTGGCACACTCATCGATTTGTCAAGTACGGAACGGTCGGTTGTCAGGTACATGCCACGGATATTGTAAGTGGAGTGTGAGATGTTGGCAATCTCCACCCAGGCATGTCGTGTCCCGTATTCGTCAATCAGGCTCGACTGGTTGTCGGTCATCACCTCGTTGAGTTTGATGCTGGCGTCCATCTGGGCGTGCATCGGGAGGCTGGTGACAGTCAGTAAGCCTAACAGAAATGAGATTTTTTTCATATTGATAGTATTATTATATTTTTAGTTCCTATAGTGTTTTATAGGGTTTGTAGTGGTGGGCTAGCCACAGAAGAACAACACGACGATTTGTGCCGTAAAGATACGGAGGAACATCGATAGCGGGTATACCGTTGAGTAACCTAATGCCGGAGCCTCCTTAGAGCATACGCTGTTGGCGTAGGCAAGAGCGGGAGGATCGGTATAAGTACCGGCAATCATACCCATGATGGTGAAGTAATTGAACTTATATCGTAGACGGGCTATCGGGCCGATTATCAGGATGGGGATGATGGTGATGAAGAAACCGGTCAGCACATAGAATATTCCGTCTCCTTCCACCACAGTCTCAAAGAAACCTGCACCAGCCTTGATGCCCACACTGGCAAGGAAAAGCACTAGTCCGATCTCTCGCAACATCATGTTGGCAGAGGTCGTTGTATAAGTTACTAAGTGAATCTTGTACCCATAGCGTCCGATAAGGATAGCGATAATCAGCGGACCGCCAGCGATACCTAGTCGCATAGGAACTGGCATACCAGGTATGGCGAGGGGCAGGGAACCGAAAATGATACCTAATATGATCCCGACGAAGATAGTGGCGATATTCGGCGCATTCAGTCGACGGATGGAGTTTCCCATCTTGTTGGCGACACGGTCGACGGCGTCTTCAGGACCCACTACCATGATCTTGTCACCTACTTGCAAAGGTAGGGAGGCTGTGGCAAAGAGATCCAAGCCATGACGGGTGAGACGGGTTACGTTGACACCATGTACACTTGAGAAGTGCATGGAGGCAAGTGTCTTACCGTTGATCTTGGGATTGGTAATCAAGATACGCTTCGATACCAGAGGTTGGTCAGACTGCTCGAAGTCGATGTCAAGTTTAGGACCAATGAAAGCCATGATAGCCTCCTGATCAGCCTCTGCGCATACGATGAGCATCTGGTCACCGATATGGAAGACGGTGTCACGGTTGGGAATGCACAACTCACCTTGATGGACAAGGCGTGACACCACAAAGTCACGGTTCAGGAAGTCGTGTACCTGCAGCAAAGTCTTGCCTTCCAGATATTTGTTAGTCACCTCCAAGTGCATTTTATAAGGTTTCTTGTTGGCTTTAGTCTCATCCATCGCCAACAACTCTTCCTCCTCTTTCTCTAACTTAATATTACATATATACCTTATTAATATAGTAGCACCGATGATGCCTAACACACCAAGAGGGTAGGCACAGGCGTATGCTGATGCAATCTGGGGGGCACCATTGGAGAATACTGACTGTAAAGCCTCGTTAGCGGCACCAAGACCTGGAGTGTTGGTGACGGCACCATACAATGTACCAACCATCATAGGTAGATTCGTCTTGTCCGAGGTGTCGAAGAAAATGAAGTAACAGACAAACATTACAATAATGTTCAGCAGGATGGCTATCGATGCCAACGCGTTCAATTTGATACCTGCTTTTCCGAAACTTTCGAAGAAACCCGGACCGACCTGCATACCAATCATAAAGACGAACAGGATAAGTCCGAAGTCCTGAACAAAAGTCAGGATAGGCTGAGGTGCGGTGAACCCGATGTGTCCAGCCACGATACCGGCAAACAACACAAAAGTGACACCTAACGAGATGCCCCAGAATTTGATCTTTCCTAAATACACACCTACGGCAATGACTATGGCATATAGCAGGGCTATGTGTGCCACAGAGTCAGTCGACGTAAATAAGTCCTTTAACCATTGCAATGATTCCATAATGTGTCTCCTTTATCAGCGTGCAAAGACAATGCAAACCGCATGGAAAGAGCTTGCCTTATGTTGAGGTGTAGCCTGTCTTCGCCAAAATTTTTGCAAAGGTACAAAGAAATTGCGCAATACAATCAACTTTGTGCAACTATTTTTCATATTTATGAAAATATTATTAATTTCTTCGGCATTTAAAAAATAAATGCTAACTTTGTAGGCTGTTATTGGAAAACTCCAATTAACAGAAGTGAACTTAAAACACAACTTATATAATAATTCATAAAAACTATGGCAAACAAAGAGAAACTCTTCACCGAGTTTACTGCGCCCACCACTCAGGAGTGGTTGGACAAGATTGAAGTGGACCTGAAAGGTGCCGACTTCCAGAAGCGACTCGTGTGGAGAACCAATGAAGGCTTCAACGTACAGCCTTTCTATCGCCGAGAGGACTTGGCGAACCTGAAAACACCTGATGCACTGCCGGGTGAGTTCCCATTTGTTCGTGGTAACAAAAAGGACTCCAATGAGTGGTATGTGCGTCAGAATATCAAAGTAGACGACCCCGTAGAGGCGAATAAGAAGGCACTCGACATCTTGAATAAGGGTGTCGACTCTATCGGCTTCCGCTTTGGTGGCGACAAGGTTAGTCCTGCGTTCATTGAGACTTTGCTGAAGGATATCCGTCTGGATATCGTGGAGGTCAGCTATCGCACCTGTCCGTGTCATGCTGTTGAACTCGCAGAGATACTGGTGAAGTATTTCGAGAAGATGGGTTACGACAAGGAGAAGATTGTGGGTGGTGTCGGCTTCGATCCCATCGACAAGATGTTGCAGAAAGGTAAGGATACCACCCCGATGCTGGAGAACCTGCCTAAATTGGTGGAGACTTTGAAGGACTATCCCAACTTGCGTTGTGTGATGGTACATACAGACACCCTTAACAATGCCGGTGCTTATATCGTACAAGAGCTTGGCTATGCCCTCAGCTGGGGTAATGAATACCTGCAGCAACTGGTTGATGCAGGGGTGGATGTCGACCTTGCGGCAAAGAGCATTAAGTTCTATATGGGCATCTCTGAAAACTATTTCATGGAGATTGCCAAGTTCCGTGCCGCTCGTCTGTTATGGGCTCAGATAGTAAAACAGTATGAGCCGAAGTGCGACTGCGCTTGTAAGATGGTTATCAATGCCAGCACTTCTACTTACAACCAGACCTTGTTTGACTCATACGTGAACCTGCTCCGCTCTCAGACAGAGGCGATGAGTGCCGCACTGGGTGGTGTACATTCCATGGTGGTCACTCCGTTCGACGCTCCTTATGAGAAGGCAACGGACTTCAGTGAGCGTATCGCCCGTAACCAGCAATTGCTGATCAAGGAAGAGGCTCATTTCGATCGTATCGTAGACCCCTCCGCTGGCTCTTACTATATCGAGCATCTGACAGATGCCCTCGCACAAGAGGCCTGGAAGATATTCCTCAAGATCGAAGACGAGGGCGGTTTCCTGGAGGCTGTCAAGAAGGGTATTGTACAGGATGACATCAATGCTACTAATGTGAAGCGTCATGGTGATGCCGCCAAGCGTAAGGAGTTCATCCTTGGTACCAACCAGTTCCCGAACTTCACGGAGAAGAGTGACGGCAAGCGTGCACAAGATGGTGCATGTTGTTGCAAAAACTCCGAGTGCTCTGAGAACTCTGAGATTAAGAAGATCAATAGCACTCGTCTCGCTGCAGACTTTGAGGATCTTCGCATCCATACGGAGGAGACGAAGGTGCCTACGGCGTTCATGCTGACTATCGGTAACCTTGCCATGCGCCAGGCTCGTGCCCAGTTCTCTTGCAATTTCCTCGCCTGTGCTGGTTATAAGGTAATCGACAACCTCGGTTTCAAGACGGTAGAGGAGGGTGTTGACGCTGCCTTGGAGGCAAAGGCCGATATTGTAGTCATCTGCTCTTCTGACGATGAGTATGCAGAGTATGCTATCCCCGCCTTCAAATACTTGAATGGTCGCGCGATGTTTGTTGTGGCTGGTGCCCCTGCTTGCATGGAAGACTTGAAGGCTGCTGGCATCGAGAACTACATCCATGTTCGTTGTAATGTGCTCGAGACTTTGAAAGAATATAATCAGAAACTTGGTATTTAAAGAATAGGAGACTTGAATGATGCGTAAACAATTTAAAGATATCGATATCTATGCTGGCATTCATGCTCAAGATGGTGCCAAGTGGATCAAGGACAATAACATCGTAGCTGACTGGAAGACTCCAGAGCATATCGAGGTACGTCCTGTATATACGAAAGAGGACCTGGAGGATATGGAGCACCTCGACTTCACAGCTGGTATTCCTCCTTACCTGCGTGGTCCGTACTCTATGATGTATCCGTTCCGCCCGTGGACCATCCGTCAGTATGCCGGATTCTCCACTGCTGAGGAGTCGAATGCGTTCTATCGTCGTAACCTCGCCTCTGGTCAGAAGGGACTCTCTGTAGCCTTCGACCTGCCGACACACCGTGGCTACGACCCTGACAATGCCCGTGTGGTGGGTGATGTCGGTAAGGCTGGTGTGTCTATCTGCAATGAGGAGAACATGAAGGTGCTGTTCAGTGGTATCCCCTTAAACAAGATGTCTGTGTCCATGACGATGAATGGTGCCATACTCCCTATCCTT
>JAEEGJ010016226.1_pt1 | contig 17161 bp, 16 predicted proteins | sample 8958761 | NCBI WGS metagenome assembly JAEEGJ01 (sample SAMN16246546, study PRJNA631951) | gut metagenome | biome: gut microbiome; feature: rumen; material: RS-attached | host: Bos | place: Iran: Karaj | collected 2018-10 | reverse complement strand
AGGCCGGTGCTATCCGTCACGGTATTGCACGTGCCCTTTGCAAGGCAGACATTGAGAATCGCCCTGCACTCAAGAAGGCAGGCTTCCTCACCAGAGATGCCCGCATGAAGGAAAGAAAGAAGTACGGTCTCAAAGCCGCAAGACGCGCTCCTCAGTTCTCAAAGAGATAATCAGAGAGCCGAGAAAGCCCGAAAATACAGCATTTTCACCCCGAAAGGACATCCCTTTCGGGGTATTTTTTTGCACAAAACCGCTGATGCGATTTGACTCGTTTTGACATGGTTTGTTGAGAAGTAATATCGTTTATTTGCGGGAACTGAAAAAAGTTGACAAAATAAAAAAACATCGATTTTTATCAAATCATGTCAAATCGAGACAGAGCAAGTCCTATACACCGCGACAGATGGAAGAACAGATAATAAAGCTGCTTGATCAGTGGCAAAAGAAAAAAACGAAATGAATGTTTATAGGCTGCCTTAATCAGCGGCCTTCTTGAAAAGAGTATGAGAGGGCCTGTTCGAGTGCAATGGAGATCAACGTTGCTAAGCAGAAGGTGATGGAAAGATTGTATTATTTTTCTTTAAAAATCACACCTGTTTTGGTATCCTTAATTATGTCGCAAAAAGAAAAATAAAGGGAGTTGAAATCAGTGAATATTAATACGTCTAGAGTCGCAAATAAACATGTATGTGGCCCAATTAGGGATGAAAAGAAATTAAAACTATCACAAGAGTATTTTGCACTTGCTTTTTTAAAGTATATTTTTCCGGATAAATATAAGGATGTTTTTCACGCAGATAGGCCAGATTTGCAAGGGAGAAAGGTACTTGTCGAAGTGACTTCGCTCAATACTTGCACGGATATGCAGGCAAGCAAAGAATTTGCTAAATATAGTGAAGATCGCAAAGAAAGACGAATTAAAACGATTGAGGGAACCGGATATGCACTTAGGAATATAGAGGGTATAAATGCCACTAGTATGTGTAGAGGTGGAGGTTATAATTTCGAATCTGACTATGAATTGTTAAAGGAGCGCATCCTAGAAAAAATAAATAAGGCAAAAGGGTATGAAGTAAAGAATCGTACATTAGAGCTAGCTCTTGTTAAAGAAGACCATCCCTTTCATGAGTGGATAGAGAAGATACCTTTTTCATTGGAACAAATTGTGAATAATCAAGAGATTTACGAAACAGTATATATTCTATTTCCCAATGGCTATATTTATATCATAAAAGGCGAGTCACCGCAAATATCTAAGTTAAGCAAGAATGAGTATTTGCATCTTAAATCAATTGGTAGAATGACAGCAGAAGAAGAGCTCACTATGGATGATGAGGAATGGAAGTGAGCCGTTTTAGTGGGAAAACTTATAAAACAGTAAATGAATAGTTCGATCTTGTTCTTGATATCCAAAAGATCATCAGCAAGAACAAGGGCACGAACGATGAACGTTGGGCCAAACGCTACAACTTGAAGCAGGTGGCCAAGGCTATTTGCTTTATCAGGGAGCACGGCATCAAGAGCATAAACGACCTGATCCGGCTGACCGACGATGTCGCAAAACGCTTCGACGGGCTTACCGAGTCCATGAAGAAAAAGCAGAAACGGCTTGAAGAGATAGCAGAGACAAAGAAGCATATCGCAAATTATGCAAAGACCAGGGAGATCTATGAAGCTTACAAGCGCTCCGGCTACAGCAAGAAGTTTTTTTGAGGAACACAGGGAAGACCTGCAGCTTCAAAAGGCCGCAAAGGAATTCTTTAACTCGCAGCATTTCAAGAAACTTCCCAAGATGAAGGAACTCAGTGATGAGTACGGACAGAGCCTTTCGAAAAAGAGAAAAGAGTACGCCGAGTACAAAGAAGCCAAGGCAAGCATGCAGGATTTCCTGATCGCAAGGCAAAACATCGAAGCCTTACTGAATTCGGAAAGCAAACTGCAGGAAGAAAGTAAAGAATTGGACCAGCAACAAAAATGAGAAATAACTAGAAAACACCCTTGAAATTTGGTACAATGCTTTTGAGGATTTTTGCCTTTGCAAAAATCATTCTCCGACCTTGAGAGTTGATTAATTGCAGGGATAATTCGGTTTACCGAATTCAGCTTAGAAGGTGGCAGGTGCCCGCTATCTCGTGCGCAATCGGCATAAGCAGTCAAGGAGAAAGGAGAAGCATTCATGGCTAAAGCAAAGGGCGTGTCATCGAAGACACACACTCAAAAGCAACTTGACGATTATGCGAATCAGCACAATCCGAACAACAAAGCTTACAAGGCCAGAATAGCAAATGATAAGATGGCAAAAAAGGTGTCATCGAAGCACGAGGCTGTTCGTGAGGCTAAGAAGTGGGCCAAGTTTGAAGCGGAGAACGGTACCCTAGCACCCCAGGATTGGATGTGTTACAGCAATCCGTATGACTTCGATTAATCAACAAGCGTGAATGAAGAAAGCATCTATGTCACATATAAACGATCAGAATGGGAGACACAATTGATGGGCGCAATGGCAGGAAAGAGGTTTAGGAGGGTATATACAGATGATACGACTCCTGATGGACCTGTTGAAAGAACTGTGGAATATGTCGCTCCGTTTGAGCGTTGTGATCGTGAAAAAGACTATGAAATCGCCTGGAAATTCTTTGAAGAAAAATACGGTATAGATACAAACAAATAATTATATTGGAAATGGGGGTATTAATATGCGGGTACTGCTTGAAAACTGTAACAATATAGATCAAGGTGCTGTTGATATTGTCGAAGGCGCTTTAAATGTCAAATATGCAATAAATGGTACTGGAAAATCAACTATTGCAAAAGCTATCACTGCTTTCGTCGATAATAATGAACAGGCCATTAAGAATCTTACTCCTTATCAATACATAGGAGATACAGCACATGTTCCATCGGTAACAGGGATAGAAACTGTTCATTCAGTTAAGACGTTCGACGAGGCATACATTAATCAATATATTTATCAGCCTGACGATTTGCTTAAAGACAGTTTCGAAATACTTGTGAAAACACCTGATTATGAGCTCCATATGGAAGAAATCAAGCGTCTACTGGCGGAGGTAAATGAGTCTTTCCAAAACAATCCGGAATTGGATTCGTTGATTAAGGCGTTTTCAGATTTTATTGATGGGTGCGGAAGAAGCCAAAATAGTATAGCTGCGTCCGGAGCAATTTATAAAGCATTTGGTAAAGGAAATCATATAAATAATATTCCGGAAGGTCTCGAGGCATTTGCTCCGTATTTGAGTAATACTCAAGAAGCAGGAAACGTAAAATGGCTGAAATGGCAGGTGGATGGAAAGAAGTATTTAGATATGGCTGACCAATGTCCGTATTGTTCCGGCTCTGTAGAACATACGAAGGATACTATTTTGCGTATTACACAGGAATATGATTCTAAAGCTATAGAGCATCTTAATAGAATGCTTGTCCTGTTTGAGCAGTTAATGCCATACTTTAGTAGCGCAACAAATGAGCAGTTGACTGTTATTATGAACAATGCTGGCGACATGACTGACCAGCAAAAAAGGTATTTGTTTGAAATAAAGGATCAGATTAGTTCAATGCTCAATTTGTTGCAGAGTCTTAAGCGATTAGGGTTCTATACGTTAAAAGAAGCTGATCGCGTTGCTGAACAATTGAAGCATTATGAAATTGATTTGAATCTATTTAGCCATCTTCAATCTGACATGATGAAGGGAAAAGTTGATGTCATAAATGAGTCCCTTCACAAAGTTATTGAAAGTGCAGGACGGTTACAGGGTGAAGTAAATAAACAAAATATTTTGATTAGGAATACTATTGATGAAAACAGCTCTGCCATCAATGATTTTATGAAATGTGCCGGATACCAATATGAAGTAGCGATTGAAGAATCTGCAGATAACAAATATAGATTATTACTTAGGTCAACTCTGGCTGAAACCGCAGTTGAATCAGCGAAAAACCATCTTAGTTATGGCGAAAGAAATGCGCTGGCGCTTGCTCTCTTTATGTTTAGTGCACTTAAGGAGAATCCAGATTTGGTTGTACTTGATGATCCTATTTCTTCATTTGATGGAAACAAGAAATTTGCATTATTAAATATGCTTTTTTTGTCAACGAGATGCCTTCGAAACAGAACGGTTTTATTGCTTACGCATGATTTTAACACTGTTATTGATGTAATATCAACTATGCCCTACAACTTTAGTCCGACTCCGCACGGCAGCTTTTTGTCTACAACAAACCGAGTATTGACTGAGAAGATAATAACAAAAGCAAATATTCTGTCATTTGTGAAGATTGCCAATGTAAACATTGAGGCGGATATAGATGTATTGAACAAGGCAGTGTTTTTGCGAAGGCTTTATGAAGCTAACGGTGATAAAGGGTTAGGCTGGAATATGCTGTCTAGTCTTTTTCATAAAAGACAGGTTCCGACTATACAAGATGAAGATTCTCGAGATATGACCGATGATGAGATTGAAAAGGCCACAGCAGACATACGGCAATTTATACCCAGCTTTGATTATCATAGAGAATACCAGCGAACTCAAAATCAGCAGGAGTTAATATCTATATACAGGCAAAGCAGAAGCAATTATGAAAAGCTCCAGATATATAGAATTCTTTATAATGAGAATAACGATAATCCGGTAGTAAAGAAATTTGTTAATGAGACATTTCACGTTGAAAATGATTATTTATTTCAACTTAATCCAAGCGAATATGATACTATTCCGCAGTATATAATTTCCGAATGTGACAAAGATATTCAGGCACTTGGTTAATTATCAAGGTATAGGAGGAATGACTGTATGTTACCATCCATACTTGCAAAACAACTAGAGAGAGGAATCGGAGATTATCTTGAAACGACATTTCCGATGACTAACGAACCGTTTAAGGGATCAATTAGGAATATGCTTGAAATGAAGGACTCGTTATATCATGAGCCCTACGTTTCTGTGCGCCTTCCTTTCCGCGTGGCAGAAGAAATGCCAACATGTTTTGAGGCTGTTCATCCTGCGTACCTTCCGTATGTCCATCAGATGAAGACTTTTGAAAGACTTACTGGAGATGATGGGCGTTCAACACTGGTAGTAACAGGTACTGGTTCAGGAAAGACAGAGTGTTTCCTGTAGCCATGGATGACGAGACACTTTATTTGAGAAACATGAGACGCAGCAGAGATATTCCTTCAGAGTTGATGATGAGTATGAACACAGCGTCGCAGACTTTGGTCTGTACCGTACCACGGTCGGACTGAATACCGGCACCGATCTGATGGAAAATGTGATGTCCTACGGTCAGCGGGAACACATTAACGAGGAACTGGCCGCCGAAAAGAAAAAGGCAGAAGAGGAAGCTCGAAAGGCGGTAAGGTTTTTGCCCGGTTCAAGTCCTTCCCGGAATGTGCTTCTTTTGGTACAGTCCGTATAAGGTGAATGCGGTCAGGCAGCAAACGAGGTCGGCTGCCGGGGTCGCGATGACAATGCCGTAGACGGCGGAGAACAGGCTGAAGAGGAACATCAGGGGGATGTCCAGAAAGCCCTTTCGCAAAACGGCGAGAAGGAATGCGTTCTTCCAGCGGCCGACAGCCTGGAAAAACGAAATGAATGTATAGGCACAGGCGGAGAACGGCGCGCCGATGCAAAGAATCCGAAGGAAACGCATGCCGAGCGTTAAGGACTCGCCCGGTCTTACGAAGAAACCGACGAGCGGCCTTGCGGCAAACAGGCAGGCGAGCATGCAGCTGATTCCGATGGTCAGTGCAATCATGACGGTATCCTTAATGACCCGTTTCATGCGTTTGAAATCGCCGGCAGCGTAATTATATGCAATCAGAGGAAGCACGCCCTGCGTGAGACCGCGAACCGTTGCGTGCGCAAGCATGTTAATCTTCTTGGCGACACCGAGACCGGCCTGCGCAGCCGTGCCATTTGCCATCATCAGCCGGTCTAAGCAGGCATAGGAGATATTCTCGAAAAGCGTCATGATGCACGCGGGTAGGCCGGTGCTCAGAATGCTTTTCGCCGTCCCCCGCTCCGTATGAAGCGGCAGACGGAACGAAAGCACGGAAACTTTTCTGCGCCTTAGTTGCAGCGCAAGCATGATGGCAAATGCCATCCAGTTCGAAACCGCGGTGGCAATTGCCGCCCCGAGTACTTCATGCCCTTCGGGAAGAAGAACGAACATGAAGACCGGGTCTAAAATGATATTGAAAATGCTGCCGCATACAATTCCGATGCTCGCATCCATGCTGCGGCCTTCGCTTCGAAACAGATGCGCAGTGACCATATTCAGCGAGGTGCCGAGGCCACCCAGACCTACCGTGATGAGCATATATTCGGTTGCGTATCTATGCACCTCGGGGTCTCCGCCGCCGAGAATGTCAAGAAACGGATGCCGAAGCAAGACGGCAGCGAGAATATATAAGACGGTTAGTCCGCCGCATCCCCAAAACGAAAAAGCGCAGGCTTCCCCCGCGCTTTTTTGATTTCCTCCGCCGAGACTGCGGGCCGCCTCCCCTGCACCGCCCACGCCGAACAGATTGGCAATCGCGGAAAGGAACATGAAGGCAGGAAGGCATACTGTTACGGCCGCCAGTTTCGCATCGGATCCGCTCAATCCGATGAAAAATGTGTCGGCCATATTGTAAATCACCAGAATGACCTGCCCGACAATTGTCGGAAGGGCCAGCCGGGCAATCGCATTCGGTACCGGTTCCCGTTCAAAAACGGTTGCTTCGCTGTCGTTTCTCATCGTTTCTTCCGTTTCAAATCCGCATCTTTGATGCGGATGATTTTTCTATAGTAAACACCGAAAATGTCACATTTGTCAATATATAATGAAATCGGAGTCGCAGAGGGAAGGCACAATCGGACAAGATTCGTTTTGACTTTTTGCCCTGCGCGGATTACAATCAAAGGAGAGTGTGAGGACGATTTCCCAAAAGGAGCAATGCATGAAAATCATTCATACAGCCGATGTTCATCTGGATGCGAAGTGCGTGCGGCATTTTCCGCCGAAGCAGGCGAAAGAGCGCCGTGACGAGCTTTTGCTGACCTTTCTTGCGCTGATCAAAACGGCAGCGGAGCAGGGCGTCGAGGCTATCATCATCGCGGGCGATCTGTTCGACGGCGTGAAGGTCTCCGCTACGGCAAGGGATGCCGTGCTTTCGGCATTTAAGAACAACAGTGAAATCACATTTTACTATTTGTGCGGCAATCATGACGCGCTGAACCCGGCCGAGCTTTTCGGAGAGATTCCGGCAAATGTGAAACTCTTCGGGAACGGCTTTACAAGCTATGAGCTGAATGGACGCGACGGTGAAAAAGTCGTGATTACGGGCGCGGAGGCGGTCGGAACGGATGCGGCAGCGCTAGCGTCGTCCCTGATTCTTGATCACACGAAGTGCAACATCGTCGTGCTTCACGGGCAGGAGACCGCTGGAAACGGCGCAGGGGAGAAGGAAGTGATTCCGATTAAGAGTTACCGGAACCGCGGAATCGATTATCTGGCGCTCGGGCATATCCATGCGCCGAAGGCGGAGAAGCTGGATGCCAGGGGAACCTATGCCTATTGCGGATGCCTGGAGGGCCGCGGTTTTGACGAATGCGGCGTGCACGGGTACCGCCTTCTTAACGTGTATAACGGGCAGATTACGGAGGAATTCGTACCGTTCGCAAGAAGAACCATGTGGGAGCTGTCCGTGCCGGTTACGGGCCTTTCCGACTCCGAGGAGATTATCAGAAAAGCAAGAGAAGCCGGTGCGGAACAGGGCATTAAGCATGAGGACATGGTGAAGCTTGTCCTCTGCGGGGAAAAGGACGTGGATGCCGAGACCGACACGGAATATATCGGAAAGACGCTTAGTGAGGACTGGCATTTTGTGAAGGTTACGGACCGGACGACGGTTTATACGGACTACACGAAATACCGTCTCGACCCGACGCTTCGGGGAGAGTATGTCCGCAGCATCGAGGAAGCCGTTTCGAGAGGGGAACTCACAAGTGAAGAGGCGGGCAAGATGATCCGGCTCGGTGTGAGAATCCTTTCGGGAGAGGAGCAGCTGTCATGAGAATCCTCAATATTCATATCGAAAATTTCGGCAGACTCAAAGACTGTGATATCACATTTGACAGGGGCTTGAATGCCGTCGTTCGTGAAAACGGCTGGGGCAAGACGAGTCTTGCGGCATTCATCCGTGCCATGTTTTACGGGCTCGAGGGCGAGCGGAAGCGTGACCTTAAGGAGAATGAGCGGCTTCGTTACCAGCCCTGGAACAAAGGTCATTTCGGCGGCTCAATGAAGTTCGAGGCCGGTGGAAAATGCTACATCGTCACGAGAGATTTCGGTGCAAAGGACAGAAACGAAGGCTTCCGGTTGCAGGACGCCGAGACGCTTCTTGACAGCACCGATTATTCGGAACGGCTCGGAGAAGAGCTGTTTCATATCGACCGGGAAGCATTCGGAAGAACGGCATTTCTCAATCATGCCTCGGTACTCTATAGCGGTGGCGGAAGTCTGCCCGGAGACGGAGAAGGCACGGAAGCGGGTGCGGAAGACCTGAATCGCTACGGCATTGCGGATGCGAAGATGAAGAATTATCTGAATGAGAATTCGCCTACCCGCAAGACCGGGAAGCTTTGCCAGAAAAAGGAAGAAATCAGGGAGATGGAGCAGGAGCTCAAAAGACTTGCTCCGCTTAAGGAAAGAATAACCGGGCTTCAGGCGGGACGCACGCAGGATGAGGCAGAGCTCAGAAATGCAGAGGAAGAACTTAAAAATATCCGGGCCGAGCAGAAGACGCTTGCGGCATTCCGAACCGAGGCGCTGATTGAGCGTCAAAGGGAAGAGCGGAAAGCCCATAAGGAGCAGTGCCTCGAGGCCGTATTGCAGACTGAAAAGGAATTCGGCGGCGTGATTCCGTCGGAAGATGCCATTAGAGAAGCCAAAGCGGACGCCGAGAAGGTTCGGAGCACCGACTCGCTTTTGCGGGAGGAGACCGGACCGAATCCGAGATTCCTCGCGCTTTCGGAGTATTTCGAAAACGGAGTTCCGGACGACGGGAAGCTTACAGAACAGATACAGATCAGAAATGAAATCCAGGATATCGAACGGGACGAAAAGGTGCTTCGGGAGCGTCTCATCAAAGACCGCGACCGGGAGAAACTTCTGTCGGAGCAGGCACAGGATCAGAGCAGGAGCGCCGTAAGCGCGAGCATGCCGTGGCCGGTTGTGGCGGGTATTCTCTTCGTTGCGGCGACAGCCATGACGTTCGGGCTGGTCTTTCATATGTTTCCGAAGAAAGCAGGCAATATCGTTACGGCCGGCATAGTCATCACATTTGCCATAGCCCTGATCGGCCTTGGGGAGGCTTTTCGAAAAGGCAACGCCACAAAAAAGGAAAGAGCGATGCACGCGAAGCGGCTCGAGGAATGCCGCATGGCAGCAGATGAACTTGAGCAGCAGATCGAAGAACTTCTTGCCGTGAAAGAGGAGAAAAGGGAGACTGTAGCGGGCTTCCTCAAAGCATGGGGAAAGTCTGCCGGTGAAAACGGGGAAGAAGCCCTTCTTTATGAAATGAAGAGCCGCGCGGAGGAATACCGTTCACTTTCCGCTTTGGAGGAAGAAAGGACGGAAAAGCATGAAAGGCGTGTTCGCGAGAAAAGCGAGACAGAGGATTCGCTCAGGCAGAAGCTTTCTGCGATGGGTGCGTCCGAAGAACTTATGAGCCTTCGGGATGTGACGGATGTCCTGAACTGGCTTTCCGAAACAGGCGGGAGACTGATTCGCCTGGAAAATGAGAAAAAGCAGGCCGGGGAAGCGGAGGAAAGACTCGTCGCATTTGCCAAAGAGCATCCCGAAAAGCCCGGGCAGATCCTGCTTTCCGAGGAGCAGCTTGCGGAGAGAGAAAATGATCTGAACGCCGGCGAGGCAGCGGCTTCCGAGAGGGAACGCGCACTTCGGGAGGCTCTTTCGGCAAGAAACCGGGAACTTTCCGACGCCTATACGGACGAGGATTCCCTTCTCGATGTTTCGGAGCGGCTTGCTGGCGAGAAAGAAGCATATGCCGAGGCCGAGGAGGCTTACAAAATCGTCAAGAAGACGCAGGAATACCTTTCTGCGGCAAAGGACCGTTTCACGGCGCGTTTCATGGAGCCGATTAAGAGCGCTTTTGACCGTTACTATGCCCTTCTTTGCGGAAGGGAGGACGGCGGTGAGGAGTTTCGGATTGATGCCGGGCTTCGCATCGAGCGGAAGGAAGAAGGCGCGTTTCACGATGCCGAGGCGCAGAGCGACGGTTATGCCGACATGATCGGGCTTTGCATCCGGATGGCAATTCTTGACGTGAAATTCACAAGGGAGAAGCCGCCCGTCATAATGGACGATCCGCTTGTCTATCTTGACGATGCGCATCTGTCAGGGGCGAAGGAGTTTCTGCAGAAGATTGCGGACAGTTATCAGGTCATTTACCTGACATGCCGCGGGGACAGAGCCTGAACAGAAAGGATACTCCATTGACACTTCTTTCTGCCATGTCTTACAATGAGACTGTTTAAGTATTTTTCGGAAAGCCCGGAATCGCTCCGGCTTCACCGGCGTTTTCGCAGGCATGCGCCGGTGTGTGACAGCCTGTAAGAGGATAAAACATGGAAGAAAGATTTCAACACAGAGTATGCAGCGCACGCGTCCGGATTACGGATGAAAACAACAATCCCGTTGCGGGAAGAGCGGTCCGTTTCCGCCTTAAGAACCACGAGTTTTTGTTCGGATGCGGAGCATTTGACTCCTTAAACATCGGGGAACACAGCCAGATCGGAGGAAGATCCTTCAAGGTCGCCGGAAGAACGATCGACAAGGCATTCTTTCAGCAGAGAGTCGACCGGTTTACGGATCTGTTCAATTACGGAACCCTGCCGTTTTACTGGGGACAGTATGAGCCGCAGGAAGGAAATCCGCAATATGAAAACCGCATGGAAGCGGCGCTTTACCTTCGGGCGCACGGCGTAACGCCGAAAGGACATCCGCTTTGCTGGCATACGGCCTGTGCGGACTGGCTTTTGAAATATGACAACAAAACCATCATGGACAAGCAGCTTGCCCGCATTCAGCGCGATGTGACGGCATTTAAGGGCGTCATCGATATCTGGGATGTCATCAACGAGACCGTCATCATGCCGGTGTTCGACCGCTATGACAACGCCATCACGCGAATCTGCAACGCATACGGAAGAAACACGCTGATTAAGGAAGTATTCGCGGCGGCTAAGGATGCCAACCCCGATGCCCTTCTTCTGATCAACGATTTCAATCTTTCGCCTGCTTATGAGAAGGTTATTGACGAATGTCTCAATCTGGGCGTTCCGATCGGCGCAATCGGTATTCAGACGCACCAGCATCAGGGATATAAAGGAGCGGACTGGCTTCGGGATGTCGTGAAGCGTTTCTCACGTTTCGGGCTTCCGCTTCATTTCACCGAGAATACGCTCGTTTCCGGAGAAATCATGCCGCCTGACATCGTGGATCTGAATGACTATCAGGTGGATGAGTGGCCGACCACGCCGGAAGGAGAGGCACGTCAGGAACGCGAATGGAAGGAAATGATCGAGATTCTTTTCGCGTCGCCTTCGGTTGAGGCGGTAACCGGCTGGGATCTTTCGGATGGTGCGTGGCTGCATGCTCCGAGCGGGCTGATCCGCATCGACAATACCGTGAAGCCGTCCTATCTGATGCTTCAGGACCATGTAAAGCGCATCTGGAGCACGGATGTCACGCTGACAAGCGATGCAGACGGTTATGTCGATCTGAGCGGTTTCCGTGGGACATACGAGGCTTCGGCAGACGGCCGGGCAGCAGAATTGGTGCTTTCTAAGGACACCAAAGATATTTCAATCATTTTGTAGGAGAGTAAGGCATTCATGAGTAAACCGGTAATCAAAAAGGAGCAGGTCAAGACGCTTTGCGATGCAAAGTACATCCGGCTCTATGATTTGCAATATGCGGAAGGAAAGCATTATTTCGATGCGACGAGGCGGGAGGCGGATAAGATTGTTGCCGTGAAAAATGACGACGAATTTCGTTCGATGCTCCCGGACGCCGTTACGATTGCGGTCATTCTGCATTTGCCGGATGAGGAACCGAAGCTTCTTTTGAACTACGAATACCGTTACCCTGTCGGGCAGTTTCTGTTAAGCCCCATAGCCGGACTTTTAGATCCCGAGGATGCGGCGGAAGAGGATCCTCTCCGCGCGGCCGCAACACGGGAGATTTTCGAGGAAACCGGCATTACGATGCAGGAGAGCGACCGAATCACGGTGTTGAATCCGTGTGCCTTTTCATCGCCCGGAATGACCGATGAGAGCAACGCTTTTCTGGCAGCAGACATATGCCTTTCGGACCTTTCAAGCCTCTGTCAGACCAATGCCGTCGGCACCGAAGTGTTTAACGGCACGGAGCTTGTCACGAAGGATGAGGCGAGAAAACTTTACGAGACCGGACGCGACCGGTTCGGGAACACCTATTCCCTCGCCACGTGGGCGGTTTTGGGATATTTCTGCAACCGTTAGGGAAATGTCATACTACAGGAGTAGAACAACTTGCTTTATGATAAAGACATTCGGGAGCCCTTATTTGACTGGTTTTTGGAACACTACGGAAAGGTAAGGGCTCTTGAAGAAAAAATCATCGGAAAGTCCCGGGCGGACATGGTATTTGTCCTCCCCGATGCGATCTGCGGCGTGGAAATCAAAAGCGACGCGGACTCGTATGCCAGACTTGAGAGCCAGGTGAAGGATTACGACCGGTTCTTTGATGTGAATTATGTTGTCGCGGGTTCGAGCCACGGCATGCACATCAGCGAACATGTGCCTTCCTATTGGGGCATTATCACGGTTGAGGAAACCGAGGCGGGCATCGATTTTTACATGCTTCGTGAGCCGGAGCAGAAGACCGGCGTGACCTGGCCCGCAAAACTTTCTTTCTTATGGAGACCGGAGCTTGCATCCCTTTTGGAAGCGTTGGGGCTTCCGAAATACCGGGAGCGGAGCAAGCCTTTTGTGATTGAAAAGATTACGGCCGCGACCGGAGTGAAGGTCATGGAAGATGCTGTAAAGAAGGAGTATCTCCGGCTTTTGTTCGAGCGCGACTATACCGCAATCGAGGACATCATTTCGGCCTTTAAGAAAGAGCAAAGCCTGAAAAAGGCAGCCAAAAGAAGTGTAAACTCACGCAGAGCGGTTCGTGTCCGCGTTCGCAGGAAGCGCCGCTCGACGCGGAGGATATAAAACGGAGGTGTAACAATGAAAGAAATTAATGCGAGGAGCCCCTGGCCGCTTGACACGACCGTGTGTTTTGACCGGGTGCTCGGGGAAGTGAACCGTGAGGGGATGCAGGGGTATGAAATCCTTCCGGACGGAAAGGTGCACGTGCGCGTAGTGGCACCGAACGCGAAAGAAGTGGTATTGGACCGTTTCGGTACCATTTTCCCTCTTGAAAAAGTTGATGACAACGGAGGCTTTGAAGGAACGCTTGACATGGGTCGCGGCTTCCTTTATTTCTTCCTGAAATATGACGGCAATGACGTGATGAATCCCTGCCTTCCGATCGGTTACGGTTGCTGCCGTCCGATGCATTTCTTTGATGTTCCGGTTCCGGGCGAAGATGAATGGGACAAGCTTGAGGGCGTGGAGCACGGCGCCGTTTCGAGACAGTATGTGTACTCGAGTGTAACCGGCAAGCATGAAATCATGATGGTTTACACGCCGCCGAAGTACGATCCCGCAAAGAAATATCCGGTTCTTTACCTGCAGCACGGCTACGGGGAAAATGAGACCGGCTGGGTTTACCAGGGTCATGTAGGCCGCATTGCGGACCGTCTGCTTGCCGAAGGCAAGATGAAAGAGATGATCATCGTGATGGGCAACGGCATGACGCAGACCGACGAGCAGCCCGGCGGCTTCCCGCGTTTCACATTTATCGATGTGCTTCTGAAGGATTTCATCCCTTATGTGGAGTCCCATTACAACGTTTATACCGACAAATGGAACCGCGCCATGGCAGGTCTTTCGATGGGCAGCATGCAGACGAGCATCACGACGCTGACGAATCCCGATTTGTTCGGATACGCAGGCCTTTTCAGCGGATTTCTTCGCATGCCGTTCGGAGCTCCCGGACAGGAGATTCCGCAGCCGCATCTTGAGATCCTGAAGGATCCCGAGAAGTTCAACAGGGAATTCAAGGTATTCTACCGCGCGATGGGCACCGAGGACCAGTATTTCAACGCTTTTGACGGCGATGACAAATTCCTCGAGGGCAAAGGCCTCAACATGATCCGCGAGACCTATCCGGGCGGACATGACTGGACGGTATGGAGACGCTGCATCCACAGCTTCCTGCCGAAGATTTTTCAGGACTAATTAAATAATCCAAAGACATTTGATTAAAAACCCGAATAACGACGCAAACATCCGTATGGCTGACCGGTCATACGGATGTTTTTTGTCTCGCAACGCAACCAAAAGTAGAAAATCGGCAAATTCTATCCTCTGAATTTAACTTATAATTGAATTAACCGTTGTGAACAACCAATGATTGTGATATAATGCAGGCAAATCAACCGAGAGGAGAATTGACTATGTCATTTGCCGCTACTTTACAGACATTAAGAAAAGAAGCAGGTCTTACACAGGAGCAGCTCGCGTCGAAATTCGGCGTCAGCGCGCAGGCGGTTTCCAAATGGGAGAACGGAAGCTTCCCGGAGGGAGACCTGATTCCGAAGATTGCCGATCAGTTCGGTGTGTCCATCGATTATCTGTACGGCAGGGAAGAGAAGAAAGCAAGTTTGGAGCAGCAGGTTGTGCGGGGGTTAAATGCGATCTGGAAGGAGGAGAAGAATCATAAGGAAGCCACGAAAAAGTTTATGGATAAGATCCATCAGATCCTCTGGGCATTTCAGATTGCCGGCTGGTCGGAGAATCCCGACTATTTCGAACGTTCGCGCGTGCCCGACGAAAACGGAGAGTTAGACAGTGCGTTATTAAACGAGTTCGGTTACAGCTTTATGCGGCTTAATAAGAATCATGAATGGTATCTCTTTTTAAAACAGCCGGAAGGCGAGGAAGGCTTTTTGAAATGGTTCGACGGAGCCGGCAAGATCGTTCCCATGATCAAGCTCCTTTCGGACCCGCAAAGCGTACGCGTACTTTTATACATGTACACGCTCAACAATCATGAGTTTGCCGGAGCGGAGACGGTATCTAAGGAAACCGGAATTCCGAAAGAAAAGGCCGAGGAAACGCTTAGGAAGCTGACTTCGGAAATCGGAGTGTGCAACCATCCTTTGTACCGCATCAGTATCGTGAAAGGCAACGGAAAGGAAGAGGCCGTATACGGAATCGATAAGACGCTGAGCGGGCTCCTGCTCGGAGTACTGGCACTTTTAGACACGTATTGTAATGCGGCTGATTCCTACAGTATGCATATGAACAACCGGGGAGAAAGCTGGATTCCGCGGTTGCCGGATTAAGAAATCAGGGAGGAATTATGAAGAAACGTAAGAAAGAGAATGAGGAACCGAAGAACCGCTATCATAAGGAACACGGTCTCTGGTCCAATGTGAAGTACATATTTGTCAACATGGCGCGTATGGAGAGGAGACTGCCGTGGCTGATTCTTCTCGCTGCGGTTTCCACGGTGGCCATGCGGTATCTGTGGAACTTCATCGCGAAGTTCGTGCTGGATATGGTAACGAGGGAAGCGCCGGTCGAAGATTTGATCAGAATGATGGTATTTGTCTTCATGACGCAGTGCGCGGCGACGATTCTCAAATCCTACACCGACAGCCAGATCTGGTGGCGCTACATCGCGGCGCGTCTTAAGATGATGGTCGAGAAGAATTACAAGGTCATGACAATGAAGTTCGAATACCTTGAGGACACCGACGTCATGGACTGCTACCAGAAGGCCGGAAACGCCGTCGGCAACAACAGCGAAGGCGTCGAGGGCATGATGCACCAGATTGAATATTCCGTGACGACGCTGTTCGTCGTTGCGTTCGGTCTCGCCATCATGGGCACGATGAACGTTTGGATCATGCTCGGCATGATTGTGCTCGCATTTGCCAACTTCTTCATCAAAAACCGGACAAACCGCTACACGAAGAAGGCCATCTGGGACCCGCTCGCGACCTGGTGGCGCAAGCGCAACTATATGGAAAATGTGACGACCGACTTCAAGACCGCGAAGGATATCCGCGCATTCGGACTTAAGGACCGACTTGTCGGAAAGATGCGGGAGCTGAATGCGACACGAATCGAAGCCGAACGGAAGAACCAACTCCTTTGGTGGTACACCGGTCAGGCCGGCAATGTGCTTTGGTTTCTGAGCCAGTGTGCACTTTACGCCTGGCTTGTGTATGCGGTCATCAAAAAGGGCATGACCATCGGTAACTTCACGTTGTATCTCGGTTCGGCCGGAACGTTCTTCTCGCAGATCATTTCGCTTTTTGACGGCATGGTTGCGATGCTTGCGAGAAGCCGTGAAGTGGACGACTGGAGAAGCTTTCTGGAAATCGATGACGGCGCGGAAGAGGGGCTTAAGGAAGTCCCCAAATACGACCGTTACGAGTTTACTTTTGAAAATGTCAGCTTCCGTTATCCGAAGGCCGAGAAGTATGCGCTTAAGAACATGAACATCACGCTTAAGGCAGGAGAACGGCTCGCTGTTGTCGGATTAAACGGTGCCGGCAAATCGACCTTCATCAAGCTTTTGTTAAGGCTTTACGAGCCGACCGAGGGTCGCATTCTCTTAAACGGCGTCGATATCCGCACCTACAAGCGGAGCGAGTACTATAAGATTTTCTCGCCGGTATTCCAGGACGTGAACATCTTCGCTTATCCGTTTGCGGAAAATGTGTCGATGGACACGAAGGAAGCAACAGACCGCGCTAAAGCAGAGAAGAGTCTTCGCGACGCCGGTCTTTCGGAAAAGCTTGACAGTCTTCCGAAGGGAATCGATACCGAGCTTTTGAAGATCATTTTCGACGACGGCGTCGATCTTTCGGGCGGCGAAAAACAGAAGCTCGCGCTTGCAAGAGCACTTTATAAGGATGCGCCGGTTGTCGTGCTCGACGAACCGACCGCAGCGCTCGATGCACTTGCCGAGG
>JAEEGJ010016223.1_pt1 | contig 17164 bp, 8 predicted proteins | sample 8958761 | NCBI WGS metagenome assembly JAEEGJ01 (sample SAMN16246546, study PRJNA631951) | gut metagenome | biome: gut microbiome; feature: rumen; material: RS-attached | host: Bos | place: Iran: Karaj | collected 2018-10 | reverse complement strand
AAATCCCTTTGATTTTATAAATTTAAATTCAAATGATGATATTCCTATTAATCCTAATAATAATATCGAAGAAATTCCTATAAGGGAAAGCATCAATCAAAAAAATGAAATTAATTCTCATCCAAGTTTTTCATCAAAATGTGAAAAATGTATAGAAAAAGGTTTTAAATTAATGACACTATTCCTGCAATGTTTAGGTCCAATGTTTACATATACAATTGTATTATTTTTTTTATTTGTATATATTTCAATCATAAAATCAATTATTCCAGAATATGAAAAAGAAAATGGATTAATAATTTCAAGAATTATATTATTTTGTTGTTCAATAGAAACTTTTTATATTATATTTAATTTCCTCTTAGCCACATTAATTAAACCAGGTTCAGTTTCAGATATAATAAATTCAAAATATTATAAAAATCATAATCCTTATATTTCAAAATCATTAATATTACCTCAAATAACTTTAAGATTAAATGATAATAATAGTAATTGTATTTGGAAAAGATGCAAATATTGTAAAATAATAAAACCTTTAAGAACACATCATTGTGCAATTTGTAATAATTGTATATTTAAAATGGATCATCATTGTCCATGGATAAATAATTGTGTAGGACAAAATAATCAAAGATATTTTCTGTTGTTTTTAACTCATTGTTTTATTTATGATATTATTGTAGTCTTTTGTAATATTCCTTTACTTTTTAAAGGATATTTTTATAAATTAGAAAACCAATTTCAATTTCTTTGTATATTATCTTTTACATCCTTTATAATTTTATTCTTTTTCAATTCTTGGAATTGGTTTTTAGCTTTAAATGGTTATACAACAATTGAATTTTGGGGAGAAAAAAGTGGACATATAATTGAAAAATTTGGTCCAGTTTCTTATAATTTTGGAAATTGGAAAAAAAATATATTTTCAGTTTTTGGGAGTGATAACTTATTTTTTATTATTTTTGTTCCAAATATTAGAAAATTACCTTATTCTGGATTAGAATGGAGTAAATATATTGATGATAATTTTGAAGTTGAAGGCATTGAAAATATTAAAGAAAGCAATGAAGAAATTGAAATAAATGTTAGTATTTAACCTTATTACAAAATATTGTATAATTTTATTTTATAGAATTTAGATAATATTAGAAATTATAGAAATATTTAAACTACAAAAATTGTTAAACTAGAAAAGTTTGAAAAATTGATTTGGTTACTTTATAGTTTCAAATGAAAATTAAAGATATTTTAATTATATTTTCAAATCAATATTTTTTATAATTTTAATTAATATCTAAATTATTTCTTAAAATAATAATATAATAATTAACACTCTGTTTTAAAAAATACAACATTTATTTATACTAAGTAGAAATTTTTCTAAGAAAAGGAATATTGCTACTATGAGTACTATTTTTATTAGAACGATTAGAATTCATTTCTTTGTTTTTATTACTTTTATTTTGTATTAATTCTTTAATTTTATTTAATCTCGTTGAAACCCCATTTTCATGGGTTTGAATATCTTTTTTTCATTAAAGATGTAAATAATGCTTTAGATGCTGAATTCAGAAATCCTGATGATGAAGTTAAAAAGAAATACATGGATTTAGTATTAGAAATGCAAGATAAATTAGATGATATGAAAAATAACATTGGTGATGCAAGATGTAAATCTGTTCAACAACAAGTTAGTAATGTCAATCAATCTTTAATCCAATTATCTACTAGATTACATTAAAAGTTGTGTAGTTAATTTTTTTTAAATAAGCTAAATTATGTTTAAATCCTTTTTTTAAGTTTCTTTTCTCAATTTTTAAACTTATATTTTTTAAGTTTTTTATTCTTTCAAAAATTAAATATAAAATAAATAATTTATATTTTTAATATTTGAAGATAGTAAAAAAAATAAGATAAATCCAAAAAAATTTAAATTTATTAATATTTTCATTTTTATCATTTTCTAAATTTCTTTTAAAAGCATAAAAATCAAAACGAACAGTATGTTTACATCTATATCTACTTTCTTAAGGAGAAATATGAATTTAGTATTATTTTTATTACAAACTTTTTCCTGAAATTAACTTCCCTACATTCTTCTCACACTATTAAAGATGCTCTATATATTTTTCCTTTCTTTGAAAGTTCAAACTTTTTTAAAACAACATTTTTTCCGACTTCTTTAGATTTTTTTTTTCAATTGATTCTTAAATTATTATAAATAATGGTATTAATGTTAAACTTTTTTTTTAATTTTTTTATTTTTTTCATTATTTTTTCTCAATTTTGATATTTGTTTTTTTATAAAGGATTTTATATTTTTGGTTAATTTCCTTTCTATTAAGATTTAATATTATAAATCTTAATTATTTAATTCTCATTGAATGACATATTAGTTTATTAAATATGGAATAGAGTAAAATTAATAATTTAATATAATTATTTGATTTATTTAGTTAGTTGAAAATAAATGAAATAAAATTATTATTTTAAATTAAAAGTTATCAAAATGAAAATTTAAAAACAAAATAAAACTTTCATATAATGCACTACATCTTCTTTCTCCTTTTGTTGAACAAATGAAATAATAGCAATATATAAATTAGATAATATGACCCATTCAAAAATTAAACAGTAAATTCCTCCCAAAAACCAATTAATTTGAGTTTTTCTATATAAAGAACAAAATACAGTAACATAGAAAAATGAGAATAAACTAAAAATAAGAATTATAATTTCAGCAATTAATCTTCTTAAAAACATTTTTTTTTTAAAATCATCACACGCTTTATTTTTATCAATAACACCTCTAACTTGTGTTTTTGAATTTAATTTATCTTTTTGTTCTATTGTATAAATAATGATTAATTTAATTATAAATAAACATACCATTGATATTATAATTGACAATAATAATTTGCCATATTCATTTGTTATTGGATAAAAAATATTACTTCTATTTTTATTATATATTCTTCTTTCTATTATTTTTTCTGAATATAATATTGAATTAAAGAAAAATATTTGGAAAATATTAAAAATAAAACAATTACATTTTAAATTCAATGGGAAACAATTTGAAAAATTTTTTAAATTAATAATAGGATGTAATTCTTGGATATTTTCACTGAAAATTTGAAAATATGTATTCTTATTATTAGAAGAATCACCATCAGAGTCATATTTACTATTTTCTTGACTAACATTTTCAGAATTTTCCCCGTTGTTTTTTCTCGGAGAATTTCCTATATTTCCTCCAACATTATCATTATTTATATTATTCTCTCTAATTTGGCTTTGACCTACATTTATATCATTTGGATGAAGTGTACTTTTCCTAATTTCAATCTTTTCTTTAAATGCTTTATCCATTTTTTCTAAATCATATTTCATTCCTAGAATCCAAATTTTATTTTCATTTAACCAAAAGATTATTTCAATAATAATTCCTAATATTATTAATATTAAATGAATCCAAAATCCAATATTCATCTCAATTTTTACATAATTTACACATCTAAAACATAAATATTTTTCTATTTTTTCATTTGAAATATTTAAAACACTTTCTTTTTGAATATATGAATAATCTAAACTTTGTTTATATTTACATTTCATTTTTATTTTATTAAAATCTAAATCTATACTATCATAATCACAATCTTCACTAATAAAAGATTTATTTTGATAAATTTGAGTTCTTCTATATTTTTGAGTTAAATCATAATTTAAATGTTGTGTAACATAGCAACTACGAATAAAAGCTTTTGAATCATTTCTAAAAATATCAATATTCTCCTTTTTGAAATATCTATATTTTTCAATATCAATATTTTCTTTTGTGAAAGGAAAATAAACAGTTAAAATTTTACAATTATTTAAATCATATGGAATAACTTCATAAATATTATATTTATAAGCTTTAGTAAGAGAAATAGGAGAAGCATAAGTTGTATCATATAATAAAGTACTTTTTTCAGAAGGTAAAATTACACTAATAAAAATAATATCTTCATCTAAATTTGACACACAAGAAGTATAATCAACATACATTAATTCATCATTTTTAATAATTTGATCTTTGATTTGATAATAACTTTTAATTGTCCATCTTTGATAATATAAACTTCTATATTTATTATAATCTGTTGTTGCCATATTTAAATTATAAATCCCTGATTTAATATCATCTAAAGTAATTTGATAATATAATTTAGAAGCTTTTTCTATTAAATCATTTATTCTTTTTTTTTCTTCTTCTAGATTAATGTTTATTTCTCCATTATTTTCATCTTGTAAATTTCTTAGTCTTCTTAAAGAAGATATTTGAATTTTACTAGAAACTAAATTTGTTGCAAGATCAAAAAATTCTAAAACATTAGCATTTAATTCAATAATTCTATCAATCATTTTATTAATCATATTATCACAAGCATTCATTAATTGATTTATTTTATCACTATTTTTATATATATCTTCAACAATTTTAGGATTTTTAATTAAAATAGAAATTTCTCTTATTTGTTTAATGATATCTTCGTCGTCTAATAAATAATAAATATCACCATTTTTATCTTCATAACTTTTATATTTCTCTTCATCTTTAAAAGAAGATTTAGGAGTTAAAAAATCATCAATTAAATCATTAGTAATATTTATTGCATTTTCTAAACCTAATTCACATTTTAAACCATAATAATTTTCAGTGCAATTACAATAAGCTTCATTATTTTTTATAAAACAATTACCATTATTTTGGCAATCATAATTATCACAATTTGAAGCAGTAGTATCTTCAAATATATAATTTCCTAAATTCATACAATTTTGATCTCCACCATAATCAATGCAAAAACCATCTTTTTCAACTTTATTATTTATTGAACAATTATAACAATTAATTGAACTTCATAATATCTTCCAAAACCTTTAGAACATTCAAAAACACATTCTTTTGTTTCTTCTTGAATAAATACTGCTCTTGTTGTTTTATACTTTGACAATCTAAGTAACATGAATTATGTCTTTTAAATAAATAATTATTTCCACAATTTTCTACACATTTATTACTTTCTGCTGCTTTATATGGAGTCAAAGAATTATAATTTGAACATGAAGAACATGTAACTTTATTATTTTTAATAGTATATATTTCTCCTTGTTTATCACATGATATGTAATTAATTTTTGAGTTTATAAATTTATTTATATTACTTGGATCTCTTATAACTAAAGAATGATTATCATTTTTACCATAAATATTATAAACAAAATATAATGAATTTGAAGATAAATCTATATTATAATAATTATATAAAGTATGTGGAAATAATGTTTTATAAGCACCTAAATTTGCTAAAGCATTTATTCTATCTGATAAAGAATTATATGGTATTAATGTTATATAAGTATCATCACCTTCATCTTCACTTTTATAAGTTTGATAAATATCATTATTATTTATTGGGAAAAATTCTTCTAATGAATTTTTTGGATAAAATGTAATTCCTAATTTACAAGGTAATTCTTTATTATTTTCTATATAAAATTTTATTAATAAATATAAGGATGATGATAATATATTTGATTGATTTATTTCTAATCCTATTCTACATTGATCAAATCTACAATAATATATTGAAAAGAATTGATTATTTGATTCTGATATAATTTTTGTTATTATATTTTGAAAATATGTTGGGGCTTTAATATCTAAATAATTGTTATTTTTATTTAATATTAATGAAGATATTGATGTTGAAATAATTTTATCTGGGATTTTTATATAATGAATATAATAATATAGTGTTTTTATATCATTGATTATTTCAATGTGATATTGAGAAATTTCTGTTATTGAAATATTATTATTTGGAAATGTTAATTCATTATTAGTTGTGTTAAAAGAATAATTAATTTCTTTTCTTTCTTCTTTTGTCAAATCATCTTTCACAAAATAAATTTGTTTCATTTGATTCATATGGAAGTTTTCATTTTTATTGAATTGAATTTTTATTTCAGAAAGAGAAAATTCTGATGATTTAATTATAGGTGAATAATCACTAATATCAAAATTTGAATTATAAACTAATAAGGGAATAATTACGAAATAATTATTATATTGTATTTTAATGAAATAACTTCCTAAATTAATATTTGAAGGAATATTTAATAATTTTAAATTATTATAATTAGTAATATCAATTTCATTTGTTAATGAACTTCCAATTAAAAAAATTTGAATATTATTAATATTATTTTCATCATTAAATGAAATTTCTATTTTTTCTTTATTTTGAATATCATATTTTATTATTTCTGAAATAGGAATGAAATTAGGAGAATTCTTAATTTCTATTATTGAAGTTTTAATGAAAGAAGAACATTGATCAATATAATTTATAATATAATTTCCACTTTCTAAAATTTCATCATTTACTTTACATAAAATTGAATTAGGATTATCTAAAATAGATTCACAAATACAATTAATTTTAATATTATCTTTGAAAAGTATCACTTCAGAAATTTCAGTTTTTTCATTAAATTGAATTATAAAATATTGAACTCCATTATAATTACTGAAAATTGTTCCAATAATATTATTAACTTCTTTTTCATGTGTAATAATTAAATATTCATTTAAATTTGTTCCATTAAATTTAATCATATATTTTCCTTCATTTAAATTTTTTGTATTTATTGTATATTTATAATAATAAAATGAATCTTCTATTATATTATTTGAATATGAAATTGAATTTGAAATTTCTTCATTTGAATCAATATTAATTAATTTAATTGATAAATTATTTATGTTATTTATTTCACTTGAACTTATTAATGTAAAAATTGAATTTATTTTAGTTTGTAAAGATTGACATTTATTATCATCTAAATAATATTTTAATGTATGTAAAACAATATCATTATAATAATTTATGTAATAATCAAATCCAAATTCAACTAAATCTAAATTACAAGAAAACAAATTATTATCTTTTTCTTTACATTCCAATTCTATTTCAATATTTTTGTTAACTAAATAAAAGTTTTTAACATAAGAATCTTTTGTTTTGATATCAAAAGAAATTTTATCATAATTATTATTTGAAAAAATATAATTTGGTGAAATTGAATGTATTTGATCAAAATTAATAATAGTACTTAAATCCCCATTAAAAGAATTAATTTTAGATCCATCATATAATTCAATAGTTTGAATATATATTTCTTTAGAAAGTGTATTTTTTGTTAATTCAATTGAAGCTGAATTATCACTCTGATAATTAATTTCATTATAATTAAATTCTTTATAATTTGACTCATTTAAATTATCAATTACTTTTATCTTTATAATATTATAAATATTAAAGGATTGACTTGTTGAAATAATTGTAAATATTCCTTTTCCTTTTCTAGAAATTTGAGCAATGATTTGATAATCAATTTTATTATTATTTGTTGAAACTAAGCCTAATTTATTTGAATTATATTTTAATTCATAGCTTTCTTTTATTGGTAAATTCACTTCAAAATCACATATTAAAAATGAATTTATTTTTTTACAAGATTTTAAATTTGTATTATCAATTGAAAATAAATTATTTAAAGATTCATCATAACAAAATAAAGTCATATTCGCTATTATTATTTTATTATTATAAATTAAAGAATTTAGTGTAATATCTGTTATTGAAAAATCATATTTATAAAGTAAAACATCATTTTCTACTGAATCACTTCTTAAAAATTCTATAGAATAATCATTATTTGAAGCTATATTTTTAGGTAAATTTATATATTCATTATCATTTGAATATAAAATTTCAGAATAATGTAAATTTGAAGAAGATAATTTATATGTTATATTGGTATTCCTAACATTAATTGTTTTAAATTTCAAATTTAATATATCAAACATAACATGACATTTTTTTATATTTTTATCAATAAAATAACTTTCATCAACAATAAAAATTTGGTCACTAACTGGTTCATTCATATTATTAATATTATAAATATTATAAGTTCCACTATATGAACTTTCATAAATGTAAGTATTTGACCAATAAGAAGTTAAATTCTTACAATCTTGTTCATTATTCCTCTTTACACATAACATATTTAGAATATCATTAACTGTAATTGAAATAAAAGACTTTCTTTGAATTGTTAATTTATAAATATAATGGTTAATAATTAAATTTTGATTATAATAATTTTCAATTATTTCTACAATATAATTTAAAGGTATTTCATTGTTAACTTCATAAATTTGAAAAATATAATTTCCTGATTTACTAAAATCAAATATTGTTTTATCTGTAGTATAAACAATAATGATATATTGAGATAAAGAATAATCTAATAATATATTATTATATGTAATTTTTTCAATTTGAGATTTTTGAATTGGATTTTTTAAAATAATTCCAATTTTATTTATATTATTTGACTTAAAGAATCTTTGTTTATTTTCATAAAGAGAAATATTATTAGAAACAATTAATGTCATTTTACTTAAAAAAGAAGGAATTTGAGTATTATAAAAAAATACTCTTATTCTATAAACACCAATCAATTCTTCAATTTTATATTGATTAAATATTTTAATATATATTATATTATTATGTTCTTTATCTAAAATTGGATTATTAATACCATATGAATTTATAATACCAGTTTTATAATCTTCAAAATCAATTGACAAAATTGAGTTCTCGAATTTTTGAAGAAATCGTAATGTTATAATTATACCTTTATCATCATTTATATTCACATAACTAGGATTAATACTTAATAATTTTTGAGCATTATCATTATATACATCATAATTTTTTATAGAAAAAGTATTTTTACAAATATTTTCATAATAAGCATTATAAGCTCCTTTTTCAATATTATCTTCATTACATTTAAAAGTATCTTTATAAAGTTGACAATTTTTAACATTTAATTTTTTAAATTGATTATTTGAATAAATATATAATTGATTGATATATTGAGCAATATTATCTATAACTTTCCCTGATTTTGTTGTAATTTTGATATTTAAAACTGATTTATAAAAATTAGTTACTTGTCCTTCTTTTAATCCATTTTCTATTGTAATTATGTATTTTTCATGGTAATTAATTGAAATAATTTCTATTTTATTATTATCAGGATCTTTGAAAAAAATATCATTTTTTCCATAACTAAAATTATTTGGGTAAATTGTATAATTTCCATCATCTTCTTTTTCTAATTTCATATCATTTAAATAAACTTCATATGGATAATTAAAAACACTTAAATTATAATAATTTATTATCATAATCTTCCATAATACAATTTTCACCATCAAAGTCAAATAAAATAAAAGAAAAGAATATTTTTGTAAAGTATTTTCAAATTCATTATAGGTAAAATTTATTATTTCATAATTATCAGGAGATGAAATATCACATTTAACAATATTACCTTCAAAATAACATTTATTTGTTAATTTATTATTAATAAATATTTTATTTAAAATGTCTTCTTTTAAATTTTCTGTAGGATTTGAAATATTAAAATCCAATTCAATGGCTTCTAAACTTCTTTCTTTAGTTAAAATTTGATATTTTTTCTTTAATTGGAATAATTTTGGTTCATTCTCATATATATTTTTTTGGTTAAAACTTCTGCTACAAATTTCTGAAGGTGAATAAGTACAACTTTCACCTATATATTTTAAAATTAAATCATTATTATCTATCTCTGGAATATGAATTTTAATATAGTCTTCTTCGGAAGTAATGTTTTCTTTAGTAAAATTATTATCTTATTATTCTTATTAATAATTATTTCAGTTATATAAAGAAGATAATAATCATAAGATTTAATAATTAAATTTGATTTACCCGTAATTTGAATATAGTAAAAATCAGCATTTATAAGGTCTTTTGATATAAATATTTTAACAATATTTAAATTATTATATTTAACATCATAATAACCATATTTCTTTTCGTCTTCAATTTCTTGAGGAATAATAATAGAAATATATTTATTATCTTTAAATAAAAATTGATCTTTTTTACTTATATAATAACTTTCTTTATTATTTTTACTATTCATTATTATTAAATCAGAAATTTTATCAATTGTATTTAGAATTTTAATTTCCCTTAAAGATAAATAATATGAGTTTAAAAATTGAAAATCAGAAAAAATTATATCTTGTTTATATAATAAACTGTTAGTTTCATATTCTACAATTACTAAATAATAATTTTCATTTGAAGTTAATTTTTTTCATATCATTCGAATATAAATCATAATTATTTTCTCCAAATTTATGAGAAAAAATAAATAATAGGTTGTAAATTTGTATCTCCAATAAAAACTTTAATTTGATAATTTCCTTTTCTTACAATATTAAGAGAATAATTTTGAGAGAGTAAAATATTTCTTCCAGGAGGCAAAAAAACAATAAAATCAAGGAAATTTTCACCTACTATTATCTTTTTATTTAAAATATTAAATTTTATATTATCATCAAACAATGTATAAGATAAAAAGTAAGTTCCTACTTTTTCTAAATTTAGATTAAACACTTTTTGATTTTCACTATTATCATTTCCATAAACTTTATTATATTCAGAAAAATCTTCATTATCTAATCTAAAATAAAGATATTCAATTTTTGAAGAAAAATCACCTTCAATTGTAACAATTGGATTTCCAAAATATTCCTTATTATAATAAACATTATCTATATTAATATTAATATTTTCATATTCTCTTTCTAATTCATATAATTTAGACATTCCAATATCATTATATAATAATAAAGTATAATTTTTATCTGGATATACAATTAAATTTAAAGAAATATAATTAGTATAATTATCTATATTGACAGTAAATTTATTATTATTATTATTATTTAAACTATAAACTATTGTTTCACCTTCGTTGTCCATAATTTCTATTTTTTCAATCGATTCTAAATTAATATCTTTAGAAGAAATAATTATTTCATTTTCCCCTGTTTTTAATTTTGGTTCAATTATAAAACTAGAATTTTCAATTGGAACATTAAAAAATATATAAGATATTGTATCATTGTTTTGTAATATATAATATAAACCATATAAATTTTCATTTGTTTCTATATCACAAATTATTTGTTTTTTTGATAATAAATTACAATTTAATTTATATTTCATTTCATTATTAAAAATTAATAAATTTTTTAATAAACAATCTGCATTTAAAATTATTGTTTTACTTGAATATGTTATTTTATTTGTTGAAACATCTGTAAAAATAATTGTATCTTTATATAAATAATTATCAATTAAATAATTTTCATCTATTGAACTTTGATCCATTATATTTTCATCAATGGAATAAAAATATATATCTTTTGTTTCTGGATTATTATTATTCATTAAATAAAATGAACAATCATTTTCATTACAAGTTAAATTTTGAGAATCAAAAAAATAATATTTAATATAATTTTCATTTATATTTTTCTGTTTTTCTATTTTATAATGAACTGCTTTTTGATAATAAACACATTGACTTTCAGGTTGAATTATAGTAAAAATATCATTAATATTTTTTTTCACACTTATAATTTTATCATATTCAATAAGACTATTATCTTTCTTTAAATAAGTAATTCTATAATCTCCTATTTGATTGATTGAATAAAAATATTTTCTAATATTATTTATTGTTTCAACAATTCTAATTTGTTCTTTATTTATATAAACTTTAACAGGAAAATCATATTTTGAATTTTCATAATAAAAATAAAATTTAATAGGATTATCATTCTTAGATAATATATAATAAACTTTTTCAATTCCTTTTTTTTGAGTTATCAATATTATAAATAATTTGATAATCTAATTGAATAATTTTTCCGCATTTATTTTCATAATATAAATATCAATTTTCATTATCATAATTATTACAAATTAAAGTTTGAGTATCATTTTTTATAGTACAATATTCATAATTTCTTTCTTGATTTTCATTCCATAAAAAAAAACTTTCATTGTTTAATTCATTTCTAAATTCAGAAATACTATTTGAAAATTTAATTTCAATTGACTTCTTTTATTTTCTTCATTTATTCTAAAAATCTATTAATTAAAGTTGGTAATTTTGCAATTGAGTAACCTATATAAATTGATTTTATTTTATTATTTTGATAAAAGATTTCTGCAATTCCATTATTTTTTATATTTTCTTTTTTAATATAAAAAGGGATTAAAGTGTAATCAAAAGTATTATTTTCAATTTCAATATTATTTTTAATAACTAAACTTTCATCGTTATTATATAAAACTTTAATTTCATTTTTATTTAAATTTAAAGGGAAATATAAATTAATAAAAACATCTTCTAACTTATCAATATTATTATAAATATCTTGACAATCATTTTCAAAATCAACTCTTATAATATTTAATGTTGTAACATTTGTATATTGTTTTAATTGAGTTTCTAAAACTCCAAGGTTCAGATATTGGAGAAATAACTTTATGATTTATTATCATTATTTTCAATACAATTAAATTGAATTGTTGATTTTAAATTCATTGGATTTTGAAAATTACTATAAAAAGCAGTTCCATATAATTTAAAAGCTTCTTCATTTTTAAATATTAAATTAGTTGTTGAATATTCTAATTTTAAATTAATATATCCTATAATTACATAATTAGGAGAAAAAATAATTTCATCTAAATTATAATTTATTAATATATTATTATTATCCTTAAAATTACTTCCATTTATTGAAATTGAATTTTCGAAATTTTCATCTGGAAATAATTTCCTTTGTAATTGAATTAAATAATAAGAATAACCAAAATCATATTTTAAATCAAAGAATAAACTTTTATAATCATCAGAAATAGATATTAAATTATCTTCATTTTCATTTCTATTATATTCAATTAATTGTTCTTCATTATCAGTATAATTTATATAAATTTTATTAATTGAATCAAGATAAAAATCCTTATTTGGATTTGTTAAAGTTACTTCTTTATATTCTATAAAATTTATTGTTTTATTTAAAATTGATATTTCAAATTCTGCTTCATCAATCTTTTTAGAAGAAAAAATATTATCAATTAATTTTCCATTAAAAAAAATATCTGTTTCTCCATAAGAAGAAATTCTTTCATTAAAATAACAATAATAATTTTTATCATTTATATTATAATCTGATGTTTTATTACAAGTAATTTGAGTTTCATTCAATTGAAATTTTTCAGGTAAAAAAATTACAATCACATTTAAATATAATTTAATTCCGGATAAAAATATTTATCAAAAGTTATTTTAGTAAATTGAATTTTTTTTTCATAAAGAATATCATCATCTTCATCATTTTCAATAATTCTTAAATAAGAATTTAAAGAAGGATTTATTTCTTGATTAAGTGTATAAACATTATTATTTTTTTCAAAGTAATATTTTTTGTAGGTGATAATTTGAATATTATCAGTTGTAAAAGTATTTTTAGGAATTAAAGTATATGTAACATGTTCTTTATTCGAATAACAAGGAACATTTCTTGATATTTCTATATTAAAAAAATCATCTATTGAATTTAAATTTCCTACTTTTTGATTTAATTTCATTTCAATTTTTTCATTTTTTTCTGTGTAATTATATTTAAATGAATAAATTCCATTTTCCTTTAATTCACAAACAAATAAAGAATATGATATATTTTTACAAATAGAATAATCTTTTTCATTTAAAGTTGAATATAAATTTATATAAGAGTTTATTCCATTAATTGAAACTGAAATTACTTTTGATTTTTGGTTTGATATAAATATAGTTCTTGAAAATTTGGTTGTTATTTCTTCTTTTGAGAATGAAATTAAAAACAAAAATAAATTTATTACATTTATCATTTTTATTATTTTTATAATTTTTCTTAAAAAAAAAAGGGAAAAATTTATACATTTAATCCAAAATTCATTCAAAAACAGATTCATAAATTTATTAAAAATAAATAAATTAAAATTATTAATTTTCTTCAAAATATAAATTCTAAAATTAAAAAAACGTTAATAAATAAAAAAAAATACTAAAAATAACAATAAAATATGTTACCTAAATTTATTACTGATTTTCGTAAAGAAGATTATGAATATATGATTCGTTTATGGAAAATATCATTTAATCATAAAAGATATTTGATTCCTGCAATGATAACATTAATGATAATAACATTTGAAAATTTACTATATCCAATTTTATTTGGAAAAATAGCAAATTTATCTTCAAATAATTTTGAAGAAATAATGAAAAATTTAAATAAATATATATTATTTGGTATAATATCAACATCAATTTTAACAATTGATCATATTGTTTCTGATTTATTTATCATGAATTTTGTTAAAGATATAAGAAAAAATTATTATAAAAGTTTATTATTAAAAGATATTGAATTTTATGATAAACATAAAACAAGTTATTTATTTGATATTTTAACAGGAGATATTTCAGGATTAAAAAATAGTTTATTATTAGAATTTACTAAAATGGTTAAAGAAACTTTTCATTTAATAGGAGCTATTTTTGCAATGATTTATGTATCATTTCGCTTAACTTGTTTATTAATTTTTATAATTCCAATATTATATTATTTAAAAAAATTCACTGATAAATTAAGAAGAAAAGAATATGATAAAATAAATCATTTTCAATCTTCTTCTCATAATATGGTTTTAGAAAGTTTAGAAAATATAAAAATAGTAAAAAGTTTTTCAACAGAAAAAAAATAATATGAAAAATATTCAAAAAGATTAGAAGAAATGTATGAATTAGAACATAATATTTTAATTAAAACTGAAATAATGGATAATTTAGGAAGAGGAATATTTGTATTAGGCTTAATTATAGTTTTTAAAATAGGATATACATGGTTAAAAGATGATCAAATAACAAAAGGAAATCTAACTTCATTTGGGATTTATTCATATATATTATATCAAACTTTTTATCGTTTTGGAGCATTTAAAAACAGAATAACAAATAGTATACTTTCTGCAGAAAGATTATTTAAAATTATAGATTATAAACCAACAATAGATTGTAAAGCATTTGATGAAAAAAATTCAGGTTTAATAAGAAATTTAGAAGGTAATATAACATTAAAAAATATTAATTTTAATTATCCTTCAAAAAAAGATGTTCAAGTGATTAAAAATTTAAATATTAATATTAAAACAGGAGAAAAAATAGGAATAGTAGGTTTAAGTGGAAGTGGAAAATCAACAATAATTAATTTATTAGAAAGATTATATGAAATAAATGAATGTAAAAATTCAGAAATCTTATATGATAACATAAATATAAAAGAATATAATTTAAAAAATTTTCATGATCAAATAGGTTATGTAAATCAAGAGCCATCATTATTAGATAAGTCAATATTAGAAAATGTAACATATGGAATAGATAAATATAATGAAAATGAAGTAAAGAAATATTTATTAATGTCAAAAGCAGATTTTGTATATAATAAAAATTTATTTCCTAATGGAGTAAATACTATTGTTGGTGAAAAAGGAAGTAAATTATCAGGAGGACAAAAACAAAGAATTGCTATTGCAAGAGCATTAATTAAAAAACCTAAAATATTAATTTTAGATGAAGCTACTTCTGCTTTGGATTCTAAAAGTGAATTTGAATTACAAGAAGAATTAAATTTATTAAATAAAGATATGACTATTATTATTGTTGCTCATAGATTAAGTACCATTAAAAATTGTAATATTATTCTTGTTGTTGATAAAGGAGAAATCGTTGAAATGGGAAATCATCGTCAATTAATAAAACTTAATGGAGTTTATAAAGAGTTAATGGAAAAACAAATTGGGGAAAAAGAAAGTTTGGACATCAAATAAATGAAATGGAATTTTTTGTTTTTCTTTATTTGTTTTTTTTTTTTTTTTTTTTGTATATATTTAATTAATTTTATTTATTTATATAAAGATATTTAAAATTATACTTTTACTTTTATTTTTTTTTGAATATTTAATTTATTTATAATTTAATTGAATTTATAAAAGTCAAAAATTCCTTTTTAAATATATTATTCCTTAAATCTTGATTTATTGGAATCAATATTTCTCCTGTGATTATTTTTTTAACTTTATTTAAAATTTGTAAAACTTTTTCAATTGCATTCAGTTGTTTTATTTCTTGTTTTTTAATTGAATTATGAATAATTTGTTTGATTTTTTTTTTCAAAATTGAAAAAATTAAATTTTTATAAAAACTGATTATCATATATTTAAAAGACTCAAAATACTTTTCTTTAACAAATAATTTTTTTTTCTCTGAATATATTGTAATATCAAATTCATCTAATAATTCATTAATAAATTGAAATACTTTTTCATCAAAAGGATTAAACAAAAAATAAGTAATAAGGAATTTTAAATAAGTTAAAATTAACTTTTCATCTATAAATTTAAATTTTTCAATTAAGAAAACTTTTTTTTCTTCTCCTATATATTCATCATTTGTAAAATTTTGGTAATTTTCTAAATAATAAATTTCAACCATTTCTTTAAATTTTTCAATCAAACCAAAATTTGAAAAATTAATATCTACAATTAAAGAAAATTGAATAATATTATCTTTTTCAGATTTTTCTTCATCTAAAGGAGAAATTAAAGAATTATAATAATTAAATTTATCTCGATTATTTTTCAAATAAATATTAATATATTCATTTTTATAAATTAAATCTTTTAAATCTTTCAATAACATTTTTAGAGATAAAAAATCAAGTAAAAAATCATAGAAATTAAAAGAATTATTTTTAATTAAAGGAATAGCTCTACATAAATTTTTAATAAATAAATTAATTTCCAGTTTTCCTTCAAGAAAATATTCAATTAAAGATTTATAAAAAATAATTTCACCGCAATTCATAAATCTATTTTCATTGCTAAAAGTTTGAAGATTCATTATTGCTTTTGTATATTGTTTTGTTCTTACTAAAAAAATGGCATAATCAATTATTATTTCATAATCTGCTTTTCTTGTTAAAACATTATCTAACATATCATTTATTATTGGAATTATATTTTCTTGCATTTTTTCATTTATACTTAATTTTTCTAATAAGGAA
>JAEEGJ010016222.1_pt1 | contig 17164 bp, 9 predicted proteins | sample 8958761 | NCBI WGS metagenome assembly JAEEGJ01 (sample SAMN16246546, study PRJNA631951) | gut metagenome | biome: gut microbiome; feature: rumen; material: RS-attached | host: Bos | place: Iran: Karaj | collected 2018-10 | reverse complement strand
TCCTGAACCACTGGGATAACCCCAACGGAACAGTGGAGCGCGGCTTTGCCGGCAAGAGCATCTTCCTGAATCCTGATCCGGAGCGCATGAAAATATATGCTCGCGCCAATGCTTCTGTAGGCATCAACACTACGGCCCCGAGCCCTGGTATGCGCCACGCGGCGTTCGTGCTGACTGGACCCCGCCCTATTACCACAAGGCCGACAGCATCGGACTAGGCTTCGACCGCACCCTCACTGGCTCAGCCAATGTTAAGCAGTATCCCGACGAACTTTGCCGTCTCTACAACGACATCAACACCTGTCCCGAGAACCTGCTGGCTTGGTTCCATCATGTACCCTGGGATCATAAGATGAAGAGCGGCCGCACCTTCTGGGACGAGCTCTGTCACAAGTATGATGACGGTGTTCACGAAGCCCGTCGTTTCCTCGCTATCTGGGATGCCATACAGCCCTACGTCGATGCTCAGCGTTTCGAGGAGATGCAGCGCAAGCTCCGCATCCAGGCCCGCGACAGCGAGTGGTGGCGCGATGCTTGCCTGCTCTACTTCCAGACGTTCTCCAAGCGTCCTATCCCACAGGACGTGGAGCATCCCGTCCACAACCTCGACGAAATGATGCGTTTCCGCATTCCCATCAGCATGTACGAGAATCCCGAGAGCGGATATAACAAGTAATAAATTGTCCTTAATTAATGATTATATATGATTTTCTTGCCATCACGGATATAGACACCAGGACGTAAAGGCGCACAAACAGGACGACCACTGAGGTCATATAGTCGATTATCAGGCCGTACACGATTTACCATTTGGGGGGTGGTGACGGCCGTATAGGGCGTGATATCCTGTTCGGCATAGTTACCGCGTACATAGACACGATAGCCTTTTGCATCGAGGCTAAAGACGTGGGTAGCATTGAGCGTCACCTGCTTGCGACTGGTACCTTGGGCTATGGTCTCACTATCGAGCCAAAGACTCCACTGACCAGCGGTAAGACCTGTAATGGTGGCTGAGCCTGCCGACGTCGCCATGTTAAGGATAACAAGAACTTCGCTATCGCCCAGTGTACGAGTATAGGCCAGCACAGCCGAATTGTTGGTGACCGTTTTCCAGTTGACTGCAGGATTCTGGGCGGCGATCTTTGAATCGTTGAGAGCCATGATGTCGTGTTTCATAGCAAAAAGGGTGCGCAGGGTGTTGAGCATCTTGTCGTCCTTCGTAGCCCAATTGATTTTGGTATCGTTGAAATAGTCAAGAGCCTGATTGCCACCTGTCTCCTGGCCATTATAGATTAACGGCATGCCATAGACGGTATAGGCAAGAACAGTAAGTGGATAGCGGTTATCGCCATATTTCTGAGTCAGCGTCTTCTTGCTTTCATTATAGTTTTGGTCGTGATTGGTCACATAGAGCATACGACCGAAGGAGAGTCCGGAAGATCTTTCGAGGAGGGTATTGACGAAAGCTTTCAGACGGGCAGAAGCGTTACCTGTGCCATAACTGGCCAGGCTGGACTGGAACTGCCATGCGTAGTCGTAATCGAAACCCACAGTTTTCAAACGAGTGGCATCTGTTGCAATATCAGCCTCACCCAAGAAGGTGACGGTCTTGTTCGGCTTATACGACTTGATCATGGGAATGGTGGTTTGCCAATAACTGGCGGGAATCCTTTGACTACTGATATAGTCACAACGATAACCGTCGATATCAGCCTCATCGATCCAGAATTTCAGGCAATCGTTCATGGCATTCACCAGATTGGCATTGTTATAATCCAACTGCCACACATCGCCATAGTTATTGGGATGAATCATCTGTCCACCACTCTTGGCATAATATTCAGGATGGGTGGTCACCCAATCGGCATTAGTGGCTGTGTGATTGGGCACCCAGTCGAGCCACACTTCCATCTGAAGTTCATGAGCACTACTGACGAAAGCCTTCAGGTCGGCAATGGTGCCATACTTGGGATTGGTCTTCATGAAATTGGTGGCGGCGTATGGGCTGTTAATACCTCCACCACGAGGATAGATAGGCATGAGCCATACGATGTCGATGCCCAATGTCTTGAGTTCCAGCAGCCGGGATTGTGCCGCAGCAAAGGTTCCTGCCTGAGTGAACGATCCAACGTTCATCTCGTAGATGACACGACGACCCTCATCGCGTTTCTCCATCGCACTATTGATCTGATCAACGTAATCTGCCGGAAAAACAGAACCTGTCATCAGGCCTAACAGAAGTGTAAAAAGTAATTTCTTCATTATCTTATTTGTTTAAAAATGGGGCCGCCGTTCTTCACAGAGCAGCATGCCCCTAGGAGTTAACTCTAATAAACAGTAATTCCTATATATACTGAAGCAGGTAATCACTGTATGATATATACTACATAGCCATTCGCCTCCAATGGGATGGACGACGGAGAAGATAGAGAGCATGATGACATGCTCGGCCCGTAAAAGACGGTCTGACTGTTGAGCCACTGCTGGTAAACGCCAGTTTCCAGACCATCAATGGAAACCACTGTATCGTAACCACCAAAGTTGACAACAGCCACCACATTACCACGTCGCCATGCCAGCACATTATTGTCGCTGGTACTGAGGAATTCTACAGGAGCACTCTCAGCCAATGCATGCTGTTGGTGATGGAGGGAGATCAGTGTGCGGACGGTATTGAGCATTTTGCGGTCCACACGATTCCACTTCACCTTAGCGTCGGTGAAATAATTTAGCGTATCGGGATCACCGATCTCTTGTCCATTATAGATAAGCGGCATGCCGTAGAAGGTAAATTCCAATACAGTGAGACCATAGCGGTGCTCGCCATAGAACTTACGGAGGGTGTTGCCACCATCGTTGTAGTTCTGATCATGGTTGGTGAGATAGACCATACGACGGTTCTTCACCTTCGATGACTTGTCGAGGAAACGCTGACAGATCTGTTTCAGACTATCAGCATTGAAGCCTCTGCGGCACAGACGAGCCATCGCACCTTGAAAACTCCAAGCATAGTCGTAATCAAAACCACAGGAGTCGATACGCTGGTTGAAGCGGTCGGTGATATCCGTCTCACTCATCATCTCGATCTTCTTGCCAGGCACAAGACTTTTCAACTGTGCGATGATATCTTGCCAGTAAGCGACAGGGATGGTTGGACTCGACACATAATCACAGCGGTAGCCGTCAATATTGCATGTCTCAATCCAAAACTTCAAGGCGGTGTTCATCTCATTGACCAATCCCTGGTTCTGGTAGTTCAGTTCCAGCACATCGTTCCAGCCATGAGGATGAATCATCTGTCCCTTGGCATCCTTGGTGAAATAGTCGGGATGAGTCTCAACCCAAGAATTCTCTTGAGCCACATGATTTGGAACCCAGTCGAGCCAGACTTTGATGCCCAGTTCGTGAGCACGAGCCACGAATGCCTTCAAGTCATCAACCGTTCCATAGTTAGGATTAACAGCCTTAAAGTCCATCACTGCATACGGGCTGTTCATCGTAGCCCCACGCGGATAGATGGGCATGAGCCAAATGATATCGATGCCCAGTGTATCAAGGCGGTCCAGTTGCTTCATAGCAGCCTGAAACGTACCTTCCTGCGTGAAAGCTCCTACGTTCATCTGATAGATGACGCGGTTCTCGTCGCTGACGGGCTGTGTACCATCGACCTCAAAACTCTGGGTACTCTGCCCACAAGCCGTAAGCAGAAGTACCAGAGTAAGGAGTGAAATATAATATTTGTTCATGTGTTGATCTTAACGAATGAATTTCTTTCCATTTACGATATAGATACCTTTGCGCAAACTGACGTCCAAAGCACCTACCTTACGTCCTTGCAGGTCAAAGACATCACCTCTTCCTACCGCCATCTTATTATTTATATCTTGAATGGCAGTTGGATTAGGGTTTACTTCTGTCACATCAGTCGCTGTGACACGCAGATAGTAGTCACGATCGGCCGTGATGCCAAAATCAGGCACTTGCTTGCCGTTGTTCCAGTTGTTGAAGATAAGGCTGTACGATCCACTCTCAGCATCCAGCAGGAATACTTTGTAGACGTTGCCTTCGATGGCCTTTTCGTCTACACAGCTCTCACCAGGCCATGCGCCAAAAAGTTCACCATCACCCCATGCATAGAGTCCAAGGGCATCGTAACCAGTCTCGTCAATGGCGTAGATATAGTGTCTGGCAGTAGGAATGGTGGGCAATTCACCTGAAATCTTGAAATTGTCGATAGCCAGTGCCATAGCATTATTGGCAGCATCACCCGAAGTGACAGTAATGTTCCAAGCCAGATAGAAGTCGACGCCAGGCTGCATTTTCGTATTGAGCACACCGCTGACAGGTATTACCTCGCCAGGAACCGTAGCGTAGCCCTCTGTAGCTGCATCAGGTTCGAACCTGGTGCAGAAAGCGTCACCTGCTGAAGTCCATTTGCGTCCATCGACAGAATAGTACATCTGGATAGTGAAACCTGCAGGATTACTGCCCTTGCGGTATTTCTCAACATCATAGCTGATCTGCAGGTTCTCAATGTTTTTGCTTCCCGTATTCATAAAATAAGCATAGACGTTGACACAACGGGTTCCATCAGCCACGCCTGTGGTAATACCACCTATGGCACGGTCATTATTGTCGTCCTGCCCGAAGTTCCACAACCCGTTCTTAGCATTAGAGGGCAGACTGACTCCACCGACATACATCGTCTTGTCCTGTGCTGCATTGTAGGTACCTACAGTGCGAGGAGCCGATGTCTGACGATCGATGCGCCATCCCTCAGGCAGTGTGGCATCAGCAGCAACACCCATCGTATTAAAGTCCTCTTCGGCAGTCAATTTCTCAGCATTCATTTCTATAGCCGAGAATACTGTAACTTCCGTCTCAGCATGTGTCACTTTGACGTTAGCCTGAGTATTGAAGACGTCATTCTTAGCTGTCACGTTATAAACGCCCTCCGTTCCGTTGTTTTTGAAGACATGAGCGTCGTCCAGCGTTCCACCGTCGCTAACGGTCCAGACAAGGTCATCAGGAGCATCCATCTCTTTACCATTCTGATCAAAGGCTACTGCCTGAAAATGTATGGTGGCAGCATTATGGTCTACAATATTAGTAAATCCCTTTAATGCCTGTGAAGCATAGGAGCGCATCTTGACAGCATCGGCTTCATTGACGCTTGTCGGACTCCAAGTGATGGTGGTAGGATCAATTCCGAAAATAAGTCCATACTCCATACAAGCCGCCATATAGGTCGACATATCGGTGGGGTGACGATCGTCCTGGAACCATGAGGCGATGCCATCGGCTCCCTCTGCGTCAAACACCTGTTGATATGCCACACCAACAGGACAGATGGTTACACCCGTTTCACGAGCCACATCCTGATAGTTCTTCAGGAACTGAGTATTGAAGTCGGTGAAATTGCTCCAATCGCCACTATAGGCCCAGTTCATGGGAACGATAATAATGGCATTGGGGTTCGGACAATACTCACGAATATACTCAACCCATTTTTTCACATTGCTACGGAATGTCTCGATGTTTGTTCTAGGCAGAGCACTCTGCTCCTGCAAGATAATATGTGACCATGCCTCAGTGCGAATCAGCATCTTGGCACCGGGATTGCCGTCGCCAGCCAGTCCGTCACCTTCATCCCAATGAGTGCTCAACGGCTTGCCTAACAAGGTGTGTTTCGTCCAATGGGCATCCTTACCCATAGCAGTAGCTATATCATTGAACATGAAGTCCTGATTGTTGTAATGGATAAGACTGTTGTTCAGCGACAACACCTTTACTTTCTCAGGCAACTGAGGTACCAGTGTCACGTTGGCAGGCATCAGCGTAACCGACTGCATGACCGACGGTTCATCGGGCTCGTTACTCTTTTTGCTCTCCAGCAGTAATATGGCCCCAGCGTCAGTAATGGTCAGCACAATTCTCTGGCAGTCGAAGGTATAGCCACAAGAGATGTTGTCGTTAGTTCCTAACACTAGAGTATAAGGTTTGTCAGCCATGACAGCTGTGCCATTCGAGCCATAGTTACAAGCCGAACTCCAATTAGCATCAGCCACTTTGAACGCACCAGAGAGTTCCTTGTCATAAAGCACATAGGTACCTTTACCTTCATCGCTAAACTCCCAATCAGTAATAGCCCCCCAACCGTTCACCTCGCCACGCAGGAAGATACCTGACGAAACAAAGGGAGGACGATTGGGATCCGTTGCATCCGGATCTTCTTGAGGCTCACCAAACGAAGCAACCAGACTGATATTATCCAATGCCAGTCCCATGGCTTTGTTAGGTGAAGTACCACTGGATACTGAGATATTCCAGGCCAAATAAATAGAGTTGCCAACAACCACGGCAGTATTCAACTGCTTGCCGCTGACTGTCGTTGTCGAGATAGGAACAATCTCTGCACCAAGGGTCTCATTATCCTTTGCAAACTCCGTCTTGAAGTCGTCGCCAGCCTTCTTCCAACTGCTACCATCATAAGAATAGTACAACTGTACGGTAAAGCCTGCTTCATTGTCGCCTTTGCGATATTTCTCGATATCGTAGCTGATAGTCAGTTGATTAATAGGCTCAATACCACCATTGGTCAACTGTGTCATTATGCTGACACAACGGGTACCACCGTCAACTGTCGTTGACAAGCCACCAACCGCACGGTCGGAAGGAGCGGCGCTCGAACCGAAGTTCCAAGTTCCATTTTTAGCATTGCTGGCCAGGCTGACTCCACCTGTGTACATCACTTCGGTAGCGGCAGCATTGTAAGCGCCCACCATTCTGGGCGCATTCATCTGACGGTCTATACGCCAGCCATCAGGCATGTTGAGTGTGGCAGTAGACGTACCAGCGTCCCACATACCATCAAAGTTCTCTGTTACTGTGCTGTTATCAGCGGTCAGTGTCAGGACATCCCCAGCCTTTGCCTGAAAGGACAGGCAAAGGACAGAAATGAGAAATAAATACAACTTCTTCATATTCACAATTATTTCGCAGTGAATGAATAGCTCTGATTAGCAATAACGGCTGAAATATCTTGCTGAGTACCACTGTCACTGTTGAGGATGAGGTTGTAGGTGCCACCATCGTTAGGCAATGGGAATACCAAGGTTCCGTTCTCGTTGCTGTTAGGCTTAATGCCACGCCAGCCACCGTAAATCTCGCCATCACCCCAGGCGTAGAGACGAGGATCGTTGTAACCGGCTTCATTCTGGATGGTAACGGTATTAGTAGATTCTACCCATTCCGTATTGACATCGAAGAAGTGACTACCAGCTGTGAATACAGCAGGACCATCAACCTGCGGGCTGCCGTTGTCATTGAGAATGAGGTTGAATGTGCCGTTGGCTGGCAATTCGAAGAGGCACCAGCCGTTATCAGTCATCTTGACGGGTGCAGCACCCGGCCATCCGCCACAAGCCTCACTGTCTCCCCATACATAGAGACGAGGATCAGCATAGCCTACACTGTTCTTAACAGCAATCATAACGGTCTCACCGGTGGGCAGAGGTTCGGGATCTGTCCCTGGATCAGGCATCTCACCTCCAGGTTTGAAGGTGGCTGGATCAATTTCGGTAACACCCGTAGCAGTAACGTGCAGATAGATATCATGATCGATGGTATAAGCAAAATCAGCCAACTGTGTTCCAGCACCAGCATTATTGAAGATGAGGTTCTCACCCAGACCCGTGTTAGCCTCGCCCATATCGAAGTACTTATAGGTAATGCCATTGATGGTTTGTTCGCCAGTCACTTCCATTCCTGGCCAGTCGCCGTTCAGGTTATTGGTATCGCCCCACATATAGAGTGTCAGGGCATCCCAGCCGGTCTCGTCGTATACGAATACAGCATAACCGTCATGTTTCACCGTGCTGGGTTCTCCAAGTTCCTCAACGCCATCAGCGGTAATACGCAGATAGATGTTACGGTCGATGGTAAAGTTGAAGTCGGCCAACTGTACGCCATTGCCACCATTATTGAAGATGAGGTTCTCAACCAGACCTGTGTTGGCCTCGCCCATATCGAAATACTTCCATGTAATACCGTCGTGGTTCCATGTGCCTGTGACATTCATGCCAGGCCAGTCACCGTTCAGGTTGTTGATATCGCCCCACATATATAGGGTAAGCACATCCCAGCCAGTCTGATCGTCAACATAGACGCAGAAGCCATCGTGATCGGGCTCCGGCGCTTCGCCACCACTCCAGTAGTAGCTCTCCCAACGCTGTCCCCAGATATTCGTAAAGGTGCCAACTCCAGGGTTATCGGTATGCGTAGCTTCTTCGCCTGCAGTGGTAAACTCCTTACCCTGATTCTTTGAATAAAAACGGAAGCCATCGGCCAGCGTCTTGCCACCTACGAAGGTGCTTGGATCGAGATAGATGCCCCACTTGACATTGCTGTTGGGAGCCTTTGAAAGCAGATACTGCGGATTGCCAACGGCCTCATCCTCGCCATTGAAGGCTCCGGTAATATAGATTTCCTCATCGGCTGTGGTGCCAAAGGGAGCGATGAACTCCAGCAGGATACGGTCGGCACGTGTCTCAAATTGCTGACGCTCGTGGTCAAATACGATATCCTCGTTGCTCGAACAACTGCTCATCAGGCCTGTGAAGGCCAGCAGCGTCAGTAACAAACTATATATTTTCTTATTCATATGCTATGATAATTATGAGTTATTGATAACTTGGATTCTGAACCAGTCCCGGATTAACGGAGATGGCTGTCTGTGGCAATGGATACCACTCATACTTACGATCGCGCTTGGCAGGCAGACTGATGCCATCTTCAGTAGCACGTCCCCAGAACCACCACTGTCCCTGAGTGAACTTGTCAAAGCGGCGCAGGTCGGTACGACGGCGATTGCCTTCGCCCAGATATTCCTTACCCCACTCTGAGAGCATCCAGTCCATATCGAACTGTGTAAAGCCAGGTCCGGGAATACTGAGTGCCGCAGAACGGTCAGAGGTCTTGTAATAACGCTGACGAACGGCATCCACATAATTCTTTGCCTCAGCACTGTTGCCCTTGCGCATCTCACACTCTGCCACATTATAATAGGCCTCAGCCAAACGGAATTGAACATCGTCGATACTCTTGAATCCACCTTGTTCATCGTTAGGATAGAGAGGATACTTAACCAGACGGACGCCAGAGTTAGTCTCACCCCAGCGGGGACTCATGACGGTCTCAAGATCGCGGCCTTGATTACTGAATGTTCCTAACTGATCGACATAAACCAAATCCTGCCCATCACGATCGGCGTCAGCTTTCAGCACGTCACCCGTTCCGAAATTACTGCGAATCAAGCCTTTCAAGAACATACCTGGACCGTGTGTCTTGGTTGCAGCATCGTAGGTATAGTTCTGTTTGCGGATATCGCGGTCGTCGAAACGCTCATAAGGAGCACCTAACTTGTCGCCGTAATCCAGGAAACACTTGGCACCAACAGAACCGCCTGTAGGCTGTACGGTACCAGAGTTATCAAATGAAGGAACGAGACAAACACAGTTCCAGGCACCAATACCATCATACGATTGTCCAAAGTAGTCGGCATAGCCATACCACATTCCCACCATGGTGCGAACGTTTGAGATGGCATTGGCAGCACCCTGTCCGTCTTCCGCAGCAAGCGCGAAAATCACCTCAGGACTCTTCACATTATCCATCGAATAGAGGTTACGGTAGTTATCGTCGATAGCATAGTTGCCATAGTTGCCGTTGATAATCTCTTTCGACAACTGCTCGCACTCATCGTAATGACTCTCACCGATAAACACCTCAGCATTGAGCAGCAGACGGGCTTTGAGCAGACGGTTCATGGCCTGATTGGCGCGATTCACCATCGAGTGGTTGGCATCGTCCTTAGCCAAAGCACCAACAGTTTCGTCGAGTTCGGTTGCAATGAAGTCGTAGATTTTCTTGCACGATGTATTCCAGTCTGGATCGGCCGTTCCTGGCACCTCGCTGCTGGCTGAGGTATTCAGCGGCAGCGCACCTCCCCAAAGCTCGAAGATACAATAGTAGTTCCATGCACGAATGGTACGCACTTCAGCCACATACTGCGCCAGTTGTGCATCGGTCATGCCAAGACTGGCAGCACTCAGATTCTCCAAGTCGCTAAGCAAGAGATTGGCCAGTCCGATAGCCGTCCAAGCACCATTCCAGGCGTTGTTGATAATAGTAGACTCTGAAGTCCAGTTGTGCCAAGAGAGCACGGTCTTCATGGCCTCGTCCCATCCCCAGAGTCCTGCATTCCAAACACGCCAGGTAATCTGATCGGAAGGATATTCTGAGAGGTGGAAGAAATTCTCGCCAGCCAGAGTCTGCGAGGTTTGTCCGTAAATGGCAGCCACAGCTCCCTTCACACTGGCTTCATTCTGGTAATAGACACCGGCGTCGATACGGTCGTACACCTTCTCATCAAGGTCGGTACATGCCGAAAGTCCAAGACCCAGTGCCATCGCTATGATGCTATATTTAATTGTTTTCATATAATTATCCATTTTCAATTATCCATTATCAATTAGTGAAAACGCATTGTAACGCCCAGACTTACCTGAGTGGCCTGTGGATAGGCACTATTCGAGTCGATACCTGGGGTAATGCCTGTAGAGGTGACAATAGAAGGATCATTGCCTTCATAGCCTGTCAGCGTGAAGAGATTCTTCGCAGTCAGATAGACACGCAGGCTCTCAACGAGCTGACGGTTCTTGGGTGAATAGGTATATCCCAAGGTGACGTTGTCAAGCTTGAAGTAGTCGCCTTTCTCAAGGAAATAGCTTGAGATGATACCACCACTTGAATTGACGTTGGCATAATCGGTATATGCCTTAGCCAACACATTGTCAGTACCAGATCCTTTCAGGCCCATGCCATATTTACGCATATTGAAGATCTCGAAGCCGAACGCACCGCGGAAAAGCATGCTCAGATCCCAGTTCTTATAGCTGAGTGAGTTGCTCCACGACAGGAAATGCTTAGGTGCGCCATTGCCGATGTTACGTTTGTAAGAAGGATCGGCCTGCGCTGCAGGAACGGCATTACCGTCGTTGTCGTAGATCAGCAGCAGTCCGTTATCATCAATACCGGCATGCTCATAACCATAGAACTGACCGATCTTTCCACCTTCCTCTACACGGAAGAAGTACTCGCTGGTACCAGGACCTGGTTTCTGATACAGATCCAGATAAGCCATCTGATATGCATCGCTCGACAGTTTGGTCAGCTTGGTCTGGCCCATACTCCAGTTAATGCCTGTAGTCCATTTGAGATCTTTCTTGGCCAGCACATCGTAGTCAAGCGACACTTCGACACCTGTATTCTTGGTGGTACCCACATTCACCAAAATAGTGTTGTAGATGAATGGAGGCTGTGGAGCGGTATAGTTGTAGAGCAGATCTTGCGAACGACGGTCGAAATACTCGACACTTCCACGCAGACGACTGTTAAGTGCAACGAAATCGACACCAACGTTGAAGGCAGTTGATTTCTCCCAAGCCAGGTCGGGGTTGGCATTCAGCGATGGAGCGTAACCATTGATCCACTGATTGTCGATGAGATAGGCACCGCGGGTGCTATAGGTGGCGATACTCTGATAGGCATTAAAGTCTGAACGACCTGTTACACCATAGCTAACGCGTGGCTTCAAACTCTGGAAAGTTTGCGACAGGCTCTGTGCAAACGGGGTATTGATGATTTCCCATGCCAATGATGCAGACGGGAAGCTACCCCACTTCTTGTTGGCACCAAACTTGGTGCTACCCTCACGACGCATAGAGGCCGAAGCGTAGATGATATCGTTGAAGTTATAATTCAAACGGCCAAAGAAACCAATCAGCGTTGACTCTGAAGAACCAGCCCAGAGGTTAGCCTTGCCATCGCGCAGATAACTACCGCTGCCAATACCATGATACGAGAGGGCATCGTAGACAAAACCCATGTTCTCATTGCCGCTCTGCTCCCACTTGCTGCGCTCCCAGGAATAGCCAAGTACAGCTTTCAATTGGTGCTTGTCCAATGTCATCGTATAGTTGATGAGATACTCCAAACGGTTGGTCCACCACTTCTGGTAGTTGATACGGGCCCGACCATCATAGCCATTCCAGAACGACTCACTTGATGTAGAGGGTGTATAGAAGTTTTCCTTCAAATCGTTGTATTGCAACGCATAGCTCAATGAGGTATTCAGGTTATGCTGCTCTAACTGGAGGATGTTCAGCTTCACATCGGCATTGCCCAACAGATAGATGCGGTCGCCCTGACTTACGTTTTCCTTCAGGTCGTTCACCGGGTTATGGATATCTGTAGGAGAGTTGGGCTGATAATAGCTGCCATCAGGATTCTTGACAGGAACAGTGGGGTTCATGGTCAGAGCGGTATCAAACAGACCGTCGTTACCCCAGTCCTCATGTACTTTACGTGCAGAGAGCGAAGAGTTGAACTGCAGACGGTTGTTCAGTACCCGCTGTTCGCCCACGAAGCGGGCACCGTATTCCTCACGACCGGAAACAATATCCAAGCCATTACCTTTCTTATAATTGACAGACAAACCGAAATAGCCGTTCTTATTTGAAGAATCAACGGAGATATACTGGTTCAGGCTATAGCTGACCGGACGTGTTATCTCATCCCACCAATCGGTATCGGCTCCATAATCCTGACCACGACGAGAACGACGGAACTCATCGGTAGTAAGAATATCGACACGAGGTTTCTGGATGTTCAATGCAATATAACTGTCGTAGGTGACGTAAGTCACACCAGCCGTGCCAGAGCCTTTCTTCGTCGTTACAAGAATGACACCATTGGCACCACGGGTACCATAGATAGCAGCAGAGCCGGCATCCTTCAGTACGGTGATAGACTCTACATCCTGAGTGGCGATGTTACGCAGATCACCACCGGCAATACCGTCAATCACTACCAACGGACCGTTGCTGGCTGTCAGAGAACCAGCACCACGCACCTGAATATTAGTCATGGCATTCGGATTGGCATCGGCAGAAGAGGCAACGTTCAAGCCGGCCACCTTACCAGCAATCAAAGCCATGGGATCGCTGGCTGCTCCCTGATTAAACTGATCCTTGCTGATCTGAACCACCGAGCTCGAGATCTCTTTCTTGGCCATCGAGCCATAACCTACTACTACGACTTCGTTCAACTGGGCAACATCCTCCTTCAGCGTAATCTCCATACCATCCTTGGCAGGCTGCTCCTGAGGGTTGAAGCCGATGTAAGTGAATACCAACGTTGCTCCAGGCTGACATTTCAGGCTGAAGTTTCCGTCGAAGTCTGTTACTGTACCGTTCGATGTTCCTTTGACCACGACCGAGGCACCTATAACGCCCTCGCCCGTCTCGTCTTTCACATGACCGTTGATTGTGGCCTGTGCTGAAACATCCAAGGCAAAAAACATGACCGCCAGCATCATTAGCAGGCGATAACAAAGATTTTTGTTTCTTTTCATCTTCATTGGTTTTTGTTAAAAATAGAGTTATATAAAATATTTCAAAACTTCAATTCTTCATTTTTTCAATTCTTATGGCTGCTCCACCGCTGCGTGTTAAATGCAGATGGAGTACGTCGCCTTTGGCTACCTTGATTTGCCGGATCGTCATCTCGTATGGATTGCGCTCATAGTCGGCCTCCGGACCATCTTCGTAGATGATGGCGCGATAGGCAGCCCCTTCATCCAGAAAGCCGAGAGCCACGTCGAGGTTACGGGCTTCCTCGTTGGTGATACTACCGATAAACCAGCGATCACCACCACGTTCTTTCCTGACAACCGTGATATATTTGCCAATCTCACCATTCGGGACCAATGTCTGACTCCATGTGGTGGGACAATTCTCTATAAAACTGAGAGCAGGTTGACCTTCATAGTTCTCAATGGCATCAGCAGCCATCTGTAAGGGGCTGTAGATGACCACAAACTCGCCTAACTGTTTGGCCAGTGTAGAATGAGGGTGGGTGCCTGGAACAATCTCTGAGAAGTTGAAGATGGCCGGTGTAAAGTCGGTTGGACCAGCCAAACCACGGGTAAACGGCAGCGTGACAGTGTGTGAAGGAGGATTACCGCCCCTTCTGTCCCAAGCGTTGTATTCCTGTCCGCGAACACCTTCCTGAGTCATCAGGTTTGGCCATGTACGCTGAATGCCTGTAGGCATAGCTGGCTCGTGGTTGTCAATCATGATATGGTGCTTCGCGGCACACTCAATGACCCGGCGGTAGTGGCGGATGCCATATTGCGACTTGGCCAGTTCCTTGCCATCGAAATAATGGCCTACATAGCCCGTCTTTACGACACGGATACCCAACTTCTCGAACCAACTAAAGGCCTGCTCCATTTGGTTTTCCAACAGGGTAGCATTGCCCCAGGTTTCAGTATGACCGATAAAACGTACCCCTTTCATCAATCCGTACCGGGTTACTTCCTCCATATCAAAGTCAGGGTAAGACTGCAGGTAACTTATCTGTTCCCCTTCTGCCCATCCGGGGTTCCAACCTTCGGCTAGCACGCCACTGAAACCATGACGGGCAGCGAAGTCCATATAACGCTTTACATTCTCAGTAGTTGCGCCATGCGTGGGTCCCATTTCCCATGTATTCTGTTTTTTATGGATACTCCACCAAATGCCTATATAGCGGCCAGGTTCTATCCATGACGTATCTTTGATGCGAGAAGGCTTATTCAGGTTCAGCATGAGGTTTGAAGTAAGAAGTCCACCTGCTGTCTTACTGATGACCATTGTACGCCAAGGACTCTTCATCTCACCTTGAGCATATACTTTCACACCGTTCTGCCAAGGGGTAAGGGCTGTCAGCAAACGTACATTGCCTCCATCGCCACTGCGAGGAGTCAGGTTCATACTGGCATAATCTTCGAGTGCAGCCTCATGAATGGCCAGAAACAAATCTTTCTCATATTCGATTGTCAGAGGCGTACAGACAGTATCTTTTTTGCTCAAGAGGTCTGAGGTATAGATTCCTTCGAAATACTCTGTGTGGTTGGCAGGAATCGACCAAGCCTTGGCATCATGCGCCAAAGTGATCTCAGTCAATTCATCTTGTACCTGAAACGTTTTTCCTTTATGATAATCTGGCAGGATATATCTGAAGCCGAATCCATCGTTGAACACACGGAACACCACTTGCATGGTACGACCTGTATGTTCACGGAAGTTGACAGTCAGTTCGTTGTAGTTATTACGTGTGGTTTCGCATTCTCCCCAAGGCTGTGTCCAAGTCTCATCTTGCGTCGAGCGGTTGACGGTAGCCATCTTCGTATTGGCTCCCAGTTCACCACTATCGAGGAGAAATCCCAAATGAGAGGGGGTGACAAGCACTCTATCTTGGTAGCTCACCATATAATACGGTTTGTGGCCCTTCACACCGACGGTCACCGTCACGGCTCCGTCGGGTGAAGACACCACTGTGCTTTTGGCATGACATTCTGTGATGCCATACCCCCAAATAGTACATACTAACACTACAAAACTAACAACTAACTTATTCATATAATCATTCTTTATTTGGCTTTAAATCGCTTGTTCGTGATTTGCGAGTGCAAAGATAGACAGTATTCATCCCGAATACAAGCGCAACAAACAAATATCTAAATAGTTAAAAATTCAAATATTTGATTATGAGACTGTTACAAAAAACTGTATCGCAAAATATCAAAACCAAATCAATCACATTTTCCGCCAAAACAAGGTTAGATTTTTGGTGGTTCAAAAAATATTTTGTATCTTTGCCGAAGATTTAACGAACAATACGAGCACAGGATGATGAGACGAATATGGATTATATTGTTTCTGTTTTTTGAAGCAGTACAGATATCTGCAAATGACAATTCGCGACTCTACCAGATACTGGATAGTCTGATAGAGCAGTATGATCAGCTGACGGCAGAAAAAGAACGCCGCATAGCAACTATCAAGGAAGGAGTCAGGGGCATTGTTCTGACACCAAAACAGCAATACGACCTGAACCAGCGTTTATACGATGAATACGTGGCCTATAAATTCGACTCAGCCTTCTATTATATAGATAAAAACGTAACAGCCCTGCGCGAATCTGACGACCGGGACCGTTTTGCTGCCAGTGCCGTGCGTATGGCACATATTCTTTCTGTGACAGGTCTATTCGATCGTGCCCGACGACTGCTCGATCAAGTAAATCCAGACTCTATCAGCGACCAGCAGAAGATAGCCTACTACACCCAGCAAAGCGAACTGAATCTCTACCGTTCAGAGATGGCGCAGTCTACCAATTACTTCTCCGACTACATCAAACGGGCTCAGTATTATCGTCAGCTCGCCATCCAGATTGCGCCCAAAGACAGTTATGATTATGTCTTCAACAAGGCCACATACATTTGCGAGGCAGGAGAAACAGACCAAGCCATAAAGATTCTGGAGAAATACATGGTGAAACTCGAGGAGGGGACACGTATCTACAGTATTGTCACCAGCACACTGGCCTATTTCTACCAGAAAAAACAGATGTGGGAACAGCAGGAGCGCTATCTGCTGTTAAGTGCTATCAGCGATGAGCGCAGTGCCATACGCGAAAACAATTCACTACGTTCGCTATCCGAAATACTGATGTCGCGAGGCGAAAACGATAATGCCTACCGTTATCTCTATCAGGCCATTAGCGAGGCACAATTCTACGGCAGCCGGCTCAGGATCATGCAGGTTGGCCGTATGGCTCCACAAGTATTACAACTATATGATATGAAGCGCACCCAGACACAACAGCGCACCAACCTTTTCCTTGGCATCATCTCATTTGTATCCCTCATTCTCGCAGGTATCATCATTTATACACTCATACTCTATCGCAAAAAACATGCTGCTGGTTTGCAAATCATCGAGATGAACAAGGTTCTGGCTCACCACACAGAAGAGATAGAAAGTGTCAATACCCAGATGAAAGAAGCCAACCGAATCAAAGAGGAATATATCGGACGATTCCTTGAACTCAGCAGTATGCTTCTTTCCAATACAGAGCAGCGAATGAAACAACTGAACCGTCTGGCAAGAGACCGTAAACTGGAGGAACTGTATGCAGAACTGAAGACCATGGAACCCGTAAATACAGGCATCCGCACATTCCATAGTCATTTCGATACCGCCTTCCTCAACATCTA
>JAEEGJ010016220.1_pt1 | contig 17165 bp, 18 predicted proteins | sample 8958761 | NCBI WGS metagenome assembly JAEEGJ01 (sample SAMN16246546, study PRJNA631951) | gut metagenome | biome: gut microbiome; feature: rumen; material: RS-attached | host: Bos | place: Iran: Karaj | collected 2018-10 | reverse complement strand
CATTAAGGCCAATCCTTAATGTCTCTTTTTTGTTCAACAAGTGAGCGGAAAACGGGACTCGGACCCGCGACCCCAACCTTGGCAAGGTTGTGCTCTACCAACTGAGCTATTTCCGCGTTTTTTCATCCTTGTGGAAGGCATTTCTCTAAATGCGAGTGCAAAGGTAATGCTTTTTTCGGAACTGGCAAATTTTTTAGAGACTTTTTTTCGAAAAAAGTGCCATTTTATCGAAAAAAGGCCGTTTTCGAGGCCTAATCCATACGATTACGGTAGTCTTCATAGCAAAAACGTCTCAAAATCTCCAATGTTCCGTCATCACGAAGCATACCGATTGCGGGATGTGAAATTCCGTTAAAAGTGTTCGTTTTAACAGTTGTATAGTGAATCATATCCTCAAAAATCACTTCCTCACCAATTTCCAATTCGTGATCAAACTGCCAACTGCTCATAAAATCACCACTCAGGCAACTGTTACCACCAAGTCGGTAAACATGCTCACCCGATTCAGAATCTATATGGTTGGCAAAACGCACTTCCGGATAATATGGCATTTCCAGGCAGTCCGGCATATGGCATGTGAAACTTACATCTAATATGGCGGTACGGATACCTTTATCTTCTACTACATCAACAACGTGAGAAACCAGCGGTCCCGTTTGCCACGCAAAAGCACTCCCTGGTTCAAGAATAATCTTCAGCCAAGGATAACGCTCATGAAACTGCTTCATCATCTGAATCAGCAAATCGACATCATAATCTTTACGGGTCATCAGATGTCCACCTCCGAAATTAATCCACTTCAGCTGAGGGAACCAGCGCGAGAACTTCTCTTCGATATGTGCCAAAGAGCGCTGGAACACATCCGCCCCACTCTCGCAATGACAATGACAATGGAATCCTTCGATAGCCTCAGGAAGTTTTTCCGGCAACTTATCCGCAGACACGCCAAAACGGGTTCCTGGCGCACAAGGATTATATAATAATGTCTCCACCTCAGAATATTCGGGATTTATACGCAATCCCAGCGAGCAACCCTTGGCACGATCGTGAAAACGCTCATACTGCGACAGTGAGTTAAACGTCAGATGCGATGAACAGCGCACTATCTCATCAAACTCATCATCCGTATAAGCAGGAGAATAAGTATGTGCCAGAGCGCCAAACTCCTCAAAAGCCAGACGGGCTTCGGAGAGCGAGCTTGCCGTCGTACTATTGATGTACTCTCTGAAAATGGGAAACGTCTTCCATAAGGCGAAAGCCTTGAAAGCAAGTATAATCTCTATATCGGCTTTCGCCGCAACATCAGCAATGAGTGTGAGGTTGCGGCGAAGTTTCTTCTCTTCTATTATATAAATAGGTGTAGACATCATTTTTTTAATGGAATGGTAAAACTGAATGTACTGCCCTCTCCTTCGACAGACTCCACATAGCAGTCGCCGCCGTTTTTGCGGGCAAAATCCTGACATAGCTGAAGACCGAGTCCTGACCCTTCTTCACCGCCAGTACCATAAGTAGTCTCTCCCTTATGGAAGATAGAGCCGATACGGTCTGCAGCAATTCCGACGCCATGATCGCAAACGCTCACTTTCGCGAAATCGCCCTCAGAGTTTGCGGCAATCTCTATTGAAGAATCTTCTGGCGAGAACTTGATGGCATTTGAGAGGAAGTTTCGGAGTACCGTTTTTACCATATCGTTGTCAGCAACAACCATGATGGGAGATGAAGGCATCTTTAACTCAAGCTTGATACGCTTTGTAGCAGCAATCATCTCATACACATCTACGACACCAGGAATAATATCGTTCAGATCCAGGTCTTGCACAACGACGTTCAAACGTCCCGTCTGACTCTTAGTCCATTTCAACAGGTTATCAAGCAGATCGTGAACCTCCTCCGACTCTTTGTTTGCCTTATCAAGCAGTTCGAAGAGTTCCGGGCCAACCTGTTCTGGTGTTGTAGAGGCAACTACCAGATTAAGCACCATACGGATGCTGGCCATTGGCGAACGGAGATCATGAGCAATTACCGAATACATCTTATCACGATTGCTCAGTGTCGTACGGAGCTCGTTGTTCTGCTGTTCAATAATACGTTTTGCGGCAACCAGTGATATCTGTTGCATCACGCGCATCACCAGTTCCTCCTTGTTGAACGGCTTTGTCAAGAAGTCGCTTGCGCCCACTTTAAAACCGTGAACCAGATCCTGCGGTGTATTCAGGGCTGTCAGGAAAATAATAGGAATTTCTTTTGTTTCAGGGTCCTTCTTCAGCACCACGGCAACATCGAAACCGCTCATATCCGGCATCATTACATCGAGCAGTATGAGATCAGGACGTTCATTACGAGCCTGCTCAATAGCCGTATTACCATTATTAGCCGTACAAACTTGGAATCTCTCGTTTGTCAACAGAATCTTCAGCAACAACACATTGCTGACGACATCGTCGACAATCAATATCTTATATTCACTACGATTTATTTTTGATTCAAGCGTTTCTTCTGTTTCCATCCCGGTCAGTAATAGTGTATTAACGGATGCAAAAATAGTGCAATTAATTTGAACAACCAAATTATCGCACTATTTTTAACGGATTTTTTATTCTACAGTCACCGATTTTGCTAGATTTCTGGGCTGATCCACGTTCTTTCCTTTACATACAGCCACATGATAAGCCAACAGCTGTAGCGGAATCGTGGCCACCAAAGGCTCCAGACACTCCAGCACATCAGGTAATTCTATCACTTCATCAACAATCTTCGAGATTGTGTTGTCGCCTTTCGATACTAAAGCGATCACCCTACCCTGACGGGCCTTGATTTCCTGAATGTTCGAGAGAACTTTTTCGTACATCGCATTATGAGTAGCAATCACGACTACAGGCATATCCGAATCGATCAGCGCAATCGGACCATGCTTCATCTCAGCAGCGGGATAGCCTTCAGCATGAATATACGAGATTTCTTTCAGCTTCAAGGCTCCCTCAAGTGCCACAGGATAAGAATAGCCTCGTCCGAGGTACAGGAAGTTGTGAGCATAGGTGAAGGTACGTGCCAGATCAGCCACTTTCTCGTTGGTCTTCAAAACCTCACGGATCTTATCGGGAATCTCACTCAGTTCCTTGACAATCTTCAGATACTCATCTCTGTGGATAGTACCCTTAGCTTCACCCATCGCCAACGCAATCATCGTCAACACAGTCACCTGACCAGTAAACGCTTTTGTCGAAGCCACACCGATCTCAGGTCCTACGTGAATATAAGTACCCGTATCTGTTGCTCTTGGGATACTGCTACCGATTGCATTACAGATACCATAGATAAATGCACCCTTCGATTTAGCCAGCTGAACGGCAGCCAGCGTATCTGCGGTTTCACCACTCTGAGAGATGGCAATCACGATATCATCTTTTGTTACAACCGGGTTTCTATATCTGAACTCGCTGGCATACTCCACTTCCACAGGAATACGGCATAGGCTCTCTATAATCTGCTTACCTATCAGACCAGCATGCCAAGAGGTACCACAAGCCACGATAACGACGCGCTTAGCATTCAGAAGCTGTCTGCGATAATCGATTAAGGCAGAAAGCGTTACGTGATTAGCTTCAACATTCACGCGACCACGCATACAGTTGGTCAGACACTCTGGCTGCTCAAAGATTTCCTTCAGCATGAAGTGCGGATAACCGCCTTTCTCAATCTGTCCCAGATCGAGGTCTACGGTCTTCACCGTCAGCTCCTGCTCTTCACCAAGAATACTTACAACCTTCAGTTCCTCACCGCGACGGATGACAGCGATGTTACCATCCTCCAGATACACCACTTTATCGGTATATTCCACGATAGGACTGGCGTCGGAACCCAGGAAGAACTCATCCTCACCGATACCAACCACCAGCGGACTCTGCTTACGGGCTGCAATAATCTGATCGGGATCGCGCTTATCAAGCACAGCAATAGCGTAGGCACCGATTACCTGATAGAGAGCCACCTGGACAGCAGTCAACAAGTCGAGCTGCTTGTGCTCCTTGATATATTCTATCAGCTGCACCAATACCTCCGTATCAGTATCTGAGACGAATTTCACGCCCTTAGCCTGTAAGTTAGCCTTCAGGTCGGCATAGTTCTCAATGATACCGTTATGGATAATGGCCAGATTGTGGGATTCAGAATAATGCGGATGGGCATTTACAGAAGAAGGTTCACCATGAGTAGCCCAACGTGTATGAGCGATACCCACCGTACCGCTGACGTTTTTATCGCTGCAGTACTCGACCAGGTTGTCCACCTTTCCTTTGGTCTTATATACATTCAGAGCCGCATCGCTGTTAATCAACGCCACACCAGCACTGTCATAGCCGCGATACTCCAATCTGCGAAGACCTTTAATAAGAATCGGGAATGCTTCCTTCTTTCCAATATAACCTACAATTCCACACATAATGGCAATTTTACTTTTTGTCGTTTATAATTGTATTTTGGGTGCAAAATTACTAAAAAGCCATTTATTCACCAAGCATTTTGCATAAAAATTTAAGAAAAACGTAACATAAAAACAAAAGACCCATCAGAATCTCTCTGACGGGCCTTCCGCGGTGCGTACGAGATTCGAACTCGTGACCTCCTGCGTGACAGGCAGGCATTCTAACCTACTGAACTAACGCACCAGAAAGCACTCTTCCTTATTAGCGGGTGCAAAGGTAATGCTTTTTTCGGAACTGGCAAAACATTTTCGGGATTTTTTTGAATGAAACCCTCATTTTTTTCAAAATACCAGTTGCATAAGGGTTGCATCACGATATTCGCGGCCATCATAGAGCCAATCCTTGATCTTTGCTGCTGCCACGAAGCCCATCTTCTCGAACAGACTCATCGACCCTTCGTTGCGCATATCCACGAACGCGAACAGCTGATGGAGATGGAGCACATTCAGCGCATAGTCGGCTATTTGTTGCAAAGTGCTGCTACCATAGCCTCTTCTCCGATACGCGTCGAGAATGATGAGTCCCACCTCAGCGCGACAGTTCCCCGGATCGAAGTTCACCACATCCACGATGCCCACGATCTCGCCTTCCTCGTTCTCCACCATCATCCTTACCTGGCGGTCCACATAGATATCGTCAGCAGCGTTGGCAATATAGTCGTGAAGCGTATAGCGCGAATAAGGCACGTTGCTAGCGCCCACGTTCCACAACTTCATGTCGTTCTCAATCCTGTAGAGCAGATCCAGATCCTCTGGTTCTATGGCTCTCAGCCTTACCTTGGCTTTATTATTGTTCATAAATGCAGTTTTTTACGTAAGATATCCATCAGTGCGATACCAGCCCTGAAATAGATGGCCGTCTTGATGGGGATGGTATAGAACACGCTCAGATGACTATAATGCTTTCTGAAGAAGATGAGCATGGCCTGATAGAAGATGTGTACATATCTGTAATCCGTCTTCTGTGTCGAGCGCCCTTTATAGTGTGTGATGGGATAAGGCAGATACCAGTTTTCCCAACCGCCTTTCATCAGTCGATACGACAAGTCGATATCCTCGCCATACATAAAGAAGTCCTCGTCGAGCAGGCCCACCTCGTCGAGCGCCTTTCTGCGCAGCAGACAGAACGCCCCGCTGATGACCTCTATTCTCCCAGGCTCGTCCCACGAGAGGTGACTCATATAGTAACGCCTGGTGCAGCCCATCATTTTCAGAAACGACACCCAGGGTGTGGGCAAAGCCCTTCTCGATTCCGGGGCACGGGTACCGTCTTCATTATGCATCATCACGCCAGCCCCACCCGCTTTCGTGTGTCCGTCCATAAAGTCTGTCGCCCTTCGCAGCGTATCCTCGCCCACCACCGTGTCAGGATTCAGCAGCAGCACATACTCGCCCGAGGCCTGCCTGATGGCGATATTGTTGGCTCTGGCGAAGCCCATGTTCTTCTTGTTCTCGATCAGTCTCACCCAGGGGAAAGACCTCTTCACCATCGACACGCTATCGTCAGTCGAACAGTTGTCGACCACGAACACTTCCGCCTCGATTCCCTCAAGAGCCTTCTCCACACTCTGCAGACACTGCTTCAGATATGTGCTGACGTTATAGCTGACGACGACAATGCTCAGTTTCATTTCTCCTCAGTAGTCTCGGCGATACAGCGGTTCATACTCGGATACACAAACGGCATACAGAGCAGCAGCATGATGCCCAGATAGCCGAAAGTAGTGTTCATATATATATAATATAATAATGTATCCGCGAGCATAGGCACCTCGATGATCAGCAGACGAATCAGCCCCCACTTCATCATGGCCGCCTCCTTGCGCGTCACCAGGTCGTCGTGAACCGTCTTAAACTTAAACAGCCTGAGCCCCAGGAAGGCGGCGCCCAGCGACACCAGTTCCATCACAAACGTCAGCAGAAACTCCGACTGCTTGTCCTCAGCCATCACGCCGCTCTCGAGCACCTCAGTCTCGAAGAGCACAATGAGCAGCAGCACCAAAGCCGCGATGCCCGCATAAACCAAAGTCAGACGCTTACTTACATTCTTCATATCCCTTTTGTTTTTGTTTTTACTTTATCTTTCTTCAAACAGCGTGCGGTTCATGATCGAGCGCCCCAGCGTCACCTCGTCGGTATACTCCAGCTCGTTGCCCACAGACACACCTCTGGCAATCACGCTCACCTTGACGCCGAAAGCCGCCAGCTTACGATAGATGTAGAAGTTGGTTGTGTCGCCCTCCATCGTAGGACTGAGCGCCAGAATCACCTCCTTCACCTCACCCTCAGCCACACGCCTGATCAGCGAGTCGATCTCGATATCTCCGGGCCCGATGCCGTCCATAGGCGAGATCACGCCCCCCAGCACATGATAGAGTCCGTGAAACTGCTGTGTGTTCTCTACCGCCATCACGTCCTGGATGTTCTCTACCACACACACCGTAGCCTTGTCCCTTCTGTGATCAGCGCAAATAGGACAAACGTCAGCATCGCTGATATTGTGGCACACGCTGCAGTACTTCACCTCGTGCTTCAGCTTGCTGATAGCTTCGGAAAACTGCTCCACGTCAGAATCCTCCTGACGCAGCATCCACAGAACCAGTCTCAGCGCCGTCTTGCGCCCGATGCCTGGCAACTTGGAGAATTCGGCTACCGCCTTCTCCAGTAATTGTGACGGATATTGTTGTTGAATCATATCTCACTCAGTTCCAGCCAACGCATTGATTTCTCGTCGAGCTCATCGTTCAACAGAGGCAGGCGTTTGCTCATTCTTGTAATCTCCTCCACCGAAGTCGTTCCTCCGCAGAGTTGTTCCTCAATCTGTTTCTTTTCAGCCTCCAGGGCTTCTATGTCTTTCTCCAGCTGCTCCAGCTCGCGCTTCTCCTTAAAGCTGAGCTTGCGTTTCTGTGGCTGGGCGCTTGTGGTCTGCTTGGGCTGTTTCTCAGTCTTCTCAGCCTTTGTTTCCTTAGGCTCTCTGGGCTGCAGCTGACTCCATTGTCGATACTGCGTATAGTTGCCCGGGAAGTCCTTGATGTCGCCGTTCCCGTTGAACACCAGCAGATGGTCAACCACCTTATCCATGAAGTAGCGGTCGTGGCTCACCACGATCACACAGCCCGGGAAGTCCTGCAAGTATTCCTCCAGAATCTGCAGCGTCACGATGTCGAGGTCGTTCGTAGGCTCGTCGAGCACCAGGAAGTTCGGATTCCTCATCAGCACCGTACAAAGGTAGAGTTTCCTCCGTTCGCCGCCGCTCAGCTTGTACACATAGTTGTGCTGCTGCTCAGGCGTGAAGAGGAAGTGCTGCAGGAACTGCGAGGCCGAGAGATGTTTTCCTCCCCCCATGTCGATATACTCGGCAAAGTCCTTCACCACGTCGATCACCTTCTGCTGTTCGTCGAACTGCAGTCCCTCCTGCGAGAAGTAGCCGAACCTCACCGTGTCTCCGATATCGAACTTTCCGCTGTCAGGCGCCACCTGTCCGAGCAGCATCTTGATAAACGTCGACTTTCCCGTACCGTTGTTGCCCACGATACCCATCTTCTCGAATCGCGAGAAGTTATAGTAGAAGTCCTTGAGAATCGTGAGCGGCTCAGCCCCCGGGCGCTCAAACGCCTTGTTCACATACTGACACTCGAAGATCTTCGACCCGATATATACGTTTCTCGATTTCAGTCTTATCTGTCGCTCCTCGATGCGCTGCTTGGCCACCTTCTCCAGTTCGTAGAAAGCCTCCTCGCGATACCTGGCCTTATGTCCACGCGCCTGAGGCATCCTTCTCATCCACTCGAGCTCCGTGCGATACAGGTTGTTGGCCCTTGCTATCTCAGCCCTGCGGTTGTCGATACGCTCCTGACGCTTCTCCAGATAATAGCTGTAGTTGCCGCGATAGGTATAGATGGTCTGGTCGTCGAGTTCCAGAATCACCGAGCACACACGGTCGAGGAAGAAACGGTCGTGGGTCACCATCAGCAACGTCTTGTTGCCCCTGTTCAGGAAACCCTCCAGCCACTCGATCATCTCCAGATCCAGGTGGTTCGTAGGCTCGTCGAGAATCAGCAGGTCGGGGTCTGTAATCAGCACGTTGGCCAGCGCCACACGCTTCTGCTGTCCTCCGCTCAGCTGTCCCATAGGCTGGTCCAGGTCGCGTATCTTCAGCTGTGTCAGAATCTGCTTTGCCTTCAGCACCTTCTCAGGGTCGCCCTCATGATGGAAACAAGCGTCGAGCACGCTCTCGTTGGGGTCGAAGGCCGGACTCTGCTCAAGCATGCCCACCTTCAGGTCTCTTCTGAAGATGATATCCCCCGAATCATAGCCCTCCTTGCCCGAGAGCACAGACAGCAGCGTCGACTTACCCGTACCGTTCTTGGCTATCAGTCCCACCTTCTGTCCCTCGGCAATCGAGAAACAGATATCGCGAAACAGTACCAGCGAGCCGAACGACTTCGTCAGATGCTGCACGTCTAAATATGGATTTTCCTTCGCCATTTCTTTCTTATGTCATCCGTGCCTGATATTACTTTTTCAGTTCTTTATTAATTTGTTCTATGTAATCCAGCACCTCGTCGCGCCCCTGCTTCTTCTCAGCCGAGGTCACGAACATCGGAGGCATCTCCTCCCACGTCTCGCTCAGCACCTTCTTATACGCCTCTACGTTCTGCATGGCCTTCGTCGCGCTCAGCTTGTCGGCCTTCGTAAACACGATGGCGAAGGGCACGCTGCTGGCTCCCAGCCACTGAATGAAGTCGAGGTCTATCTTCTGCGCCTCCAGACGTATGTCGATCAGCAGGAACACGTTCACCAGCTGCTGTCGCTGCAGGATATAGCCGTTTATCATCTGCTCCAGCTTCTGAACCTCCTTCTTCGAGCGCTTGGCGAATCCGTAGCCCGGAAGGTCCACGAGATACCATTCGTTGTTGATGATGAAGTGGTTGATGAGCAGCGTCTTACCAGGCGTGGCCGAGGTCTTGGCCAGCTTCTTGTTGTTGGTCAGCATGTTGATGAGGCTCGACTTGCCCACGTTCGACCTTCCTATAAAGGCATATTCGGGCTTGTTGTCCTGAGGGCACATCGACTCTCTTGGCGCGCTCAGCGTGAATTCAGCTTTCTTAATTTCCATAATCTTCCTTGTTTTGGGTGCAAAGTTAATAAAAAAAAGCGAATTTATTTGGTAGTTACCAAAATAATCCTTACCTTTGCATCGTTTTTCAAAACAGCGCTTCCGTTCGAGAAGCGTTTCCAATCAATTTTTTGGGTTTCAAATCAGAAATTATACACTCATTTTATGTATACAAAAGAAGAATTAGAATCTATGGATATACCCCAGTTGGTGGGTATAGCAGACCAGTTGGGCATCAAAGTGTCGCAGGATGACCAGATGGAAGACGTAGTCTATGCCATCCTCGACAAGGCTGCAGAAGTAAGCGCAGCTGAAGGCGATGCTCCCAAACGCAAGCGTACACGTATCGCAAAAAAAGATACCAGTAAGGTTTATACCGTCAAGGGCAACAACGGTGCCAACCTCGACGCCAATCCCCCACGCAGAAAGAAGGACGAGGCTCCCTCGCTCTTCAGCGACGCTCCCGCAGCCGCTCCCGTAGCTGAGGAAGAGAAGGCTCCCGCAGAAGAAGCCGCTCCCGCTCCAAAGCGCCGTGGTCGCCGCACCAAGGCCGAGATCGAGGCCGAGAAGGCAGCCCTCGCAGCAGCTGAGGCAGAGAAGAAGGCCGAGGAGGAGGCAGCAGCAGCTCAGGCAGCAGCCCCCGAGGCTCCCGTAGAGGCCCCCGCAGAAGTTCCCGAGGCAGCAGCCCCCGACTTCTCAGACATCATCCCCGAGGCAGCCGACTTCGAGTCAGCAGAGACCGACGAAGAGGCCAGCAACGCTATCGCCCAGCTCCGCGAGAAGATGTCAAACCGCAACAAAGAGCAGGAGGTCAAGCCCTCAGCAGATACCGACGAAGTCGATGAGAACGGCGTATGGCTGGGCGACCCAGGCGACGGCACCGATTTCATCACCATGATCGATATCCCCATCGAGGACCAGTCGGCCCTGCCCACCCTCGACATTTTCGATCGCCCCATGGCACAGCCCACACTGCCCATGGAAGACAAGTACGTCCGTCCTGGCGAGGCTCCCAAGTACGACTTTGGCGACCTCATCACAGGCAACGGTGTGCTCGAGTGCCTCACAGACGGCTACGGCTTCCTGCGCAGCTCAGACTACAACTATCTGTCGTCGCCCGACGATATCTACGTATCGCCGCAGCAGATAAAGAAATACGGTCTGAAGACTGGCGACGTCGTAGAGTGCACCGTCCGTCCTCCCCACGAGAACGAGAAGTACTTCGCCCTCTCTACAGTCAAGTCTATCAACGGCCGCAACCCCTCGGAAGTGCGCGACCGCGTATCCTTCGAGCATCTGACGCCCCTCTTCCCCGACGAGAAGTTCAACCTCTGTGGCGATCGCGCCACCTCGAACCCCTCAGTTCGCGTGGTCGACCTCTTCTCGCCAATCGGTAAGGGTCAGCGTGCGCTCATCGTGGCACAGCCAAAGACAGGTAAGACCATCCTGATGAAGGATATCGCCAACGCCATCGCTGCCAACCACCCCGAGGCTTATATCATGATGCTGCTCATCGACGAGCGCCCTGAGGAAGTAACGGATATGGCCCGCACCGTCGACGCCGAGGTCATCGCCTCTACCTTCGACGAGCCCGCTGATCGCCACGTGAAGATAGCAGGCATCGTGCTCGAGAAAGCCAAGCGCATGGTAGAGTGCGGCCACGATGTAGTCATCTTCCTCGACTCCATCACCCGTCTGGCCCGTGCCTACAACACCGTAGCCCCCGCATCAGGTAAGGTGCTCACTGGTGGTGTCGACGCCAACGCCCTTCAGAAGCCCAAGCGCTTCTTCGGTGCAGCCCGTAACATCGAGGGAGGCGGTTCGCTCACCATCATCGCCACCGCTCTGGTCGACACAGGTTCTAAGATGGACGAGGTGATCTTCGAAGAGTTCAAGGGTACTGGTAACTCAGAAATCCAGCTCAACCGTTCGCTCTCCAACAAGCGCATCTTCCCGGCTATCGACCTGGTTCAGTCGTCTACTCGTCGCGACGATCTGCTGCACGACGACACCACGCTCAACCGCATGTGGATCATCCGCAAGTTCATCGCCGAGATGAATCCTATCGAGGCCATGAACACCATCCGCGACCGCTTGGTAAACACGCGCACCAACGAAGAATTCCTGTTGTCCATGAACGGATAACCCCGACGATAACGAAAAAAAGAGGGAGACTCAAGTTCGAGCCTCCCTTTTTTTTATTCATCATATTTCTTCGAGTCCACCACGAAGTGGAACATCTCCCCGTCCACAGGGATGTCGAGAATCAGATACGTCGTCTTCACAGGTTTTATGGCGATAAAGCCCTGATGCTCCGAGCCGTCGAATATCGTGTTCGCCTTCCAGTAGCCCTCGTCGACACGCTTCAGCGCCTCGTCGTGCGCCTTCTCGAACTCGTTGGTACGATCCCGTCTGTACAGCGCGTTCTCCATCATCGTCACATCGTCCTGAGGCCCCAGCTGCTCAACGCCCGCTACGACCACCTCCGTCAGCACCATCGCCCACCAGTTTGTCCTGCTCTGCTTCTTGCGATACTGCTTTGGCGTATATATCTTCAGCGAGTCCGTCTCCAGACGCGAGGCGTCGCCCCCGCGGTCCAGATAAGTCCCCACACGATAGCGCGTACTCTTCACCGTGTTCCCGGGGATTGCATACGCATAAGCCCTGATGTCCTTAGGCTCAAACATAATCTCGTGTCCGCTGTTGTTGATAATCGAGATGTGAGGCTCAAACAGCCCGTCCTCCGTAGGATCCACGACCACGCTCACGCCCTCGTGCGTACAGTAGAACACCTTATAGTTGTTCTTCACGTAAGTCTTGTACTCCTTGGCGTCCGTTTCAGCCATGAGGTTCAGATGGCCCATCGCCGCCATCAGGAATAGTGATAGTAAAAATCTCATAATTGGTATAAAGTTTATAATTCTGCTGCAAAGATAAGCCAAACAGCCCGCAGCAGAAAAGGATTTTCCCTAAAAGCCCGGAGGAAAATCCCTACAAACCCTTACCAGCCCAGAGGCAGCACGATGTTCTCCACCTTGTGAGCCTCGGCAAAGAGCGGCGCTATCTCCTCGTCGAGAAAGCCCGCGATGCCGCATCCCACGCGCGTCACCAGGAACGTCAGCTCAGGATGCTGTCGAGCGAAGTCGATAAACTCGTCCACATAAGGCCTGATCGACTCCACGCCGCCCTGCATCGTAGGTATGCCGTAACTCTGTCCCTGCAGTCCAACGCCCTGTCCCCAGACAGCGCCGAACTTCCTATAAGCCATGAGCGCCGCACCACCGCCGTGCGCCCCCTCCAGGTTACTACCAAACACGAAAATCTCGTTTTTCTCCAGATGCGTAATCCCCTCTGGCGTCACCCTCTGCTGTTCCATAATGATATTTTTATTGCTGCAAAAGTTTCTGATATAACTTCATCCCTTTCTCCGTCAGTAAATATCTCTGCCCTGGATGGTGAAGAGATTCTGGATAAGACCGACATACAAAACCTTCTGCTATAGAAGGATTAAGAGAATAATCCAGGAAGTTTTTCCTATCTTTCAACCCCACAAGTTTCAGCAGTTCGGTAACAGAACGTTGCTCCGTTCCTATTGCGGCTACAAGTCTTACAATGTTCTTATTATTTGTATAATCCGAGCTTGCGGGGGTACTTGTGGGGGTACTTGTGGGGGTTTCCCCCAAGTTTGGCTGTTTGCTCCATTCTTCTGTAGGATGAATATGCAGATATCTGTTACGCAGATCCCACTGCTCCCCAAGTAGCAGATTCCGGAAGAATCGCTCCAGATAAACAGGCGAATAGTCGATACCCATTTTAGCGTTCTTATAGTTGGCACGAACCAGCGAATTACGGAAATACCACGAATGTCGCGCAAACATATCATTATTCACGTCAAATCCTATTGAGCGCAGATACTGAATGGTGAACACAGCCGTAGTTCGAGTATTACCTTCGCCAAACGCATGAATCTGCCAGATGCCCGATACGAATTTCGTGATGTGAGCAATCAGTTCATCATGTCCGATGCCCCGATAGCTGAAATTACGCTCTTGCTCTATGTCGTAATCAAGAGCCCTTCGCAGGTCTTCCCAGTTCAGATAGTTCACCGTATCGTTTTCGAGCACCCACTCTTTCTTCGTGATGTCATACTGTCTCAGTTGACCAGCATGTTTCATCACACCTTCGAAGATTCTCCGATGCAAGGCGATATAGCCCTTTGTGCTGAAATCGATCGTCTTCGTCGAGAGTATTTTAGTGATGTTAGCAGAAACCTTGTCAGCTTCCTGACATTCTCCATCAGGTTCTCTAACAGCTTTCGACTGATAATAGTTATTAATAAGGTTGCGTGCCTCGTCGATATCTATCTCGCCCTCAATATGCTTGCGAGCCGTTTCTATCAGATAGTCCGATGTTTTCAGCCCGTCAACAGCCTGAAGCCCGATAGCAGTCTGCCATATTGAAGCTTTTTCCTGCTTGTCAGGCTCCCCTTGGCGTATATATTCGTCGAAATCCAAGTAGCCTTGTTTAGATGACATATTTGCGTATTTATAATTTGTCCAGGAGTAAGTTTCTCCCGATTATAACTATCTTTTCAGTTCACCGATAAAGAAGCGAATAGCCTCTTTCAAAGGAGCAATCTCATTCTTTATTATCCACAGAATTTGTGAAGCATCAACGTCAAAATAATGATGAGCAATAATGTCCCTCATTCCCTTTATATTCTTCCAAGGTATAGAAGGATAAGTTGGCAAGAGCTTTCCATCAGTATTTTTATCGAGATTCTTCAGGCTTTCGCCTATGGCAATGAGCAACATACATGTTGCATCCAGCAAAACCATCCCCGACGAAGAGCAAAGGAAATCATCAATAGTACAGATATCTTTTGTACGCTCCTCAAGTCTATCGATAGCAGAGAGGACATCCTCCAGGATATCCAATGCGATACTTTTTCTTTCAGAAGATAAAGATTCCATCTTTCAATATGCGCTTTCTTAACCGAGGATTCAGGTTTTGGTGGTTACGAATGATATCAACTGACGAGCCCGTTTCTTTCTCCAGAAACTCCTTAGCATCCATCAGCAAGAAAGGGTTCGGCGTTTTAGTATCCACAAACAAGTCTATATCACTACCCTCTCTTTGTTCACCTCTTGCGGTTGATCCAAAAAGAGCCAAAGAAGTAATACCATACTTATTCTTAAGTATGTTCATACACTTCTTCAACAGTATGATACATTCATCCTTTCCCATATCACTCTATATATTTCTGCTGCAAAGATATGACAATTTTCGTTTACTGCCAAATTTTATTGCTTAATTCAGTTATTTATTCCGTCATTTATTCCGTCATTTATCCCGTCATTTAGTTCAGTTACGATTTCCATTACTTTTTCAGTTATTAGATTTTTGAATCTCCTTTACTACGACCCAGTCAGCAGGCAACCAGTCCACGCTTTCCAGCAAGTCTTTGCTCAGCCACCGTGCCGCCTCATGCTCCTTCAGCGTCAGACATCCGCTCTCCACGCTGCACCAGAAGCAATGCATCGTCAGGTGAAACTTCGGGTAGTCCCACTCCACCGTTTTCACGAGTCGTTCCACCACTATTCTCGTTTCCAGTTCCTCCCATATCTCCCGTTTCAGCGCCTCCTCAGCGCTCTCCCCGGGCTCCATCTTCCCCCCGGGAAACTCCCAGCCATCCTTCATCTCGCCATATCCCCGCTGTGTGGCGAAGACCCGTCCCTCGTCGTCATGTATGATGGCCGCTACTACCTCTATCCGTTTCATCTATTTATCATCCATCGAAGCGATAAAGTCATCATAAGCGTCCCGTTCCTCTCGTGCCGCCCTGTTAGCATCGTCGTCATGCTCCCCCTTCTGTTTCTCCGTATATCTGCCACGAAATATAGCGTCCCCTTTGTATATCAGCAGAAACACGACCGCCACTATATGCATCAGAAGCACATCCCACCATGGAGTAATGCACAGCAGTATACCCACGATAAAGACATACATAATCAGATAAACCAGACAACCTAGCATATCCTCTTTCAGTTTAATCGTTTCTATTCCTTTCCTCTGCGGCTTTCAGGCTCCCGCGCTCCTCTTCCGCTGCGGGATACCGCTTTTCTGCGGCAGTATGATCCTGGAGCCATATCCTGTTCAGGGTAAACGCCAGCGACTCGAGCGTAGCCTCCCGTTTCGACGGTTTCAGCTCACACTCCCATACGCTGATCGAGTGCCAGCCCATCTCCGCCAGTCTGCGCTGCTGCTCCTTGTCCCTTTGTTTGTTCCTTCTGATTTTCTCCACCCAGAACTCACGGTTCGACTTCGGAATCTTACAGCACTCCGAACTCTCCATCACCTCCGTGTCCACATGATGTCCGTGCCAGAAGCATCCGTTCACGAATATGCACGTTCTGTATTTCCTCAGCACCAGGTCCGGATGTCCGGGCAGCCCTTTGTGGTTCAGCCTGTATCGGAATCCCCTCTTCCACAGCCCCCGCCTCACAATCCATTCAGGCTTCGTGTCCTTCGACCCGATAGCCTGCATGTTCTTATGCCGTTGTTGCGGGGTTAGTTTGTCCATATGCGTTCAGAATGTAGTATTGAAATACCCTACAAATTATATCCTCATTTTATTCTATAGTGAAATCTCCACATCCTACTTATTAACCTTCTTCATAAGTTCGCTTAGCTTCACAGGTTCTGGGATCGCCATTTGGTTACCCTTTTTATCAGACAAATCGCTGATATTCCATTTATACTGAGCCCACTCCGGTTCTGTACGTTTAGGTTCTAAGCGATAAACAATGTAGATATCATCCTTCTTTTTATCTTCATCATTTTCAGGAGGATATCCCAACCTAAGAAGATCGGAACGTCTAAAGACTCGAGGACCTTCATCTGCCAGTCTAATGAAATCAACACTCTTACCATGAGTATGCAACAACAGATAACGACTCGATACAAGACTTCGGCTCAAACGCACAGAACCATTCTGAGTACCTGTACGGAAATTGTAGAGTCCTGTTTTCCGAATCCATTCCAACTGCTTTTCATTTTTCACATATCCTAAAACCACCCATGTCTCATCTGGCAAGAAATCTCGGTTCTCTCCGGCTGGTTCTGGCATCTGTTCGTTTACTCGTTTAGAAGGCGTATTATATACATTATTAATGTAATAAGACATTCGCTCACGCTGACTAGTACGATCAAGCATGTGGTCGACAATTTTCAAAAGAAAGACCTCCAGCGTAATAAGCTCCTCATCATAGTTAGAAGGCGTAAGACAGAAGGCTCCTAAACCTGGAATAATTTCATGAAAACCTTTCAACCTGCGCTGAACCGTTCCCGGATAAAGAATATAAGCACCGCTTGTACGTCTAATAGCATCCTTGTAAGCATGCATCTTCAATAGATCAGCACGTTTATAAACGCCTTCTTCTTGCTCTTTCTTTTCATTAAGAAGAGCTTCTGACATTTGCTCTTCATCCGTAGAATCTTCTGCGCCAAGGTCAATCTTATTCACTCTATACTTGGCGTCAAAATGAATATGAACAATCAAGT
>JAEEGJ010016218.1_pt1 | contig 17165 bp, 10 predicted proteins | sample 8958761 | NCBI WGS metagenome assembly JAEEGJ01 (sample SAMN16246546, study PRJNA631951) | gut metagenome | biome: gut microbiome; feature: rumen; material: RS-attached | host: Bos | place: Iran: Karaj | collected 2018-10 | reverse complement strand
TCAGGATATGCCCGCCTCCCTTCTCCTTCATCCGGGTCCCTGCGAGGATGCACAGTTCCGTGACGACGTCCATGTGCAGCGTCATCATGGTACGTACTTTCCCAAGGCTCTCCGGTGTCAGGTATTCCATGAAGAACATGCCGGCATTGTTGACAAGCACGTCAGGGGAGGGGCACCACGCCAGGACTTCTTCGGCAGCGCCCGGCTGGGTCAGGTCGATGAACAGCGTTTGTACGGGCGCGCCGTACTCCTTTCGCAGGCCCTCGGCCGCATCGGCCAGCTCCTGCCCGCGGTTGCTCACGATGGCCAGCGCATACCCCTTCCGCGCGAGCTGTCGCGCGAACTCGAGGCCGATTCCGGAGCTCGCTCCGGTGACGAGGGCGGTTTGGGAAAGGTCAGGCATGGGCTGAAGGGTTGTTGACACAAATATAAAGAAAAATGCAAGAAATGTTACCAGGAAACATTTGATGCATCATCCGCAACAATCGTTGCATCGCTTTCGCACGGGTGAAAGTATCTTTGCGGCAAACCGCATTGCACCTTCAAAACAACCAATAAACTATGCATCATTTAAAAACGATTTTCGCAAGCTTCTTGCTGCTGGCCGGCTTCACGGCCTTCGCCCAGCAGACAGAAGTGACCGGCGTCGTGACTTCCGGAGCCGACGGCTACGGGGTCATCGGGGCCGCCGTCATGGAGAAAGGAACCTCCAATGGTGTGGTCACGGATTTTGACGGTAATTTCACCATCAAGGTGGAGACCGGCAAGACCCTGGTCATCAGCTGTATCGGCTATGCCACCCTCGAGGTCACCGCAACCGCAGAACCTATGTCCATCATCCTCCCTGAGGACGTGAGCGAACTCTCCGAGGTCGTGGTCACCGGTTACCAGACCCAGCGCAAGGCCGACCTGACCGGTTCCGTCTCCGTCATCAAGACCGACGAGATGAAGACGACCAGCAGCACCGACCCCATGAAGGCGCTGCAGGGCCGTGTCCCGGGCATGACCATCACCAGCAACGGCTCTCCGAGCGGCCAGGGCACCGTCCGCATCCGCGGTATCGGTTCCTTCAACTCTTCGCAGGATCCGCTCTATATCATTGACGGTGTTCCGACCACCAGCGGCCTGAATTCCCTGAACACGAATGATATCGAGTCCATGCAGGTACTGAAGGACGCCGCCTCGGCCTCCATCTACGGAAGCCGCGCCGCGAACGGAGTCATCGTCATCACCACCCGTAAGGGCAAGAAGGGCGACAAGGTCAGCGTCGATTTCTCCGCCAACCTCACCGCCCAGACCTACAACCGGCAGTCCATGATGTCCCTGTCCAACAGCAAGGAGTACGCCACGGCGATGGCCCAGGCCGCCATGAACGACGGACTGGATCCCATCCAGTACGCCGCCAACTATGGCCTGGACCTGAACGCCCCCAAGGGTACGGACATCCAGGCTTACGATCCGGCTGCCGGCCAGATGCGCTCCTTTACGGTCAACGGCCTGTACGACGGCTTCCTGAACGGCAAGAAGACCATGCGTTACAGCGACACCGACTGGCTCAAGGCCATTTCCCGCATGGGCTTCCTGCAGAGCTATGACCTTTCCCTCTCCAACGTGAGCGACCGCTCTTCCGTGCTGGTTTCCGTGGGTTACAAGAACAACCTGGGTATCCTGAAGTACACGGACTTCGAGAACCTGGCCGCCCGTGTCAACACCAGCCTCAAGATCAACAAGTATATCACCATCGGCGAGAACCTGACCATCACCCATACCAACCAGGTGGACGGCGCCCCGATGGAGAACGCCCTCAAGATGGCTCCGACCCTGCCGATCTATGAAGAGGACGGCGTGACCTTCTCCGGCCCTGTCGGCGGCATGAGCGACCGTCAGAACCCGCTCCGCGAGCTCTATCACAACCGTGACAACGCCCTCCAGGTCTGGCGTATCTTCGGCAATGCCTTCATCGACATCGCCCCGGTCCAGGGCCTGCTCCTGCGTTCCAACTTCGGTATCGACTACAACAACAACTACATCCACTCGGTGACCTACACCTGGCATTCCGACGTGGTGAACAACGACACCCCGTCCACGACGATGGCGCAGACCAACGACATGAAGTGGACTTGGTCCAACACGGCCAACTACAACTTCAAGCTGGGGGCCGACCATACCTTCAATCTCCTGGCCGGCGTCGAGCTCTACAGCCAGCGTGTGGCGGATTTCAATGCCTATGCGCAGATGTTCGCCCTCGAGAACTACAATTACATGTTCCCGCGCGCCGCGACCGGAACCCAGCGTTCCTACGGTATCGAGGAAGGCTACAATCTGGTCTCTTTCTTCGGCAAGGTCGACTATAACTGGAAGGATCTCCTGTTGGCTTCCTTCACTATCCGTCACGACGGATCCTCCCGTTTCGGTTCCAACAACCGCTACGGTACCTTCCCGGCCTTCACGCTCGGTTACCGTGTGTCCCAGCACCTGAATTACGAATGGCTGGACGACCTGAAGATCCGTGCCTCCTGGGGTGAGACCGGTAACCAGGCCATCTCCAACTACGCCCGCTACGGCCTGTACGAGGCGACTTACGGTGGCGACCGCAACCAGTCCACGGCCTACGACCTGGCCCTCGCCGGTTCCGGCATCTTCCCGTCCGGTTTCCGCGCCACCCAGGCCCAGAACAACAACCTGAAATGGGAGACCACCGAGCAGTACAACGCCGGTCTGGACTTCTCCATGTTCAAGAGTTCCCTCTACGGTTCCTTCGACGCTTATATCAAGAACGTGAAGGACATGCTCATCAACCCGGCCTACTTGGGTTCCATGGGTGAAGGCGGTGCCTCCTGGCTCAATGGCCCGAGCTTGCAGAACTGGGGTATGGAACTGGCCGTGGGATACCGCAAGACCCTTGAAAACGGGCTGTACTACAACATCTACGGCAACATGGATTTCTACCGCAGCCGCGTCACCTATCTTCCTGAGACGACAACCGGTTCCTATGTGCACACCGCTACGGAAAACCTGGTGGAATCCCGCCGTCCATACGGCTCCATCGTGGGCTATGTCGTGGACGGCCTGTACCAGAACCGGGAGGAAGTCCTCGCCAGCGGTCAGGAGAATGCCCGCGTGGGCGGTCTCAAGTATGCCGACCTGGACGGTAACGGCATCATCAACGAATGGGACCAGACCTGGATCTTCTCTCCCGTTCCGGATCTTTCCTGGGGCTTGAACGTCGAACTGGCCTATCAGAACTTTGACTTCAGCATGTTCTGGCAGGGCGTCGCCGGTCAGGACGTGTATAACAACCAGAAGTTCCAGACCGACTTCTTCAGCATCACCGACCCGGGTTCCAACAAGGGCAACCGCATGCTGAACGCCTGGACGGCCGCCAATACGGCTTCCACCATCCCGGCCCTCACTACGAACAACACCGGCAACGAAGGCCGCGCCAGCACCTATTTCGTGGAGAACGGATCCTATGCCAAGCTCCGCCAGGTTCAGCTGGGCTACAAGCTTCCCGAGAACCTGCTCCAGAAGATCCACATGACCAGCGCCCGCGTGTACGTGTCCGGCCAGAACCTGCTTACCCTCAAGAGCGCAGGCCTCACCTGTTCCGATCCGGAAAACCCGAACTGGGCCTATCCGAATTGCACTTCCTTCACCGTCGGCCTGCAGGTTGGTTTCTAAATCCATAAAAAGAACAGAGATATGAAGACATTATATAAAGTTCTCGCCATCAGCTGCCTCGCCGCATTCATGGGCTGCGACAAGTTCATCGACGTGGAGCCCAAGGGCGTCATCAGCGAAGACCTGGCCATGAGCCAGCCTGAGGAGATGGTCACCGCCGCCTACGCCCGTCTGGGAGACGACTGGTACACCTATCCTTTCAACCTCTGGCCGTTCGGCGACCTGACCAGTGACGACTCTTACAAGGGTGGTTCCGGAACCACCGACACCAACTACCATTCCCTGGAAGTCTGGTCCACCCTCACCGCTTCCACGCCGGACCACATGGACGAGCTGTGGTATCACCTTTATTGCGCCGTGAGCCGGTGCAACCGTGCCCTGGTTTCCATCCGCGAATTCGGCGACGAAAAGCTGGGAGACAAGAAGACGGTCCGCGAGGCCGAAGTCCGCTTCCTCCGCGCCCATTTCTACTTCAAGCTGGTCCAGCTCTGGTATCAGGTTCCGTGGGTGGACGAAGAAGTCTATGAGAACCATACCGAGGAGCAGACGCCCAACAACGCTTTCTCCCATGAAGAACTGATGGAGAAGATCGTGGCCGATTTCAAGTTCGCCTACGACAACCTTCCCGCCGTGCAGTCCGAAGGCGGCCGTGCCAACAAGATCGCCGCTGCCGCTTATCTGGCGAAGTGCTATCTGACCATGGCATGGGGTGACGGTTATGAGGCCAATACCGGCGTCAGCCATATCAATCCCCAGTACATGCAGCAGGTGCTTACCTACACGAAGGACGTGCAGAACTCCCAGTATGGCTATCTCGAGGATTATGGCGATATCTTCCTTCCGGAGTACAAGAACTCAAAGGAGAGCATCTTCGCCGTCCAGCATTCCAACTACGAGGATGACAATACCCGCTTCGGCCGTGCCAACTGGAGCAATATGCTCAACGGCTGCTGGGGCATGTGGAGCTGCGGCTGGGATTTCCACAAGCCTTCCCAGAATCTGGTGAACGCTTTCAAGACCAAGGACGGCCTGCCGATGTTCGATGATTTCAACAAGGAGACCGCCTATCCCGTGAACGGTGTGCCGAACGCCCAGAAGTGGGATCCGCGCCTGTTCCATACCGTGGGCATGCCCACCTTCCCTTACAAGTATGAGGAAGCCTACACCATGACCACGGACAATTCCCGTAACCCCAGTACGTATGGTTACTATGCTTCCCTGAAGGAGGTACCGCAGCGTTCAAAAGGTGAGTCCTACGACAATCCCTGGCAGGCTTTCCCGATGAATGACTATGTCCTCCGCTATACTGACGTGATGCTCATGCGGGCGGAAGCCCTGGTCGAGACCGGTGCCCTGGAAGAGGCCCGTGCCATTGTCAACGATATCCGCCAGCGCGCCAAGAATTCCGTGGGCAAGCATATCGGCTATGCCGCCAACCAGTGCGACATTTCCCTGTACTCCGCCAATGACTTCAGCACCCAGGAGAAAGCCCGCATCCGCGTCCGCTGGGAGCGCCGCCTGGAACTGGCCATGGAAGACGGCCGTTTCTTCGACCTCCGCCGCTGGGGCATTGCCTCTTCCACCCTGAACGGCTTCTTCGAGTCCGAGCAGAACTGCGTCTATGAAGGCCAGGCTTATGCCGCCTACTACAAGGACGCCCACTTTACCGCCGGCAAGAACGAGTACTTCCCGCTGCCTTACATCCAGATGTACTACGTGCCCGGTCTGTACACCCAGAACAAGAACTACAATTAATGACGGCCGATATGAAAACGTTCTATAAACTCTTCCTGGTCTTCGGCGCGGCCCTTTGCGTCCTGAACGCCTGCCAGAACAAGGAAATCCTGCGGACCGATCCTATCCTCCGGGCTCCGGAAGCATCGTCGATCAACGGCACCCTCAACGGGGATGACTACGTATGGACCTGGGCTTCCCAGCCTGAGAAGATGCGGGTGGTTACCTACCGCAACGGTACCCTGTCCTCCGACGTGGTCGTGGACGGAACCAGCTATACCCACAAGGATGTCCCTACCAACGTTCCCTTCGAGTATGTGTTCAAGCGTACGGACGGAACGAACTACTCTGTCGGCGTGGTGAAGCAGTACACCCGCCCCGGCGCCACCAGCATTTCCGGCATCACCATGAGCCAGGTCGACAAGGTTGGCGGCTATGATGCCCTCGTGCAGTGGAATCCCGCCCCGGATGCCACCTCGATCGTGTTCAGTGCCACCAGCGGGACCCGGACTGTCACGGAAACCCTTTCGGGCAGCGCTACCAGCTATACGATTCCCGATGTGGTGGACGGTGAGACCTGGACCGTGTCCATCACGGCCGTCAATGGCGAGGGTTCCGCCCTTGCTTCCCGTTCTTCGCTCCGTATCGGCAAGACCGCCATCGGTTTCCTGAGCGTGTATGCCACGCCTGAGGAACTCGTTGCGAACGGGGATGACGATGAGGCTTCCGCCTGGCTGTGGCTGCATGACACCTATCCGACCGCGATCTTCCTTCCCTTCACATCCATCACTTCTGCCAGCGACCTGACTCCGTTCCGCGTCCTGTTCTGGCTGCGTGACCTGGAAGGTGTCGGCGAGGCCGATGTCTGGAATATCCCGGCTACGGTCGAAGCCGCTACGCCCGCTGTCCGCGAGTGGTACAAGAACGGCGGCAGCCTCCTGCTTTGGAGCCACGCCACCGTGTATGCCGGCCACCTGGGCCGCCTGAACCTGGATGACATGAAGGGCAATGACCACGCCTTCGGCTTTGGCGCAGGCGGTATCAACAACGATGTCTGGAAGATGGCCGTCCAGCTGAATCCGGGTTCCCGCTTCTCCAAGGACCACTCCACCCATCCTATCTACAAGGGTCTGGAAGTGGAGTCCACGGACCGCACGAAGCTCATCGCTTTCAAGGGTCCGGGCTGGACGGAAGACCACAACTGCCTGTACTTCAACCTGCCGAGCCTTCTTACCGGTATCGGCAACCAGGAGGAAGCCTGCTACACGCAGCTGACCCAGACCTTCGGCATCTATCCGCTGGGCACCTGGGACAGCCAGATCGACTGGGTGAGCCAGATGAATGTCTGGGAGGCCCAGCAGGGCAATACCGAGTTCCAGGGCACGCTCCTGTGCATCGGCAACGGCGGTTGCGAATTCTCCATGAAGAACCCGGACGGAACGCCTGACAAGAGCGCCCATCCGAAGAACAACATCTACCAGGACAACGTCCTTACGCTCGCGAAGAATTCCCTCGAATACCTTAAGACCCGTTAATATGCAAGCTCGCATGATAGGCCTGCGTCTGTTGGCAGCCACCGCCTTCCTGGCGGCGGCTGCCGTCGGATGCCGGCCGGACGACAGCTACAAGCAGGACTATAACCCGCTTATCGACGATAAGACCGACCCGGATCCTGAAAAGCCCACGGACGAGGGACTCCGGAAAGAACCGTACCGTCCGCAAATCCACTTCACGCCTGCGCGGAACTGGATGAACGACCCCAACGGCATGGTATATGCCGACGGGGTGTACCACCTCTTCTACCAGTACAATCCCAAAGGAAACGACTGGGGCAACATGTCCTGGGGACACGCCACTTCCAAAGACCTGATTCACTGGGACGAACAGCCGGTCGCCCTGACGCGGGACGACCTGGGTGACATCTTCTCCGGATCGGCCGTCGTCGACAAGGACAACACGGCCGGGTTCGGCGCCGGCGCCATGGTGGCCCTCTATACGTCCGCCGGCAGCGCCCAGCAGCAATCCCTGGCCTACAGCACGGACGGCGGGAAGAATTTCACCCGCTACAGCGGCAACCCCGTCATCCGCAACAACGATGACAACTTGCGCGACCCCAAGGTCTTTTGGCATGAAGAATCAGGTAAATGGATTATGTCCCTGGCAAAGGGCTGGGCGAAAGGCATCGAGTTCTACGGATCCGCCGACCTGAAGACCTGGACCCACCTGAGCACTTTCTTCGTCCCGCTTTCCGGTCGTCCGGACCTGCAGTGGGAATGTCCGGACCTGGTCCGGATGGACTACAAGGGCGGCAAGAAGTGGGTGCTCATCGTGAGCGTGAATCCCGGCGGCCCCATCCTGGGCTCCGGGACGATGTATCTCACCGGTGAATTTGACGGGACGAAGTTCACGGCGGACGAGCGGGATTATCCCCTTTGGCTGGATTACGGCATGGACAACTATGCCGGCGTCACCTGGTCCAACACCGGCAGCCGCCTCGTCATGCTGGGCTGGATGAACAACTGGAGCTATGCGGGGAATGTTCCGTGCAGCCCCTGGCGTTCGGCCATGACCCTGCCGCGCGAACTGAAGCTCGTGGAATATGACGGGAAACCGCTGCTCTGCAGCACCGTCGTGAAGGAAATCGACGGAATCGCCGGATCCTGGAAGGATGCCGGCAGCTCCTGGGAGAGCATGGACGCTTACCAGCTCAGCGTGAAGCTGTCGCTGGACAAGAATTCCACCATTACCCTGAGCAACGACAAGGGGCAGAAACTGGTCGTGGAGGTCTATGCGTCCGATCGGAAGGTTGCCCTGAAGCGATCCGGCGCCACGGGTGACACGTCCTTCAACGGTACCTTCTCCGTCCCTGCCATGCAGGGCCCCCTGTGCACGGAAGGCACCGAGGTTACGCTGGACTTCTTTGTGGACCAGTCCTCCGTGGAACTCTTCACCCGCGAAGGAACACTGTCCATGACGAATCTGGTCTTCCCGACCGGTATCTACAATCAACTGGAAGTGACGGGCGCCACGGCCAAGGCGCAGATCCGTTCCTTGTCCAGTATTTGGAAATAATGAGTATATTAGCAGTTGGAACTGAAACAAGCATGAGAAAACTGATAACCATCCTGGCACTATGCGCCTTCGCCCTGGGCGCCGGTGCGCAGAACCTCGCCATCCGTCATCTGAACGACACGCATACGATGATCCGGGTGAGCGGGAAAGACCGCTATGTGCTGCTGCCTGTGCAGGAAACGGCCCAGGAAGCGCGCGTGAAGGTGTTGTCGAACGGCACGGAAGTCCTTGCGGCCAATGTTTCCCTGGCCATCGACAAGACGGATTACCTGGTCCCGCTGGACCTTGGCGCCTGGAGCGGCAGCAGCATCCTGCTGGACATCCGGATGACCCAGGGACGCGGTGTGCGCCGGGATCCTTCCGACGACGTGTGCTGGAGCGAAATGACCACTGCGCCCGTCTTCGACTGGACCAATACGGAGAAGGTCTATCGGCCTACCTACCATTTCGCGCCGGAATATGGCTGGATGAACGACCCGAACGGCATGGTTTACAAGGACGGGGAATGGCATCTGTTCTTCCAGTACAATCCCTACGGCAGTTTCTGGGGCAACATGACCTGGGGACATGCCGTGACGCGCGACCTCGTCCACTGGGAGCAGCTGGAAAATGCCATCCTCCCGGATGCGCTCGGCGATATCTTCAGCGGCAGCGCAGTCGTGGACAAGGAGAACACGGCCGGCTTCGGCCGGGATGCCATTGTGGCGATGTATACCTCCGCAGGCGATAACCAGACGCAGAGCATCGCCTACAGCAACGACAATGGTCGCACTTTTACCAAGTATGCCCTCAATCCGGTGATCGTGGCCGAGGACACGCCCGATTTCCGCGATCCCAAGGTGTTCTGGGACGATCAGACCCGCCAGTGGAAGGTGGTCCTCGCCGCCGGGCAGGAGGTGCAGTTCTACAGCTCTGACAACCTGAAGGACTGGAAATACGAGAGCAGCTTCGGCCTTGCCTACGGCAACCACAACGGAGTCTGGGAGTGCCCGGACCTGATCCGCCTTCCTTTCGAGGGCAAGGACAAATGGGTGCTGCTCCTGAACATCAATCCGGGCGGTCCCTTCGGCGGTAGCGCCACGCAGTATTTCGTGGGCAGCTTCGACGGGAAGACCTTCAAGTGCGAAGACCTTCCCACCGTCACCCGCTGGATGGACTACGGTAAGGACCATTATGCCACTGTCACCTGGAGCAATGCTCCCGCCGGCAGAACTGTCGCTCTGGCCTGGATGAGCAACTGGCAGTATGCCAATTCCGTCCCGACGAAGCAGTTCCGCAGCGCCAACTCCGTTCCCCGCGACCTGTCCCTGGTCCGGAAGGGGAAGGAGGTCATCCTGAAGAGCACGCCTTCTCCGGAGGTGGAAGCCCTTCGCGGCCGACCCATCCAGTACACGCTGGCCACCGCTCCCGTGGAACTTTTCGAGAACCCGCAGCGCGCGTACGAGCTGGTGATCCGCTTCACCCTTCCCAAGAAGGAAGGCGCCACCTTCGTGCTCTCCAACGAGACCGGCGAGCAGGTGGTTTTCACCTACGAACCGGAGAGCCAGACCTTCTCGATGGACCGCCGGGGGAGTGGCAACGTCAAGTTCAGCAAGTCCTTCGCGGCGGTCACGACCGCGCCTGCCCAGGTGGGCGGCAAGATGGAGCTGCGCCTGCTGGTGGACAGCGCCAGTATCGAGGCCTTCGGCGAGGACTTCTGCATGACCAACCTCGTTTTCCCGTCTTCTCCTTATAACACCCTGAAACTCTACGGCAACCTCAAGGCCGACGTAACCCTTTATCCGATAGCCAAATGAACAAAAAGATACAACTCATCCCGGTGATGCTCTGTTTCTTTGCCATGGGGTTCGTGGACCTCGTGGGCATCGCCTCCAACTATGTCCAGTCCGACCTGGGCCTGAGCGACTCCGCCGCCAACATCTTTCCTTCCCTGGTCTTTTTCTGGTTCCTGATCTTCTCCGTCCCGACGGGGATGCTGATGAACAAGATCGGCCGGAAGAACACGGTGCTGCTGAGTCTTGTGGTGACGGTCGTCTCTCTGCTGCTTCCCATCTTCGGCGAAAGCTACGGGCTCATGCTCGTCTCCTTCTCGCTGCTGGGTATCGGCAATGCGCTGATGCAGACTTCCCTGAACCCGCTCATCACCAACATCATCAAGGGTGACCGCCTGGCCAGCACGATGACCTTTGGGCAGTTCGTGAAAGCCATCGCCTCCTTCATGGCTCCGTATATAGCCATGTGGGGCGCCACGGCAGCCATGCCTACCTTCGGCCTCGGCTGGCGGGTCCTCTTCCCGGTGTACATGGCCATCGGCATCCTGGCCTCCCTCCTGCTCCTCCTCTCTCCGATCGAGCGCGAGGCGGCCCCGGACAAGGCTTCTTCCTTTGCGGACTGCTTCAAACTCCTGGGCAAGCCCATCGTGCTGCTGTCCTTCCTGGGCATCATGTGCCATGTGGGCATCGACGTGGGAACGAACACCACGGCGCCGAAGCTCCTGATGGAGCGTGTGGGCATGACGCTCACCGAGGCCGGTTTCGCGACCAGCCTGTATTTCATTTTCCGTACGGTAGGCTGCCTCTCCGGGTCGTTCATCCTGGCGAAGTTCAGCCACAAGAAGTTCTTCCTGGTGAGCGTCGTGATGATGGCCCTGGCGATGGTGGGCATGTTCTTCGGAGCAAGCAAGGCCATCCTGTACGTAGCCATCGCCCTGGTGGGCTTCGGCAATTCCAACATCTTCTCCATCGTGTTCTCCCAGGCCATCCTGGCGGTTCCCGAGAAGCAGAACGAGGTGTCGGGCCTGATGATCATGGGCCTGTTCGGCGGTACGGTGTTCCCGCTCCTGATGGGATTCGCCTCCGACGCGGTGGGCCAGGCTGGCGCCGTGGCGGTGATGGCCGTGGGCGTCGCGTATCTGTTGTATTATATGACCACCATGCACAAATAATATGGGAAAGTACGTTATCGGTATCGGTGAGGCGCTGTGGGATGTGCTTCCCGAGGGAAAGAAACTGGGCGGCGCGCCCGCCAATTTCGCCTATCATGCCCGCCAGTTCGGGCTGGAAGGCATCGCCGTGAGCGCTATCGGGCACGATGCGCTGGGCGAGGAAATCGTCGAGGCTTTCGAGGAACACCAGCTGCCGTATCACCTGGCCCGGGTGGAGTATCCCACCGGAACTGTCCAGGTTACCCTGGATGCGCAGGGTGTGCCCCAGTATGAGATCAAGACGGATGTCGCATGGGACAATATCCCTTATGACGATGAACTGGCCGCCCTGGCCGCAGATTGCAAGGCGGTTTGCTTCGGTTCCCTGGCACAGCGGAGCGAAGTATCCCGCTGTACCATCGGCGCGTTCCTGGACGCCGTCCCCGCAGACTGCCTGAAGGTATTCGACATCAACCTCCGTCAGAGTTTCTACACGAAGGAGGTGCTGGAGGCATCTTTCCAGCGCTGCGACATCCTGAAAATCAATGATGAGGAACTGGTGACCATTTCCCGTCTGTATGATATCCCGGGCCTGAGCCTGGAGGAAAAGTGCTGGCACATCTTCGACCAGTACAGCCTGAAGATGCTCATCCTGACCTGCGGCACCAACGGAAGCTATGTCTTCCACGCAGGCGGCATGTCCTACCAGGTGACTCCGAAGGTGGAGGTGGCCGATACCGTCGGTGCCGGCGATTCCTTCACCGGATCCTTCATCGGCTCCCTCCTGCAGGGCAAGTCGGTGGCGGTCGCCCATGAGACGGCGGTGAAAGTGTCCGCCTATGTCTGTACGCAGAAAGGGGCCATGCCTGTGGTCCCCGATGAACTAAAAGCGATTTGATTTGAGAATCAGGCCTATTCTTCTACTATGCTTTTTCCTTCTTCTCTCCGGTTGCGCCGGCGGGAAGAAGGAACTTGTCATCGGCGTATCCCAATGCAGCGACGATATCTGGCGTTCCAAGCTGAACGAGGAACTGTCTCTGGCGGCCCATTCTTATGGTGTGCAGCTCCGGCTGGCGTCGGCGGATGACGACAGCGAGCGCCAGATGGCGCAGATTCGGGCGCTGGTCGCCGAAGGGGTGGACCTCCTGATCGTATCGCCCAACCAGAGCCACACCATCACGCCTGCCATCGAGGAAGCCTTCGATGCCGGCGTTCCGGTCATTCTGTTCGACCGGAAGATCGATTCCGACAAGTACACCGCCTTCATCGGGGCGGACAATGTGCGGATCGGCCGGATCCTGGGCGATTACCTGGCCGATATCCTGGGCGGCCAGGGCCGGGTGGTGGAGATCCAGGGACTCCGGGAGTCTTCTCCGGCCGCCGAGCGGCACAAGGGTTTTGCGGAGGCGCTGGCGGCGCATCCCGGCCTGGAACTGGTCGCTTCTGACTATGGCGACTGGCTGCAGGAAGGCGGCGCCCGTGTCATGTCCCGATGGAAGGAAGAAGGGCTTGCATTCGATGCCGTCTTCGGTCAGAATGACCGGATGGCCCGGGGCGCCTGGGAAGCCCTCGGAAAGCCGGAAGGGCTGCCACTGCTGGGCGTGGACGCTCTGCCGGAAGGCGGTCTTCAGGACGTACTGGACGGGATTCTGACGGCAACTTACATCTATCCGACCCGGGGCGACCTGGTGATGAAGCTGGCAGTGGACATCCTGACCGGAAACGAATATCCTCGGGAGACGATGCTGGAATCGGCCCTCGTGGACAGTCACAACGCGGCGATGGTCCTCATGCAAGAGCACGAGATCACGGACCAGCGGGAAATGGTGGAGAAAGTGAGCGCCCAGCTGGACAGCTCCCTTTCCGAGTATAATACACAGCGGCTGGTCCTGTACCTGCTCATCGGCCTGACCGCCCTGCTGATCCTGTTGTTCACCGTCTCTTTCTTTTTCTACAACCGCATGCGGCGCTTCAATGCGGAACTGGAACGGCGGAACGAGGAACTGCACCTGCTGTCCCGGAAACTGGAGGAGACCACCGACGCGAAGCTGGAGTTCTTCACCTCCGTCAGCCACGAGTTCCGGACGCCGCTGTCCCTGATCGCCGGCCCCCTGGAGCATGTCATGGACACCTCCGGCTTGGATCCGGAAAGCCGCGCCTCGCTGGGGATTGCCCGAGAGAATGTCGATATCCTCCTCCGGCTGGTGAACAGCATCCTGGATTTCCGGAAGATCGAGAACGGAAAGATGCCCTTGCGAGTGTCCCGCTTTGACCTGCCGGTGGCCGTGAAGCAGTGGATGCTGGGATTCAAGGGCCGCAACCTGCGCTATGAGGGACCGGAGTCCCTGATGGTGGAGGCCGACATGCACCTGACGGAAAGGGTGCTGTTCAACCTCCTGAGCAACGCGTTCAAACATACGACGGCCGAGGACCGTATCGCGGTCAGGATTGCCTCCGAAGGGGATCGGGTCCAACTTTCCGTGACCGATACAGGCGAAGGAATCCCGGCCGACAAACTGGGGCTGGTCTTCGACCGGTTCTACCAGGCGGGTGACCGCTCCTCCGGGACGGGTATCGGCCTGGCCTTGGTGAAGAGCATCGCCCAGTTGCATGGAGGAAGCGTCGGCGTGGAGAGCCGGGTGGGGGAAGGGACTACCTTTACCGTTATCCTGCCCTTGGAACAACCGGGAGCGGAAATCCTCGAAGCCGAAGATGCCGGCAAATACCAGGAACAGTTCAGCAGCACCTATACCGACAGTGGCGCTTTCCGCCGGGAAACCGAGCAGTTGGAACTGATGACCGATACGGAAGAACAACGTCCGACGGTGTTGGTCGTGGATGATAACGAGAGTCTGCGGACTTTCATCGCATCGTTGCTGAAGGATGAATACCGGGTCCTGCTGGCCGCCGACGGAAAGGAGGCGCTGGATGTGGCCGGGCGTCAGCTTCCTGACCTGGTCATCAGCGATGTGATGATGCCTGTCATGGACGGGCTGGCCTTCTGCGAGGCCCTGAAATCCCAGCTGGCGACCAGCCATATCCCCGTCATCCTCCTGACGGCGAAAAATATGGAGGACCAGCGGGCGGAGGGATATGCCTCCGGGGCTGATGCCTACATCAGCAAGCCTTTCAGCGAGAAGGTCTTGCTCTCCCGGGTCGGAAACCTCCTCAAAAGCCGGTTGCAGCTCAAGCATTATTATCTGGAAAACGGCACCAGCAATGCCTCGGAAAGGGAAAACGACTTCCTGTCCCGTTTCCGTTCCTATGCGAAGAAGCACTTGGCGGATCCGGACCTGAACGTGGAGCAGCTTGCAGCCGAGATCGGCCTGTCCCGGGTCCAGCTGTACCGGAAAGTGAAAGCGTTGACAGGCTATTCACCCGTGGAGGTGATTCGGATCATGCGGCTCAAGGAAGCGGAAAAACGGCTGAAAAGCACGGACAAGACCGTCGCTGAAATCGCCTACGAGGTCGGTTTCAGTTCCCCTTCCTATTTCTCCAAATGTTACCGGGAACTCTTTGGCATCCTGCCGGGAACTTCCCGTTAGCGGAGATTGGCGAGGGCGGGGAAGGCCGCCCGGATGACATCGGTTTTAGATTTCTCGACTTCGCTCGAAATGACAGGGGGGGCTTCGCTTGAAGTAGCAAGGAGCTCAGGGTCGCTGGGCTTGTCGAAGGTTTCGGAGGCGAGGAAACGGCCGTCGCGGGTGAGCGCGAAGACCCGGTCGGCCACTTGCAGCGCGTCGTGAAGGTCGTGGCTGGAGAATAGGACGGCCGTCCCGGTCTTCCGGGCGACTTCCCGCAGTGTCCGCAGCACATCAATCCGGTTCTCCACGTCCAGATGTGCCGTAGGCTCGTCCAGCAGCAGCACTTCCGCCTTCCTGGTCAGTCCCGTCGCCAGGCATGCCTTCTGGAACTCTCCGTCGCTCAAGGTTGAAATGTCCCGATTCCTGAACGCTTGAATCCCAAGCACTTCCAGCGCCTCGTCCATTCTGGCGGCCGCCTCTTTCGAAATCCTTCCCCGCCAGTCGCTCTCCTGATAGCATCCCGTCTGGATGAACGCCTCGACCGTGAAGCCTTTCACTTTGGGGATGTTGGTGGGGATCAGGATTGTGTGGGTATAGATTCCTTCGCTCCGCTCGGAATGACAATGGGACTGTTGCTCGGACTGGCCTTCTTTTGTCATTCCGAGGAGGTCGGAGACCGACGAAGGAATCTCTCTGGACACGCCGGCAATGCGCTTCAGCAGTGTCGTTTTCCCCGTACCATTGGGCCCTGCCAGCAGCACGCATTCGCCCGAGGCCAGCTCGAAAGAGATGTCCCGGACCAGGGTTCGGGCCCCGTACCCGATCGTCAGGTTTTCAACCCGAAGTACCGTAGAATGCATGTTGTTGATTTCTAATGTTTTATGCAATGATGACTGCGCTGATTGGTACAGCCAATATGATGTAATTAGTTGGGAATTAATGTTTTACATTCGACGCCTTTTGCCGCAATAGAAGTGTGAGGATCAAGGGAATGCCGATGAGGGCGAGGGTGGAGCCGGTGGGGAGGGGGATGGGCCAGAGGTTCGCGAGGATGTCGGCGGCGAGAGCGAGGGAGGCGCCGGTCGCCAGGGAGCAGGGGAGCACCTGCCGATGGGCCGATGAGCCCATGATGCGGCGGGCGAGGTGCGGAGCGACGATGCCCACGAACCCGAGCGGGCCGCAGAAGGCCGTGACCGTGCCGGTCATCAGGCAGCAGGAAAGCATCGACAGAACCAGAATCCGTCGGGTCGACGCCCCCGAAAGCGTCGCGTATTCCTCCCCGAACAGAATGATGTCCAGTCCCTTGCCATTGACAAAGGCCAGCACCAGGCCGATGAGGAGCGCGCCTGCCATCAGCGCCACCTCCACGTATCGACATCCGGAAAAACTGCCCGCCATCCAGCTGTAGAACAGCTTCAAGCTCTCTTCACCCGCCGTGTACTGCAGGACCGAGCTCAGCGCGCTGAAGATGAAGCCCAGCATTACGCCGAACACCAGCAGCGTCGTCACCGACCGGAACCGGGCCGATACCGCGACGACCAGCGCCGCCGCCACGAAGGCACCGAGGAACGCCGCCACCGCCACGGTAAAGCCCGTGAAAAAGGCGGCCGATGTTCCGAGCGCCATCGTCGCGATGGCCGCGCCGAGCCCCGCTCCGCCGCTCACGCCCATGATGTGCGGATCGGCCAGCGGATTGCGGAACACCGCCTGCATCTGCGTGCCGCTCGCCGCCAGCGCCCCGCCGGCGATCATCGCCGTCAGCGCCCGCGGCACCCTTAGCTTCCACAGTACCGCTCCCGTCGCCCATGAAATCCCTCCTCCTCCGACCAGAAGGTCTATAAGGAGTAGACAGGTCAAAACTATACAGGCGACAAAAGAACGGTTCATCGTTGTAGTGTTTGTGGAGGAAAGGTAGTATTCTGAAAACCTGTGGCCACCCTCGGCCACATAAGAGGGAGGGGCCCAAACTATGTTTGGGAGGGGTCGCGAAGCGACGGTTTTCAGAATACTACCTTTCCGGAACCGAAAAGGTTTCGGGTATTATTCCTCCGGCAGGAACATCGGGTCCCAGGCAGGAAGGAGGATCGGCTTCTGGTCGAGGTATTTCATGATGGAGGCGGGGACGTACTTCTTGTCCACCACGAGGCGGAACATGTACTCGTCGAACCACTCGTCGGTCATGATGATGTTGCCCTGGTAGCCGCTGTTGGCGCCCCAGCTGTTCTCGACCA
>JAEEGJ010016217.1_pt1 | contig 17167 bp, 13 predicted proteins | sample 8958761 | NCBI WGS metagenome assembly JAEEGJ01 (sample SAMN16246546, study PRJNA631951) | gut metagenome | biome: gut microbiome; feature: rumen; material: RS-attached | host: Bos | place: Iran: Karaj | collected 2018-10 | reverse complement strand
GGGTATCTCGATGAACACTCGCAAGACCATGATTTTGGAATATTTTTCTCGCCTGAACGCAGATGAATAAAGGGCTTGCGACGGATTCAGGTATCCAAATGACACTTAATGCAAAGGATACCTATTTTTAGGTATCCTTTTGACACTTAAGCCTGTTTTGCACAAAGTAAAAATATGTTTGAAGCTTTTGCGTGTGGATAGTGCTGCTAAAAGTGGAAAATGCTGGATTTTGTTGCACGGACGATTATTTTTTGATCAAAAGTTTATCAGATAACGTAAAAAAAGTGGTGCTCAAAACGAGATAATTCTTTTTTTATGGCATAAAATCTGCAAAATGGGCTTTTAGTTCTTTTTTTAGGTCGCGAACGTCCGATTTCGTACTCCTTACTGTTAATTAAAAAGCTATCTTTACCGCGTTCAAATTTTGACGTGATATATTCACGAGGTGAAACAATATGGCAATGCAAGACATGAATGACCAGGTGCAGGCTCGCTTGGCAAAGCTCGACAAGTTCAAGGAAATGGGTGTGGAGGCTTATCCGCACAAGTTTAATAGGACCCATGATTCCAAGGTTTTGAAAGAAAACAAGGATGCCTTGATGGTGACGAAGCAACCGGTGGCTTTTGCTGGCCGCGTGGTCCGTTTCAATCGCAAGGGCAAGATGTGCTTTATGCATCTCAAGGACCGCTACGGTCGCTTGCAGGTTGTGGTGGCTCGTGACGAAGTGGGCGAGGAAAACTATGAAATCGTGAAGATGATTGACCTTGGCGATTTCATCGGCGTGAACGGTTCCATGTTCGAAACGCAGAGTGGAGAATACTCCGTGCGTGCCGAAAAGGTGACGATGCTTTCGAAGGCTGTGCGCCCGCTCCCTGTTGCTAAGGAAAAGATTGACGAAAACGGCAACAAGGTCGTGTTCAACGAATTTGCCGACGTGGATACCCGTTACCGCCAGCGTTACATCGACATGGCCTTGAACGACGATGTGAAGGATGTGTTCATTAAGCGCTTTAAGATTTTGCAGGCTATCCGCGAATACTTGATTGAAAAGGGATTCATCGAAGTCGAAACGCCTACGCTCCAACCGATTTACGGTGGTGCAAACGCTCGTCCGTTTACGACGCACCACAACGCCTGCGACATGACTCTCTACTTGCGCGTTGCTCCGGAACTTTACCTCAAGCGCTGCATTGTGGGCGGCATGGAAAAGGTCTTTGAATTCTCGAAGAACTTCCGCAACGAAGGCATGGACCGTACGCATAGCCCGGAATTTACCGGTCTCGAATTCTACGAAGCTTATGCCGACTACAACGACATGATGGTTCACTTCGAAAACATCTACGAACGCGCTTGCATTGCTGCAAACGGCACCACGAAGATCGAATATCAGGGTAAGGAAATCGACTTCAAGGCCCCGTGGCCGCGCTACAGCATGATCGAAGCCATCGAAAAGTTCGGCGGCCTCAAGGTCAATGACATGAGCGACGACGAAATCAAGGCCAAGATGGAAGAACTCGGTGGCCACCTTGACGGCGAATTCTCTCGCGGTCGTGGCATCCTCGAACTCTTCGAACTCACTGTTGAAGACAAGCTCATCCAGCCGACGATCATCAAGGACATGCCGACCGAAAGCACCCCGCTCTGCAAGAAGCACCGCACCATCGAAGGCCTTATCGAACAGTTCGAACCGTACGCAAACGGCTGGGAACTCGGCAACGCATACACAGAACTTAACGACCCCATCCGCCAGCGTGAACTCTTGGAAGACCAGGTCCGCCGTGGCCGCGGTGGCGAAGGCGAAACGCACCCGATGGACGAAAACTTCATGCATGCCATCGAAAGCGGCCTGCCGCCTACCGGTGGCGTGGGCTTCGGCATCGACCGCATGGTCATGCTCCTCACGAACCAGCAGACCATTAGAGATGTGCAGCTCTTCCCGTTGATGAAACCTGAGGTTTAGACGAAAGAACGCTCACTTCGTTCGCTATAGACGAAAGACGATAGAATGTAAGGTATAAGATTCAATATGGTTTCTTTTGCATATAGAAAGCTGAATGTATATCAAAAGGCTCTTTTGTGGGTTTTGGATGTTTATAGGCTCTGCAAATCTTTCCCAGATGTTGAACGCTTTGCTCTAACTAGTCAAGTTCGTCGTGCTGCTGTTTCAGTGACATCAAATATAGCGGAGGGAATGAGTCGCTCTTCAAATAAAGAAGTTATTCGTTTTTTGGAAATAAGCTTTGGTTCTTTGATGGAAGTTCAAAGCCAAATGGAAATTGCACAATTATTAAACTATATAACAAAGGATCAACTGGACTTGTTAGATGTAAAAACGGTGGAAATAGCTAAAATGTTGAGTGGCTTGAAAGCTGCTAAAAAAACGTAATTTAGTTTTTTTCTTTAGTCTTTCGTCTTTCGTCTTTCGTCTAAAATGAACAAACTCGAACTTCTCATCGCTTGGCGTTACTTGGGGGCTCAACGGAAGAGTCTCTTTGTTTCGCTTATTGGTATTTTCAGTATGCTGGGTGTTTCCATCGGCGTGTTTGCGCTGGTGGTGGCGCTTGCGGCGGTCAATGGTTTTGAAGAAGAGGTCACTGCCCAGATGATTGGGAAGGACGCTCACTTTGAACTGATGGCGTACAATGGCAACCCGATCGGTCCGTACGATAGCCTCTCGCAAGAGGTGAAAACTCGCGTGCCGGATGTGGTGGCGGCGTCTCCGTTCATCGTCTATAAGGTGGGCATCAGCTCCAAGAAGGTAAACGATGGCATTGTCATTTACGGCATTGACCCAGCGACGGCGAAGGGCGTGACTGACATCTACAAGTACATCAAGTGGGGCAAATATTCCGTAGATAGCCTTGAGGACATGAGCGGCAAGCTTCGTCCGGGGGTGATTCTCGGGACCGGCTTGGCGGCTCGCTTGCGCGTTGTCGTTGGTGACAAACTTGTGCTGCAGACGTTCCAAAGCCCAGACGAGGCGATGGCGGCTGGTGGTCCGAAGATGATGATGTGCGTGGTGAGCGGCATCTTCGAGACGGGCACTTACGAGTACGATGGAAACCTCGCGTATGTCGGCATTTCGGATTTGCAGAAGTTGCTTGGCATGGGAAACACCGTGACGGGCATCCAGTTCCGTGTAAAGGATCACTGGAAAGCGGGCGAGGCGGTCGATAGCATGGCGACTTGGCTCTCTTATCCGTATTACGGGATAGATTGGAAGTCCAAAAATATCACGCTCCTCAAGTGGATGAACTACGAAAAGTTCATTGTGGCGGCGGTGATTTGCTTGATTATTTTGGTCGCAGCATTCAACATCATCAGCTCGCTGATCATGGTCGTGATTGACAAGACAAAGGAAATCGGCATCTTGCGCAGCATGGGCTTTAGCAAGGCCGGCGTGATGCGCGTGTTCATGCTGATGGGAAGTTTCATCGGCGTGGGCGGAACTGTAGTGGGGGGGACAATTGGTCTTGTGCTCTGCAAGTTGCAAGAGGCTTACCACTTTATCAAGCTCCCCGGTGATGTGTATGTGATTCCGTACTTCCCGATTTCTGTGCATGTGATGGATGTTGTCTTGATTTTTGTGATTGGTATTGTTTTGTGCGTGTCCGCAACGCTTTTGCCGGCATGGAAGGCGAGCCGCTTGGATCCTGTGGGCGCGATTAGACATGAATAGCAGTAAACAGTGGCTGGTGATTAGTGATTAGGGCATAGTCCGTAAACAGGGAACTTGTATGAAAAAAACGTTGTTTTGGATTCTATCGGGGCTGCGCCCCTCCAGAATGACAATCGCAAAGTTGTCACCCTGGAGCCACGCAGTGGCGATAGGGTCCATGATTCTTCTTGCTGCATGCGGTGATGATAGCAGTAGTGTTGCCCCGAACGACGACGAACTGTCCTCTTCCTCCGTCATTCCTGGCTCCGATCCGAAATCCAGCAGCAGTTCTGCAAAATCCAGCAGCAGTAAAGGCAAGGCGAAATCCTCTTCCAGCGTCAAGGGCAAATCCTCCTCTTCCGTCATTGCGGGTTCCGCTCCGAAATCTAGCAGTAGCCAGAAAGTTGCAGTGTCTTCTTCAACCTTGTCATCGACCGAAGGGTCATCGTCATCCAGGAGTTCCGAAGGAACGATAGGATCCATAACCGACTCTCGCGACGGACAAACTTATAAGACTGTGACCATCGGCACGCAAGTTTGGATGGCACAGAACCTGAACTACGAAACGGCGGACAGCTACTGTTACAACGACAACTCTGCCAACTGCACCAAGTACGGTCGTCTTTACACATGGGTTGCGGCCGTGGGCAAATCGGAAGAAGTCTGCGGCTTTGGTCACAGCTGTTCTCTGCCGTCGGGCAATATCCAAGGCGTTTGCCCCGAAGGCTGGCACTTGCCGACTCGGACGGAATGGGACACCCTGTTCACGGCTCTGGGCGGTTCATCAATCGCAGGGGCAAAACTCATGTCCACGTCCGGTTGGTCTGGTGATGACATTGGCACGGATGATTTCTCCTTTTCGGCGTTGCCTGCTGGCTTCAGGGACTACAATGGGCATTACCACGATGAGGGCGATCTTTTGTACATCTGGAGTTCTACAGAGTTCGATCGCCGCCGCGCATACCGCATGGACTTGCTCTACTTCAGCGACGATGTGTACCTGAACATCGAAGACAAGGGCGTCGGGTTTTCCGTTCGTTGTCTAAAGGACGAGCCTTAGGTTTAAGCTCAGGAACCTTGGTCTCTGAGATGACGAAGGAAAGTGGAAAAATCGCATGAAATTGTATTCAATTGTAAGTGTAAAATAAATATGAATTTGTAAACATTATTCTTTATAAAAAAGTATATTACTCCCAAAGACATTTTTGGGAATTTTTATATGAAGTTAAAAAGTTTATGTGTAGTTTCCGTCTCTTGCTTGTTCTTTTTCGCTTGTAGCGAAGATAATTCAAGCAGTCCTCAAGCGCTTGTTCCTGGAATTAGCCAAGGAACGGAATATGGCGATTTGTCATCCAGTATTGCAGCAAATCTCACATCATCTTCTAGTATTGCTGTTTCGTCCTCTAGTGAAATGTCCAGTTCTTCTTACGCGGTTCCTAGCTGTAAAACGGAAACAGAGGATAATTGCGAATACGGTACGTTAGTCGATTCACGTGATGGGAACATTTACAAAACAGTTAAAATTGGTACGCAAGAGTGGATGACCGAAGAGTTGAAATATAAGGGGCGTTTTTTCAATTGGGCTCAAGCGTTAGGCCTTGACGAAAATGTGTGTAACGAGAATCAATGCGATTTGCCTAATGGAAATATCCAAGGTATTTGTCCTGAGGGGTCGCATTTGCCTAGTGCAAATGAATTTAGGGCTTTATTCATAGCAACAGGAAGTCAACAAAGTTATAGGACGATTACGTTTGACGGTAAAACTACGAGAACCGAAATTTATTATGATACAGCAAATAAATTAAAAGCATCCAGCGGATGGAAGTGCTGTTTTGCTGGAGATGACAGATATGGTTTTTCTGCTCTGCCGACCGGCAGAAGGCCTACTTATGGAGGTATTGAAAATGATTCCTATGCTATTTATTGGACGTCTTCACAAATTGATAGCACATTAGTAAGCCAAGCGTGGATATTTGGTGGCAGTACAATTGGAGTTGCTACTATGGAAGATGAATCCACTATTAGGAGTGGATTGAAGAAAGATAGACTCCTTATTCGCTGCATTAAGGATGATGCTAAATAAATAATATGTAACATTGGTTCATATTGCCGTTTTTGCATTTGTTTTGCTATATTTGACACGTAAAATTTTAAATACCTTAAAAGGAAGGTTAATCATGGCTAGAAAGAAGATTGCACTTGTTGGTGCAGGTCAAATTGGTGGTACAATGGCTCTCGTGCTTGCACAGAAGAACCTTGGCGATGTCGTTCTTATCGATATTCCGATGACTCAGGGCATGCCGAAGGGCAAGGCTCTCGACATTATGGAAGGCCGTTCCGTCATCAATTCGTCCGTCGATCTTCAGGGTTCTACCGACTACGCCGACCTCAAGGGTGCAGACGTGGTTATTGTTACTGCCGGTTTCCCGCGTATGCCGGGCATGAGCCGCGACGACCTTTTGGACAAGAACTGTGGCGTTATCAAGACTGTTGCCGAAGCCATCAAGGAAAATGCTCCGGATGCATTCGTCATCGTGATTACGAATCCGCTCGACGCCATGGTCTATAACATGCAGAAGCAGTCTGGCCTCCCGGCTAACAAGGTGATCGGTATGGCTGGCGTGCTCGACTCCGCTCGTCTCGCTTGCTTCGTCGCTGATGAACTCGGCGTTTCCGTCGAAGATGTCAAAGCTCTCGTTATGGGCGGCCACGGCGACACGATGGTTTCCATCATGGAATGCGTCTCTGTCGGCGGTATCCCGGTTTCTCAGCTCATGAGCAAGGAAAAGTTTGCTGAACTTGCAAAGCGTACCGCTGGTGCAGGTGGCGAAATCGTGAACCTCCTTGGTCGCGGCTCCGCTTTCTACAGCCCGGCAACTTCTGCTATCCACATGGCCGAAGCCTACCTCCTCGACAAGAAGAACGTGTTCTCTTGCGCTGCCATGCTCAACGGCGAATACGGCGTGAAGGGCCTCTACTGCGGCGTGCCGGTTGTCGTCGGTGCAAACGGTGTCGAAAAGATTCTCGAAGTATCCATGAACGACGAAGAAAAGGCTGCATTCGACAAGTCCGTCGAAGCATGCCGCAAGAACGCCGAATGGGTTGACGCACATACGTAATAAGACCGTTCGCGTCAGAATCAAATAGAAATATGTGGGCGACGCTCACTCTCGCAATCGCGCTCGGTTAATACCGAGCGCTTTTTGCTCACGTAATCCGCTCGGCTCTTACGCAATCAGAATTAAGGTTGGTGAGCCTGTCGAACCACGCCTCGCTCTCACAACCACGCCTCGTTAATACGAGGCGTTTGTTGTTCACGGGTAATCCGCTCGCGTCTAGAATCAGAGTGAAAACTCCTTAGGCGCTCACTCTCACGACCGCCCCAGCTTGATAACAAGGGCTTTGGGGTGGGCGAGGCTGATTATCGAGGCTATGCATTTTATAGTTCTTTTCGCAAAAACTTGCGGGCCGAAAAACAATTTTATAAACGATAATTTATCTGTTTTAAAATGTTTACTTGTTGACAAAAAAACATGAAATTTAAATGTGTTTTTTTCAGCGCAGGCTTCTTTTTTGTTATAATAATAGCAAGGGTTGTAATCATTGTCGCTTTGGCGGAGGCTAGTGGCGGCATTTTGTTTGGAGTAAAAATGATCAAAAAATTCCTTATCTCTAGCGTCGTGCTCGGGGCTGTGCTCTGTACGACGAGTTTTGCGCAGGACAAAAACCTGCATATTTACCTTGCTTATGGACAGTCTAACATGTCCGGGCAGGCGACAGTAACCGATAAAGACCGTGCGCAGGACCCGCGATTCCTGGTGCTGCGAGCCGCGAACCATTCCAACCAGAAGGTAGGCGAGTTCTATCCGGCGGCACCACCGATGGGGCATAGCCAGTCCAAGGTGGGAATTGTCGATATCTTTGGACGCAAGATGGTGAAGGAACTCCCGGACAGCATCAAGGTCGCTGTCGCGAATGTGGCGATTGGCGGGCAGAGCATCGACTTGTTCGACAAGGACCGCAACAAGTCCTATGTTCAAAGTGCAAAGAACAAGGGCGATACGTGGTGGATCCAGTACTTGGACGAATATGGTGGCGATTTGTACAAACGCATTGTCGAAATGGGCAAAATCGCGAAGCAGAAGGGCGTCATCAAGGGCTTCTTGTTCCACCAAGGCGAAGCGGACTACCAGATGAACGACTGGCCGAAACGCGTCAAGAAAGTTTATGATGACTTGATCAAGGAACTGGAGCTGGACCCGGAAAAGACCCCGATTCTCATTGGCGAACTTGCACCGACGGGTGATTTGGGTTGGCGTAACGATGCCGTGAAACAGGCGGCGGACCTCATTCCGAACGGTCACTTGATTTCGGCCCAGGGTTGCCCTGCACTTAAAGAAGCGAGTTATACTTTGCATTTCACTCGTGAAGGGTATGAAAAATTTGGCGAACGCTATGCCGAAAAAATGCTTGAAATCCTCAAGTCGCAGGAACCGCCTCCTGACACGAGCAAGAAAGATACGGTCGTGACGGATACATCCAAAACGGATACCTCCAAGGTCGATTCGGTCAAAACAGACACGACCGCGAAGGATAGCTCAGATGCAATTCGAAACCTGCCGAGCGTACGTTCTGTAGAATCGGAGTCGCCAAGACTTTATTTTGATTCTCGCGAACAAACGTTGTTTGTACGTTTCAAGAAAAACGGTGTTGAACACCGCTACCGCGTAAGTGGCAAGAAACAGTAGTAGAATCCTGTAAATTCTTGTCTTTTTTTGACTTTTTCATGGCGGACTCCTGGGCTGAGCAATGTCGAAGCATGAGCCGCCATTTTTTTGTTATCGGATTTCTGAGGCAACATCGAAGAAAAACGGTGTGTCATTTTTTTACTACATCATCCATTAGTTTCGTCATCGTCGAAAAATTGACTTTTTTCGTTGTCTCAAGACTACTATGCGTTAATTAAATCTTGCTCTTGAGAGCGTGAGAGTATATATTAGTAATACCTAGAATGTTCTAGGGTTGTTGATGGGTTGTGATATGAGACTATTTCCGCAAATTGTATGCGTTGCCGCCGTTGTCGCATTCGCAGACATAAACTGGATTCCGCAGTGTGAAAGCAATGGCTTTACGCTGATTCGTTCTTCGGAACATTTCGAGGTTTGCAAAAAGCCGACGAGTGACGACGGGAAGGCGAATAATGTATCCATTCCGACATCGGATGCCGAGGGTGTACTCCAATCGCTAGAGAAGGTGTATTCGTTTTACATTGATTCGCTCGGCTGGATGCTCCCGTTCCCGAAAAGCCCGGACCGAAAACTCAAAAGCAACATTTACGTGTTCGACAACTCTGTGATGGCGGCACTTTACGGTGGCCAGGACTACGTGAAGGGACTGAACAACGAATTTGGCCCCGGCATGTGGATTGGCGTTGGCTCCCTCAAGGATTACTGGGGAACGTCGCATGAGTTTGCGCACGGCTTGCAGGGCGTTGCCGGCTGGATGGGCAACAACAGCCATTCGGGATGGTTCGCCGAGAGCCACGCGAACTGGATGGCGCACCAGTACAATCCAAATGACGCTCATTGCTCGGAATATCTGATAAATTATCCGTATTTGTATTACGGTTCGACGCGTGACCGTTATTGCAACTGGCAATTTCTGGAACACCTCAAGGAAGAATTTGGAGGTGGTTACAAAGGAGCGCACGAAGTCAACCGCATTTGGATGGAATCGATTCGCGACGGGGAAGATGGCCGCATGGAGCAGACTCCGTTTAGCGCGATGATGATGGTCTATGGCTGGTCGCTAGAACAGTTGAATGAACAATTCGGAAAGTTCGCCATGAAAAACGCGACGCTTGAATACGCTCCGGCAAAAAAGAGTTTGTATAAAAAGTCTTATGGCGATTATGAATTTAAAACGCGTCGTGACGCAAGCTGGGGCGACAATTACCGCAGGCATACGCGTGTGACCATGCTGAACAAGATGGAGTGTGCCGCAGGCGAGGAGTGCGCGGACCGTTACATTTCGCCCTCTTACTGGGCTCCGCAGCGTTGGGGCTACAACCTTGTACGCATTTATCCGGAAACGGCGGGGAAGGTGACGGTCAAGTTCCGCGGAATCGTGCAAAAGAAGCCTACTGTTAGCGGCTATAAATGCTTTGGTGACAATACCGACTACTACAAAGGAAAAACGTACAACTGGTGCAATTACGCTCCGGACAAATTGCCGGACCCGGCTTCGGGCTGGACGGTTGGCTTGGTGGCAGAAGGTGCGGACGGTACGCCGCGATACAGCGAAATGAAGCATGGAACGGGTTTCAATCTTGAAATCGAGACGAAGTCAAATGACAAGGCTTTGTGGCTTGTGGTAACGGCGACTCCGACCGAAATGCAGACGATTCTCTGGGACCAGTTCTACTACAGCATTGTGCGCTACCCGTACATGATTGAAGTCGTGAACGGCTCTCCTGAAGGTTATAACAAGGACTTTTGGAAGCCTTCGAATGCAAGCGGCTACTCTAAGCATGCAAACGGTGGCGGTCTCGTGAGCAGCAAGGCGAAAGTGGCAGCAACGGCTTATGTGGGGCCCGATGCGGTCGTGAACGGCGGTACGATTTCTGGGAATGCCCGCATTGAAGATTTTGCAGTCGTGAATGGCGGAACAATTAGCGATAACGCCGTAGTTCGCGGGCGAGCGCTCGTGACTGCGGGAAACATCAGCGGCGATGCCGTGCTCGAAGAGGATGCTTGGCTCGTAAGCGGCACGATTAGCGGCAAGGCTAAAGTCGGTGCGATTTCGATTATCGTGAATACGACCGTGACCGACAACGCACAGGTCTATGGCGTGATGTGGGCGGTAAATGGCAAGAAACTTTCCGGCACGGCTCAGCTTCGCGGCGACCTCGAAAACAACTTCGATAAGGAAATCTCAAAGGGAATTTTCTACGGCATGGTCGATAACGGAATGCTTGGCAATGCAAATTACGGTGCAAACCTCACGACGCCCCCGACCGATGCGACCGCAAGCATAGAAAATGCCAAGTGGTACGCCGTTGCGGATGATTCGATTGCTTCGGGCGATACGTCGAGAACCGCAATTCCGGTATTGCCACGCGAAGCCGATTTGAATTTCGTGCACGCAAGTCTTCAGGTTTTCGATCTTTCCGGTAAAAAGCTTGGTACAATTCTCTCGACGGATGATTTAAAATCTTCCCTCGTTGCAGCCGGATTCAATAACGGCGTCTATATCGTCCGTAACCCGCATAGCAAGCGGTCGCTACGCATTCTCCTGAACCGCTGAAATTAAAATTTTTACACCAGTCGATTATTTTAGACGCGATTTGCATTTGCTTTCGCGTCCTTTATTTTGCTATTTTATCCGTCAAGAATAAAAGTTATAAGGAAGGAATCATGAATACGACAACGCTTCTTGCACACCGCCTTTTGGGTGCGTTGGTCCTTGCACTCTGCTTTGGCAATGTGCATGCGTCCATGGCAAGACCCGATTTGGACCATTTCTATTCGTCCAGGAACCGCTATTTGTACACTCCGAAAATCGTCTGTTGCAAGAATAATGCGAAGTTCAACGATCCTTCGACAGCCTTGAAACTCGAAGTCGCCAGCGCGGATTCGAGCATTCCCCGATTTGATGAAAATTTTGAAATTCCGCATGTCGAAAGCGGTCATTCCTTGACGTTCTCCATTTACTCTTATTATTTGGGGAGTCCTAGTGCAAATTTGAAAGTAGGCGATTATTGGTATAGTGTTTCTGAAATAATCGGTAAGGTCGATGCCGTGAGGACAAACATCATGCTTGCCATGAAGGGCAATATGAGAGAATACAAGGACACGCTGTTGTTGGACTTGCCTGGCCTCAAAAAGACGATGGATTCCTTGAATTCGAAGATGGGTTCTCGACGGTATTCCGATTTCTTTTCGTCTATCAATCTCAACTTGATGCATGATGCCGATTCCAGGGTGGAGTCCATTGATCTCCTGACGCTGAAAGAAGATTCTTGCATGTCGAACACGTATGCCAAATTGTCGGGCATCGATTTCAATCTCAATACGGATAGCGTATATCTGGATTTGGGACCCCTGAAAAAAGATTCTCCCCTCAATGCTGTTGTTTCGTTCGATTTTAAAATTTCGAAATTCAAGGAGAATCCTGAACTGAATACAAATTTCAAGTCATTTGTCCTGGAAATGCCAGGATTGACGTCCGAGAATACGAAAGGCTGGCCGGCTCGGATCAAGGAAGGCAATTACAAGATTTTCCTGTCCAAGGATGGGGCGAAGGATAACCTGGAGTTGATAGATGAAATAGGGGAGGTGTATTTTTCGCTGAAGGGTTATTATTGGGCTTTGGACATTGTCGAAATCCCATTTCTTGAAAAAAAGGAATTCTCCTATGGAAAGAGTAAATACAGCATAAGGGAGATTGTCGAAAATCTCGATGAGTATCTCCACATTGTTCAATATGGAGTGGATTGTGCTATTGGAGATGACAACAAGATAAATCTCTCTGATGCGAAAAAAGTAATGGATAGCATTTTCGTGAAAAAAATCCCGTTGGGCGGAGTGTCCATATTGAACCGCACTCTACGGGATGTGCGGAAGGAATATGACGAACGCGATTTTGTGAAACTGTATGGAGATTCTCTGCAAGCTGTTACGGGGAGTGTCCCGTTGCATGAAGGTGCAAATTACATTGTTCTTAAGATTTGGCCCCCACAGTTTGAATACGACTCGAAACTCGATTTGAACATGGTCAATACTCGTGATTTTAAAGCCGAAGTCGCAGTCTATGTGAAAATATTGATTTACGTTTCGAAGAAATCTCTTACTCTTGTCTATGACTCCCTGATTCTTGACAAGGTGGATTTGGCGATGCCCAACCATGTCTATTCCATGGATGCCGGAATGTTCAATGTCAAGTTCGGTGATGGCCATGAGGAAAGTTACGGAAAACTACGCTACAATGTAAGCATAAATTCGAAAAATGCCGATTCTATTTTCAGAGCCAATCCGTCCATGATTGTGGATTTTGATTCCCTTACGTTCATGCTCGATCATTCTATTGTGACTCCCCTGAAAAACAAAGGAGGCAAGGGGAAGTTTAGTTATGATTTTGACCGTGACGAATGGATTATGCCTACGCCATTAAAAAGGTTTACGTCGTTCTCCGGTGAAGATTTGCTCGCCCATGTCTATGCCATCGGGAATTCATTGCGGGACCTGCGCAACTATGTCGATGGTTTTCGGAATACGGATTCTTCTGCTGTAGAAATGAAAAAAGTGTCCGATGCCGTCGAGAACTTCGACTGGATTGTATTCGGAGGGAGTCCAAAGCAAAACGACTCCAGACTTGTAGAAAACACGAAAGGAACGTTCAAGAAGCATTTCAGTAACTTGCTCGATTTTTCTGGGCATTTCAATAAATCCTGGAAAGAAGTCTTCAAAGGAAACAATAAAATTAAAGTTTGCGAAGTTGATTTTCTCGATGAGAAAAAGAAGAGTATCCCTGTCGTGAACAGATTGTTCAAGGGGAAAATCGCTTACGTCAAAATCACCTTCAGGCTTGATTTGGGCTTGAGGCCGGACTTCGCGCAGGAATGGGAAAGAATCTTGCGCAAACGTCTGGCGGAATTCCCGACAAAGGCTCAAGTCGCATTCTCCCGAGACGGAAAATTGATCATCGATTTACTGGTTGAATTTAAGTAAGAGACTGATGTAGAAAAGCCCCGGACTCAAATCCAGGACATACAACAGGTATTACATTTGTGGCGACACCGCTCAAATTGAAAGGCGTGAATGGATAATAATAAATTTATGCGGTAATAAATATGCATTATTCTGGATTCTCTAAAAGAAAAAAATGTTGGTGCGTTGTTTTTGTGATGACTATTTTGCTAATGGTTGGCTTAAACGATGCGAAAATGAACGTTTCCTATTTAGCTGATTGGTGTGATGAAGAGTCTGGTTATAGACTGCCGGTAGAAGGGAATCCTGTTGTAAAGTTAAACATTGATACTTTAGATTCTTTTCCTGCAATAAGTGAAAATTATATAATCCCGTATGTCGGAAAAAAGCTGAAAATAGCAGGAAAAGAGTATAGTGCTTATAAAATAATTAGAAAAATCGATAATGCTAGAGCGGATATTATGCGGTCTTTGCGAGTTCAGGCGGAACGTGGTATAAGGCTTCGCATGGACATGCGGGGGGTAAAGGCTGTTGTTGATTCGTTGAAGAAAAAAAGTATTCCATTCTCTGCAATAAATCTAAAAATGAAGAAAAACTATTATTTGGGTAAGCCTATAGAAACGATTGATCTTTTTAAATATGATAAAGAATATTTTTTGTGGGATCCCGAAGATTCTTTGAAAATTGAACTTGTTCTAAAATCAGACCGGCAGAATGTAAGTTTTGAAACGATTAAAGCAAAATCGCAAATTACGGCTACGTTTGGGGCTGGTTTTGTATTTGCTAAAGAAAAAGGCGGATATTCTCTTGGTGCTAAATTTGACTCTTTTACGATGGAAGTTCCTGGTATAACAAGGAAGAATACGATATCATTACCTGGACCATATTTCGTTGAAGAAGGCAATTTGAAAATTTTTATAACGAAAAAAGAGATGAAGACTAATATTCGCGATGAATCTCTTGTAGTGGATATTGAACTTGATAAATTGAAAAATGTACAACTACCTTTTTTTGGACAACTTGCGTTTTCAAGCGGAAAGAAACCTTTATCGTTAGAAGAAATTGTTGAAAGGATAAGAATGCTCAGTGTATATACGCAATATGCTTTGGATTATGGCATTGACCTTGATAAAGATGGTAATGAAGGAACCTTAGACCTTAACACCGTGAAGAAAAATTTAGCACGGTTTTCTAGAAAAATTTCTCCTGTAGGCCATATTGCGATATTGAATGAGTCTTTGAAATACATGTTTGATAAATATGATGAAAGCAATTTTTATGATATGCAAAACTCAAAAAATTTGAGTAAAATAAAAAAAGCCAAATTGCATAATCAGTCAAATACGCTTGTGTATAAAATAACTTTAGATTCTATTGGTTTTGCAAATAATGTTGATTCTAGTCTAATAAATGGAAAGGGCTTTAACGCTAGTATTGATGCCTATATTAAGCTTGCTTTTTCCATAGCTAATGGCTTTATTATTATGGAGTCTTGTGATGTTGAAAAGATTGATTTGAGAATTTTATCAGATGTAAAGGAATTAAATCTTCCTCCGCTTAAGGCTGTATTTTATGATGGTTTTTCAAAAAAATATGGCAAGTTCCGTTATTCTGTTCGTATCAATCTTGAACCCGCTTCATGGTATGATTCTGTAAAAATCCAAAATCCCGGTATGGTTGTTGATTATGATGCTTTATCGCTAAAGTATGGCACGCTTCCTTTGGATGGAAAATTTAGGAAAGATCAATTTGTCTATGATTTTAAAAAAGGGAATTGGATAATTCCTGGTTCTTTGAAATCAAATATTTTTTTCTCGGATGAACTTTTGTCTAAAACTTATTTTATTGTGAATTTATTGCGAAATTTGCGAGAGCGTACTGAAAAAGAATCAAATGGATTTTCGGCAGAAACTGCCAAAAATGTTCCTGGTTTTGTTGAAAAGTTTGAACAAGTTGTTTATGGAAATGGCACGGAACAATGCAAGTATGGTCTTATTGAACAAAATTATGATAAACAGCGTAAACAGTTTGTCTATAAAAAAAGCTATAGCGATTTATTTGATTTTGTGAAAAAGTATAATGAAGCATGGAAAATTGTATTCAAAGGAGATTCTCTTGAAAAACCTTGTGAAGTCAAGTATCTCGATGTAAAGAAAAATGAAATTATAGACGGATCAGCAGCCAAAGTGGCATGTATAAAATTGTTCTTTAATTTTGGCGCAAATATTGATCCGGTTCTCGTAGAAATGCTGAACGAGCAATTGGCTGAATTTTCATCAGATGGCAAAGCTCATGTCAATGCAAATGGAAACGTATTGCTTGAATTGACGATGGATTTAAAACGATAAAATCGTAAACAGAAAAACGCCCAGCGAATGCTGGACGTTTTTTTATCTACAGTCCTTATTGCCAAATATCGAGAAACATGGATTCTACCTCTTCCTCATATTCATCGGCGAAAACTTCTACGCATCCAAGGGACTTGTAAAAAGGAATTGCCGATTCCAATGGGTGCAAGGTCAACATCCGAACTCCAGCAATGGAAGATTTTTTGATCATTTCAACGAGTTTGTTGAATGCGACTGTTCCGATGCCTTGTTTTTGACAATCGTGTCGAACTCCGAAAGCCAATAACATAGTGCTTGGAAAGTCTTCATTAAATCCAATGCCTCGAAGCGATTGTGGTTTCGCTTCATAAGAATTGAATGTGAAGCCTGAATTGCATATACTTGCTAGAGCGAGAATATTTGAAGGATCTTCATTTTCCACGAACTTGTAAGTCTTTGAAAAATGGAACTCGTCTTCTTCTGGAGCCACTTTGCAAAAGAACGTATCCAGTGAGACCGGATCGTCATCGACAAGCGGATCGAATGGAGGAAAACAGAAATGTTCTCGCTTGGCAATATCCAAAAAATCTTCCTTTTGGCAAGGAAGTAAAGAAAAGTTGTTCGGTTCAAGCATCAAATCATTTGGCAGATGACCTGTACGTAATCGGGCGAGTGACCTTAGGAACTTTGAGTTCTCCCCTAAGATACTTCAAGACCCTTTCGACCTGGGATGCCGGAACAACAACGGGTTTGTAGTTCGGAAATACGACCGGTTTTGTATGGGTAGCCATTGCCTTATCCTTTTTTTAATTCATATAGCAAACGATATAATAACTCTGGGGCTTCACTAGACAGGTGCAAGCCTGGCAACGCACTCGAAAAAATCGGTGGTGATGTTAATATATAAATAACGCTATTTGAAAACAAGTGGTCGCGTTGCGGCTGGAAAATGCACAGAAAAACGCCCAGCGAATGCTGGACGTTTCTACGAAATATTCTTTCGTCTTTCGTCTGTAGCCACGTAGTGGCGTTCTTTAGTCTATTTTTGGGAGCTTAGCGAGGCTCTTAGCGATGTCTTCATCCGTCGGGATATAGTCGTTCATTTCGCCGTCGTTGAACTTCTGGTAAGCGACCATGTCGAAGTAGCCGGTACCGGTGAGGCCGAACACGATGTTCTTGGCCTCTCCAGATTCCTTGCACTTGAGGGCTTCGTCGATAGTCGCGCGGATGGCGTGGCTGGATTCCGGAGCCGGGAGGATACCTTCGGTCTGGGCGAAGAGCTTGGCGGCTTCGAATACCTTAGTTTGTTCAACAGATGTTGCACGCATGAGGCCCTGATCGTAGAGTTCTGAGAGGATGCTGCTCATGCCGTGGTAGCGGAGTCCTCCGGCGTGGTTTGCAGACGGGATGAAGCTAGAGCCGAGCGTGTACATCTTGGCGTGCGGGCAGACCTTGCCGGTATCGCAGAAGTCGT
>JAEEGJ010016209.1_pt1 | contig 17174 bp, 12 predicted proteins | sample 8958761 | NCBI WGS metagenome assembly JAEEGJ01 (sample SAMN16246546, study PRJNA631951) | gut metagenome | biome: gut microbiome; feature: rumen; material: RS-attached | host: Bos | place: Iran: Karaj | collected 2018-10 | reverse complement strand
GCGCAGAATCTCAAACAGGCTGTCACGGATTTTTCCAATCAGCCATGAGGGCCACTCAGCGTCAGCCTTTGAGATTCCATACTTCTCCGCAATCGCGAGGAACATCTGCCCGTCCTCGGGGGACATGCTCTTTGTCTCAAGCCGCAGCTCACGGACCTTGGGCCTTACCCCGAAGTCATGGAGCATCAGCAGCGTGATGTCCCTGCGGAGCCTCTGCGCTGTGTGGAGCACCTCGAGCTTCGACTCGCTGTGGAAACGTTTAATGACAGTCATGTAATTTTATGTCTTTTGCCGCGCTGAAGCGCGGCAGATTAAAGATTACACGAGGAGGGCGAAGGGGCGGACCCCAAGCGCGAACGACGCGACGTTGGCGCGCGCGCCGACGCCGTCGACGACGTCGTAGACATCCGCGAAGTACGAAGAGGACCAAGAAGAAGATGAATCACTCACCCAATACCACGTATTCTGTCCTCTGAGTTCCAGATGAAGGCTGAAAGCAGCAACCTGCTCTCCGCCCATGCATTTGTCTTTGATGTAGAAGGACCAATTATAGCCGTTACTCGGCAGCTCTGCCTGTCCGAAAACCATTGACAGCGTCATCAGCCTGCAGGTGCAGGCGAGAGGGTCAGATGTCCTGTCAGAACCGTCAAAGCTGCACTTCAGGAGGTGCTCAGTCCCGAACGCGCCGATAAGCCCAAGGGCAAAGGCTGGCATGACCGTCTTATGCATGTATGACCCGGCATAGCCGCCCGCATTGGTGTCAGTGGGGTTCATGTAAGTGTCAAAGACCGGAGTCTCAGGCACGATGACCGCGTGGTGGGTTGTTACACTGGGACTTCCATGGTTCATGGCGGCATCGAGGTCAGCGATGACGAACTTAACCTCGTATGTGCTGGTTCCGGTGTTGGCAACACCAGGCACTGTAATCGTCTTCCTGATGTAGTCGCCCGGGAAAATGTCATAGAACGTGCCGTCGGCAACGCTCGCGCTGAAGCTGCCGTCGTCAAATGCGGCGGTAATGTCCTTGCCGCGGTAGAAGCGGCGGTGGGAGTCCGCTCCGTCAGAGACGCTGGCAAAGACTCCGCTCAGGCTGCGGCGGCGCCTCTGTGACGGTGCCTGACGCTGAGAAGTGCCGCCATGAGCGTTCCCGCCTCCCTGCGTGCCGCTGCCGCTCTGCGCGCGTCTTCTTCCCTGCCCTCCTGCGTTCTTCTGCACCGCCTCAAAGCCATTGTCGCCGGGCTCAGTTACAGAGGAGGCGATGCCGAGGGCGAAGGAGATTGAGTCCACCGCGTAATCGGCGAACTCCTGCTTGAAGCTCTTCTCGCTTGCCAGGGACTCCTTGAGGCTGTCGGCAAATTTCAGGTACTCATCGTCGCTTTCCTCTGTCGCATAGCGGCAGAGGTCCTTGCCGCACTCGCCAGTGGCGATGGCCTTCATAACCTCCCTCACTGCGGGATAGTCATCAAAGGCCCTGTAGTCCGCCAGGAAGGACATCAGCCTTTTTTCCTGAATGACGCTGACGCCGAACTGCCTGATGACCTTACGCAACGCTTCCTGAAGCTTCATGCCCTGCCCCTCTGTGTCTTAATGCCCGGACGCCGCGGCCCGGGCCTCATGCTCCGCACATTCCGGAAAGAATGACGTAATGCAAATTTTATGCCAAATAATACCAGACCATGAACAAAAAAGACCCGCTGACAGGAGGCCTTCCCTGTTCACTATATGTCTTATTATGATTGTAAGCCTTAAGCGCTGAATCATCAACCTGACAGAGCGCACAAAGCGCGCAAAATATTTCTGGTGTAAAAGCCTGTTATTTCATAACAGATTGTTTCAGCTGAATTATCCAATAACTTCGGTGAGAAAGAGCAGGGAATGGACATGCCATCTGATGCTGAGAGGACTTACTGGGCGGCTTTTTACAGCATGCAGGCATTGCGCCTGGCTCAGCACAGGAAAGTGAATCACAGGCTATGCCAGGCAGGCAGGAAGGATGCTGCTCAGGTGATTTGCCCTGAGGACTGAGAGATAAAACGCGGGCACAGAGTCCCGCGTTCTGCATTGAATGGTTCAGGCCGGCGGAAGGACGGGCGCAGCGCCAAAGATGCCGCGGCCGTCCGGATGAAGGCACCGCAAAAAAGTGCGCAGCGCCTCCGGTGCACTGCCGCCCTGCCGGATTACTTTCCGAGCTCAGCCCTGATTTCCCTCGCGGCCTCAACCAGGTTCCTGAGCGAGGGGAATGCCTCCTCCTCGCGCCTGGTCTTGAGGCCGCAGTCAGGGTTCACCCAGACCTTCTCCGCGGGCAGCTTCTCAAGGATGGTTCGGATGCGCGCACTTCATAAGGCGTGGAGATAATGAAGTCTGCTGACAGCCAGCGGATTTTCAGTTTAATTCTAGTGTCCTTGCTGGATGTCCCATACAGAGTCACCATGTCATCTATAAAGAGGTCACATAGAGGTTTGATTTTGCTACAATGTCCTAAGTTTAGGATGGTTACAAAAAAGGGGGCCGGACATGTTATATCATTTTGCGTCTTTTCCTGATGGAACAGAGATCTCTTACTCGGAGGTTCTTCACGATAAAAGCAACGACAGAGATCAATTACGAATATTTATCGAACGCTGGGATGAAAAAATCTCAGATTTTGATACTTTGGAGTTTTATCTTCCGAGTCTGCGGATCTCCAAACAAAAGGGATTTTCTAACCAAGAAATACAACAGCATTTGCAACACATAAACAAACTTGGCGGAATGCTATTCGAGTGTGCTAAAGAAGAAGAGCAGTCATGCCAAAAATAATGGAATTTTTTGGATATATCATCTATTTTTGGTCAAATGAAGGGAAGCCACTGGAGCCTATACATGTGCATGTTGCTAAACGGCCATCAAAAAATGGCACCAAAATTTGGATTTTAAGTGATGGCACTGCCTTAATTGCTGACAACAAAGGAGACATTCCGCCAAAAGACTTAAAAAAGCTGCTGGAATCAATTTCCACATACCATGAAAATATAGAGAATGCATGGAAAATCCATTTTGGCGTAAGTTCAATAACATACTACAATAGGCAAATTTCCAGATAATGAGTCAGGCGTACACAAAAATAATATTTTTTAAGTGTTCCTTTATTCAGGTTCGGTTTTAGTCTTTCTACGAGGGCTGCAGAATCAGCTGTGCCGTTGCCATCCAAATGGCGCCGAATTAAAGATGCGGCGCCTTTACCTCATTACCGGCCTTCTGAGCTTACTTCCTAAGCTCGCCCCTTATCTCCTTTGCAGCCTCAACAAGGTTCCTGAGCGAGGGGAATGCCTCCTCCTCGCGCCTCGTCTTGAGGCCGCAGTCAGGGTTGACCCAGACCTTCTCCGCGGGAAGCTTCTCAAGGATGAGGCGGATGCGGGCCTTGATCTCCTCGACGGAGGGAACGAGCGGTGAGTGGATGTCGTAGACTCCCGGGCCTGCCTCGGTGCGGAAATTGCTCTCCTTCAGCGAGTCGAGGATCTCAAGCTTGCCTCTCGAGGCCTCGAAGGAGATGACGTCAGCGTCCATGTCATCAATGCTCTTAATGATGTCGCTGAACTCGCTGTAGCACATGTGGGTGTGGATCTGGGTCTCCGGCCTCACACCTGACGTTACCAGGCGGAATGACGGGATCGCGAAGCAGAGGTAATCCCTGTCCCAGTCCTCCTTCCTGAGGGGAAGCTTTTCCTTGAGGGCAGCCTCATCGATCTGGATGATGCTGATTCCGGCCTTCTCAAGATCGAGCACCTCGCCGCGGACGGCAAGCGCGAGCTCGTAGATGACCTCCTTCTCAGGAATATCGTTTCTCGGGAACGACCAGTTGTAGATGGTGACAGGTCCGGTGAGCATGCCCTTCACGGGCTTTTTGGAGAGGCTCTGCGCATATACGGAGGTGTCAACGGTAATGGGGCTCTTTCTCGAGACATCGCCGAAGATTACAGGGGGCTTCACGCACCTGGTGCCGTAGGAGAGCACCCAGCCGTTCTCGGTGAAGAGGAAGCCGTCGAGGCGCTCGCCGAAATACTCGACCATGTCGTTGCGCTCGTACTCGCCGTGGACCAGCACGTCAAGGCCGATCTCCTCCTGGAAGCCGATTATCCTCCTGATAAGAGCCTTTATGCTCTCATCGTACTCAGCCTTCCCGATCTCGCCGGTTCTGAGCTTCTTCCTGAGGGCCCTGACCTCAGCGGTCTGCGGGAACGATCCGATGGTGGTGGTCGGAAGTACGGGGAGGCCGAACCTTGCCTTCTGGATTCTCTCCCTCTCGGCAAAGGCGGGGCTCCTCCTGAAGTCCTCCTCCCGAAGAGAGGCGACCGCCTGCCTTACGGCGTCATTTCTCTTCACGCGCTCAGTGGCAAAGAGCTCCCTGTTCGCGGAAAGGGCTTTGTCAGACCCTTCAGCGCCTGAGGCGACCGCGGCAATCTCCGCGATCTCCTCTACCTTCTCCCTTGCGAAGGAGAACCACCTGAGGACGTCCTGTGAAAGCTTCGTCTCTGACTTCACGGTAACAGGCACATGGACGAGCGAGCAGGAGGCAGAGGCTGCTGCATTGAGGCCAAGCTCCGAGAGCTTTCCGAGGATGGCGGCAGCGTCATCGTAGCGGGTGCGCCAGATGTTCCGTCCGTCAACCACGCCAGCGATAAGGAGCCTGTCCCTGGGGAAGCCATTCTTCTCCACGAGCTCCAGGGTCTTCTTTCCCTTCACAAAATCGAGCCCGACCGCGTCGAACGGGAGGCGGCAGATCTCACTCCAGGCGTCCCTCACATCGCCGAAATAGGTCTGCAGGATGACCTTGGCGCTGCCCTTTCGCTTAAGGACAATGGAGTAGAGCCTCTCGAAGAGCGCCCGGTCATCTTCGGTGAGGTCGCGCACAAGGGAAGGCTCCTCGAAGGCGACGTACTCGGCAAAATGGCCGGCAAGGCGCGCGAGGATTGAGGCATATGCCTCGGCGGTCTCATCCGCGACGTCCTCAATGCCGCGCTTTCCGGTGAACTCGGTGAGCTTCAGGAGAGTGAAGGGTCCGATGAGGGTCGGAACGGTATTGATTCCAAGATCGCGCGCCTCGTTGAACTCGCCCGCGGCCTTGGTGCAGTCAGAGGTGATGACCGAGGAGTCATCAAACTCAGGAACCAGATAATGGAGGTTGGTGTCAAACCACTTCTTCATGGAAAGAGGCTCGGCGGGGCCGTTCTTCCCGCTGAAGCCGCGGCCCAGGGCGAACTGCAGATCCTCGCCCGTGAGGCCGTCCTCCCTGAAGCGCTCCGGGATGAAGCCGAGCGCGGCCGCCGCGTCTGCAACCCTTGAGTAGAAGGAGAAGTCATTGGAGGGAATGAGGCTGATTCCGGCATCCTTCAGGAACTTCCAGTTCTCCGCCCTTATTGCGGCAGCGGCCTTTCTGAGCTCCTCCTTTGAGATTTTTCCTGAAAGATAGCCCTCGCTCGCGAACTTGAGCTCCCTTCTGTCCCCGATGCGGGGGAAACCGGCAATCGATGTAAGCATTCTGATCTCCAAATTTACAAAAAACGGGGCTTATTATGAATGCCGGCAGCAAAATAGTAAAAGACTGTTTTTCTATGCTACTGCATAGTTTTTACCTATACATCAGGCCAGGAGCCCGGCCCGATGGCTCCCGGCTGCCGTCAGGCGGGATATGGAAGGAGAGCGCTCAGTAGTCAGTACGGTCGGACTTGTTGTCCCACTCGCGGAAGGGATCCAGGAAGCGGCTGTCCTCAATGCGGATTTCCCTGACAATCCTTTCTGAGATGTCCTTTCTGAGCTCATCATAGATGAGGCTGTCGCTGAAGCCCGCCCTCTCCGCGTCATCCCTGGTGCAGGCATAGAAAATCCGGTCAATCCTGGCCCAGTAGACCGCGCTCAGGCACATGGGGCAGGGCTCGCAGGAGGTGTAGAGGACGCTACCCTCAAGCGAGAAGGTGCCGAGCGCCCGGCAGGCAGACCTTATGGCCTGCACCTCGGCGTGCGCTGTCGGATCGAGGCTCGCGGTAACGCGGTTCACGCCCCTCGCCACGATTTTCCCGTCCTTCACGATGACGGCGCCGAACGGTCCGCCGCCCTCATGGACGTTCTTCACGGCGATCCGCACCGCCTCCTCCATGAATTCCTCATCTGTCATACCGGACTCCCAAAGAGCAGGCAGAGGCCTGCACCGCACATGAGCATGTACCGCTTTATGTCAGTGCCGTCTGCCCTGTTTTCGCCCAAATGCATCACAACAGTGTAAAAACCGGTTCTATACCGTTCCGGCACTGTATTATAATCGGGTAAAGAACTGTCATGACCGGACGGAAGACTGATGCAGAGTGCCTCCACGCCGGAACAGGAAATTCTGCGGTGCTGTTTCCGCTCTGAAGGGTTCCTGTCATAGACAGCGGGTTAACATTACAGGAGATAGTCCTCATGAGCAAAGTTACCATTCCTGCCGACGGCCAGAAGATCACAATGAATGCCGACGGCTCCATCAACGTTCCGGCAAAGCCGATAATCACCTACATTGAGGGTGACGGAATCGGAAGCGACATCACCCCTGCCATGATCCGCGTCGTTGACGCCGCTGTTGAGAAGGCCTACGGCGGAGAGAAGAAGATTTCCTGGATGGAGGTCTATGCCGGCGAGAAGGCCACCAAAGTCTATGACAAGGACACCTGGCTGCCGCAGGAGACCCTTGACTACATCAAGGAGTACGTTGTCTCCATCAAGGGACCCCTGACCACTCCTATCGGAGGCGGCATCCGCTCCCTCAACGTCGCCCTGCGCCAGCAGCTCGACCTCTACATCTGTGAGCGCCCGGTACGCTGGTTCGAGGGCGTGCCCAGCCCGGTGAAGCACCCTGACTACGTCGACATGGTAATCTTCCGCGAGAACAGCGAGGATATCTATGCCGGAATCGAGTGGGCAGCTGACACTCCCGAGGCAGACAAGGTCATCAGCTTCCTCAAGGGCGAGATGGGCGTCAAGAAGATCCGCTTCGACAGGCACTGCGGCATCGGCATCAAGCCTGTTTCAAAGGAAGGAACCCAGAGGCTCGTCAAGGCTGCCATCCAGTACGCCATCGACAATGACAGGAAGTCCGTCACCCTCGTCCACAAGGGCAACATCATGAAGTTCACCGAAGGCGCCTTCAAGAACTGGGGCTACGAGGTCGCTAAGGAGCAGTTCGGCGGCGAGCTCATCGACCAGGGACCCTGGATGAAGATCAAGAACCCGAACAACGGCCATGAGATCGTCATCAAAGACTGCATCGCCGACGCGTTCCTGCAGCAGATCCTGCTCCGTCCGAAGGAGTACGACGTCATCGCCACATTGAACCTCAACGGCGACTACATGTCTGACGCCCTCGCTGCCCAGGTCGGCGGCATCGGCATTGCCCCGGGCGCCAACATCGGCGACACCTGCGCTATTTTCGAGGCCACCCACGGCACTGCCCCGAAGTACACCGGCATGGACAAGGTCAACCCGGGCTCAATCATCCTCTCCGCGGAGATGATGCTGAGGCACATGCGCTGGAACGAGGCCGCTGACCTCATCATCAAGGGCGTCGAGGGAGCAATCAAGGGCAAGCGCGTAACCTACGACTTCGCAAGGCTTATGGAAGGCGCAACCGAGGTCAAGTGCTCCGAGTTCGCGACCGAGATCATCAAGCACATGTAATTCTCTCCTAAAGAGATTAAGCGGGGCCCCGGCAGAATGCCGGGGCTTTTTCGTCTCAGCCTGCAGGAAACACCCAGATGAAAAAGGCGCCTTTCCGGACTGCCGGAGAGACGCCTCTGAACAGGAGCGTTTTAGGAGCTGTCCTTATTTCCTGATGCCGGTAAGGCGGCACCAGTCCTCACGGATGAGCGGCTCGTCCATCTCGAACCACTTACTGTATACCGCCCTCACGTCATCCGCCTGCTTTCCGAGTATGCCGGAGAGCGCGAGGTGCCCGCCTTTCTTCACCAGCTTCTCGATGTCCGGGGCGAGCTCGGTGAGGGGGCCGGCGAGGATGTTGGCAACGAGGACATCAGCCTTCTCGTTCTCCTCCGGAGCATCGCCTCCCGTGAGGCGGAGCGCGAGCCTGTCGCGCACGCCGTTCCTCTCGGCATTCTCGCCGCTTGCCTTGATGGCCTGCGGATCGATGTCAAGGCCGAGCGCTGACTTCGCGCCAAGAAGGAGAGCTGCTATCGCAAGGATCCCGGAGCCGCAGCCGAAATCGATGACATGCTTTCCCTCAAGGCTCTCCCCCTCCAGGAACTCCAGGCACATCGCCGTGGTCGGATGGGTGCCGGTGCCGAAGGCGAGGCCCGGATCAAGCATCAGGTTCACCGCGTCAGGATCCGGCGTCCTGCACCAGCTGGGGCAGATCCAGAGCCTCCTCCCGAACTTCATGGGCTTGAAGTGATCCATCCACTCCCTGACCCAGTCCTTGTCCTCGAGGATTTCGGAGGTGACCTGGGTGCCGGGCTTGAGGTGGGATTTGACAAAATCCATGATCCTGCCGGTCTTGACCTCCGCGTCAAAGAGCCCCGTGACGATCGTCTCGCTCCAGAGCTTCGTCTCCCCCGGAAGCGGCTCGTAGACCGGATTGTCCCCCGCGTCGGTGTAGGTTACCGACATGGCGCCCTGCCCGGTAAGGAGCGAGCTCGCCTTGTCGATTACGTGCTCGTCATGCTCGGTTCCGGTCCGGAGCCTGATCTTGATCTGAATCCATGGCATTTCTGTATCTCCCGGTGCTGGCTATGCCAGCATATGTGTCAGCCCGCGGCGCGCTGCCGGAGGCGTGTGTCTCTCTGCTTCAGGGCTGCTCCGCGCCCTCCGGCGCCATGCCTGAAATTATCCTTTCAGTATCGTCGAAGATGTCCTGCACGGTGGATTTCTGTAGCTCCGCCTCCATTGCCCTCTGCACTCCGGCGAGCCTGCCGTCAAGCACGGCGTGGATATTGGCGCCGACCGGGCACTGCGGGCAGGGGTTCTCGTGGAAATGGAAGAGCTTACCGTCCTCGATGAGCCCCAGCGCGTTGAAGATGTCGAGGAATGAGATCTCCGCGGGAGCCTTCCTGAGCGTTATGCCTCCGGTGCCGCGCGCCACGTCGATGAGCCCCGCCGCGTGGAGCATGGAGAGGATCTTCCTGACCACCACCGGGTTTATGCCGATGCTCGATGCGAGGAAGTCGCTTGTGACACGTCTGTCCCTCCCGAAGTGCCCCATGCAGGAGAAGATATGGACCGCCACCGTGAACCTTGATGAAATCTGCATAGCCTTACGCGCCCTGCGGCATCCGCCTCTATTCCTTCAGCTCGAAATTCGACTGCTTTTTGTCCCTGATCTTGTCGAGATCCTCGCAGGTGCTCCGGTCTGCGGCCTTTACGGTCATCATGTCCTCTCCATCAAGCGAGATGTACTTATACCAGAGCTCGATGCCGTGATCGATTCTCATGCGGGTGCCCTCGTTCTCGCAGATCTGCTCGCTGATGTGCCACATGCTGTCCTGGACGCTTTTGCTGAAGGTCTCAAGATCTGGGATGTCCTTCTTCCTTATGGAGTCAAACCTCATGAGGTAGGTGATGGTGCCGTTGCCTTCCGCGCCCTTCTCCGGCTCCGTATAGGTCACGTCCATCAGGGTGACGCCGTTGGCGCTCTTTGAGGGGAGGAGCTTCCTGAGCTTCACGATGTCCTCTTTAGTCTGGCTGATGACGTACTCATCGGTATAGAGATCCGCTGAGGCCGCCTCCAGAGCGGCAAGGAGGAACGCTGCCGCAGCGGCGGCAGCCGGAATTCCCATAAAGCCCAGTCTCATATAAAGTCTCTCCATCTTGAACGCAATGCGCGCGCCGCGCCGTAATTTCCGCACAATCTTAAGCGTTTCAGGCAAAAAGCACAATATAAAAAGCTCTCCTCAGGATACCCCGGATCCAGAGCCTTCAGGCGCCGGGCCGCCCGCGTCATTCGGCACCAGGACGCCGTTCACGCGCCTCACGGGCGACAGGCGGTCGCGCTCCCTTAAATAGTCGAGCTTCGCGCTGATTTTCTTCTCGAAGCCCCGGTCGCTCGGCTCATAGAATTTCGTGCCGCGCATCTCCTCCGGGAAATAGCACTCGCCTGCCGCGTAGGCCCCGGGTTCGTCGTGCGCGTAGCGGTAGGTCTCCTTGAAGCCGAGGTCCTTCATGAGCTTCGTCGGCGCGTTCCTGAGGTAGATCGGAACGTCATAGTCCCGCTCCTCCTTTGCCCGGCGCAATGCCTCGTTCCAGGCCCGGTAGACCGCGTTGCTCTTGGGGGCCGTGGCAAGATAGACGGCAGCCTCGGCGATGGCCCGGAGCCCTTCCTCGGGTCCGACCCTGGTGAAGCAGTCAAAGGCCGCCGCCGCGATCCTGAGCCCGTTCGGATCCGCAGTGCCGACATCCTCGGAGGCTATGGCGATGAGCCTTCTTGCGACATAAAGGGGATCTCCTCCTGCCGTCACTATCCTCGCGAACCAGTAGAGCGCGGCGTCCGGATCAGAGCCCCTCACCGACTTGTGGAACGCGGATATAAGGTCGTAGTACCGGTCGCCTCCGTTGTCGAACCTCGCGGACCTGACGCCCACAAACTCGGCAAGCATCTCCTTTGTGATGACCTTCCGGCCTTTCTCATCGGCAATCACCATGGAGGAGAGGATCTCGAGCGCGTTGAGTAGGCGCCGCGCGTCTCCCGCGGCGAATGACACAAGGGAGCGGTCGACGCCCTCCTCAAACGAGATGTTCTCGGCAAGGAGCCCCTCAGGGGAGGTTACGGCGCGCCCGATGAGGCGGAGCAGGCTCTCCTCGCTGAGGCTCTTAAGGACAAACACCCGGCAGCGGGAGAGCAGCGCGCTGTTGAGCGCGAACGAGGGGTTCTCGGTCGTCGCCCCGATGAATATCACCGTGCCGTTCTCTATAAGGGGAAGGAACGCGTCCTGCTGCGTCTTGTTGAAGCGGTGGACCTCGTCGACAAAGAGCACGGTGGAGCGCCCGCGGTCGCGGTTGAACTCCGCCTCCTTCGCCGCCTCCCTGATGTCGGCTATGCCGGCAGTGACCGCTGAGATGACTATCGACTTGGCGTTCACCCGGGCAGTGAGGATTTTCGCGAGCGTGGTCTTCCCGGTCCCGGGAGGCCCCCAGAGGATCATCGAGGAGACATGGCCGCTCTCCGCCATGCGCCGGAGCGGCATGCCCTCCCCGGTGAGGTGCTCCTGCCCGATGTAGTCGGAAAGGCTCCGGGGCCTCAGGCGCGAGGCGAGCGGCTCATAAAGGGTCTCATCCGGAGAGCCGGCCTGCTCCGCATCGTCAGAGAACTTCGTGCCAGAGGAAAAGAGATCGCCCGTCATTTGCCGCGCCGGTCGTCGACTTCTGTGCCCTTCGGGATCTCAAAGCTGAAAGCAGTTCCCGCCGCGAGAGGTCCTGCGGCGCCGAGCTTATAGCTGTTTTTGCGGCCGTCGCGGCTCACGATCTCAAAGCCCGCGATGCTGCCGCCGCTCACAGAGAGCTCAAAGCGGTCGCCGCCCTCGGCAGGGCTGAGCTCATAGCCGCCTTTCACATGCTTCACCTGGTATTTTTTCCAGACCTCAGGGGAGTCAGATGCGATGAGCCCCAGCGGCGAGCTGCCGGCAATTTCTGAAAACGAGGCGATGGTGACCTGCTGCATGAAGGGATCATAGGACCAGACGCTCTTCCCGTCCGAGACAACGAGGTTCTCGTCCGGAGTCTTGGTCTCAACCCTGAAAGATGACTTCTCCTTCGAGACGCAGACCGAGCCGGAGCCTTCCTGCACGGTCTCGCCGTTGAGGCCGGTCACTTTCTGCGTGAACGGCGAGCAGAAGCTCTTTACAAGCGAGATGTCCTTCCTCAGGTCCCCTGCCGGGTCAGCGGCAGCGGCCGACGGAAACAAAAGAGCCGGCAGCGCGGCGGTAAGGACTGCGAGAGCGCTTCTAATCCTTGCTGGTTTCATGGAGATCCCTCCGGGATATGGTGAAGAAATGCCCCGCGCCAGGCGGGGCCGGCAGAGGCTACTCGCCCTGCCTTCTCGTGAGGACGTCGCGCCTGCCGTTCTGCCTGGGCTCAGAGACGATGCCGCCCTCCTCAAGCTCGTCGATGAGCGAGGCGGCGCGCGGATAGCCGATGCCGAAATTTCTCTGCAGAATAGAGCAGGAGACGCGGCCGAGGCGGCTCACGAGCTCAACTGCCTTATCGAAGAGCTCATCCTGCCCGCCGCTGCCGCTTCTTCCAGCGGAGCCGCCGCTCTCGCCGGGAAGGACAACCTCAGTGTTCTCATCCGTTACCCCGTCGACATACTCAGGCTCGCCGCGGGTGCGCCACTCGGCGGTGACGCGCTCAATCTCGGCATTCTGCACGAACGCTCCGTGGACGCGGATCGGGAACTGGCTGCCTGCCGGCAGGAACAGCATGTCGCCGTTTCCGAGCAGGTTCTCGGCCCCGCCCTGATCGAGGATGATGCGGGAGTCCATGTTGGACTGCACGGAGAACGAGAGCCTCGAGGGGATGTTGGTCTTGATGAGTCCGGTAAGGACGTTCTTTCTCGGGGACTGCGTGGCGATGACGAGGTGGATGCCGGCGGCCCTTGCCTTCTGGGCAAGCCTTGCGACCAGCGTCTCCACGGTCTTGCCGACGGTCATCATCATGTCCGCGAACTCATCGATGACTATGACGATGAAGGGGAGCTTCGTGAGCTCCGGCGCCTCAGTGTCCATCGAGTCGGTGTACTGCCAGGTGGGATCGCGGAGGGGCGTTCCAGCGATGCGCGCCTCCTCGACCTTGCGGTTGAACTCGGTGAGCTTCTTCACGCCTGTCTTTGCCATCAGGGCGTAGCGGCGCTCCATCTCCCCGACCGCCCAGCGGAGCGCGTTCGAGGCCTGCTTCATGTCGGTTACGACCGGGGTGAGGAGGTGCGGGATGCCGTTGTAGGAGGAGAACTCCAGCATCTTCGGGTCGATCATGATGAACCTGACCTCGTCCGGGGTCTTGGAGAGGAGAAGCGACATGATCATGGTGTTGACGCCGACCGACTTTCCGGATCCGGTTGTTCCGGCAACGAGGAGATGGGGCATCTCGGCAAGGTCAGCGACAACCGGGTTGCCGGTTACGTCGACGCCGAGCGCCATCGGAAGGAGCGCATGGAACGATCTGAACTTCTCGCTGTCAATGACCTCGCGGAAAAATACCGTCTCGCGCTTCCTGTTCGGGATCTCAAGGCCGATATAGGTGGTGCCGGGGATAATCTCCAGGACGCGCACCGACTTCGCGAGGAGAGATCTCGCAAGATCTGTGGAGATGTTGGTGATCTGGGATGACTTGGTGCCGGGCTCAGGCTGCAGCTTGAAGAGCGTTATGACCGGTCCGCAGTCGGCGCCTACGACCTGCACGGTAATCCTGAACTCCCGGAGCTTCTCCTCTACAAGGCGGGAGAGCGAGTCAATCTCCTCAGGGGAGATGGTCTGGTGGTGCTCGGTAATGGGGTTAAGCAGATCCATGCCCGGGATAGGGCCCCAGCTGTTCGGGGACTCATGGTGCATCGGCAGGGCGCCCGGAGCCGCCGGCGCCTCTGCAGGCTGAGGCGCTGTCGCTGCGGCAGGGACCTCACTCTCATTGCGGCTCTCATTGCGGCTCTCCTCAGCCTCGGGAGCTGCGGAGAACGGCGAGTTCGCGAGGCCTGAGCTTCTGTAGCGCTCCTCTGCCGCATGCGCCTCGGCAATATCCTCGGGAGTTACGTCAAAGCCGAAGAGGCCCTGCCTGCCGGAGGCTGCGCTCTCCGCGGGCTCTGCAGGCTGCTCTCCGCTTCCATGGCCGCCAAGGTCAGCCGGGCGCACGTCAGGCTCGCGGAAGGCGTCAAGCCCTCCGGCGCGGGGGATCTCGGTGTAGCCGCTTCCCTGGAGAGGCGCGGGAGAGATTTCCGGAGCCTGCATGGCCTCAGTTCCTGTCCTGTCGGCAATGGCCTGCTCCTCGGCTGTCATCGGGCTGAAGCCGAACCTCGCCTCCTTCTCAAGCTGCGACTCGTCAGACTCGGCCGCAGGTGCCTCTGAACGTGTCACAGGGGCAGTGTACGCGCCCTGCGCAGGGGCTGCCGGCCTTGCGGCTTCTGGCGCGGGAGACATGCTGACGCTCTCAAAGCCTATTCTCCCAGAGGAGGCCGGAGCCGCAGGCTGCGGCGCAGGTGCCGCCGCGTACGGAGAGCTTCCCGTGCGGGCCTCAGGAGCTGCGGCAGGAGCGACCTTGGGAACGGCAGGAGCGGCAGTTCTCGGAATGTGGATGTCATTAGCTGAGGGAGTTACGGTAAAGCCCGCGACGCTGGCGCTCCTGGGCTCCATCCTCTCGGCGTGATCCATGATCGGATCATCATTGAAGAGCGGATCCGACTCCGCTGTCGCGGCTTCAGGTGACTCATCCGGAGCCCCGCCGCTCTCAGACCTGAATCCCTTGAAAAGGCCAGAGAAGAAGCCGTGCTTCTCCTCTTCGTTGGAGCCTCCCTCATAGGGAAGAGGATCTGAGGAGAGCTCAGGGGCGGGGCCCTCGGGAACGGACTGGACCTCCGCCGGAGCTGGAGCCTCACCCCGCTTCAGCGCCTCAATCTCTGCCTTCTCCTTCTCAAGCCTTGCCTGCAGCTCTGCCTTCTCGCGCTCGAGCCTGAGCTCTGCCTCAGCCTGCTCATGCTTCAGGCGGAGCTCGGCCTCGGCACGGGCCTGCTTCATCCTGGCCTCAGCCGCGGCCTTCTCCTGCTCTGCCAGCATGGCACGCTCCTTCTCGAGCTGCGCGAGGCGCTCCTCCGCCTTCTTCCGGCGCTTCTCGCGCACCGCGGAGACGTAGTCAAAGATCCCGCAGACGAGGCCGCCGGTCTTGTCAGCGATTACGGTCCAGGAGATGCCGGTGAGGAAAGGGAGCCCTATGGCGAAAATGAGAATGAAGAGGAGAGACGCGCCGACCGTGCCCATCATGCCTGAGACCCAGCTCGCGATGGCCGCGCCGAACACGCCTCCCGCGGAATACGAGCCGTAGGGCCTCAGATCGAGCATCGAGAGCAGGCAGCAGACCGAGGTGAACATGAGGAAGAAGCCGAGAAGCGACAGCCCCACGGTGAAGAAGTCAATGCTCCTTATGGTGTACTTCCGGAGGAAGACGCAGGCCGCGAGATAGAGCACGGCAAGCGGCAGCACATATGACGCGAGGCCGAAGCAGAACAGCAGGAAGTCGGAGACATAGGCCCCTACGAAGCCGACCTTGTTGTGGATGGAGGCAATGGTCTGATCCGGAGCCCTGGACTGGGTCCAGCTCGGATCGTTTATATCATGCGAAATCAGAGAGACAAGCGATATGACACAGAGCAGGAAAATGATCAGGAAAACCGCCTCTCCGAGCCTTTTCATGCCGGAAAGCGAGGCATTGCTGATCTTCTCGCGATCAATACCTGTGTCCCTGCGCTCAGCTCTGCTGGCAGCAGCGGACTGCTTTTTGTTTCTCAACTTTGAATTCTGGTTAGCCATTGTGGGGTTCGCGTGATAAATCAGGGAAGAAGGAATTGCTTCCAGCTGCACTGGTCCGGGGATTATACTTTATCCGGTCAGATTTTGAGTGAAAACCGCCTGAGAAATGTTTTAAGATAGCAGTCCGGAACTAAGAAAATCACCAAGGAGGACAGCATGCCCGAGCAGAAAGACAAGGAAAAAATCATCATCGTCGGCGCAGGACCAGCCGGCTATACCGCAGCCATTTACGCAGCCCGCGCGGGCCTCAGTCCACTGATGATCACCGGCACGCTCGAGGGCGGGCAGATTACCGAGACTCAGGAGCTCGGCAACTGGCCGGGAGAGCCTGAGCCCATCACCGGCTTCGACCTGATGGACAGGATGAAGAAGCAGGCAGCGGGCTACGGCGTGCGCTTCCTCACTGATACCGTGCTCGCCATCGCAAGGCATGAGGGAGCCATCTCGCTGCAGTGCGAGAAGGGAACGGCAGAGGCCGAGGCGGTCATCATCGCGACCGGAGCGTCACCCCGCAGGCTTTCAATAAACGGCGAGGCCGAGTTCTGGGGACAGGGAGTCTCGTCCTGCGCGACCTGCGACGGCTTCTTCTACAGGAAGAAGAGAACCGCCGTCATAGGCGGCGGCAACACCGCGGTTCTCGACGCCATCTATCTCGCGGGGCTCTGCCGCGAGGTGCACCTCATCCACCGCCGCGACGGCTTCCGCTGCGACAAATACAGCCTCGACCGGATGTACGCCCTTGCGGAGCAGGGGAAAATCACACTGCACCTCGGCTACACCGCGGATGAGATCCTCGGCACCCCGGGGGACGGCGTTACCGGCATCAGGATTAAGAGCGTTACCGACGGGAAGACCGAGGACATTGCCTGCGACGGAGTGTTCGAGGCAATCGGGCACATACCGAGCACGAAGCCCTTCCCTAAGGAAATGCTTGACGAGAAGGGCTACATCGTCACGGGGAAGGATGAGACCTACCGCACCATGACCGCCATCCCTGGCGTATTCGCGGCAGGCGACTGCTGCGAGCCAGTATACAAGCAGGCAATCCTTGCCGCGGGCGACGGCTGCCGCGCCGCCCTTGAGGCTGAGAGCTGGCTCGGGACACAGAGGCAGTGATGTAAGGCCCAAGAGCCTTATAAACACAGCTGCGGGCGGAAATCATCCATCACCGCCCGCTTCTCCAAGCATCAGTCCTTAACCGAGTCATAGATGAAGGCGGTCATCTCGGCGACCCCGGAGACAATCCGGTAGACCATCTTCTGCTCCTTCCTTCTCACAAGTCCCGCGCGGTCATAGAAGCCGTAGCCGCACTCCGTATCGGTGTAGAGGAAAAACCTCCCAGCCCCCGCGTCATTGAGGTACCTGACCGCGTCAGCGTAGAGCCTTTTCCCGATGCCGTGCCCACGGGCCTCAGGCGATGTGATAAGGAGCGTAAGCTCGCCGGTGTACTCAGGGCAGCCCCTGAGCAGCTCCCGCGGGTTCGCTATCTCAATCCGGTAGAGGGCTATGAGGGCCATGATGCCCGAGGGGCGCAGGACGCGCCAGAAATTGCGGAGAAGGAAAAAGGCGAGCTTCAGGATGAAATGCTTCCTCACGGAAAGGTCCCTCGCCATCACGACTCCGACGGGGCGCCCGTCAATAAGCGCTGTCTCC
>JAEEGJ010016208.1_pt1 | contig 17174 bp, 9 predicted proteins | sample 8958761 | NCBI WGS metagenome assembly JAEEGJ01 (sample SAMN16246546, study PRJNA631951) | gut metagenome | biome: gut microbiome; feature: rumen; material: RS-attached | host: Bos | place: Iran: Karaj | collected 2018-10 | reverse complement strand
GGTTGTAGCGCCATTTTTTGGCATGGAGAGCCATCCGGGAATCTCCTTGTTCTCCAGGAGCTTATAGGCGGAATCAATATCATACTCAGCAAGTACAAACAGGATCAGTGGTGATGACAAAAAGCCTGTTCCCAGTCTCCATCCATAATTCTCCAGAGCTGTGATCAGTCTCTTCCTTGCATATTCCTTTTGTTTATCATTAAGAAGACCAAGCGCCAGCGGTCTTACAAGCTGGGCCTGTCTGTCAGAATCCAGAGTGTACTTACCGCCGGAAACCAGCTCCTGATAAGCGTTCCTGCATCCTTCTGAATATGAGCGAAATTCCTCAGCGTCGCTGCCATGCCCCAGTTCATCAGCAATTTCAGCCATAAGCCCAAGCACATAAGCAGTGTAAGCAGTTGACACTTCAGGATGTGGAGCTACAAAATCCTGCCACTTAAAGGCGCAGACATCCTCAGGCTCAGCCCATTCACCATAACTCTGGCCTGCATTTACCAGGTACTTCGCATTCTCTTCTGAAAGTTTTATCTTTTCTCCAAAAATCTTTGAGCTCTTTCCACATCTCTTTTCCATGAATCTGGCATACCTTGCCATGCGGTCATAGAACTCCCTGATCATGGACTCATCCCCAAACATCTTCCAGAATCTGTAGGGGATCAGAATTCCCACATCAGACCAACCAACGGATCCATTCATGGCGTTCATGTATTTGTCAACACCTCCTGCAGGTGCTATCTGGGGAAGCTTACCATTACCGGACTGCAGATCATATACATCATGCAAGTACTTATTTGAAAATGCAGCAAAGTCAAACATGTATGCTGCAGTCTCAAAGAAGATCTGTGCATCTCCTGTCCATCCATGTCTCTCACGGGTTGGACAGTCTGTAGGGATATCCAAATGATTACCTTTTGCTGACCACACCGTGGCTTCAAAAAGGTTATTCAAAAGTTCATCGGAACTCTCAAAAAATCCCGTCTGCTCCATATCCGAGTACACTGCGATAGCCGTAAAATCCTCAGCCTTAAACTCCGCTTCAGTCTCCACAAGGGCATACCTGAATCCAAAAACCGCAAAGGTTGTCTTATATTCATTAACTCCGTCTTTGCAGAAGTACTCCACCTGCTGCAAAGGCGTAGTATATCCGTTCTTTTTCTTAAGCTGGATGTTTTCCTGGGTGAACTCTCCATCCGAATCAAGCATTTCCCCGAACTTGAGAAGTACTCTCTGTCCTGCTTTCGCATTCAGGTTAAAAGAAATTATTCCGGCAATATTCTGTCCGAAGTCAAGAACCTTCTTCCTTGCGGGCGTCGTAATTAGCGTAGGCTTAAAACGTTCATGCTCTGTAACCGGGACGTTGTTTGAGGCAGTTGGACGAACACTGTGCTTCGTGACTTTGGCCTTTCCTCTGAACAGCGGAACCCTAAAAGCTTCCACCACTTCTCCATCCTTGTTGTCTGCAAAACGGATCGTACCGTCGTTGCACCAGTCCCAGCTATCATCTGTTACGATCACGTTCTTTATACCATCTTTATAGGTCACCTCAAGCTGTGCCAGTATCTTGGTCCTTATGCCGTACTGGTTCTTAAGTCCCCAGGCACCACAGCTTCCGCGATACCAGCCATCTGCCAGCTGCAAAGTAATCTCGTTTTTGCCGGTCTTTAAAAGCCCCGTCACGTCTACGGTCTGATACTGAACACGCCTTCTGTAATCAGTATGTCCCGGAGCCATGTAGAAATTCCCGGCCTTTTCACCGCCGATCCTTGCTTCATAGGTTCCGCAGGCAGTAATATAGAGCCTTGCTTTTTCAACGGGTCTTTCAACCTTAAACTCTTTTCTGAACAGATCCACCGGATATCGCTCATTCCTGTTGACCTTATAATCCCCGGTGATCCATTTAGCTTCCCAGGATGATATTCCCATCTCAAAAAAGCTCTCGCTCCACTCTCCCGCGTCGCCGTTTTCATCAAAGAGCCTGATCTTCCAATTAACCCTCTCCCTGTCTGCAAGCTCTTTTGGATAAACCGCGTGCATGGAAGATGTCTCAACCTTCCCGCTGTCCCAGTTATCAGTGACGATCTGATAGGCGCTCTGCTTAACGCCGCCCTCACAGTTCCACATAAGTCTTGGGTGCTGTACATCAATCCCCAGGGGATTAACAAGATATTCTGTTCGTAGTCTGATTGCCTTCATTTTCTTATATCTCCATCAAAAGCCGCGCCCTGGTTATTTGCTTTTTCCTGCACATTAAGAGCTGCTATTACAGCTTCATACATAGGCTTTGCTTCAGGAGCCTGAACCAGCATCTCCGTAAGAGTCATGCCCATGGCATATCCGATCATGGGATTATCCAGCATTCCCGGAGCAAACTGTTCAAACATGTCCTTTGCAAGCTGATTCTGCAATATCTCGCCAAGAGTGCTCTCCATGCTGTATCTCTCCACAGTCAGATCCGTATCAGTAGCATAGTCGAACTCATAGGTTCCGGAACCAAGCACCTTAGTCTCAGTCTGCTCAGGAAGGGTCAACTCAGCCGTAGTATTAACCGGAACAACAACCTTAACCTTTATCCTTCTATCTTTGCAGCTCACATGACTCTCTATGGTTCCGTACATGGTTTCAAAAGACCTGTCGAAAGAATAAATGCCCTTCACCAGCATCGGCTTTACCCTGAATCTCTTGTATCCGGGCTCAAGCTGCTCGATTCCACTTATCTTCCTGAACATCCAGTCTGCGATCGAACCATAGGCATAGTGATTAAGAGAGTTCATTCCGGACACATCAAAGTCACCCTCCGGTGTGATGGAATTCCATCTCTCCCAAATCGTTGTTGCCCCCTTATTTACGGCATAGAGCCATGAAGGATAGTCCTCACGCATAAAAAGAACTGTTGCCAGATCATGAGCGCCGTTCTCGGAAAGCACATGGCAAAGGTATGGAGTTCCTACAAAACCTGTCACCAGGTGATTCTTGTGTGCAGCTATATTTTCAACCAAAGCATCAAGGATTCGCTTTCTGTCCTTTTCTCTTGCCAGGCCGAAGAAAAGAGATATCACTGCCCCGGTCTGTGTCTCACTTACGATACGTCCTGTCGAGGTATAATACTCACTCCTGAAGGCTTCAAGGGTCTTTTCATAAAGCTTAGAGTAGCTCTTTTCGGCATCGGAATGTCCGAGAACTTTGGCTGTCTTTCTCACAATATCGGTCACATACAGATAGTAAGCATTTGCTATAAGATACTTGTCTGTCGCACCGGTCCTGTCAGCCATCTCCTCCTTATCCAGCGCAAGCCAGTCACCGTACTGAAAGCCGGTCTGCCAAAGGCCGTTATCGCCGCAGTGATTCCTTATATGATCAACCCATTCATGCATGCACTGCCAGGAATCTGAAAGAATCCTTGTATCGCCATAGGTCTGATAAACAGCCCATGGAATGATAACAGCTGCATCCGACCAGGCTGACGAACTGTAGGAGCCCAGTATATCCGGAACCACATGAGGCACACCCTTTTCAAGAGATGACTCGGCACCAATATCCTTCATCCATTTGCTGTAGAACCTGGCTGTGTTTCTGATCTCTGAAGCAGTCCAGCAAAAAACCTGGGCATCTCCCATCCAGCCGAGCCTTTCGTCCCTCTGAGGGCAATCTGTCGGAACATCAAGGAAGTTATCCCTAAAGCTCCAGGTCACATTGCTATAGAGCTGATTGACCTTCTTATTTGAGCACTCAAAATCTCCGATCTCTTCCATATCAGAGTGGATCACCAGAGCTGTGAACATGTCCTCTGTGAGATCCTCAATGCCTTCGATCTTCGCATACCTGAAGCCATGGAAAGTGAATTTAGGTGAAAGAACCTGCCTCTCTCCATTAAGCACAAACGAATCTATGGACACGGCTTTTCGCAAAGTTTCAGGATAAAAGACTCCGTTCTTATCCAGGGTCTCAGCATGCTTAACTGTTACCTTCTGCCCTTTTTTGCCCTTTATATTAAGCTCAACAACACCTGTAAGGTTTTGCCCGAAATCCACAAGCTTATTGCCTTCGGGATCTGTAAATATCTTTACGGGTTTAAGCCTCTTTGTTACCCTGACAGGCTCATTTTCCTGGGCAACAAGGGTCTTTGGATCGAACTCCGTTACTGATACCTTACCCTCTGCAAAATCAGCTTTTGTGGTATCTACCGACTCTCCCATATAGATCTCACTTGATAGAATCTGCCCTTCTCTTACGCCCCAGTTCTCATCAGTAAAGATCTTGTCGCAGCTTCCATCCTCATAGAAAACGTGAATCTCAGCAAAAGCAGCAACCCTGTCACCATAATTATTGGGCTTTAGAGTGAATCCAAGGATGCCCTTATACCATCCGTTTCCAACTGTGATCTCAACGAAGTTTCTTTTATCAATAAGCTCAGTAATATCATAGATCTGATACTGAAGCCTGTTTTTGTAGCTGGTCCACCCGGGAGCCATTCTCAGGTCTCCTGCAGTCTTTCCGTTTACGCTCATCTCATAAACGCCGTAGCTTGTGACGTAGGCAACAGCTCTTTTAACCTTTTTCCTGGTAGCAAAAGAACTGTAGAACACAGGACAGCTCTTGTTATCCTCTGACAAGTCGTGGGTGATCATGCGCGCCTGAAAGCTTGCAGGGTCAAATATACCGGTAACGAAACCGCCTTCAATCTCGCTTTTTTCATCATGATTGTCGCAGGCTTCCACGTGAACACTGTATGCCGTCTCATCTAAAAGAGCATCTCCCGCATACTCCACATGTATTGATGCATCTGACTCTATCAACTTGCTGTCCCAGACAGTGTTTCCGCTATCAGATTCAGTGACAACAATGCGATAGTTCTTCTGCATGGTATCGGTCCTGCCGGACTTAAGTTTCCAGGAAAACCTTGGATTTTTTACTGAAAGTCCGAAAGGAGCTTTGTCATATTCTATTCTAAGGTCATATAAATTCATTTTATTATTCCTCTCACTTGGGAAGTCAGGCCAGTTTCGCAGCCATCTTTATAACTCTGGAGGCGTTTATCTCAAGCTGCTTTCTGTCAAGAGTTCCGGCTTTAAGCGCATTTAAAACATTCTCATAGTCCTTCTTGCCACCGGGCATAAACAGGTCACCACCGGCCTTTGCCACTTCATTTGACAATGAGTTTCTGTAGATGGAGTTCTTGCTGTCCATCATGCTCATCACCCAGTCGGTCATAACTATTCCATCAAAGCCGAACTCACAGCGAAGAATATCTTCTATTAACCCTCTGTGCTCGGCTGTATGTGTGCCATTTAAGAGGTTATAACTGGTCATCAAAGCGTGAGGCTGTGAAAGCCTTACACAGATTCCAAAACCGCGGAGATATATCTCTCGCATAGCTCTCTCACTCACATGGGAGTTGTTGCAGTAACGGTTAGTCTCAGCGTTGTTGGCTGCGTAATGCTTGATGGTTGTGCCACAGCCCTTGTGCCTTTGAACTCCTCTGGTGATGGCCGCTGCCATAAGTCCCGATACAAGCGGATCCTCTGAATAATACTCAAAGTTCCTTCCGCAAAGGATGCTCCTGTGGATGTTGAGCGCAGGAGCAAGCCACAGATTGATTCCCATACGCTCCATCTCATCTCCGACAATATCGCCCAGGCTCTCAGCAAACTCCACATTGAAGCTCTGTGCGATGGCTGTGCCGATGGGTATCCTGGTTGCAGCGTGTTCCTTTATAGTTACTCCCTTTGGGGTTTTGTTTCCGCCGGTTAAAAGATTTGCTATGAATCTGGCCACCGGGCCCATGGCTTCCTGCATGCTCTCGGGGATCATCCCTGCTCCGCCTACACCGTGAGCACCCTTTTCATCCTCGTAGTACTCAAGGGAAAGCCTGAGTCCCGCAGGTCCGTCGGCCATGATAAGTGGCTTAATGCCTTTGTTTTCAAGCAAAGAAGTAGTCTCACCTGCTGCTCCTGCCACATGAGTTGCAGCATTCCCGATTATTGAAAGGCCCTTGGCATTTGGGTCAAATCCACCGATTTCCAAAAAACACAGTTCCTCATCCGAAAGTTCTTTTGCCTTTCCATCAATCTCATATTCCCTGTCAAAAGAAACTTCGCCGCAGGAGAAGTCTTTTGCATCAATAAGGATTCTCTTAGCCTTAGCAGGAACATTCCCCCTGTCAAAGGAAGGCGCTGTAATATCTTTAAATCCAGGATCGCCAAGGCAATTCTTTGTCTTAAGAACAGTAACTTTCTCATCAAGGCCGGCCACACATATGACCTCCGTATTTGCGCTGCTGTTTCCGACTCTTACGATATATTCACCCTTTTCAAGAATGTATGAGGCGCTCTTCTCGTCATAAGAAGAAAGGTCTTTAAGGTCAAAAGAAATCACAATCTCTTCCTCTTTACCCGGTGCAAGAAGACCTGTTTTTGCAAAGCCTGCCAGTTCCTGATATGCCTTGGGAAGTTCCCCTTCTGGGAGTGTCACATAGGCCTGAACAACCTCTTTTCCTGCGGCAGATCCTGTATTCTTTACAACAGCTTTGAGGGTGACTACGCTGCCTTTCGCCTCTGCGTCCTTACAGCTGATTTCAAAGTCTGTATAAGAAAGTCCAAAGCCAAACGGAAAAAGAGCCTTATGCCCAAAGGTATCAAAATACCTGTATCCCACGTAAATGCCTTCTCTGTATTCATTATCATTGAAATCGCCAAATGTTCCCTCATCTGAGTATTCCTCAAAAGCTGCCCAGGTTGTGGTCAGCTTCCCTGAAGGATTCTGTTTGCCTGTAAGAATGTCGGAGAGCACTTTTCCCATGTCAGAGCAAAGCTGTGACAAAATGAGAATGTTTCCGACTTCCATAACCGGTGTAAGATCCACCGGCCCGCCAACATTAAGAACCAGCATGAATCTGTCATATATCTTATTTAAAGCAATGATGTCCCTCACTTCTGATCTTGTGAGTTTTACATCACCTTCTACAACCTTTCTGTCACTCCCCTCTCCGGAGTTTCTTGAAAGGACATAGATGCACACATCTCCGCCTTCAGCATCAAGAGCCAGTCCGTGGTATGGCTCCAAAAGCTCTTTGCCCATAAGATACATGATGGGGTTTTCATGCTTATCTTTGGCTTCCTTCTTAAGAGCCTTATAGTACTCTTTCCTGGCGGTTTTCCTTACCTCGTCATACTCATCAAGCCACTTCTTTGTGGTGATCTCAAAGCCCTCTTTTTCCAAACCTTTTTCAATCGTATATGAAAATCTGGTATTGACTTCTCCTGACCCGGTTCCACCCATGATCGTATAGCGCATACCTGAGCCGTAGGCTGCTATTTTGCAAGGCTTCTCTATGGGAAATTTCCCGTCCTTTTTAAGAAGCACAGCGCACTCAGCTGCGTTATCCAGTACCAGATTTAAATGATCATTTTCATACTGCTGCATGTTTACACCTCTCCCATATATAGTTTTTGAGGCGGAATTTCACCGCCTCAAATTTCCGTATCACTTATTAGCTTTTCTTTTTGCAATCTCTTCTCTCATTGAAGGAAGCTTAGCCTCAAGGTCAAAGTAAAGAGTAAGAATGAACATTACCACAAACAGTAAAAGTGGAATGTAGATACCAAAGGTAAATACTGCCTGTCTTACTGCAGGTGTAGCAACCTCTGCAAGGCCGTCGTAGCTTGCAACTGCCAGGCACCAGCCTACAAGTGACGCCCCGAGACCGGAACCGACTTTTCCACCAAATCCACTTGCTGCATTACTTGTACCAACCATCTTCTTACCGAATTTATATTCATTGTAATCGATTGTCATGGCAGTCATAACACCCATAAGGCACATCATAGGGATGTTAGCAAATGTTGCAAAGCATCCAAGGATTGTGTTGTACCAGAAGGCTGATGGATTTATGATACGAAGTGCTGTAGTAACCATGCCGATAAAGAATGAAACCTTAAGCGTTCTGGTTACGCCAAGCTTCTTGATCATAGGACCAACAGCGATAAATCCGATCAGTGTAGGCAAAAGACCAACTGCACCGAGAATACCGGTCAGGTTGTCGTCGCCGTAGATAAGCTTGCAATAATAAGCTCCTGAAGATCCGCTTATACCATAAGAGATATTTGACATAACACCCATGATAAGGATCATTACCCAGTACTTATTGCGGAAAAGGTTTCCTAAAGCTTCCTTAAACGGAACCGGCTCTTCATCATCCTGCTGATCTGCAGGAAGTGCTTCTTTTCCGGTCTCAACAGCGCACTCTCTTGCCTTCTTGTAACAGATAAGAAGTGCAAGAACTACCATCAGTCCAAAGCCAACCCCAAACTTGATCCAGGCTGCCTGATCACCGCCAAGCATGTTAGTGATAGGAATGATTCCGATAGCAATTACCATTCCTGAAACATAGCCGGCTGCTGCACGCCAGATTCCCATGTTGCCTCGCTCTTCCTGGCTGTTTGTCCTCACAACCAGAAGCGAACCGTATGGAATAGCGATTGCTGTATAGATAACTGCAGTTAAAAGGATGTTCGTAACGAACATATAAGCTATCTTAACATAATCCGAAACACCCTGTGGCACCGTAAAGAGCATGATTAGTATTACCAGAGCCGGAATAGCCATCTTTAAAAGCCATGGTCTGTATTTCTCTTTTCCGGGCTTAGTATGGTCAACGATGTTTCCCATGATCACATCTGTGAACGCGTCAATGATCTTACAGATAAAGAACACTGTTGCAACAGCTCCCGCAGCCATCGCAGCCTTATCTGTGTAGAAGTATGTCAGCTGTCCGACAAGACCTGACATTGAATTAAGGGCGAACTGTCCCAAAGAGTCCGCAAAATAATCTCCCTTTCTCATTACTTTCTGGACACCGGATTTATCGAGTCCAAGTGGTTTCTTTGCCATTTCTTTGTATCCTCCTCTAAATATCACACACAGTGCATCTCTTTCTTTATTGACATTGTAGTGTATCTGAAGATAATATTATTGCAAGCACGTGAATTTATTTGTAATTAGGTGAATTATAATGGCTGGAAAAAGAAAAATCGAAGACTTCCTAAATCTTCTATACAACGCGGCATATATTCCTGTCCACTACTTCAGGAAAGACGAGCTTATTATGGCATTCCCTGCAAATGAGCTGCCGGTGGACTTTATCTCTGCATATAAGGGGCTTCTTACAGAAAGTAACGAGAATGTCAGTTTCAGATCCACAGAAGACTTTCTCTTTTTAGGAATAATACAGAACTTTAACACCGGTGAAACCATAATCGTAGGACCTGTAAGCAATGTCACAATAACCTCTGACATCATCGATCACATGATAAAAGAGTACTCTCTGCCTGTGGAATACAAGCTGGGAATAGAGGAGTTCTATCGCAAGACTCCTCTGTTTTCAAACTCTCAGTTTTTCAATATCCTTGCCCTGATCAACAGGGAACTGAATGGCGAGACCATAGACATTATCTCCAAGTTCAACGTATTTGATCAGGGAAAAGAGAAAGCTATCGGGCAAAAGCATACAAGAGAACTTGTGGATATCAAGGAAAATGAGCGTTTCCACAATACGTATCTCTTTGAGAAGGAATACTACGGATACATTCAGCGAGGTGACGTGGAAGGCCTCAAAGCATTCTTCAAAAATGCGCCAAGGATAACTGAAGGAAAAGTGGCAGGTGACTCACTGCGCCAGGCCAAGAACATCTTTATCAGCTCCATCGCCATCATCACCAGAAAAGCTGTTGAAGGCGGACTGGATGTGGAAACAGCGTATCTTCTCTCCGACTCCTATATCCAGGAGGCGGAAAAGATGACGGACTCTGCGGCCATCACATTCCTTAATGCCACGGCAGCTATGGACTTTACCAAGAGAGTTTCGGAAGCAAAGATTCCTTCCGGAATGCCCATTGATATCTACAGAGCCATCGAATATATCTCCAATCACGTCAATCAGGACATCTCTGTAGAAGAGATTGCTGATCACCTTGGCGTGGAGCGAAGCACCCTCTCCAAGAAATTCAAGAGAGAATTGGGCTTTAACATCAGCTCTTTTATCATGAGAAAAAAACTGGAGGAAGCCAGAAGCCTCCTCCACTACTCTGATCGCTCCATAAGTGAGATCAGTGAATATCTGTGTTTTTCTTCCCAGAGTTATTTCCAGAATGTTTTTAAAAAGAAATATGGGATGACACCCAAGGAGTATAGAAAGAGCATATCCTAAGCAGTCACCTTACTGACCTGACTCTTAGCAACATGATTCTGCAGCTTTTCTTAAAAGGATCTCCTCCTGCTCCTTATGTATATCTCTTTCAACGTTCAGGCCGACAAGGAGCAGTGCACAGATTATTCCTGTTATGGCCTCAAGACCCACAAAGAAAAATGTGATCACATTCTGGGTCGCGGCATTCTGAATAACAGAAGTAGTCATTCCCGTAACAGCATCAAAGGAAGGCGCCACATATCCTGTAGTGCTCAGGCCCAAGTTAAAGACTCCTGTAGCAATCCCGGCTGAAATCGTAGTGATGATAGAATATACCGACATAGCCATTCCATCACATCTAAAGCCATTCTTCCACTCAAGGTGATCAAGCACATCAGCAAAAAGAGCCATAAAAACATAAGCTGAAGGCAGTGCGCCAATATTCTTTATGAACTGTCCTCCAAGAACGATCGGAAGGCTCTTTGGCGCTATAAAACAGATAATACTTCCTATTGAGAGAAGGATGAATCCTAAAACCGTCGTATTCTTTTTTCCAAACTTATTTGCAATCGGCCAGACGGCAAACAGCCCTATTCCCATCGGAAGCCCACCTACAACCGAAACCAGCGTCTGTGTATAGCCATCATTGTAGGCTCCCAGAACGTTGTTGCAATAATAGACAAGCGAAGTGTTCTTAAGCTGCGCTGCTATAAGATTAATCGTAAAGTATGCAAAGATCAGAATACTGTACTTGTCCGAAAAGATAGCTTTCAGCTGCTTTTTGCTGCCCACTGCCTCTTTCTTTGTGTTCCCCGAATCCTCCAGCGTAATGCGTTCCCTTGTAAAGTAATACTCCATGATAATGAGCGGGAATGCCAGAATTGATAAGGTTGAAATGGTAATAAGCCAGAGCTTTTGATTTACTCCGATCACAGGCAGGATAACAGCCGGGAAAAAGAGCGCTCCCAGGATACCCGTCATCATGGTTGAAGCCACGTTATTCAGCACAGAAAGGCTCCCCCTCTGTTTAATATTTCGCGTTGACAGGGGAACCATCAGACTGTGACTCATATTAAAAAGATTAAATGCCAGACCGTAATATAGGTTAAATGTAAAGATCACCCATGCTATCTGAATGGTCTGATTACTGCTTGGAACTATGCATAGCAGTACTCCGCTTATCAGTATCAATGGCGCCGACAAAAGAAGCCATGGTCTCGCCTTGCCTTCCTTTGTCCGGGTTCTGTCTATGGCCCTTCCGATAAACAGATTTATAAATGCACTCAGCACCCTTGATATGATCGGAAAAACTGCCAGGAAAACACCTCCCAAGACAGTTGTCAGCTTCAGAACATCCGTGTAAAAGACATTCAAATAGGTTGCCAGAATGCCGTTTAAAAGTAGCGCACCTGAAGGAGCCAGCAGATATCCCAGTATCCGCTCGCTTCCTGTAGTATCTTCACTCTTTATCCTGGAGGATAAAAGAGGCTTTTCAAAAATCCTGTTAATCCTTGTAACCACCCGTTCTTCTCCCAACTTGTTATTGTATTCCAGCAGAAATTACTTTCCCCTCATACCTCCAACTCGCTTACTGTCTTTGGATACTCGCGGATCTCGTCCTCATCATGAAGAGGATTCCAAACCTGAGCAAAGAACTTGTCCTTCCTAGCTCTCATTCCATAGTTCCAGGACTTTCTCTCGCACTCGTCGCACCAGTGTCCGCCCTCAAGGATCAGTCTTGGGCTTCCTTTGAAGTGATGCCCGAACTGGCAGGTAAACTCAAGAGGAGTCTTCCAATCTCCGGTCTTCATTTCTGTAGAGTCGCAGGTACCGCCCCTGAACTTTGCAGCACCTTTCATATCTTCCAGCGTCAGCTCTGATTCAGGCTTACTCTCATCATAGCCATGGTCGATGTGGACCACCTTATCCCAGTCGGTAAACTCTTCCATCTCACTGACCTTTTCAGGAAGTGCTTCCCAGGCCTTTTTGCTTCCCCAGTAAGCATCGATGTGATCTTCCATATTGTTATCAAGCCAGTGCTTGGTGCCATGCTCTGTATCGAGGAGTTTCTTGAAGGTACCTTTGATGATGGTGCCCATGAGCTTTTGTCCGCCAGGGAACTTGGTGATGATCTTTCCTGCAGTCTTTGCTCCGCCAAGTTCCTTAAGATATGCGTCATAGAAGTATTGCATGGAGTCACTTCTGAAGTGTAAATAATTCTCGAGCTTACCTGAATCCAGATAATACTGACCGTGAAAGTTTCTTGTGGCATACATCTTGGGATCAATTACCGGGTCAAGGCTCTTAAATCCCAACTCCCCATACATAGCTTTGTACATATCAAGTGTGCTGACACGACAGCTCTCTCCGCCACCGATGTTATAGATGTGTCCCCAGAAGCTTTCATCAAGACTTCCATCAGCATCAAAGGCTACAAGATTTCTCATTGCTCTTCCACTGTCTCTGTCTGAAGCATATTCAAGTACGTTATAAATGCAGTTGTGGAACTGGATGGCGTCTCTGATCTTTGCCATGGCAGGTCCCATGATACCTGTCTGACGAAGAGATACCCAATACTTAAGCCCGCTCTCGATAACATGGCGCTCTGCTGCAATCTTAGATACCGCATAATAGTCAAACACGCTGGGCTTTATTGGGTCTCCGACTCTTCCCCAGTGAATGGGTGGCATGCGGTCTCCTGTTTCTGCTACTGTTCCGATATAAACAAACTTATAGGTATCTTTCTTACCACATTTTTTAATAGCCTCTGTAAGGTTCACTACCGATCCATAATTTGTCTTCATGGCTTTGTCAGGATGGTAATCTGCCTGAGGTGAAACCAATGCTGCTATATGAAGAACTATGTCCGACATTTCAACGCACTTTTCCACATCGTCTTTATTAAGTAGATCCCCATATACTATTGTTAGTCCCTTTGTTCCCTTATAAGGGTCAAAAAAGTCATGATTTTTTTCTGTATCCCTGTCAAAAACTATAAGGTCATATTTTTTTCCTATATCCGGGAGCATCTGCTTAAAGCTCTCAGAGCCCATTCCTCCGCCTGCTCCTGTCATAAAAACCACAGGTCTTTTCTTATTTTTCATTTCATTGCTCATGATCTATACCTCTTTTCTCAAATCCAGAATGATCCATTAACCCCGTCCCGGGGAATCATTTTCCTAAATCCATGACTAGTCCGGTCTTGGGAATGCCATGCTTATTCTCGAACCTAAACAGTCCCATGGTCCCCCAGTCTTCATAATCCGCCGCCCAGTAACGTACACCAATGACGCCGTGGGTCTTGCCCCAGTCGATAACATCTCTGAACATATTTGCCTGTCCCTCTTCTGTATTGGGATAGCCTTTTACAACTTTGTTCCAGCCGGCAAATGCACCTGACATCTCGCCTGAAGGATATGAGAACTCTCCTACAAAAACAGGAAGTCCACACTTGTTGTTTATTGCCATTACTGTCTTCTTAAAAAGAATCATCGAATCAGCATACATGGACGGAGCGCTTGGATAAAAGCTGATTCCTGCTGTATCCATGGTATACCCATTCTTTTTCATGCAGTTGAAGTATCTTGCACTTGCCCCCGGAGTCATTACAACCGTTGCTATATGAGTTGAGAACTTAACGTTTGTCTTATCAATTCCAAGCTCGTCATAGGCTTCAAGAATTCCTTCCCTGACTGCTGCGAACTCTTTTGCGTTATACTTCCAGATATTGTTCTCAAGCCATGATGGATTAAACAGAGGTAAAAGATATCTCATGAAATCTGGCTGATTTGCAAGCTTCGGGTTTACTGCTGTCTCCAGCCCAAGGCTGACTCCTGCAAAGCCAAAGTTTGCTTCGTTACCAAGGTTCCAGTTCTCCACTGTGCATCCGGTCTGCAATATTTCTTTTGCCAGAAATTTGCCGTAGGCCTTTAGGACTACGTTGATCTCTTCTAGTGAAAGTTCGCTCCACTCCTTACCGTTCTGCAGGGCATAAAGTTCAGGATATTCATCAAATCTTGGCGCCTGCTGTTTCTCCATATCCATGTAGGTGTAGGCACACATCACTTCCGGATTGATGGGGATATTTAACTTGGCTGCAAGTTTACACAGTTCAATGGCCTGGTCAAAGGTATGAACGTTGGCGTTTGTGTCAATCTCGCCGTCTGTGATGTCTTCGGAAGTCACATGGCGTTTCGTTGCGATACGGACGTACATCTCTGTGGCACCTTTTTCTATGTAAAGTTTCTCAAGATCTTCAATGCTGCCAATCTGTTTGCCTTCATATTCATAGGTGTAACCGTTATTAAAAGCTGTGGCAGTGAACGGGCTAACCGAAAGTGCATTTCTAAATTCCTGCTGCGTTTCTACCGGGCTATATCCCATTTCTGTGTATAAAAACTGTGCAGTAAGTACCTTTACAACTACCAGTGCTACAATTGCTGTAAGAGTGATCAGTGCTATCTTTACCTTTGAAATCTTTTTCATTTTCATGATTATTTCCTCTTCACTATCCGGTGCTTGTTTCCGTTTCTCTTTAAGGGTATAATATAGACATCGTGTATTGTTTACAACTTACAATATTTTTACATACGTAGTGTTTAATACATATTTAGTCCAAAATGTACAGTTTAGAATATTCCAAAAGTCCCATGTACCGTTAAAAATCTAAACTTTTCATAAAGTGAGGAGGACATATATGGCAACAAAAAACAACAGACGTATCCTAGTTACCAAGAGGATCCTCAGGGAATCCCTTATGGAATTGATGCAGGAAAAGCCAATTTCAAAGATCACTATCAAGGAAATATGTGATCTTTCCGAGATGAGTCGCTCAACCTTTTACCTTCACTATCAGGATCAGTTTGAGCTTCTTTCTGATGTAGAAAACGAAGTTATGGAAAACACTTTGAAGGCTTTGGAAAACCTTAGTGGAAGCTTCAACACCACTGAATCTATTGAAGCTTTCCTTGAATATGTAAAAGAAAATAAAGAAACCTTCGGAATCCTGCTGTGCCAGCCGGATACCGAAGATTTTCAGAAAACAATAATCGAAACAATTGCAAATAATGTAAAGGCTGCAGTGCCTGAAATCCTGGATAACAAAAATGCAGACTACCTCTTCACTTTCGTTATGTACGGAAGCCTTAATGTACTGCGTGTCTGGATACAAAGTGGTTTTGACACCCCCACCAGGGACCTGGCAGAGCTGATATACCAGTCATGCAATAATGTGGCCAAATAATGCTACCACTTTAGACTTGCATTTAGTGCAAGTTTGGGAAGAATATATTCGAATATTATCGACCATGCAAATCAAGCCACTTGTGCTTCCTTAGCGTCATCTTCATCACTGTTGATTTTGGAGTCAAGCTCTTTTACAACATTTATGGACATCAGAACAACAGCTACTGTAGTTACTATGTCCGCTACAGGGGCTGATAAAAGAGCTCCTTCAACGCCAAAGAACATAGGAAGAACAATGGCAAGCGGAACACTTAATACAAAGTCCCTGAGTAATGATAGTCCCATAGACATTACTGGCTTTCCAAGAGACTGAAGGAAAACACTGGTAGCCTTCTGAATACATGTCAGAATGATCATTGAAAGGAAAATCCTGAATGAAAGAACCGCAAATTCATTATAAAGACCATCCTCACTTCCAAATATTGATGTGATCTGAAGAGGGAACAGTTCAAATAATACCATTGAAACAAGGCCAACAATTGCTTCTGCCTTGATGATTGTTGTAAACAGTTCTTTTACTCTTCTGTATTCTCCTGCGCCATAGTTATATCCCACGATAGGCTGTGATCCTGCCGCAATTCCAATACATACTGATACTACAATCTGGAATACCTTCATAACAATTCCCACTACAGTTAGAGGGATATCCGCGCCGTACTTGCTCATTGCGCCATATTTTACAAGGACATTATTCATTACACCCATGATAACTACGATAGAGAGCTGAGTTAAAAAGCTGCTTATTCCAAGCGGAACAAAACTGCCTATCACGTGCATATCAGGAACCATATTCTTCCATGTGAGTTTAAATGTCTTGGCTCTGAAAAGAATATAAGCAATTCCGCAGATTGCTGTAACAATCTGACCAGCTATGGTCGCGATAGCTGCTCCCTTCATGCCCATATGAAGTCCAAAGATAGCTATTGGGTCAAGGATCACATTAATAATACAGCCTACAAGTGTAGTAATCATGGCGAACTTTGGGCTTCCATCAGCTCTTATGATGGAGTTCAGGCCGTTCCCCACGACAAAGAAGGGGATTCCAAGAATGATGTAGTCAAAGTACTCATTTGCATACGGAAGATTGTTCTCAGTAGCTCCAAATGCCATAAGGATCTGTGACTTAAACACAGCAAAAAGAACTGCCATGATAAATCCTAATGCCACAAGAAGCAGTACAACATTGCCCATGCTCTTATTTCCGGATTTCACATCTTTTTTACCTTGACAAAGACTAAGATATGCAGCAGCACCATCCCCAAGCATCAGCGCAATCGCAAGCGATATAATCGTGATTGGGAAAACAACATTTGTTGCACCATTTCCAAGATATCCCACACCTCTTCCGATGAAAATCTGGTCTACTATGTTATAAAGTGACGATACCAGCAGCGACATGATGCATGGAATAGAAAATTTTAGAAGAAGCTTCCCAATCCTCTCTTCTGCCAAGTAGTTGTTTGTGTTTTGATTCATTTTTGCCTCCATAAATCCGTAAAAAAAGAACACGGTAAGCGAGTCTTCACTTACACGTGTTCGGTTACAACCCAGTATTCATAAATCGCCTGCCCACCGGGCGGCATTCAATTACTCGATTATGATACAGATTTTTTTGAGCTCTCGTAATAGTCAGATTTGACAAAAAAATTAGCTTTTTTGAAAATTTCATGCGCCGTTAAGTAATAATATAGGAAAACTTCCAAGGCAGATTTAATTCCGATTTTATGCGCAACTGCTTAGATTGATTTTC
>JAEEGJ010016202.1_pt1 | contig 17180 bp, 11 predicted proteins | sample 8958761 | NCBI WGS metagenome assembly JAEEGJ01 (sample SAMN16246546, study PRJNA631951) | gut metagenome | biome: gut microbiome; feature: rumen; material: RS-attached | host: Bos | place: Iran: Karaj | collected 2018-10 | reverse complement strand
CCTTTGAACAATTACGTTATAACTCCGTTGTTAGCACTCGTCAATAGTGAGTGCTAATGTTTTATAAACAGTTTATAATCTTAATAATTGGGTCATTTTCTTAAGGATTTCTTCATTGACTTTAGGGTTTAAGTGTGTCATAAGTGTATTAAGACGGTTAATACAGTTGGAACAGTACAGGACCGCAATAACTATCTGAAGAAAGGAGATCTAATGATAGAGCTTAATTATCGGGATTCAAGACCCATATATGAGCAGATCGAAGACGGATTCAAAAAACTCATCATAGGTAACGTTCTTAAAAAAGATGAGAAACTTCCGTCGGTACGTCTCCTGGCAACCAAGTTATCCATCAATCCGAATACGATCCAAAGAGCCTACAACGAGCTTGAAAGCAAAGGCTACCTTTATTCGGTTCCGGGCAAAGGAAGTTTTGTGAACGGGATAACGAAAGTTGATGAGGAAAAGATCAAAGAACTCATAGATGAGATACTTGAAAAGATCAAGGAATTAAAGTATCTGGGAATGACAGACAAAGAGATCGTAAAGATTCTAACGGAGGAAATGGGATGATAGAAGTAAATAACCTTGTAAAAACCTTCGATGGCTTCAGAGCGCTTGACGGGGTTACGTTAAAGGTTGAGAACGGATCCGTATACGGACTCATGGGTCCCAACGGTGCCGGCAAGTCTACTCTTATAAGACATCTGCTGGGCGTTTACCGTCAGGACGAAGGTGATGTTGAGTATGACGGAGAAAAGGTATGGGAGAATGTGGCTGTGAAGTCAAGGATCGCATCCATACCCGATGACTGGTTTTATTTCGGACAGGCTACCGTCAAGGATATGTGCGATATCTATAAAGGAATGTATAAGACCTTTTCGATTGAAAGATTCAAAGCGCTTAAGGACGCATTCAATATCGAAGAGAACAAAACCATCAAGTATCTTTCGAAAGGTATGCAAAAGCAGGTTGCTTTCTGGCTCGCTCTTTCAACCATGAGTGATTATCTTATACTCGATGAACCTGTTGACGGACTGGATCCGGTAATGAGAAGAAGAGTATGGAGTCTTATCATGGACGACGTATCTTCAAGAGGAACGACGGTACTGGTTTCTTCGCATAACTTAAGAGAGCTTGAGGATGTGTGCGATCATGTGGGTATCATGAATCACGGCAAAGTAGTGCTTGAAAGAAGCCTTTCGGAACTTCAGGACAACATGGTCAAACTTCAGGTTGTTTTCAAAGAAGGCGAGGAAGAGCCGACTATGGACGGAATCGAAGTGCTTCACGATTCACTTACGGGAAGAGTTCATACAATGATAGTTCGTATGTGCCCCGAAAGTGCGGTAAAAGCGGTAAAGAAGTACGATCCCATGCTTGTTGAGGCAATTCCGCTTACACTTGAAGAAATCTTTGTTTATGAGATGGGAGGGCTTGAAAATGAAATCAAGAACATCCTTGTTTAGTAAAACGATATTCATAAAGAACCTGACCAGATTGTGGCCCGTATGGGCACTGTTCTCTCTGGGGGGACTTATCACTGCTTTCGCAAGTCACACCTCTACATTCATGCGTCAGGGAGACTTCTATGCCATAACATATCTGGATGCAAGAAGCGTTTACTACAATATGATACCGGTAGGTATACCGATCGCTTCATTTATCATGTCTGTAGTGGTTTTTGCAAATGTATTTAATTATATGTATACGACCAGGGGAACGGTGTTCTTCCATTCTCTTCCCGTTACGAGAAATGCTTTGTTTGTTACGAATGCGGTTTCTTCTTACGTTATGGTCGTAATACCGCAGTTTGTGGGCTGGTTCGTATTTACGATACTTGCCGTCACAAAAGGTGCTTTTGACCCCAAAGGCGCGTTTACATGCCTTTACGCGATACTTGCGATCTCATTTTTAATGTCCGGAATGTCGCTTATAAGCGCTCAGCTTACGGGTCGTACCTCATCGATGGTATTGCTAAACATTTCGTCCCACTTTTTCTTTTCCGTAACGGGTGCGGTGATATCAACCTTCTATTCGGGATTTTTGTACGGTATTCATGGGGAATCATTCCCGGTATTTAATTATCTTTCCCCTATAGTCGGATTGATGGGCGATATAAAAGTCTATGAAAAAAGCGATTACGCTCCCACCATCGTAAACGGGGAAACGGTAGACATATACAGGATATTGGATGTTACCATCGAGAATCTTTCACTTGTGGGAGTTTATCTTACAGTAGCGATAGTTTTGATACTTGTAAGCTATTTCTTATACAAGGCAAGAGCCAGTGAGTCGGCAACGGAAGTTGTTGCGTTCAAGGGCGTCCGTCCCATACTTTTGTACAGTTATGCTGTGGTAGCGGCAATCGCGGGAGCGATAATACTTAATTCAATGCTCGATTATGCGTACAACAGTACATACAGTCCTGTAAGGATGGTCTTCTTTATCATCTTCACATCACTCATAGCGTATTATGTGGGAAAGATGATAATCGAAAGAAGCATAAGGGTATTTACCAAGAAAACAATGCCCGGTGCGATAATCATTACAGTCTTAATGGTGGCATTAACGATCGTTCTTGCATCCGATCCTACGCATAAAGTAACTTCGGTGCCCGATGTTGAAGATGTGGATTCCATAATCATTGCAACTTCTTCAGGTGAATTTTACCTTGAAGAGGGCGACGAAGAACTGATGCAATATGTCATTTCGACACAAAAGAAGATTGCCGAGCTTGGAGATCATTATGAAAGCTTCGGAGAGAATAACTGGTATTTCAGCATAAGCTTTTATTACAACTTAAAGAATGGGAAGACGGAAACGAGAAGCTATGACATGTCTTTGTACAAGCAGTATCTTACCGATCACGATTCGCTGGAAAGTTTGCTTGACGAGTTTGTAAATACCGAGCCCGTAGTTGAAAAGATATATCACCTTAACGGAAATAAGCTTAAGAACGAATACATTTCAATCGGTATAAACTCCGGTTCGGAGGAGGGATACTTTTATCAGGACGGTATTTATAAAGAAGATGTTGAAAAGTTCAGAAGCGCTCTTCTTAAAGATATACGCGAGAAGAAAGTTCCCAGGATTGATATCTTCTCAATGGGAGATTACAACGACAAAGCTTTGGCCACTTGTGATTTCATGGATTATATAGAAACAGAAAACAATGACGATTATGTTTATACAGGCGCAAGCAGAATGCTTTATAGTGTTGCGGACTCTTCATACAGACAGCGTTATTTCTGGGGACGCGTTGATGTCGTACCGGAGATGACCAACACTGTAAATCTGCTTAAGGAGCTTGGTTATAAACTTCCGGAGAAGTAAGCCATTTATCAAGGATGGCATTTAACTGACGTTTATCTATGGGCTTTGCTATAAAGTCCTGAAGACCCTCACGAGCGAAAAGCTCGCGGGCGGCATCAATTGCATTGGCGGTGAGTGCGATGATCGTAAGGTTTTCGTACTTACCGCCAAGTGCTCTTATGGCACGTGTCGTGTCAATTCCGTCCATATCGGGCATCATATGATCCATAAATACTATATCGTAATCTTTTTCTTTAACTTTTTCGAGTGCGTCCGCACCGCTTAAAACGGCGTCTACCTGCATCTCATAAGGCTTAAGAAGTCCCTTTGCAACGGCTAAGTTAACTCTGTTGTCGTCAACCAGCAATATCTTTGCCCAAGGGCGCTTTTTGACTTCGACTTCGCGCTCGCTTATGCGCATGATGTAACGGTTATCTTCCAAAGCTTTGGCAATCTCTTCACCGATGGGAGAGTATTCTTTCATTCCCTGTTTTACCGTGGCGGTAAATGTACTTCCCACACCGTAAAGACTTTCGGCCACGATATTTCCACCCATAAGCTCCGCAAGATGCTTGCTGATGGCAAGGCCCAGTCCGGTACCCTGGATGTTACGGTTTCTTCTCGTATCAACTCTGTTGAAGGCTTCGAATATGGAATCGAGATTTTCTTTCTTTATACCGATTCCGGTGTCTTTTACGGTAAAAGAAAGCTCAGGCTCAATTGGGTTATTGTTCCAGCCGATGATGAACTTGATGGAACCGACATTCGTGAATTTAACGGCATTTGAAAGAAGGTTCATGACGATCTGTCGAACGCGAACGATATCTCCCACAACGTACATGGGGATGGTGGGATCGACGGTCGTAACGAGTTTTACGGGTGATTCCAGGAGCTTAACGTTTACTATGTTGGAAACGTCGTGAATGATGGAAGGAAGCTCGTATTCTTCGTGTGCGATGTCGTACTTTCCGGCTTCAATCTTCGAAATATCGAGAATGTCGTTTATTATGTCAAGAAGGCTGAGCCCCGCGCTTCTTATGTCGTCGACGTGGCTTCTTGTTTCTTCGTCGTCGAGATCGGACTGGAGCACGATGTCACTCATACCGATGATCGCGTTCATGGGCGTACGGATCTCATGAGACATGTTTGCAAGGAAGTTCGTCTTTGCCATGTTTGCGGCGTCTGCGGCAAGACGGCTTTCGGCCATCTGCTCGTAAGCCCGCTGTTCTTCCGTGGTGTCCTGAATGAATGTGATGGTATAAAGAAGATCGTCGAACTCATCATTTACGATGGTATTGTTCAATTTGCAAATATTGCCGGTCTTTTCGTTTATGAAAAGACTTTCATGAGCAAGCTGCTCTTTGATGTTGTCGGCCTGCTCGTAAGGCTGCAAGAGGTTTTCGATGGTAAGCCCGGTCAGTGAATCGTAAGTTTCATCAAAATATTTGGGAGCTCTGTCGTTAAAAAGAACGAGCTTGTTATCTGTGTCAAATACAAGAACGGGTACTGTTACGTCTCTGAAAACGTATTTGGCGACATTTGCCGATGATGCGCCGAAAACGTTGTATTTCTGCGAGATCGAGTACAGAAGGATGGATGTATAAAATGCAGAGAAACAGCTGGCGGGGAACATTATCTTGTCAAAGAATATGGGGATAATCGTGTCAATCGTATAACCGACCACAAGGATGATCCCAAGCCATGAAAATCGGGCAATTATGGAACGCTCACGCTTGAGATGCGATTTCTTTTTCCAGTAATGCATTATCAAATAATAGATGATAATGGCCATGATCATGGCAATAAGCTGGAGAATACGGCCCATATTAAGATTGCTGTGGTACCAGTATCCCAGGACGTTTGTTTCGAAACGGATGGCATCTCTTTGGGAGATGATGATAAAAGCAACGAGAGAAACGCTGCAGTATGAGATGTTGAAGGGGATCATTATGCGGCGGGGATAATCGGAAAGGAAAGCCACATAGTTAAGCATGAAAATAAGATATGCGAATATTCCGAGAAGTCCGATGGCACGTGGATAGATTGCAAAAGATTCGTCGTAGCATTGGCTCATCCAGGCATAACCGAAATCCCAAAAGAAAACACACAAACAACTTAGGAACATGATAAGTCCTGATTTTGATCTTGGATTACGTTTTAGAGTCTGGATACCTATGAATGCCGCCGTCGTGCCCATGGAAACAAGAAACAGAGCAAGCAGCGAACTAAGAGAATAGATTGGCATATATTTCCCCCGGTTATATGCAAAAATCATTTCCTTCGCATATTTTATGGTACAATTAAATCATACTTTTATTACCTAATAGTTTACATGTTTTATACTAAATAGTACAGACGTTATTTAAATGACGAATTGGTGTATGAAGAAAAAAACGTTGGCAATAACCGCAATGCTGCTTGCCTTATCGCTTGCATGCGCCGGTTGTTGCGAAGAAAAAATAAATATACACGAAAGCGTTTCGGCGAGTGAAGTGACTGAAAAGGCGCAGGAAGAAACCGTTACGCCGGGCCCGGAGAGCACAGACGAATCGGATTTGGATGAGTATGATAAGATCATCGCGACCATGACTTTAAGAGAAAAGGTCGGAATGCTCTTCTGGATACGTCCCGAATCTTTGATCGCCGACGAAGAGGGTAAAGTCAGATCCCTCACCCGGGAGATGAAAGACAATTACGAGAAATATCCCGCGGGCGGATTTGTTCTTTTCAGTAAGAATCTTAAGGACGAAGAGACGCTTGTCAAATTGACTTCCGACATTCATAAGATGAATGAAAGAGCCTTCATCGCGATAGACGAAGAGGGCGGCACCATCGCAAGGATCGCCAAATGCGACGCCTTCGATGTGGAGCGGTTTCCCGATATGGAAGAGATCGCCATGGCGGGGGATGAGAGCGAAGCATACAGACTGGGGATAACGATAGGCGGTTATTTAAATGAGTACGGTATTGATGCCGATTTTGCGCCCGTGGCGGACGTAAATACCAATCCCGACAATCCGGTCATAGGTAAAAGAGCCTTCGGCGACGATCCGGAGGTGGCTGCGGGCATGGTGTGCAAAGTAATAGACGGGCTTCATGACGCAGGAGTTCTTTGCTGCATAAAGCATTTTCCGGGGCACGGTGATACCACGAGCGATACTCACAAAGAATATGCCGAAACGTTAAAAACCTGGGAAGAGATAAAGGCAGTTGAGATGATACCTTTTGAAGCCGGGATAAGCGAAGGCACAGATATGGTGATGGTGGCGCACATAAGTGTACCGAAGGTAACCGGGGATGATACGCCGGCTTCTTTGTCGAAAGTTTTGATAACCGACAAATTAAGAGGAGAGCTTGGATTTGCGAAAGTTATAGTGACCGATGCCCTGGACATGCAGGCCATAACCGACAAATACGGCGACGCCAAAGCAGCTGAAACGGCATTTATTGCGGGAGCGGATATACTTCTTATGCCAAAAGATTATTACGCCGCTTTCGACGGGATCATTGAAAGCGTTAACGCGGGAACCATAACGGAAGACAGGATAAACGAGAGTGTGAAGCGCATTCTTATGATGAAAAGAAGTAACTGAAAATATTTCGAATACAGTTATTTTTTTCTGATTGTTTTTAAATATTTTTAATGATATTATATAAATGTCAAATAATGTAATAAAAAATTTGCTACGGAGATCCAAACTATGTTTGCTGCTCTTCTTCCCCTTTTTGATGAAAATATGGCTGTAAAGGCGTTCTCATTATTCGCTCAGCGGGAGAACTTCCTTCTTAATCCGTTTTTGCTCGGAACCGGTGCTTATACCGGCGCAGGACGTATAAACGGTCTTGAAGTCATTGAAAATACGGGTCTGAACACCCTTTCTCCCGATGCCGACATTTTTGTTCCGGTAACGGATGTCTCGTTGTTCACTGATATCGAAGTACAATGTAAGGCTCCCGCGTCAAGGATCGTTATACTTATTGACAAAGCGGTTAAGCCCGAGGAAGCGTTCATCAATCGTATAACCAAGTTAAGAAGCGAAGGTTACAGATTCGCCATCAGAAAGCTTTTTGTTGCGGATTTTGAAGAATACAGAAAAATACTTGAACTTATGGATTTCATCCTTCTTGATTACAAGAGGATCGATATCTCCAAGGCAAAAGTTTATTTCTCAAAGCTCCTTCCCAACATCAAACTCGTTGCTACAAACGTAGACAGCAACGAAGTGTTTGACGACCTTAAAAAGGAAGGCGGATATACGTTGTATGAAGGCGACTTCTACAGACTCCCCGTTACAAAGGGAGATGTTGACGTTGCACCCGTTAAAGCAAACTATATCGAACTTTTAAATATCGTTAACGACGCCGACTTCGATCTTACCAAGGCTGCCGATATAATCGGACGCGATACGGCGCTTGTTGTTTCACTTCTTAAGATGGTTAACCGCATGACTATAAACGGCGGTATCACGACCATTCGTCACGCAGCTGCGATGATGGGTCAGAAGGAACTTAAAAAGTGGATCAACACCGCGGTAGCGGAGAAGCTTTGCGAAGACAAGCCCAGCGAACTTACGAGAGTATCACTTTTAAGAGCAAAATTTGCCGAGAACCTTGCACCGTTGTTTAACATGGCGGGCCAATCTTCGGAACTTTTCCTTATGGGTCTTTTTTCGGTGCTTGATATCATCTTAAATAAGCCCATGGAAGAAGCCCTCGTAATGGTTAAGGTTTCAAAACCTATTGAGGGAGCACTTCTCAGAAACGAGGGATCCTTCGCAACCATCCTTGATTTCATCAAGGCTTACGAAGTTGCGGATTGGACCGAGGTTTCCAGACTTATGGTCATCAACAACATCGACATGGACAAGGTTTACGATCTTTACCTTGTTACTCTTAAGTGGTACAGAGACCTGTTTTCTGAATAATGGATAAAAAAAGACAATCTTTATGCGACCTGTTCGCAATTATCTTTATAGGACTGCTGGCGTCACTGCCTCTTGTTTTTAAAGGCATCGACGGCATGATTTATCAAGACCTTCAGTTTCACCTCTCCAGGATCGAGGGGGTTAAGGAAGGTCTTTTAAGCGGGCAATTTCCGGTCATGATGCAGTCGGTCTGGATGAGCGGTAAAGGCTATCCCGTCAGCATTTTCTACGGCGATGCGCCTTTATACATCCCTGCGATCTTAAGGATCCTGGGAGTAAAAGTCATTCCCGCTTACAAGATATTCGTGCTTCTTGTAAACATCCTTACCGCAACGAGTGCGGTCATCTCTTTTAAAAAAATAGTTAAAAACGATATCGCCGCATATGTGGGAGCACTTCTTTACGTTACGGCATCTTATCGATATGTGGACATTTACGTTCGTGCGGCGGCGGGAGAGTATGTATCCTTCATCTTTTTCCCGATAATTGCCCTTGCAATGTACAGGATACTTTTTGACGATGAAGAAAAGGGTGATCTTTTCAAGAATTCTTTTCTTCTTGCCCTTGGAATGACCGGACTTATCGAGAGTCACATCTTAAGCACCGTGATGACGGTATTTTTGCTTACCATTGTGTGCATTTTCTTTATAAAAAGAACATTTACCAAGAAGTCGCTTCTTACCATCGGTGCGGCAGTTATCGAGACGGTAATGATAAACCTCTACTTTATCGTTCCCTTCATCGACTACTACATAAACGAGCCCGTTTACGCCGGAAGAGGAGGCGACCATACACAGGCGATGCTCATTCGTTCAAGCGGCGCATATCTTTCGCAGTTTATTGATTTCTTCGGACAGATCTTCGGAAGAAATATCGAATACAAGGAATTAAGGATGCAGCTTACCATCGGCCTGCCCCTCACGGTAGCACTTCTGGTATGCCTTGTCGTATTTTTTGCAAAGCAAAGAAAATATCCCTATTTCGTTATCGGTTTTATGGCGATGCTCACGCTTTTCATGTCCACCGACAGGTTCCCCTGGAACACTTTGGAAGGCCGTACGCATCTGTTCAAGATACTCGCCAGGGTTCAGTTCCCTTGGAGATATCTTGCAGCGGCCATATTGTTTACGTCTCTTATTGCAGCACTTATGTTAAAAGAAGCCGCGAAGAGTAAGGTTGTAATTTCTGTCGCAGCGGTTTCTTTATGCATTGTCATGACAGTAGTCTTTGCAGTGAAATACAAGCAGGGATATGAGAGCGTGAACTTTAAAGAATACTCGGAAGTGGACTCGGGATATATGGGTGCGTGCGAGTATTTGAAAGAAGGTTCGGAACTTGAGGTGATCGAGTACGTTCCCACAAACCCGCAGCTTGAAAGCTACGAGGTGAAGAGTCTTAAAGACAACAAGATCGTCATGTACGTTTCGAATCCCGGGGAGGAGTCATACGTGGAGGTGCCCAAGGTAAATTACAAGGGCTACTACGCTTACGATGAAAACAAAAACCCGTTAACGATACGTAACGGGTACTTGAATCTTATAGATGTTGTGGTGCCTGCAGGCTTTGAAGGGGAAATAACCGTAAACTTCAAGCAGCCCTTCTACTGGATAATATCCACCGTTATATCTTTTGTATCACTGGCTTATCTTTGTTTTGCAGCGGTAAAAAGAAAAGGGACCGCAAACTAAAATTTCGGATCGAAGATCGGCATGTATTCAAGCTTAAAGAGATTGGCAACATGCTTCTTATCGATAAGTTCTTTAATGTGAGGCGCAGGTTCTTCTGTGCCTCTTATATATTTGTCCAAAGTGTCGTAAGTAAAGCCTAAGTTTTCCTCGTCGGTCTTTCCGCAAAGTCCGTCGATGGGTACTTTGTTTACGAGGCTGTCGGGAAGTCCCAGGAAGCTGCCCACCTGTTTTACTTCGGTAACGGTAAGCTTTGAAAGAGGACTGAAATCGCCGGCGCAGTCACCGTAGCGGGTGGAATATCCCACCCAGTCTTCGGAAAGGTTACAGGTATTTGCGACGCGTCCGTTGTGAGACTGAGCCACCGCATACAATGTGGTCATCCTTATTCTCGGAGGAATGTTGGTGCGCGTCTGAACCGAAGCTTCGAAGGGAAGCGACTTTACGACGCCCTCCACGGCTTCTTTTACGTTTATCACAAAATGCTTTATGCCAAGGTGATTCACCAGAAGATATGCGGCGTCGATATCGGCCTGTTCTCCGCAGGGCATCAAAACTCCGATGACTCTGTCTTTTCCCAGGGCTTCCACGCAAAGAGCGGCCACAACGGAACTGTCTTTACCGCCGGATATTCCCACTATGGCATTACAGCCCTTGCCGTTTTTCTCAAAGAAATCTCTTATCCATTCCACGCATTCTTTAGTGACTTTTTCGGTATTCATACGCCTTCTCCCATAATCTTTTAATGATTAAAATAATACTAATTTATAACAGTTTTGAAAAGAGATTTATTCTATTTTTTTCTGTGATTTCATACTATACTGTTTAGTACCGAGATTTCGGTTTTAAGTTTTTTAACTTGGAGGTTACTTATGCAATTTGAGATCAAAGAAAATGCTCTTATAGCCAAGAAGGGCGGAGAGACACTGATCATTGAGCCTTGGGGTAAGGATTCCTTAAGAGTTCGTTCGACGATGTTTAACGACGTCACCGGAAACAACTGGGCACTTACCGAAAGCCCGAAATGTGATGATAAGCCCGAGATAAAGACATTTTTGATAGACCACTGGGTTGGGGACGGCACTATAGACAAGCGCGAGAACGCATCCATCACCAACGGCCGCATAAGATGTGAAGTCAACTTTGTGGGAATTGTTTCTTTCTACAAAGATGACGAACTTATATTGAGAGAGTTTTTTGCAATGTACGACGGCACGCTTTCGGATAAGTCAAGATGCCTTAAAGTCGTAAACAGAGAGTGGAAGGGTGTCATCGGCGGAAGCGATTACTCACTTAACCTTAAATTTGAAGCGAACAAAAACGAGAAGATATTCGGTATGGGGCAGTATCAGGACGGGTACCTCGATCTTAAAGGTTCGGTGCTTGAACTTGCACAGCGCAATTCCCAGATCAGCGTTCCTTTCATGATTTCGAGCCTCGGATACGGTTTTTTGTGGAACAATCCAGCTGTTGGACGTGTTTCTTTTGCGAAGAACATAACCGAATGGATCGCAAAGAGCACAAAGGAGATGGATTACTGGATCACTGTTGCCGATTCTCCCAAAGATATAATGAAAAACTACACGGACGTTACGGGACGCGCACCCAAGTATCCCGAAGACATGATGGGACTTTGGCAGTGCAAGCTCCGTTATCGTACTCAGGACGAAGTGCTTACGGTTGCCAGACAGTATCAAAAGGAAGGCATCAAGATCGACCTTATCGTTATCGATTTCTTCCACTGGACAGTGCAGGGCGACTGGAAGTTCGACAAGACATACTGGCCCGATCCCAAGGCAATGGTGGACGAACTTCATTCCATGGGCATAAAGGTAATTGTTTCGGTATGGCCCAGCGTTGACAGAAAGAGCGAAAACTTCTATCCGATGATGGACAGAGGACTTCTCATAAAGACAGAGCGCGGTGCTGCTCAGACATATGATTATCAGGGCGACTGCGTTGAGATCGATCCTTTCAATCCCGAGACGAGAAAGTATGTATGGGAAGTTTGCAAAAAGAACTATTACGACTTTGGAATAGATGCATTCTGGCTTGACAATTCCGAGCCCGATTACGGCGTATACGACTTTGAAAATTACAGATACTGCGCAGGCCCCGCACTTCAGGTGAGCAACATGTATCCGCAGATGTACTCTCGAGTGTTCTTCGATGAGATGAAGAACTTAAAAGACGGCGTGGTGGTGAATCTTCTTCGCTGTGCATGGGCGGGAAGTCAGAAGTACGGAAACGTTGTCTGGTCGGGAGACGTTCCTTCCACATTTACCGCATTTAAAGACCAGGTTGTTGCCGGTCTTAACATGGGTATTGCGGGTATTCCCTGGTGGACGACGGATATAGGCGGCTTCATGACTGACGATGTTAACGACCCCGATTTCAGACAGCTTCTCATTCGCTGGTATGAGTTCGCGGTTTACTCTGCGGTACTCAGAATGCACGGCGACAGAGGCCCTTACAACATTCCGCCTCTTGACGACAGAGACTTTGGTGGCGGATATCTCCACACCGGCCAGCCCAACGAACTTTGGAGCTACGGAGAAGACAATTACAAGATCATGAAGAAATACTATGACATCCGTATTTCGATGCATGATTACATCAAGTCATTGTACGAAGAAGCAAGCACCGACGGTTCACCTTTGATAAGAACGATGTTCTACGAGTTTCCCAAAGACGAAAAGTGCTGGGAACTTGACGATCAGTACATGTTCGGTTCGAAATTCCTTGCGGCTCCGATTTTTGAACTTAACTGCTTTGAGCGTGAAGTTTATCTTCCCGCAGGAGCAAAATGGAAGCTCACTTCCACCGGTGAAACATTCGACGGCGGACAGAGAGTTAAGGTGGATGCCCCCATCGATTACATGCCTGTTTTTGAAAGAGTATAAGATGCTGAAAGACGAAGGAGAAAAACCTTCGTCTTTTTTCGTAAAAAATCCAAAAAAACGTGAAAAGAAAGCGATTTCATAGGACTTGGGTACTTTAATTGCCCGGTGAACAAGAGTATACTTAACTTGACGGTTAATAAGGAATTAATCTGATTTTTGTACAATCCTCGTTACATATAGAGATTTTTTGGCAGGTTTTGATGAGACTTATGACGATATCGATCACCTCGCTGTTGCTGGTGGTCTCTGTTATATACGGAATACTTTCCGCAAGTAAGAAGAGCAAGCAGGGTAGATTACTCGCTTGGACTTCTTTTTGTTGCTCCTTTTTGATGGCCTGTCATCTCGTATATGTCTGCGTTGACTCGACTTCATTAAAAGAGTTTTTCTTTTGCCTTGAATTTGCGGCAATGGACTGGGTAGTATTTTGTATGTTCTGCTTTGTAAGGCAGAGCGTTGACAAGCCTCTTTTAAAGGCCGAAACATCGGCGATAGCCATCGCGTTCTTATTTGATTCTTCGATCTTTTGTACCAATACGATCAACAAGTTCGCACTTGAAGTCACACCCGATTCAAGGAATGATTACATGTATCTTACGATGGAGCCGAAACTCTTTTGCATCATACACTACATAATCATTTTCTCGGTGTGCTTTTTCATGGTTTATTACATCGCAAAGAAAGTGTTCTCGACCTCGCGCTTTTACCGAGGCCGTTTCAACATAGCCTTTGCCCTTTTCATCATAAACATAGGCGCCAGCATTTATTATCTTTTGGATATCACAAACCGCTTCGATATTTCAAAATTCCTTCTTTCGGGTGGCGTAGTACTTTTGTATTACTCGATTTTTTCTTTCTCCCCCAATGCACTTTTAAGAAATCTGCAGCTGTATGTTGACGATAACATCTCCGATGCTACCATCATTTACAACTACAAGGGAGAGGTCTTAAAGATAAACAAAAAGGCCAACAGCCTTATGCCTGCAGAGAACTGGAACAGTTACGAAAGCCTGATCGAGTATCTGGGCATTCCCGAGAGCGAAGGCAATTACAAGAAAAAGATTGGAAACGGAACGTACGAAGTAATGCATAAGCCCGTCAAAGACGAAAAGGGCGAGATCGTTGCAAACACGTTCATCTTCTACGATGTTACCAAGATGGAAGAGCAGATCGAGCGTGAACACAAGATCGCCGTTACCGACGCCCTTACCGGTGCTTTCAACCGTACAGGTTTCTTTGAGGCCGCAAATGACTTTTTGTACAAGAACGAATCTCAGGCGGGATTTGCGCTCATCGTGAGCGGTATCATCGGCTTTAAAGGCATTAACGCTCTTTACGGAAACAAGGTCGGTGATATGGTGCTTAAGTTCATCGAGAAGTGCTACCACGACTACAATCGTTCTTATCCCATGATATTCGGACGTACTTCTGAAGGAAAGTATTCCGCACTTGTGCCTTTTGACTATGTGGACGAGATCGCAGCCGACATGACCAGCATCGACGTTCCGATAGACAACGAGATAGATCTTCACGTAGACATGTGTCACGGTTTCGTGGTGCTTGACGATATAGCAAAGCCCCTTGATTACTACTATGAGAGAGCACTTCTGGCACTTGATGAGTGTAAGAAGAGCACCACTGCGAGCGTACTTGAATATTCCTACGATATGGAAGAACAGGTACGAAGAAAACAGCTTCTCGTGGCCGAGATGCACAATGCCCTAAGAGAAGGACAGTTTTTCATCGAACTGCAGCCGCAGATCGATCTTTCGGACAGATCGGTGTCCGGAGCGGAGGCGCTGGTAAGATGGCAGCACCCGAAACTTGGAAGGATAGCACCGAACGAGTTTGTACCGCTGTTTGAAGAAAACGGATTTATCATAAATCTTGATGTTCTCGTATGGGAACTTGCGGCAAAGACCGCAAGAGAACTTTCGGACAGAGGTATCTACACAGGGCCCGTATCCATCAACGTTTCTCAGGTGGATATAACCGGAATCGATGTTGTGTCGACTCTTGAGAGGATAGTCTCCGAGATCGACATAGACCCTTCGAGGATACATGTGGAGATCACCGAGAGTGCTTGCGCTCAAAGAAGAGACGTGCTCATCCGTACCATGGAGCAGTTAAGGCAGAAGGGATTCCTGCTTGAGATCGATGATTTCGGAAGCGGTTACTCGTCACTTAACGCTTTGATGAAGCTTCCCTTTGATGTTATCAAACTTGATATGGAATTCATGAAAGAAAGCAACGTCGAAGGCAAGAACGGTATCATATTAACGTCGATTGTAGACATGATACATGCCATGAATTCGAAGGTGATAGTGGAAGGCGTGGAGACTGAGACTAATGTTGAGAACACTGTTCGTTTCGGCGGTGACATCGCTCAGGGATATTACTTCTCACGTCCTCTTTCCATTGAGGCTTTTGAGGAATATGTGAAGCTTCACGACCCGAAAAACAGATGATAAAACTTTTGTTAACTGACTTAAAAACTACCCCTCACAGGGTAGTTTTTTTGATGAAAAAATAGTATAATCGTTGTTAGGCGACATTATATGGGGTACCCGTATATGAAAGGAGATTACAAATTATGGGATTGATTAAAGCAATCACCGGTGCAGCCGGCGGAGCAATGGCAGATCAGTGGAAAGAGTTCTTCTACTGCGAAGCTATGGACAAAAATGTATTGGTTACCAAGGGCGTTAAGCGTACAAGCGATCGTTCTTCCAACACAAAGGGAAATGACAACATCATTTCAAACGGATCCGGAATAGCGGTAGCTGACGGACAGTGTATGATCATCGTAGAGCAGGGTAAGATCGTAGAAGTCTGCGCAGAGCCCGGCGAGTTTACATTTGATTCTTCAACCGAACCTTCCATCTTCTCAGGAAAGCTCGGCGAAAGCATAATTGAGACATTTAAGACTATCGGCAAGCGTTTCACTTACGGTGGCGATACCGGTAAAGATCAGAGAATTTATTACTTCAACACAAAGGAGATCATCGACAACAAGTTCGGTACTCCCAACCCGATCCCTTTCAGAGTCGTTGACTCTAAGATCGGTCTTGACGTTGACGTATCACTTCGCTGCTCGGGCGTATATTCTTACATGATCGCAGATCCCCTTCTTTTCTACTCAAAGGTTTGCGGTAACGTTGAAAGAGAATATACAAGAGATCAGCTGGACAACACATTAAAGACAGAGTTCATCGCAGCATTGCAGCCCGCTTTTGCAAAGCTTTCCGATATGGAACTTCGTCCCAACCAGATCATCGCTCACAACACCGAACTTGAAGATGCAATGAACGTTGCATTGTCAAACAAGTGGGGCGAGTTAAGAGGTCTTAAGGTTGTCAGCATAGCACTTGGTTCCGTAACACTTCCCGAGGAAGATGCGGAGATGATCAAGGTTGCTCAGAGAAACGCTATCAACAGAGATCCCAATATGGCAGCAGCTACTCTTGTATCCGCTCAGGCAGATGCAATGAAGGCAGCAGCATCAAACGAAGGTGGCGCAATGAACGGATTTATCGGAATGGGTATGGCAATGAACGCAGGCGCAGGCCAGGCAGCAAACCTCTTTGCTATGGGTCAGCAGCAGGCTCCTCAGGCACAGCCTCCCGTAGCCGATGCTTGGAGATGTTCGTGCGGTGCTACCGCAATGGGTAAGTTCTGTGCACAGTGCGGTGCGGCTAAGCCCGTTCCCACGGAAGGCTGGACATGCAAGTGCGGTACCGTAAATCAGGGCAAGTTCTGCTCTAACTGCGGTTCTCCCAAGCCTTCAGGCGCTCCCACTTATAAGTGCGACAAGTGCGGTTGGGTTCCGGAAGATCCTTCCAATCCTCCCAAGTTCTGTCCCGAGTGCGGAGACCTCTTCGACGATCGCGACTTACAATAAAATTACTTCGTAATTTTATTGCTGCTCCGCAGGATGTGCACTCGCGCGAGTTGAATTTGTTGCCTTCGGCAACCGCGCTCGGCACGTGCATTTTGCAAGCAAAATGCTATACCTAGACATAACTACGGGCCGGCGTATGTCGGCCTGTAATAGACTTTATCAGGAGAACAGACATGGCAGAATTACAATATAAATGTCCGTGCTGCGGCGGCGCACTCGCATTTGATTCTACCGTTCAGAAAGTAAAGTGTCCTTACTGCGATACGGAATTTGAAATGTCCGTACTTGCTTCTTTTGACGAAGAACTTAAGAAGGATGAAGGCGACGACTATACTTGGAAGACTACGGCAGGTTCGGAGTGGAGCGACAGCGAAGCGGACGGAATGCGTTCTTACGTATGTAAGTCCTGCGGCGGCGAAGTTATCGGCGATGCCAATACGGCGGCTACCGA
>JAEEGJ010016200.1_pt1 | contig 17181 bp, 18 predicted proteins | sample 8958761 | NCBI WGS metagenome assembly JAEEGJ01 (sample SAMN16246546, study PRJNA631951) | gut metagenome | biome: gut microbiome; feature: rumen; material: RS-attached | host: Bos | place: Iran: Karaj | collected 2018-10 | reverse complement strand
CATAGCACAATCTATTCGTAAAAAGTGTAGAATTCTACAGAATTGAGGAATAGCATGATCAACAGAGACAAATATTTAAAGCAGCTTATAGAATCACGTGAGAATGGTTTCCCTAAGGTAATAACCTGTATCAGAAGATGCGGAAAGTCCTTTTTGCTGAAGGAGATATATAAGAAATACCTCATTTCTCAGGGAGTAAGTGAGAATAATATCATCATTCTTGAACTGGATGACTATAAAAATGTCAGGTACCGCGATCCTGTCTATTTAGGCGAACACATTAGAAATCTATGCAACAGATCAATGCTTCTGAGGATTTTTTTAATTTCCCTTATGTTTTGAATGGTGCTCCAGACTCTGTAATAAAGAATAAGCTTCTGGAAAATAACGCGACAGTAAAGGGCAAGACTGCGAAGGTCAAGTACAAAAAGGTCAGGAAGAAGAGCCGGCAGATAGCTGCAAGTAAACTGTTTACGATCAGTCCCAAACAGGGTGCGTGGTACGTTAAGGTATCAGGCAAAAAGAAAATCGTGATCAACAAGTATAACGGTGTGGTTACCGTTAAGAAGAAACTTAAGAAGGGTACTTACAAGGTTAAGGTCAAAGTGCTTGCTACCGGAGATTCCACATACAAGGCGGCTTCAACCTGGAAGGTAGTAACAATTAAGATCAAGGTTAAATCATCAGATAAAAGGGACAGCTTAGCTGTCCCTTTGTTCATTGTCTTGCTCCGTCGCTGCCGACATAGTATTGGCCGATCTTCTTATTCTTTTGCATTACGCCGGTCTTTTTATTGAAGTAATAGACCTTGCCGTCTATCGTGTGCCAGCCGTGATATCTTCTGCCGCGGTAACTCAGATAATACTTCTTTCCCTTGAGCGTGAGCCATCCGGTCTTCATAACAGCGGTCTTTTTAGAAAAATAGTAGTGTTTCTTCTTTATCTTTCTCCATCCGGTAACTCTGGCCCCGTTCTTATTGAGAAAGTACTTTTTGCCGTTGACCGAGACGAACTTGGATTTCATCTTCTTTTTCTTCATGGCCTTGATAATGGCGCTGCTAGGCAGCTCATTATGCTGGATGTAGTAAAGGAAAACGAAGGTCTCTTCCTGGAAGAATTTCATCTCGTGTTTGCCTTTTGCATAAGTCTTGGTCACAAAAGGTGTTTGGAAATCCTGAAGGTAAAGCTGCATGTTCTTATACATGCTGCCGCTTTTTTCTTTAATGCTAGCGGACATGAAAAGGTGGCTGTCAGGAGCGTCTGAGAAAACAAGTTCCTCCTTGTCTTTTATCCAGCCGCCGTCTTCGCCGTTGTAAGTACGGTATGAAGGACTTATGCCGCCTACGTTCTTGACGATGTCCTTATAAAGGATTCCGGCATAGAGAGCTGCGCAGCCGCCCATTGAATAACCTGCGACAGTGATGGGGGTCTTGGGATTGACCTTTGACGAAAGGCTGCCGTCTCGGATCATGTCGAACAGGTATTCGATCCTGGCTTTTTCGTTGATCTTTTCGTCAACGAAATTGCGGAAATACTTATGGCTGCCGAACTTTTCAAGAATGGGGATAACGAATACTACGGGCTTGAGCTGCTTAGATGCCATCCACTTGCTCGCGTAATACAGGAAAGTCTTTTCCATCGTACCGGTTCCGTAGAGTCCGCTGAACAAGATGACGACGTCATACTTGCCTTTGGCTGTGGGCTCAACCAGATAGTAATCAAGTGTCTTTCCGTTTTCCTCGTCTAAGGTGATGCTCCTTCTGACCATGGCGGAATAGGTGTAGGAGGAAGCGGCATAAACGTCTTTTTCGCCCAGATCAAGGCAAGGCGCGATTACAGCCACAAACATAACAACGGTTATGCAAAATACTCCGAGTCGTTTTAAGATCCTGGCTCCCATGGCCTGTTCCCCCTGAATTTGAATACAAGTATTATAACATCCTTTAACTTGTGTTGTTTCCGCAGCGGGTAATACCGACAGCAAGGCCGGAACCAAAACGGTAACCTTTACGATCAAGGTTAATTAAGTTGTTCAATTATCTGAAAAGCTAGAATAGAGGGTCTGCCTGGTTTGGCGGGCCCTTTTGCTTTGACTTCAGATGTGGACAAAAGAGACATATGAACAGGAGAAATAATGACAAATTGCCTTGATTAAAATAGTGAAGTTTAATTTTTGTCGTAGTAGACTTATTTATATAAACAAAAGGAGGGTGATCTATGAAACGACTTAAAATCACGTCGGCTTTGCTTTCTGCAGTGATGTGCATGTCAATGGTTGCAACGCCTGTTGCGGTCATGGCAGACGAGACTTCCGCGCCTGAAGAAACGCAGGCCGCAGAAGTCGAGGAGAAGGAAGAGTCAAAGGAAACCGAAAAGGCTGCTCCTAAGGAGACTGAAAAACAGACTCCGAAGGAAACTGAAGGCAAAAAGCCTGAAGTGAAGGAAGAGCCTGAACAGACAGAGAAGGAGACTGAAGCTGCAGAGACTCAGGAACCTGCTGAGACCGAGAAGGAGGAACCGGCGGAGACTGAAAAGCAGGAACCTTCCGAAAGTGAAAAGGAAGAACCCGCAGAGACTGAAGAAAAGCAGCCTGAAGAATCCGGTAAATCTGATGATGCTGATGAAGATGAATCAAAAGCAACTGAAGAAAGTGCTCCGGAGGACGAAGATTCTGTTGATGCCGCTGATGCTCTTTCCGGCAAATGCGGAAAAAAGGTTAACTGGTCTTTTGACGGCAGTACATTAACTATCTCCGGTTCCGGCGCCATGACAAATTTCAGGGCGTATTATGATGATGAATACGTGCAGTCATATAATCCACCGTGGTCTGAATTCAGAAAGAGCATTACAAAGATCGTAATTAAAAAGGGTGTAACTTCGATCGGCAATAATGCGTTTTATAACTGTGAGAATCTTGAAAGCATTTCAATCCCGGGCACATTGAAAACAATCGGCTCATATTCGTTTTTCTGCTGTGAAAAGATCAAGATCATTTCTATTCCCAACAGCGTAACGTCTATCGGTGAAGCTGCTTTTTGCGGTTGCTATGCTTGTGAAAAAATAAACATCCCGACAAAACTGAAGACGATCAGGTACCGCACTTTTGAGAACTGTAATTTCAAGAGTATTACGATTCCTAAGAGCGTAACATCTATAGGTGCTTCTGCGTTTGACAGCTGCGGTTCGCTTACCAGCATTACTGTCCCGAATTCTGTTAAAAAGATCGGATGGGGAGCATTTGCCGGTTCAGGTATTTCAAGCATCAAACTTTCAACGAAGATTAAGGCGCTTCCGGATAATATCTTTTACGGTTGTGGTAACCTTACGACTTACTCTATCCCTAAAACGATAAAGACGGTCGGTGCTTGTGCTTTTGCCGATTGTACATCGCTTAAGAACATTACGATCCCGAGCAGTGTAAAGGTTATCGAAGAGAATGCATTTTATGGTTGTACAAGTCTGGAAACAGTTACTATACCGAATAGTGTAACTTCGCTCCGTGCTGGCGCTTTCCAGAAATGTACAAATCTCACCAGCATTACTCTATCTAATAAGCTTACGGAAATAAGCTGTGAGCTTTTCAGCAAGTGTAAGAAGCTTTCCGGAATAACTATCCCCAAGTCCGTAAAGACTATCAGAGATCAGGCGTTCATGGAATGTGAAAGTCTGAAGAACGTTATTGTTCCCGATAGTGTTACACAGCTTGAATCTTATGCATTCTGGAATTGTACCGGCCTTGAAAGCATTTCATTGCCGTTTAACAGCTTAACTTATATCGGCTATAACGCTTTTACAAACTGTAAGAGCCTTAAAGACATCAGGGTACCGATCACTGTAACGTTAATGGAAGGTGGTGTCTTTGAAGACTGCACAAACCTTAAGACAGTCTATATTGACTATTATCTTAAGAAAAGAACTGATTCGGAATTCGATGATGTTTATAAGAATTGCAGCACGAGCTTCGTTTATTATTCATATGCGTCATATGGACAGTCTTATGTTGTAGATGATTATGAATATACTGTAACACGTGCAGCGACCGACGGTACAGGTACAGTAATGCTCAGTGCTGTTATTAATCAGAAGGAATCTGTATCCATACCGAGTGTGGTTATGATCAAAAACATTAATTACAAGGTTACTAAGATTGCACCTGACCTTTTCAAGCAGAACACGACGATCAAATCGCTCGTTATTGGCGGAAATGTAACCGTTATAGGAGATAACGCTTTCAACGGATGCACGAACCTCATGTCTGTTACCGGCGGAGCTAGACTTGTTACGATCGGTACGAGTGCATTTGCAGGATGTCCTAATCTCAAGACTTTTAAGATCACATCTTCAGCATTGGCTAAGATCAGTCCCTTTACATTCAACGGTGACACGAAGCTCAAGACTTTGTACATAAAGAAGACCACAAAGCTTACAAAGGGCGGAGTAAAGCAGTCACTCAAGGGATCTTCTCTCAAGACCGTAAAGGTTAAGAAGTCTAAGGTCAAGAAGTACAAGAAGATCTTCAAGAAGAGCAATTCCGGAAGGAAAGTCAAAGTTAAGAAGTAATAATCTATAGACGAACTTTGATAGTACAAAGGGTCTGCCTGATGGCTGGCCCTTTTATTATGGCAAAACGCACTTTGTTACAAAACCGACTTTGAGTCGAAAAACTCTTGACGGCGGAAAATCTGTCGTTTATACTAAAACCGACTGGAAGTCGAAAATGAGTTAATCAGACAAGAATCAATAGTTTTTGCAAAAAGCTGTTTGGAGAGGAAAAGCGATGAGAAAAGGCGAAAGAAGGAAACTGGAACTTTTGGAGATTGCCTACAGGATGTTTATATCCAGAGGGTATGAGAACACGAGCGTAGACGATATCATTGCTGAGGCAGGTATTGCGAAGGGCACGTATTATTACTATTTCCAGAGCAAAGAACAGACTCTTGAAGAAGTGATAGAGATGATGATCGACAAAGAGACTGAAGCAGCCGGAGCAATACTTGATTCTGACATTCCCGTACCGCAGAAGATCGTTGGCATCATAGCGGCGATCCAGCCTGCACCTGAAGAGGAGACGATCGAAGGCGCTCTTCTGCGTCCCGAGAATACCCTCATGCATCAGAAGATAAAGAGAAGCCTTGTTGAAAAGGTTGAGCCCCTTCTTACGAAAGCAGTCGAAGAAGGTGTTGAGCAGGGAATCTTCTCATGTGACAACATTCCCGAGCGCGTGAAGATGTTGCTCGTATTAAGCGGCGAGATATTTGATGAAGAAGGTTATACAGAGAAGGACATCGATGTTTTCATCGATATTACCGAAAAGCTCCTTGGTGCAGAGAAAGGTTCCATGGCGTTTATCAAGCGTCTCATTGGCCGTTCTTAACTTCTTGATTTTTGAGCTAGAGGTTTTATGACTAAAAATAAGAATTACATGAAGTTTTTGCTCCTTTGGTCGGGCGAGCTGATCTCTTCGATCGGCGGCGGTCTGACGAGCTTTGGCCTCGGAGTATACATCTTTAACCAGACGGGCAGTGCAGGTAGCATGGCTCTCGTAACACTGATAGGATTCCTTCCGGTGTTGCTTCTTAGCCCTGTAGCAGGCGTGCTTGCCGACAGATACGACAGATGCCTCATGATGATGATAGGTGACGGCATGTCAGGTCTGGGCCTCTTATATATCCTTGTATGCATGTTTATGGGCAAAGCCGGGCTCTTACAGATATGTATCGGCGTGTTCATAAGCGCAGTCTTCTCATCGCTTTTGGAGCCTTCCTACAGGGCAACCGTAACTGATCTGCTTACAAAGGATGAATACTCCAAAGCAAGCGGCATGATGGGTATTGCGGGAAGTGCAAGATATCTGATCTCGCCCATGATCGCAGGCTTCCTCATGACGATAAGCGATGTAAAGCTTTTGATCATAATCGATATCTGCACATTTATCCTTACCGTGATCTGTACTGCTGTGGTTAGGAGCAGCCGTATCACAAAGCAGCATACCGAGACTTCCGAGTCCTTTATGCAGAGCTTTAAGATCGGTTGGAAAGCAATTACCGAGAAAAAGGGCATCATAGTGGTAATCGTCATCTCATCAGTGATCACTGCTTTTATGGGATCCATTCAGATTCTCGTCGAGCCCATGATACTTGATTTCCAGACAAGTGAAGTTCTGGGAGTAGCAGAGACGGTGTGTGCAAGCGGCATGCTCGTATCGAGCATAATCATTGGAATAGTCGGTCTTAAGAAGCACTTTACGATGATACTCAGCATGTCTCTGACATTGTGCGGACTTGCCATGGTCGGTTTCGGCATAAAGGAAAACATATATGTGATTTGCTGTTTCGGCTTCATGTTCTTCTTCATGCTCCCGTTTGCAAACAACTGCCTGGATTATCTCGCAAGAACTAACATTGATCCGGACAAGCAGGGAAGAGCCTGGGGACTTATCAGTTTCCTGTCGCAGCTGGGATATGTGGTCGCATACGGCTTGGCAGGCGTTTCGGCAGATAAGATCGGCGAGTTTATGCACATAGGCGTCGGCCGCGGTGCGGCAGTCGTGATCATGGTATCCGGCGTCATGCTGGCAGTTATTGCCCTCTTGATCTCAAGATTTAAGTCAATCAGAGCATTGGAAAGCGGTTCCTCAAATGAATAAGCGGATAGTTTTAAATGATTTTAAAGCGAATAAGCTGATTACAGTATCTACATGCATATTCATGGCGGTTACTGCGATGCTGCTGGGGCTTTCGATATTTCTGTTCGCGAGCCTTGCTTTATCGATCGATACTCTCATGAATACGGCCGAGACGCCTCATTTCCTGCAGATGCATACGGGCGAACTGGATGAAGCAAAGATCGAAAAGTTCATAGCGTCAAGAAATGACATCGAAAAGCGCCAGATATGCAGATTCCTTAATCTTCAGAACAGCTGCCTTTCCATAGGAGACCAGACGTTTGAGGCTAACACGCAGGATAACGGACTTACCTGTCAGGGTGAATGCTTTGACTATCTGGTTGACGGCAATAACAAGATCATTCAGGCGCGTTCCGGAGAAGTATATGTTCCTTATGCTTATAAGAACGAATACAAGATCAAGCAGGGAGATACGATGAGGATCGGAACCGAGGAACTGACCGTAGCGGGATTCCTGCGTGACTCACAGATGAATTCCATGATGGCATCCTCAAAGAGATTCCTTGTAAGTGAAACTGATTATGAAAGGCTTAAAAAGCTCGGAAGCGAAGAATACCTTATCGAGTTCAGACTTAAAGAGGGCTCAGATGTAAACGCATTTGAAACTGATTACAAAGATGCAGGACTGCCCGTAAACGGACCGACTATAACATATCCTCTCATAAGGGTTATGAATGCGCTTTCAGACGGCGTGATGATACTGATAATCCTTCTGGTAAGCTTCGTCGTATTGTTCATATCAATACTTAGCATCAGATACATTATCCTTACACAGCTTGAAAAAGACAGGCGTGAGATCGGAATGCTTAAGGCAGTCGGTATCTCAAGAAAGGATATCAGGTCTCTTTACATATCCAAATACCTGATACTGTCCATGATCGGATGCTTCATCGGGATCGTTCTTGCATTGTTATCGGCGAAGCAGCTCGGTACAGGCATTAAGGAGATGTACGGAGAAGCAGAGAATAAAGTCCTGATATATGTCTTTATGGTCCTCGGTGCGCTTCTGGCAGAGGGGATAATCCTGTTCTTCATACGCAGGATCCTCCGCACAACCGAAAAAGAATCTGCCGTTTCCGCATTGACCGGCAAAGGCATGTCAGACAAAAAGAGAAATCTCTGGAGGCCTGCGCTTATCATATCTGCTGCCGCAGTGTTCATGATACTTGTCCCGATGGGAATGAAGAATACAATGGCTGCTCCGGAATTTGTGACTTACATGGGTATAGGCAACAGCCATATACGTATAGATGTAAGGCAGAATGACGATATAAACAATACGACTCTTAACATAGCGGATAAGATTAAAGCGGATGACAGAGTTTCCCGTTATTCCGTAATGCAGACAAGGGGCTATAAGGTAAGTCTTGAAAGCGGCAAAACATACAGCCTGATGCTTGAGAACGGTGACCATGGCGCGTTTCCCGTTAACTATAAGTCCGGTAAATATCCTGAACGTGAAGACGAGATCGCGCTTTCTGTCCTTAACGCTGAAGAGATGAATGTCAGTTTAGGCGATAAAGTAACTGTATTAAGAGATGCAGGCGACGGAAAGACGAAGACTCATTCTTGTACGGTGTGCGGAATCTATTCTGATATAACGAACGGAGGAAAAACGGCTAAGGGCTGCATTGATGACAGTGATGACAAGACACCGCCGATGTGGAGCATCATCTATGTATCACTGAGGGATAAGAGTGGTGCAGGCAAATGGGCTTCAGAGTATCAGAATGCTTTCGCATCAGGCGGTGACGGAGTCAAGGTGATCGAGATATCTGATTATCTTCAGAATTTATACGGTCAGACGATCAGAAACATAAAGGATGCTTCTGTTTTGACGATGGTGTTATCGGGGATCATCATAATGGTCGTAACAGTCTTGCTGATGCGCCTCATCATCTGGAAAGAACGCAAGGACAGTTCGCTGAAAAAGGCACTGGGCATGTCGTCATCAGATATACGCGCGGATTATCTGAAAAAGCTTGTTTTGTATATATTCTCGGGGATAGTTATCGGAGTTATATCAGGTGAGTTTCTTGGTCAAAGGCTTGCAGGCGCACTGCTCAGCTTAATGGGAGCAAGCGGATTTAAGTTCGTGATCAATCCTTTGGAATCATATGGGCTTACGCCGGCTTTGATAATCATCTCGGCAGGCATAGCTGCTGTTTTGAGTCTTACGGAAATAAAAAGGATACGTGCCGCTGAGTGCCTGAATTCAGGCTTGGAATAAGGGAGTTTTTATGAGTTCATTGTTATTAGTCAAAAACATTAAGAAAGATAATATCCTGGATGATGTAAGCTTTGAGGTCATGTCAGGTGAAATGATAGCAGTCATGGGCCCTTCAGGCTCCGGCAAGTCGACGCTCTTATATAATGTTTCGGGAATGGATCAGGCAGACGGAGGAGAATCCTGGCTTGGCGATATTGAGATCGTTAAGCTTAGCGAAGACGGCAAAGCAAAATTGAGATTAAACCGTATGGGCTTTGTGTTCCAGCAGATGAACATGATCTCTAACCTGAACATCATTGATAACATAGTTTTCCCAGCCGTTAAGGCAGATAAGCGTAACCGCGCTGTGTATTATGAACGCGCTAGGAAGCTGTTGGATGATTTCCATATAGCAGACATAGCAGAGAGAAGCATAAAGGAAGTCTCCGGAGGACAGCTTCAGAGAGCCTGCATCTGCAGGAGCATGATAATGAATCCCGAGATCATATTTGCGGACGAACCGACGGGCGCACTTAACCGTACCTCATCAAAGGAAGTAATGGAGGCATTCCAGAAGATCAACAGCGAAGGCACTACGATCCTGATGGTCACACATGACAGCTGGATAGCTAGCAAGTGTGAAAGGGTCATCTATCTTTTGGACGGACAGATCAGGGGAGAGCTCAGATTAGGAAAGAGCACGCCTGAGGATGGTAAGGAACGTGAGCAGCAATTAGTCCGCTGGCTCGAAGGTTTCGGTTGGTAAAAAACATATATCTAATTCCTGGCTTACGGGGTCTTTCAGAAATGGCAGGCCTCTTTTTTGTGTTTTATCAACATTCCCGCATCTATATGTTCTTTAAACAACATTCACGGAATACATTGTTTATTGTTAGAACGCTGTCGGAATAAGACAATTGCATCAGAAATCAAAAACTCATACGGAGGACTAAAAATGAACAACATCGATAAGAGATCACTTGATCTGGAACAGCTTGATCAGGCAACAGGCGGAGACGGATATAGACCGCAGGGTCAGTGGAACGGAATTTCCAGAACTCTTCCGGATTCCAGCCCTAATTATCCTGTAGCGGGCAACGGGGTCCCGCCCATACAGCAGTATCCGCCTCAGGAGAAGCCCGGCGGAACGCTTATAGTTATCGAGGATTAATTAAATCTATACAACAACAAGGATCTGCTGAAAGGCAGATCCTTTATTTTTGCCTTTGAAGGTAATGATATAATTGTCGTGAAATGTGGAAGAGCATTACCTGGGGGAATTAATAACATGGAAAATATCATAAGCGTAAACAATAAAGCATCAGACGCCCCCGTACTTTCTTTGTCAGATCAGGAAACTGACCTTTTGTTTAAACTGATCCGCACCTGTGCATTTAAGGGAGAAATGACGGGTTCGCAGCTGGAACTCGTAGAATACCTTGATGATTTAAGGTATAAGTCCTTTGATATCGGCGATCTGCCCTGGAACGCTTGCTGCATTGAAGATGACAAGAAGTATTTGCAGGGCCTCCTTGCTAAAGTTCAAGCACATGATGGGGCAGAGAGCCTATCTTCTAAGATCGGCACGCTTTGTCAGCTGATAGCTAGCTTTGATCCGAAATGTTATGACAAAACATTTGATTCAGATGAAAAGAATGCAAAGCTCTGTTTTAAGAAGAATCTCGGATGGAAAGCATGCTTTGATGCCGAAAGAGGCATATACACCGCAGAACGCGGCGGAAGAGGCTTTTATCAGCTTTGCGAGATCGATAAAGAAACCTATGACAGGCTTGGTTCGGCTGAAGATGCAGATAAGCTTATAGGAAGCGGACGTGTTCTTTTCGAGGCTGATGATGATTACTACACGATGCCGTACTGCACTGTGAAAGATGACAACTACAATGAACTGGCGCCATGGTCAAGGGCGAAAGCCAGATATGATAGAACATATAGTAATGATTAGGAGAATGTAGTCATATGTTTAGAGCAATGAGACGTTTTAAGCAGCAGGTAAGCGATGAGGAGTGCATCCGTGTCTTGAAGGAGCAGCCTCGAGGTGTCCTTTCCATGATCGGTGACGACGGATATCCCTACGGCATTCCGCTCGACCACTGGTATTGTGAAGAAGACGGAAAGCTCTATTTTCATGGAGCAAAGGAAGGCCACAAGATCGATGCACTTACCAAGTGCGACAAGGTCAGTTACTGCGTAATGGACGAGGGCTTCAGAAAAGAAGGCGAATGGTCCCTGAATATAACATCAGTTGTTGTCTTCGGCAGGATCAGGTTTGTCACTGATCCTGATCTGATTAACAAGATCGGAATAAATTTGTGCCGTAAGTTCACGGATGATGAGGAATACATTCAGCACGAGGTCCAATTTGCGCTTCCGAGAGCTCAGTGCCTTGAACTGATCCCCGAGCATATGACGGGCAAGCTTGTTAACGAAGCCTGAACCGGAAGGAATACGAAGATGATCAGATACGTGGATTACATAACAGCGGAAGAATATCTGAACTTGCGGAAAACGGCCGGTTGGGTCCAGTTTCCGCTCGAAGAGGCACAGATATGTATTGACAATGCTTACATGGTCTTGTGCGTAAGAGATGACGATAAAGCCATTGGAGTCGTAAGGCTCCTTTGGGACGGCGGATATATAGCTTTCTTATCTGATGTTATAGTCGATCCTGAATATCAGGGGCAGGGAATAGGAAGAAAGCTTGTTGAGTCCTGCATCGAAAGGCTTAAGAAAGATATGAAGCCAGGGTTTAAGGTTAAGCTGACTTTGAATTCAGCCAAGGGCAAGGAACCTTTCTATGAGAAGTTCGGGTTCAGGGTACGCCCGAACGAAGATGCAGGCCCTGCCATGGATCAGTGGTTTATTGCTGAATAACGATTTGCCGGTGAAGAGTAACCGGGTTTATTTGTATAATGGCTTATGAAAAAAGCAGGAAGAGTGAAAATATGAGATTTAATAAGCTTGTACCGGAATTAAGTGTTTCAGACATTAATGTGTCTAAACATTTCTATACTGATATCTTAGGATTCAAGATTGAATATGAGAGAGTAGAGGACAAGTTTGCTTTCCTTTCTCTCGGTGAAGCTCAGATGATGATCAATCAGATAAACGGTCATTGGGAAACAGGCAAAATGGAATATCCTTTTGGAAGAGGTATCAACTTCCAGATAGAGATCGACAATTTCGACGAGCTTGTTTCACGGTTTAAGGATAACGGAATTAATCCGTTCAAAGACCCGTTTGTCAGCAGGTATAAATGCGATGGCGTAACTTATGTAGAAAAGGAAATCCTGATATTGGATCCCGACGGATACCTTCTGCGCTTTTCAGAAACACTTGAAGAACAATAACAGGGCGGAAAATGAGACAGGAAAATGAGATAATCGAAAAGATCTTGTCTGTTGCAATGCTGGATGACAGCGTCAGAGCCGTCGTCCGGACTAATCTCCAGCCCAAGAGAGAATATCTTCATTCATATGAGTTCTACTTTGTCGTAACTGATCCTGAGAGATTTGAAGATGATCTTTATGAAACGGTCTTTGGCGAAAGGATACTTCTGTACCGTGCAGACAAGAACTATCCTGAGCTTTTTCCTGATACAAAAGCACACCTGATGGTCTTCAAAGACGGCATCACGATAGTCATTAACGCGATCGAAAAGACTGCATTTATTGATCGCTATAACAGAGAGAACGTTTGCAGCAACGTATGGATCGGAGACACGTTCAAAGTGCTCCTGGATAAAGACAACGAGTTTTCTCAGGTAGAGCGTCTGGAAGAGACGCAGACCTTATTTGAAGGCACTTCGTCTGAAGAAGAATTCATAGGTACATGCAATGAGTTTTTCTGGGTCCTTAAGACTTTTTCGGAATACACGCTGCGGAAAGAACTTCCGGCAGCAATGTTCTATCTGAATAATCCCGTCAGGGACACGCTGAACAGGATGATAAGGTGGCATATCTATCTTAAGAGCGGAACGCCTGTTGATATGGGCATTCTGGATAGCAACCTTGAGAAACTCCTTGAAGACGATCTGTTTGCTATCTATAAAAGAACATATCCCGCGGCTGAATACGAACAGCTGTGGCATGCATTTGACTCAGTGACAGAGCTCTGGCATGAGACGGCTCTTTCGGTGGCAGAAAAGTGCGGATTCAAATATCCTGAGGCCACTGAAAAGGACATGATAAGTTTTATTCGGGAACTGAGATCTAGATGAAATATCAGGATTACAATGAAAAGCCTATAGGTGACATAATCTATCTGACCGGACTTTCCGGTGATGCTCCGATCTCCAATTACATAATCAGGGGAACGGAAGGTGACATGCTTATAGATACGGGCTTTTCGGGTGCATATAAGCCGCTTCTTAAGTGGATCAGGGAAAACGGATTCAACATAACCGATATCTTTTTGACTCATGCGCATCCGGATCACGACTGGAATGCAGCGAAACTAAAGAAGACGTTCGGAGCCAGGATATGGCTTAACCGGAATGACGTGTCTTTGATAAGAAACTTCTCTTCGCAGCCGCAGCATCCTCTCGATGAGCGGTTTACGAAAAGAGTAAAGAAGATAACCTTTTGGACAGGTACGATAGTTAAGAGCAAGGCTTATCAGCCTGATGTGATAATCAGCGGCGATGATTCAGAGACGCCGCGTAAATACGGGTATGACTTCGACATTGTTGAACTGCCAGGACATACTCTGGGGTCTATGGGAATCCTTAAAGACGATACGCTTTACTGCGGTGACGCATTCGTTATCTTTAACGGAGAACCGATGCTGCCCGTGCATGCTACTTCTCTTGAACTGATGAGAGCTTCTGCGGAACGGATAAGAACGATAGCGCCGCGATACCTTGCATGCGGACACGGTGTGCCTGTGGAGTTTTCAGGGATTGAGTTTTCTAAATAATTGAAAGGACTAGGGATAATGGGAGAGAAAAAAGCATTGATCGTGATCGATCTTCAGAATGATTATCTGTGGGATAAGAGAAAACCGATGTTTACTTATGACACTGATAAACTTATTGGCAATGTAAACAGAGCAATTGCTGAATACAAAGAAAAATGCTACGACATCATATACATCAAGCATATCCTGCCGAAGATATTGTGGGGCGCAGGTTTTTCCATCAAGGGAACTGAAGGTGCTGAATTGTACGGCGGCCTGGACATTGTATCTGACCTGTGTTTTGAAAAGAACCGTTCCGATACATATACCGCCAAGGCTTTTCGTGAATACATGCAGAAACAGAACTATTCAGGTGTTGCAATATGCGGTATAGATGAGTGCGGCTGCGTGGGCGCCACTGCTAAAGGTGCATTGAAGACCGGAATTGAAGTGGTTATGCTGCAAAACTGCATCGGGAGCAGATTCCCTGATGCAAAAGTTCAGAAGCTGAGAAACGAACTGAGAGCTTTAGGCGTTATATACGTCAGTTGAGAATCACTCAACGCTGCGTTGTTTGTATTGTGTGCAGAATATCTATATTATCAGGCTAGGTTCATGAACGAATAACTGTTTAGGAGGCTGATTCGATTATGGGATCAACGCTTGGTAAGAATATAAAGACATACCGCAAGAACAAAGGATTTACGCAGGAAGAACTGGCAGAGCTCCTGAACATCACTCCTCAGGCCATCAGCAAATGGGAATCTGAAGCAGGGCTCCCTGATGTATCTATGCTCATTCCGCTCGCTCAGGTATTAGGTGTCAGCACGGATGCGCTTCTGGGTTACGATTCGATCTCGGAAAATGAAGACGTAATTTCAAGGATCCGTGAGACCGTTAATGCCATCAAGGAAGAAGAGAAGGACAGGGCAAATAAAGCTCTCCGCGTGACCGAGTATCTTTCAACTGAAACAACGCTTAATCCAGGATGCTTTGAGATCATAAAGGATTATGTCCAGGAAACCGCTAACCTCAGCATGTATGCGGATCCGGTCCTTGATAACAGTTTCCCGGATGAGAAAGAGCGCCTCGAAACGCTCTATAAGGATGCTATCCGCAAAGGTGCATATCTGATAGGCCACTGCAGTGACAGAACCCTTGTTGAGAAAGCGCATTTCGCTATAGCGTGGATCTATATCCACATGAAGGACTTTGATAATGCAAGAGAGCATATCAATGTGCTTCCAAGCATTGCGACAGGCATGATCAAAGAGAAGATCAGCATGGAACTGACATACTTTGAATCAGGCTTTGAGAAGATGAAGTTCGACATCGCGGATAACTCAAAGCTTCTTTTCGACAATGTTGCCAGCATGCTCAATACCATTGCCCAGGATTACGGATGGTGCAACGGCAATAAAGAAGAGGTGTATGAGGTCTGCGACTGGTGCGAAGGCATCGTCAAGGCTTTTGCAGTCAGAAAGGACACACTCAACATGGAGCACTATCTCAGGGTAAGAAGAAGCATTGCTTTCTTTAAGATGGTAGCGGCAAGAAGGCTGGGTGAAAGCGGGGAAGCTGAAAAGCTGTATGCAGAGTTTGAAAAGGATATACGTTCGGAAGACCTGACCGATGAGCAGAAAGAAACGGTGATGAAACTGCTTAACAATGACATAACGTACTACGGAAAGTACGACAAATAACAAGGTGAAGATGACCATGCGGGATCTGCGGATCCCGCTTTTTGTTAGTTTTGCATATAGACGGAAACATATAACAAACCGGATGTTTTCAAAATGTTGCATGAAAAACGAAAAATCTAAAACAAAAAGTCGGTTTTAACGTGGTTTCCAACTTTTTGTTGCGGAAAAATCCCGGTTTTCGAAACAAAATGAAAACATCTGTCATCCAAAGGTTAATGCCATCATAGCAGCAAAATTATTTCTGATCTTTCGATTGCTTTGGCCTGAAATCGTAGCGGTTAAAGGTATATCTCTTTTTCGGCGGAGTAATGTCGCCGTATTCGATCGCTTCAACAGGACAGTTCTGGATGCATGACATGCAGTGTGCGCACATCGAAGCATCCCATACGGGTCTGCCGTTTTCATCAGGTTTGATCACTTTGAGAGGGCAGAGTGCTGCGCATTTCCTGCATCCGATGCATTTGTCTTCTGCTCTGAATTTCTTTACGCCCTGCCTTATCCTTGTCCATACAGGAGTGAAGGGGACAGTGATAATGATCTCGAAAAGCCAGACATGCTTGGACTTCCTGATCAGTTTCTGATTGCCTGCAATCAGATCTGCGATCTCAGGAATGAGGTTATAAGAATCTGATATCCTCTGCCTTATCTCGCTTTCAGGAAGCTCGGGGTAGGCGTTGTTGGCAATGTAGTTGCGGGGCATCTTGAAATCAGCAGAGCCCATGTAGTTTAGGGATTTCTTGCGTGCAAGGCTTTTGGCCATCGTGCTGCAGATGCCTGAATATCCTCCGCTGGTAAAGATGAAATAAACATTCTTATTGCCTTCAAAAGGCGTTTTGCGTATGAGTTCGCAGATAAACGGAGGGATCTCGCATACATACACGGGAACGCATATTATGAAGGGCTTTTCTGACCTGATGGCAGAATAGTCATTGTCTCTGATCCTTTTCAGGAGGTTGATGCAGTCGTCATCCAGCCTGTTGGCCAGTTCTTCAGCTATGAATCTGGTGTTGCCCGTTGCGCTGAAATAGAGGACCATAAAAACCTGCCTTAATGCTTTATGTGTCAACAATACAGTATATTCAGGTCTGCCGCAACAGAAGTGCACATTAAATTCATAATTGTGTATTATAATTTCTAATATGAAAAGGACCCTTGTTGTAGAAGATGAACTTGAAATAAGGCAGCTGCATAAAGAATTACGAGCAGTACAATATAATCGATTCTTATGAAGGAGTTCTGATGTTTCTTAAAAGTCCTACAGTTAAGATACTGAAGGAGATAGACACTGCAGGTAACTGGTGGTGCGGTTCAGCCGTAATGTTCTCGGTCAAGAACGGAAAGAACACCATTTGCGAGAAGTATGCACCCGAAAATGAAGAGTACGAGTGCTTTTCACATATGCAGATAAACGGAAAACCGCTCGTACAGGGCGTTATCCCTGATTGTCCGACGTGTAAGGGTATGCTTGCAGCAGGATACGGCATTGAAAATGTTGACTGTCCGGAACTTAAAGCCGCAAGAGAATACATGAATTCGGAATTTGCCGGCATTATGGATGCTGCAGTGAAGATAAAGCCACTCTTGGGTCTGCTGAGCGACGGATACTATGCTCTTGCTGATACTATCTGCCTGCCGACTGATGGAGAAGGGAGCTTTTTTTACAATGTTTCA
>JAEEGJ010016199.1_pt1 | contig 17181 bp, 13 predicted proteins | sample 8958761 | NCBI WGS metagenome assembly JAEEGJ01 (sample SAMN16246546, study PRJNA631951) | gut metagenome | biome: gut microbiome; feature: rumen; material: RS-attached | host: Bos | place: Iran: Karaj | collected 2018-10 | reverse complement strand
ATTATCTGCTGCAGGCTGTAAGCTATCTTTATGTAGGACTCAAGGCAATCTTTGGACTTATCTCGATTGGTTCTGCTCTCAAGTTTATTTCTGCCTATTCAAATCTTGTAGAAAGCGTTACAAAAATTTTCTACGCCTGGATAGATATAAAGGTTAAAGCTGATTATCTTTCTTACTTTTATGATTTTATGGAGATTGAAAATAAGCAGTACGAGGGAACCATCCCGACCGAAAAGCGCGACGACAATGAATTCGAAATTGAATTCCGCGATGTTTCCTTCCGTTATCCGAACACAGAAAATTATGTTCTCCGCCATGTAAATCAGAAAATCAGAATAGGAACAAAAACTGCTGTTGTTGGAAAAAATGGTGCCGGAAAAACTACCTTTATAAAACTCCTCTGCCGTCTTTATGAGCCAACCGAAGGCCAGATTCTACTCAACGGTGTGGACATCCGTTATTATGATTACAAGGATTATTCAAGGATTTTCAGCCTTGTCTTCCAGGACTTTAATCTCTTCTCCTTCACCATAGCTCAGAACGTTGCCTGCGATAAAGATTTTGATGAGCATAAGGTAACTGACTGTCTTGAGCGTGCAGGCTTTGAAGAGCGCCTTAAGAAAATGCCGGAAGGAATAAATACAAGCATTTATCAGATGAATGATAAGGGTGTAGAAATAAGCGGTGGTGAAGCCCAGAAAATTGCAATTGCCCGTGCCCTTTACAAGGATGCACCATTTGTAATTCTTGATGAGCCGACCAGCGCTTTAGACCCGGTTGCTGAGTATGAAATCTACCAGCATTTTGATAAGATGGTTCAGGATAAAACTTCGATTTATATTTCGCACCGAATGTCCAGCTGCCGCTTCTGCGACAATATCCTTGTATTTGACCAGGGAGAAATTGTAGAACAGGGCAGCCACGAAAAACTGATGGAGGCCGGCGGCCTTTACAGCGAGCTCTGGAAGGCCCAGGCTCAGTATTACGCTTGATTTCGACAAGCTCAATCACCGACGGGCTTGAGCGGCGCCTTGAAGCTCATTTTTCTTGGCGTTGCAACCTTTTCAAATTTTACGGTATAGGTTGCGGCCGCCTGGTCAATTGCAAGAATTGTGCCCCGGCCAAGAATCTTATGCTCAACTGTATCGCCTACGGCCAGGTCTGCAAGCTCTGCTTTTTTAGCGAGGATTGAATCTGATTCCTGAATGTAAAGGCGGGTTTTTGCAAGCAGTTGAGGCGGAAGCTCTACCTCATAATTCAAAAATTCTTTATCAATATCAAAAATAAAACGCGAAGGATAGCGGCCGCCTGCGTGCTGGGAAAAGCCTTCTGCTTCGGTAAGGTAGAGCTCTTTCTGGGCACGGGTTACTGCTACAAAGGCAAGGCGGCGTTCTTCTTCCATAGCTTTAAGAGAGTCTACCTTTTTGCTTGGGAACATGTTTTCGTTCATGCCCGCAATAAAAACAATAGGGAACTCAAGGCCCTTTGCCGTGTGAATTGTCATCAGACGCACGGCATTTTTGCTGGATTCAATATCTGCATTTGTGTAAAGGGCTGCGTGGGCTAAATAGTTTTCGAGAGTACATTCTTCTCCGCAGCTTGTTTCGTATTCATAAATTGACTGTTTGAGCTCTGCAAGATTATCCAGCCGCTCCTGACTACCTTCCGTTCGTAAGGCAAGCTCGTAGCCGCTCTGGTTCATAAGGTGGCTGAAAACTTCCGAGATCTGGCGGCCAGGATAGCTTGCAGAAAAGCTTTCTATGAGGTCAATATATTTTTGTGCAGTTGTGTTTGCAAAAAGCGGGTCGTTTACCATAAGCTTAAGGGCCTGGTAAAGAGAGCCTCCGTTAGTTTCAACAAACTCTTTAAGGGCTTTGATTCGTCGCTCCCCAACATTTCGTTTAGGCTGATTTACTGTGCGCAAAAATGAAAGGTCGTCCTTATAGGCAATCATGCGAAGATAAGAAAGGGCGTCTTTTATTTCTGCCCGGTCAAAAAAGGGCACGCCGGAATTGAGGGTATAGGGGAGCTTTTCCTTTTGGAAGACCTCTTCTATGCTGCGGCTGATGTAGTGGGCCCGGTAAAGTATTGCGATGTCGGAAAGATTGTAGCCGGCTTCAGACAACTCTCGCACTTTTTTTAAGATGTACTCTGCCTCATCCTCTGCAGATTTAGCGTGGTAGTAAGCTGGGAGCGGGGAATTTGCCGGGGTCTTAGGGGCAGAGCCCCTAGGAGAAGGGGTGGAGAGCAACGAAGTGCGAGCCAGGGGAAGGCCTATGCTCGAAACACGGCTCTCATCGAGCCGTGTGCAGTTTCCCCCTACAACTAAATCCTTCTTAATTCTATCCTTATTTTTTCCAATCAGACTGTTGGCGGCGTCAAGAATCGGCTTAGTGCTTCGGTAGTTTTTGTTCATAACGATGGTGCGCACGCCAGGGAAATTTTTATCGAACTCCAGAAGATAGCGGATGTCGGCACCGCGCCAGGTGTAAATGGTCTGGTCAGGGTCGCCCACTACGAAGAGGTTGTTATGGTAAGGGCAGAGGGCTTTCATTACCTCGTACTGAATCCAGTCTATATCCTGAAACTCGTCTATCATTATGTATTCAAGCCGCTCCTGCCACTTGAGACGAATAGGCTCGTTTGTCTGGAAGATGTAGAGAACAAATTTAAGCAGGTCGTTATAGTCGAGACCGAAGCATTTTTTCTGCTGGTAAAGGTAGCCGTAAAAAATTATGTCGTCGGCTTTTGTGGCGGCCAAGTATTTTTGATGAATCTCGTCCAGGCTCATGCGTATCAGGTCTTCGTAGTAATGAGGTTCCTTAAAGATTTTTCGGATTTCAATCATGTCGCGGGCATTGCCAAAGGTCATCTGGCGCAGGGTAAGTCCGCGTTCCTCGTAAATTATCTGAAGCATTGCATTTATATCTGAATTGTCGAGAACCAGAAAACTTTTTGGATAGGAAACCGCATTTGAATCTTCCTGAAGAACACTTACACAAAAGCCGTGGAAGGTCGAAACATAGCCCGTGTCGTTGTCGCCGGTGAGCTCGCGGATTCTTTTGCGCATCTCGGCCGCTGCCTTGTTCGTAAAGGTAACGCAGAGAATGTGAGAAGGAAGAATACCGATTTCGTTTACAAGATAAGCAAAGCGGTAAGTGAGGGCCCTTGTTTTACCAGAACCGGCACCCGCAATTACACGTACATAGCCTTCGGTCGTTGTAACTGCGGCTTTTTGTTCTTCATTCAAATCATCCAGATTCATAAAATAATTATAGTGGATTTAGAAAAAATAGACTATAATTAATTATGGAAGTTTAGAATTATGGACGAGAAGGAAGAACTGGACAGAAAAAAACTCAACCGCCTGCAGGAAGTCATTTCTGAGCGCGAAGCAGAGCGCAGCACTTATATTTTAAAAAAATACGACGAATACGAAAATCCGCTTACCCCGGATATTGAAGAGGACGAAAATTCCTTAATGAATGCCTATGAGCTTTTTTGCTCTGTAAATCAGTTAAATAAGGCTAACATAGATAAGGGTGATAAAATTACAAAAATCAGATATTTTGAAATTACAGGCGCAGTCTGTCGGAAAGCTGAATATACCGATTTGAATGCCGACTCTTTTATTTTCCTGCGTCTCTGGTTTCTGAACAAAAATCCGGATGCCGCCTTTGTTCCTGAACTTGCCCGAAATGAAAAAGGTGATTTTTATATTGATTTTTCTGAGCGCGAGTTATGGAAGCCTACTTCTGCTGAAAAAGAGATTTTGCAGTGTTTAGCAGAGTCTCGCGAGAATTCATAGCAGGATCTTCAACAACACAATCCAGCAGTTCGTTTAAAATACGGCCCAGCTCTTTGCCGGCAGGTATTCCAATTGTCATAAGGTCACGGCCGTTTACCGCCAGAGACTTCAGCGACAAGGCTGTCTTTTTCTCAAGCTCTGCCTGCACACGTTCTTTCAGCTCCAGCAGCAGGGCAACGCTTGCACTGTAACGGATATCTACAGGCTCGTTATACATTCCATACATATCTGCCAGCCGAAGGTCATACAGGTTTTCAAGATTTTCCGGACTAACCCTCATTATAAAACGTCTTACAGCTGCATCGCTCCAGCTGGCTTCATAATGAAACATATGTTCTTTTACAAGGTGACATACATCGTCAATCATATCATTAGAAAACTTGAGGCGGGTCATAAGTCTGCGGGTTATTTTTTCCCCAACGGCTTCATGATTATAAAAGGTGATGGTTTCAATCTCTTTTGTGCTGCCGTCCTTCTTTTCGCCGTCAAGCACTTTTTCGCAGATAATCTTTTTAGCCCCGGGCTTTCCAATGTCATGAAAGAGGGCCGCAAGCCTTACATTCAGCTTAGAGGCAGGAGCTCCGTCGCAGGCATAGAAGAGGTGATCGAGGACGTCGAACTTGTGAAAGGCTCTGTAATCTGATTGTATGCAGCCGCGGCAGTCGAGAAGCTCCGGTAAGAAAAGCTTCATAAGACCGCTTTCTTCCAGCAGTTTAAGTCCTACAGAAGGGCGGGCTGAAGCCAGTATTTTTTCAAACTCATCACGGAAGCGTTCAATGGAAATTGAGGCAGCCTTCTGTAATATTTCAGTTTTGAAAATTTCTGAATATGTATCCTTTTCTATACTAAAACCAAGCTTAGAAGCAAAGCGGAGGGCACGTACAGGACGAAGTCCATCTTCCATAAAGCGTTCATGAGGCAGACCCACTGTGCGGATAATCTGCTTTTTAATATCTTCCTGACCACCATATGGATCTACAATAAAGCCGTCTTCCAGAGAGGCCGCAATTGCATTCATAGTAAAATCGCGACGCGCCAGATCTTCTTCAATTGTTGCGGCATAATTTATGCTGTCCGGATGACGGCCATCTGAATAGCCGGCTTCGGTACGGAAGGTAGTAACTTCAATTTCTACGCCCTTGTAGTGAACCGTAACCGTACCATGTTCAATGCCCGTTGGCACAACAAACTTAAAAAGAGAAATGACATCCTGAGGAGTAGCGTTTGTTGCAATGTCCCAGTCGTGGGCCGGAACTTTCATCAGCATATCGCGAACCGCGCCGCCAACAAGATATGCCTTGTAACCGGCCGCAGAGAAAACGTGTCCAAACTCAATAAGCAGGGGAGGAAGCTTAAGCTTTTTACTCATTTTATTCCTCCGGAAATATAGCTTATGATATTTGAAGTGCCCGTACAGAAAATGCAGAAAACGACAGAAGCAAGCAGCGCAATCATATTAATAATATTTTTGATTTTCTGCTTTTCAGTGAAAATTTTAATTCCGGTTTCCACCGCAAGTACAAGCGAAAAAAGGCTGTTAAAAATAGCCGCGTAAGAAAGTACAGATAAAATCCACTGCTGGTTTTCGTCCTGAAAATCCTGATAATTTCCAATGATATAAAGAGTTATGAGAAGAATGCAGAGAACCGTAATTGCAAGATTCATCGTAATTGAAACATTATAGGTGAGGGTGTTTGAGAAAAGCTTTTTGGAGTATTTGAATTTTATTTTGTTACTTGCAGACAGACGCCCCATACTGATATACTAAACTCAATATGAAGAAATTTCTAGCATGCCTTTTGATTCTTGCAGTTTTTACAGGCCTTGTTTTTTATGCAGGCTGGACACAATTCCGCGTAAAAGCAGATACAATTGGAATTGTAGTTTCTAAAACCAGCGGAGTTGAAGATAAACCAGTGCTGAACGGGGAGTTTGCCTGGCACTGGCAGTTCCTTCTTCCAACAAATGCAACTCTTAAAATCTTTCAGATAAAGCCGGTTAGTGTAGAAAAAACAGTAAGCGGTACACTTCCTTCAGGAGAAGCTTATGCTTCAATCTATGGTGCCCAGGGGCTTTTTGATTATACCTTTACCTTTGAGATACTGCTTACTCTTTCTCCGGAAGCTCTTGTTGAGCTTGTAAAGCAAAATAAAGTAACTGATGATACAGACCTCACCGCCTACCTGGAAGGTGCCGCCGCAACGCTGGCACAGAAGGCCGCAAATTATATTCTGACCCGCGCCGAAGCAAATTCCTCTTTTAGAGCAGAAACCCTCAAGCGCGACGAAATTCTCCGCGGCATACAGATTTATAAAGATTTTCCGGAATTAGATGTTTCAGTATTCGCAATAAAAACTTCAAAATTACCTGATTATAACATGTACAAAAAGATATCAAATATACAGCCGGAGGAACTGAATCCGTCTTACAGATACGAAAAAGATTCCTTACCGGCTGAAAACGAAGGTAAAGAAATACCGGAGGTTATTTAATTATGGAAAAACGACTCGCTGCTTTTCGTGGAGCAGTTTGTGTAGAAAATACAGTAGAAAGCATTACAGAAAATGTCTGCCTTATGTGCCGGGAACTTTTTTCGCTTAATGGAATTGAAGCGGAAGATATAGTTTCCCTGCAGTTTTCAATTACAGATGATATTACAGTATTAAATCCGGCTACAGCCCTGCGTAAGGGAAATCCCGGCCTTGATGTTTCTCAAGTACCGCTTTTCTGTACCCAGGAAGCAAAGATTGAAGGCGGTATGCCCCTGGTGGTTCGAGCCCTGCTCACAGCCTATGTAGCAGAAGGGGCAGAGCGCCACAATGTCTACATGAATGGGGCAGAAAAATTAAGACCAGCCTGGGCTGTTAAAAAATAATAGACAACTCACGTTTTTCGGAGGATAATATACTATTATGAAGATTTGGATTGTGAGCATGGAATGTGCCGGAATCGCAGAAGCCGGCGGCGTAAAAAACGTATCTTTTTCTTTGTGCAAGGAATTTTCCGACCTTAAACACAAAGTAACTCTTTTTATCCCGGTTTATAAATGTACCTGTCTCGATTCACTTTTTGAATTCAATAAGCTGGAAACCGGCGCAGAAGTAGAGCTTTGCGGAAGAAAAGAAAAAATCACTTACACAACCGCAAAGAGCACTTCAAATTTTGATGTAGTACTTATCAATCATCCTCTCTTTGCAGAAAAAGAGGCTGTTTATACTTATACAGAAAACGAAGAAAAACAGAATCCTAATCATAAAAAAGGCTGCGGCCACCTGGACGGACTCTTCCTGGATGTACTCTTCCAGAAGGCTGTCTGCGCTTACGGCTCTTTAATTCCTCGTTCTGATATTCCGGAAATCCTCCATTGCCAGGATGCTTCAACCGCAATGCTTCCGGCCTTTATCGCAAACTCTAAAAATTTCAAGAAAACAAACAGCGTTGTAACAATCCATAATGCAGGTCCCTTCTATCATCACAGCTTTACAAGTATTGGTGAGGCTGCCTGGTACACAGGACTTTCTACACCGGTACTCGAAAAATCAATGAACGGACGTGCCGTAGAACCTTTCCTTGTTGCGGCTAATTCAGATGCATATCTTACAACAGTTTCAGAAGATTATGCCCGCGAGCTTACAGATCCTTCAAACGCAGAGGCTACAGAAGGACTCTCTCCGATTTTTGCTGCCCGCCACATAGAAATTAAAGGAATTACAAACGGTTTTGATTTTGACCGCTATAATCCTACTTCAAAAGATGCTTCAAAACTGCCTTTTGAATTTGAGCCGGAAAAAAATGATCTTGAAGGAAAACTCAAGTGCCGCAAGTTCTTTATTCAGAATATTGTTAATACAGATAACTTTAAGGCAGAAGGAATCAAAAAGTACGGAAAACTGGAATGTTCGACCGAATACACAAAAGAAATCTTCTTTGCCTACCATGGCCGCATAACAACCCAGAAGGGACTTGCCGTTCTTACAGGGGCTGTTCCTGCGATTCTCGAAAATTTCCCGGATGCCCGCTTTATTTTTGCAGGGCAGGGTGAACCAAGACTGGAAATTGATATTGTCCGCCTTTGCGAAAAGTACCCTGGAAAGGTCTGCTTTATGAACGGTTATAATCAGACTGTAGTACGTCTCGCAACAGCCGTAAGTGATTTTATTGTACTTCCAAGTTATTTTGAACCTTGTGGACTCGAAGACTTTATTGGTCAGGTTTACGGAACCGTTCCTGTTGCCCATAAAACCGGCGGCCTTAATAAAATTGTAGACGGACGCACCGGATTTTTGTACGAAAATAATACAAGCGGCGTTCTCATCGCAAAGCTTTCAGAAATCATAATGCTCAAAATGCTTCGCCCAAGCCAGATTGCCCGTATGGTAAAGAGTGGAGCCTACAGTGTTCACCATGAATACCTGTGGAAGACAGTAATCAAGAATAAATATCTTCCGTTTTTCAAAGAAATTTTGAAAAATAACAAGGAATGATATTGACTAAAGAGCAGCAAATCTATAATATATAAAAACATTAAATGCTGCTTTAGCTCAGCTGGTAGAGCACGTGATTTGTAATCTCGGGGTCGTGGGTCCAAATCCTACAAGCAGCTTAAATGGGGAGTTCGCATAGCGGCAATTGCAAGGGACTGTAAATCCCTCGACTAACGTCTCCAGAGGTTCGAGTCCTCTACTCCCCAGTCTGTAATTGAGTTCTCCAAGCGGAGGACTTTTTTTATTGGTTTCGATACGGCCTTCGGCCTACTCAACCACCGTTGGTTGAGTGCCTGCGAAGGCAGGCCTATCGAAACCAAATATTTTTTAAATTCCCCCTTATAATCTTTGACAAAAAATCCCTTTATAGAGTAAAATTATATAATATTTAAAAGGTAATGAGGGGGAAAATGAAAATCTACTTCTGGGGTGTAAGAGGTTCTGTTCCTACACCTATATCTCCGCAGCAGGTCCAGTCAAAAATAATGGCAGCCATTCAGCGCGCTAAGCCGGAAGACCTTGAAAATGCGGAAACCAGAGCAAAATTTATTTCATCACTTCCTTCCTGGATTTTTGGTACTACTGGTGGAAACACTGCCTGTGTAGAACTTGTAAATAATGATACACATGTAATTCTCGATGGCGGTACAGGCCTTCGTGCAATGGGAAAAGCAAGAAAATGTCCCGATAAGTACCATGTATTCTTTTCACATTTCCATTGGGATCATATACAGGGCTTTCCATTTTTTGACCATGCCTATAATCCTAACTGCCGTTTTGAAGTTTATTCCCATTATGATGATGCAGAACGCTTTTTCTGGGATCAGGTAAGAGAACCTTACAGTCCGCCTTCAGTAGGTAAAACCCTTGCTAAAAACATTGGTTTTAACCGCATTTATGAAGACGAAGAATTTACCGTAGACAGTCTTAAGGTTAATTCTCACAAAATGCGGCATCCGGGCGATTCTTATGCTTTTTCTTTTGAATGCGAAGGCAAGAAATTTGTTTACGCAACTGATGTTGAATTAAAAACAACAGACTACATTGGTGATTTTGCAGGCGAGGGTGTATTCCGTAATGCCGATGTAATTGCAATCGATTCACAATATACAGTAGAAGAAGTCTACCGCAAGGAAAACTGGGGACATTCTTCCTTCTGTTATGCAATAGATTTTGCTGTTTACTGGAATATCAAAAAGGTATACCTCTTTCATCATGAGCCTGTTTATGATGATAAGAAACTTAATTCAATTCTTGAAGCAGCCCGCTGGTATGCCCAGTATATTAATCATTCTGATATTGAGATTTATCTGGCTAAGGAATCGCAAGAGATTATTTTATGATAGTAGATAATGAAGATATAACCATTTTGGAATACTGTTTTTCCAAAAAGGAGCTTTTTCTTCTCGCAAAATATCTGCGTACAAAACAGGAAGAGCTTCCTGAGGGACTTGAAATTTTTTATAAAACTCTTGAAGATTCCATTTACAATTGTCTTTCACTTGAAGAGGTTAAAAGATTTTATTCATGAAAAGAAAATTAATTTTTCCTTTGATTCTGATTCTTCTGCTTGCAGGCGGACTGTGTGCCTCTCTGCTTTACGTAAAAAAACTTGCTTCTCCGGTAGCTTCTGCAGATGACGGAAGTAAAATAAGAATTGAAATACCAAGCGGAATGTCTGTAGGCAGCGCGGCAAGGCTTCTTGCGGAAAACAAGCTTATACGTAACGAAAAACTCTTTTATTACACAGCCCGTTATCCTCAGCTGAAAAGTTTTTTATACGGAAAAGAAGCGGGCCAGGCTGGATTTGTGCTCAGAAGCGGGATTTATTATGTGAGCCCGGCCATGAATATTGCAGAAATCCAGGAGCTTCTTGCTTCCGGAAATCAGGAATATATAAGGGTGTCGCTGCCGGAAGGATTAACAATCTCGAAAATTGCGGCAGAACTCGAAGAAAACAGAATCTGCTCAGCTCAGGATTTTATAAAAATCTGTAAAGATTCCTCTTTTGCGGCTGAAAACGGCATAGAGGGAGAAAGTGTAGAAGGTTTTCTTTTCCCAGATACCTACTTTTTAACAGCTGGAATGGCGGCTCGTGATGTAGCCCAGCTGATGATAGATAACTTTTTTGAAAAGATCTCAGAAATTCCAACGCTTGCAGAAATGAATAAGGCAGATCTCTATCAGGCAGTAATTCTGGCTTCAATTGTAGAACGCGAATACCGGGTAGAAGATGAAGCGCCTCTTATTGCATCTGTTTTCAAAAACCGTCTTCGCCGCAATATAGGGCTTTATTCCTGTGCAACAGTTGAATATATTCTCACAGAAATAGAAGGTCGTCCGCATCCGGAGCGTATCCTTATTGAAGATACAAAAATAGATAATCCTTATAATACTTATAAGTGGGCAGGGCTTCCTCCGGGACCAATTTCAAATCCGGGACTTGTAGCCCTTAGTGCCAGCGCCGACACTCCGAAAACAAACTATTATTTCTTCCAGATAGTTGATCCGGCCGCCGGACGACACGTCTTTACAACAAGCTTCGAAGAGCATATAGAAAGCCACAGCCTTTATACAAAAAAGAGTGGTAAATAGGCAGGCGGGGGAAAGCAGTGGCCGGTGGTTTTATTTCTAATGAAACAATAGATGCAATTCTCAATACAACAGATATTGTTACCGTCGTTAGTGAATATACAAAGCTGGAACGCCGGGGTGGTAACGACTGGTGGGGCTGCTGTCCTTTTCACGGAGAAAAAACAGCTTCCTTTCATGTAGATGCCGATAAAAAGTTTTTTCACTGCTTTGGCTGTCACAAGGGGGGCAATGTAGTTAATTTTGTAATGGAGATGGAAAAGCTTTCTTATCCGGATACCCTTGAAGCCCTTGCAAAAAAGGCCGGTATTCAGATTAAGTATCAGGATGGCTATAAACCGGATCCTAACCGTTCAAAATTCGATGAAACGGAAAAATATATAGACCTTTATGAACGTACTGCTTCGATGTTCCATTATTTTCTTATGGAAACTCCCCAGGGCCAGAAGGCGCTCGAGTATGTTTCAAAACGTGGACTCACTAAGGAAACAATAGAAAAGTTTAAGCTGGGCTATGCTCCCGCAGACCGTAAATGGCTTCATAAATTCCTTCTTGGTAAGAACTTCAGTGCAGAATTTTTAGCTAAGTCGGGCCTCTTCAGCCAGAAGTATCCTGAGTTTTCTTTCTTTTCTGACCGCCTCATGTTCCCGATTTTCAATCGTCGTGGTCAGGTAGTTGCTTTTGGCGGTCGTGTTCTTCCTCCTGCAAATGAAAGTGAAAGAAAATACCTGAATTCCGGCGATCTTCCTCAGTTTAAAAAGCGGGAAACCCTCTTTGGCTTCAGCTTTGCAAAAAACTCTATCCGTGAAAAAAAGTCAATTATCTTCTGCGAGGGTAATATGGACGTAATTGCCTACCATCAGTGCGGGCTTGATTATGCCGTTGCAACTCTTGGAACGGCCCTTACGGAAGAACATATCAAAATGATTTCGGGCTTTGTTGCGGGTGGAACGGTTTATCTTTCCTTTGATTCTGATGGCGCGGGCGAGAATGCTACCTGGAAGGCGATAAAGCTTTGCCGCGAGCACGACCTTACTGTAAAAATCATCAGATTAAAGGGGGGGAAAGATCCGGCCGAAATAATGCTTAAATTTGGTGCCGAAAACTTGACGGCACAGGTCAAAAACGCTATATTAGATAGTGATTATTTGATATTTAGACTAGGTGAAAAATACCCTACGGACACTCCTGAGGGGAAAACCAAGGCTGCACTGGAGTATTTCCAGTATGTAGACGCACTTCAGTCTGATATTCAAAAGGAATCATGCCTCGAACAGTTATGTCAGGCATTTAATCTCAAACCGGAGGCTGTAAAAAGGGATTTTAATAATCGTAGTCAGGCCCGTGAACGCGCGAATATCCGGCAAAATAATAATCAAACAGAAGAAGGAACACAAGTTAAGCTCGATGCTGAATTGAGAGGGTTAATTGCTGTTACCGCCGACTTGAACCAATTCGAGGTTCTTCGCACTAAGCTCACTGAACAAGATTTTACTAATCCGGCAGCCAGAAAGTTGTACAGGGTACTGGAAGAATGCTTTGTTGAGAAAATCTTTACTATAAGGGATATCCTTGGACATTGTAATGATGAAAAGCTTATTCAGTTGATTACTGGAGCTCTTTCGGATGGTGTATACAAGAGTGAAAACGTAAGTACCGTAGTAGATGACACGGTAAACTATATAAAAAGAAACAAGCTCGATGCCCAGCGAAATAAATTATTGCAAAGAATCAAAGAATATACCGTAGTAACTCAAGAAGATCAGAATCAGCTTAATGCGCTTCTAGCCGAAAAATTTGAGCTTGATAAGCAAGTACAAAGCTTAGGGAAAAAGTAGTGAATACTTCTATGGACGAAAAAAGCAGTGAAGCTCTTGTAATGAGCAACCCTGCCATTGCTAAACTGGTTGAGTTTGCAAAATCAAAACGGTTCATTACATGGGATGATGTAATTGAATATCTTGGACAGGAATTTGTTAATTCAGATGAATTAATGGAGCCGGTCCTTAAACAATTAAAAGACATAAACAGAGAGCCTGTCGAAACAGACATTATTGGTGCAGATGATGTACCAGAAGATGAACTGGTAGATGACGATGAAGACGACGACATCATGCTTGAAGATGATGATGACGAAGTTGGCGGCGATGACGAAACTGCAGAAATTGAGCAGGCAGAGAAAAAGCTGGCAGCATCTAAAAATCGTCTTGTAAACAGCGACAAGGACTCAAGTGTAGACGATCCGATTCGTCTTTACCTCCGCGAAATTGGTAAGGAAAATCTTCTTACTGCAGAGCAGGAAGTTGAACTTTCTAAGACAATGGAGCAGGGTAATAATATCATTAAAGATGTAATCAAAAATTCTGGTATTATGATTCCAGAGTTCTTTGCAATTGCACAGAAAGCCTTTACAAGAATCGATATCCACGAACCTGGAAAGACCCGTAAGGAAATTAATGAGGAAATGGCAGATAAGCGCCGCCTCAAGAGCTTCTACGGTGAGCACATTAAACCTGTTCTTCCTGAAATGAAGCAGTATATGGCTCTTAAAAAGCAGCTTTTTGAAGCAGACCAGTCAAGTGCGATTTTCGATAATCCTCAGCTAGTTGAACTCCGTAAAAAAATCATACCTGAGCTTCAGAAGGTAGATATTCAGACTGAAGAGCTGGAAAAGTTCACTCAGAAATACCGTGAAGCAACTATAAAGATTGAAGAATATCACCAGAAGCAGGAAAAGAAGATGAAGGAGCTTAGAATTTCTAACCCTTCAGAGCTTCGAAGCCTTGGCCGTAAGATTTCTATCCGCTCGCAGGCTGCAAAGCTTGAGCAGGAACTCAATATGAGTGCCGATGAAATCCGCGAGATTTACACTCAGATTCAGAAAATCGAACGTAAGCTTCACCGCCTGGAATACGAATTCGAAAACGACGTTGAGCAGATTCTTAAGATGGCAAAAGACATTGAGTACGGCCGCTTAATGATGGAAAAGGCAAAGAACCGCCTTATCAACGCAAACCTCCGTCTCGTTGTTTCTATTGCTAAAAAATATACAAACCGTGGTCTTCACTTCTTTGACCTTGTTCAGGAAGGAAACATTGGTCTTATTAAGGCTGTAGAAAAGTTTGAATACCGCAAGGGCTTTAAGTTCTCTACATATGCAACCTGGTGGATTCGTCAGGCAATTACACGTTCTATCTCTGACCAGGCTCGTACAATCCGTGTTCCTGTTCATATGATTGAGCAGATTAACAAGGTTGTACGCGAAAGCCGTCAGCTTATGCAGAAACTGGGCCGCGAACCAACCGACGACGAGATTGCACAGCAGCTTGGCTGGCCATTAGCCCGTGTAAAGCAGGTTAAGAACGTAGCCCGCGAGCCTATTTCTCTTGAAACTCCAATCGGTGAGGAAGAAGATTCAATTCTCGGAGACTTCATCGAAGATAAGGAAGTAGAAAATCCAGCAACACAGACTGCCTTTACTCTGCTTCAGGAACAGCTGCGCACTGTTTTGAACACTCTGCCACCACGTGAGCAGGAAGTTCTTAAGATGCGCTTTGGTCTGGAAGACGGTTATTCACTTACACTCGAGGAAGTTGGTCTTTACTTTGATGTAACCCGTGAACGTATCCGTCAGATTGAAGCTAAGGCTCTCCGCCGACTCCGACACCCGCGACGTGCCAACGGCCTGCGTGATTATATTGAAACTTAACAAAAATTGTTATATTATAACTAGATATTTTTTATTGAGGAACCATAATGGTAACAACAGAAGTTTTTGAGAATCTTAAATCTTTGCAGGAGATTCTCGTACAGAAATACGAGCTGGAAGGAAAGAAGAATGATGCTCCAAAGCAGCTCAGCAATCAGGAAGACCTGCTTGCAAAAACTCAAAAAGAATTCATTGAGTTAAAATCAACTTATGATGAAACTCAGGAGCAGGTTACAAAGCTCAAGGCTCAGCTCGAAGAAGCTGTAAAGGCTCGTGAAGAAGGTGAAAAGGGAGTTGCAAACTCTACAACACACCGTGAATACGAAGCTCTTGAAAAGCAGATTTCTGAAGCAAAGATTCATGAAGAGCAGTATCGTAAAGATCTTCAGCACGAAGAAAAAGACCTTGCTGAGCTCAACGAACGTCTTAAGAATTCAGAAGATCTTATTAAATTCCAGGAAACAGAGCTTAACTCAAGCAAAGAATCTCTCAACAAAGAGCTTGCTTCTTATGATCAGAAGCTTTCAAAGCTTAAGACAGAAGAAGATAAGGTAACAAAAAATATCAATATGATTTATGCTGGCGAAGAGAATGCAGAGCTTAAGGCTCAGGAAATTCTCTTTAAGTTCCAGAGAATCATTCAGCGCAATTCTGAAGGTATCGTTTCTGTAAGAAATGGTGTTTGTTCAGGTTGTCATATGATCCTTCCTGCAAACTTTGCAAACGAAGTTCGCGAAGGTGAAGATATCAACTTCTGTCCATACTGCAGCCGTATCCTTTATTACGAAGAAGTAAGCGAAGATCAGCAGGAAGACTACTTTGACATGGGTGTTGCAGGTAGCCTTGCAGGTCTCGATGAAGACTTCGAAGATGAAGATTCAGAAGAAAGAGAAGACGAAGACGAAGAAATCAAGTCAGAATTCGACGATGAAGACGAAATCGATGATGAAGATTCAGAAGATGCTGAAGATGAAGACGATGAAGATTCAGACGACGAAGATGATGATAACGAGGATGAAGAGTAACCCTCGTCAACTAATTTGTTTTTAATAACAGATGGAATATAACCGTGGTACAGGCTGCTGATGACAGCGGCTTGTAATGAGAGAAAGTCCGGGCTCCTTCGGAAAGAATGCCGGGTAATAACCGGGCACAAACTGGCAGCTATAGTTCTACTTCTTGTAGTTCTGTATAGCCCAGTGAGTGACAGATAGTGCAACAGAAATTGTACCGCCTGATTTTGCGCTTGCGTACGATCAGGTAAGGGTGAAAAGGCAGTGTAAGAGACTACCGCGTAACTGGTAACAGTTGCGGCTTGTAAACCTCATTCGGAGCAAGATTAAGCAGCAGTTATGTTATTCCGAGCAATACTGCGGGTAAATCGCTGGAGCTGAATGGTAACATTCAGTGCGGATAGATGGTTATGCCTGCTTTTTTGTTTTTACAGAAAAGTGGAGAACAGAACCCGGCTTACCGTTCCATCTGTTTTTTTATAATTATAAAAAAGTATTGTAAAAGTGGTGGGGAAGTGAAAGCGAATTACAATATTGAAAACAGCAGCTACGCAAAAAAGAAAAGTCATTTTCTGCGCAACTTTATACGCGCAGGGCTGGTTGTTATCGCTTTATGTGCCATTACCTTAACCACCATCTGGGGAATCAATAAATATCAGTCTGGTAGAATCTCAATCAAAACAATAAAAGAAGCCTGGGCAGAATACGACTATCAGAAAGTTTACGAGCTCTCAAAGGCTTTTCTTCAGAATGATACCTATAATAACACAGCACTTACATATTACAGTTATGCCTGCTTTTTCCTTGCTCAGTCTCAGACAGATACACAGCAGGCACAGTCTTATCTTGATGACTGTATAAATAATATTCGAATTGCCCTTTATGAGGCAGACAAATCTCTTATTCCACAGCTCCAGTATATGCTGGGGCGTGCCTATTTTTATAAGAACACAATTACAACTCATTACTATGCAGATTTAGCTGTAAAATATCTGCTGCTTGCAAAAGAAAATGGATATGAAGCAGATGATATAGCTGAATATCTTGGTCTTAGTTATGCTTCTCTTGGAATGACAATGGAAAGCATTGCGGCCTTTACAGAAGCTCTTCTTGTACGAGAGTCAGATACATTGCTTCTGGCTATTGCCGAACAGTATTATAAGGCAAAAGAACTTAATGCTGCAGAACAATATCTATTCAGAATCGTTAAAAATAGCGATAATGAAGATATAATAATAAAAAGTGAAAATCTTCTTGGAACTATATATATAGATAAAGAAGATTATGAAGCCGCACAGGCGGAATTTGATAATGTTTTGAAAAAAAACGAAAATTCTGCTGACGCACATTATGGAATTGGTGTAATATATGAGAAGCAGGGTAATATTGTGAAAGCCCGTTCTGAGTGGCGAAAAGCGCTCAAGATTCAGGTAAATCACCCTGGAGCCCTGCAGAAAATGTCAGAAAATTAATTAGTAAAAAAGGAACCGGGAGGAAATAGATGGGTTTTTTTGATAGTTTTTCAACAGATATTGGTATTGATTTAGGAACCTGTAATACCTTGATTTATGTTCG
>JAEEGJ010016195.1_pt1 | contig 17186 bp, 13 predicted proteins | sample 8958761 | NCBI WGS metagenome assembly JAEEGJ01 (sample SAMN16246546, study PRJNA631951) | gut metagenome | biome: gut microbiome; feature: rumen; material: RS-attached | host: Bos | place: Iran: Karaj | collected 2018-10 | reverse complement strand
GCGGCGAAGAAGTCAATGGGTTGCCAGATGTAGCGTTTCATCGTACATACTGTTTTTTAGCCCAAAGGAAGTACCACACCAACACACCCACCGTGATCATACCACCCAGCAGATAGGCGATGAAGTTGTGGAGTTGGAAACCTTCAGGGGCAATGAGTATATAAGTGGAGCACACCATCGTCATCCACACAGCGGGAACTAACGATACAAGGAAAGCATATTTGTTTGTGCCCTCAGATGCACTGCGTTTAGTCAGCCACACCGTGATAGCCCATAGGGTGAACACGGAAAGGCTCTGATTGAACCATGCAAAGTAACGCCACAGAACATCAAAGTTGATGAACATTAGCACGCCACTCACAATGAAGATGGGCAATGAAAGAATGAGGCGCTTATAAATCTTGTCTTGCTTGTAACGCATGACATCTGCAGCAATCAGACGGGCACTGCGGAGAGCGGTGTCACCACTGGTGATAGGAGCAGCCACAACACCCAAGACAGCCAACACGGCTCCAACCTTGCCAAGCCATGTGGAACAAAGGACATTGACCAACACAGCAGGATTAGGATTGTTGGTGCCGCCATTGGTCATCAGCGCCCAAAGTTTCGCGTAAGGAGCCTCATCGCCTGTCATACCAAACTTGGTCACATCAAAGGAATCAGCAAACTTGATGGCAGCCGCTGCCCAAATCAATGCCACAAATCCTTCTGTGATCATGGCACCATAGAAGATAGGACGTCCGTGTTTCTCGTTCTTCAGGCATCGTGCCATCATCGGACTTTGTGTGGCATGGAAACCGCTCACAGCACCACAGGCAATCGTGATGCAAAGTCCGGGGAAGATAGGCATCGTGCTGGTAGGATGGTGATTCATGAAGGCATCAGTGATTTCAGGCATGTTACCCGCATTGGCAAAGATGCCGTAGCAAAGTCCCACAGCCATGATGAGCAGTGCCACACCAAAGATGGGATAAATGCGTCCAATCAGTTTGTCAATTGGCACCAAGGTTGCCAGCAGATAATAGATAAAGATGATGACAATCCAAAAGACATTCTGTCCCAACATGGTATCGCCACCAATCATGTTGGCAAGCAAACCTGCGGGTGTGGTCACAAACACTGCTCCCACCAAAATCATCAGCACCAGTGACATGACACGCAAGGAAAGACGGGCAGCCGAGCCCAGTTCATCACCCACTATCTCAGGCAGGCTGGCACCGTTTTTGCGCAAGCTGATCATGCCCGACATATAGTCGTGCACAGCTCCTCCAAAAACACAACCCAGCACAATCCATATGTAAGCGGCAGGACCAAACAGAATGCCCTGAATGGCGCCGAAAATAGGACCTGTGCCTGCAATGTTCAGAAATTGAATAAGAAACACCTTCCAAGTTGGCATTGGCATATAATCCACACCATCCCGAGAGGTGTAACAAGGAGTCTTTCGCTGCGGGTCTGCACCAAAAACTTTATCTACGAATGCTCCATAGAGAACATATCCCAAAACGAGGAGCAACAAAGATACAATAAATGTGAACATTTTAATTTTATTCTTTCAATTTGAGAGCAAAAGTAAGGAAAATTACTTACCTTTGCAAAAAATTTAATGTTAATAATGACTAATCAATATAAAGCATTTCTTTTGTGGGCATTTTTGAGTCTTGTCACTACAATTCTCCTTGCACAACCGACAGAAGAAATTCGTCCCCAACACCTCTACGAAAAAGAACATCCGCTGCGCGAAACCCGTGCCGTATGGCTCACCACCATCGGAGGTCTTGACTGGCCTCGCATCAAAGCGACCGACACGGCAAGCCGTGAACGACAGAAGCAGGAACTGATCCGCATTCTTGACAACTATCAGCGTGCCAACATCAACACCGTCATTTTCCAAACACGTGTACGTGCAGCCCTCCTCTACCCTTCTAAAATCGAGCCTTGGGAACTCTCCCTCACAGGCAAGCACGGCATGAGTCCTGGCTATGACCCTCTGGCATTCTGCATCGAGGAATGTCACAAACGAGGTATGGAACTGCATGCCTGGGTGGTGTGCATTCCCATCGGCACACAAGAACGGCAACGAGGCTATGGCGCTGCCTCCATCATGAAGAAGCATCCAGAGCTTGTCAAGACTGCCAAGGGAGGTGAGATGTTCATGATTCCCGGCAAACCCGAGACTGCAGAATACATCGCCAGCATCTGCAAGGAAATTGTGGAGAACTATGATGTCGATGGCATTTCGCTTGACTATATCCGCTATCCCGAATCCATCTATAATTTTTCCGACGAAAACCTATATCCACGCGCTTCTTCGCAGAGCAAAGCGGATTGGAAACGAGAGAATATCACACGAATTGTTCGCCGCGTTCACGATGTGGTGAAACCCATCAAGCCATGGGTGAAACTGAGCAGTTCGCCCATCGGAAAATACAACGACACAAGCCGATACAGTGCTGGAGGTTGGAACGGATACAATGCCGTGTGGCAAGACCCCATCTTGTGGCTGAAAGAAGACTGGCAGGACTTGCTCTTCCCAATGATGTATTTCACGGGCAACAACTACTACCCCTTCCTGTTCCAATGGGCAGAAATGGCTAACGGGCACCCCATCTGCCCAGGACTTGGCATCTACTTTCTCGACCCTCGCGAGGGACGATGGACACTCAATGAAGTACGTGCCGAGATGCACACTGCACGCAACTCCGGCATTGGTGGCATCGCCTTTTATCGAGGCGAATTTTTCACCAACAACTGCAAGGGCATCTACGACACCACCTGCGACGAGTTCTTCCCCTATCCTGCCCTCACTGCCCGCATGACATGGATGGGTGACACCATCGCACCGTCTGCCCCCACTTCCATCAAATATGAAGGTGGCATTCTCCATTGGAAAAGCCCCCTTTCTACTCCATCAGACCGTTCCAACTATCTGTTGTATAATGTCTATGGTTCCAACGTCTATCCCGTCGATGTGACAAAAGCAGAAAACCTTCTGGCAGCACGTCTCACAGATACCCAGTGGCAACTCAATGCCCGTGCACAGAAAGTGCGCCACTATGCTGTCACCGCCATTGACCGTCTGGGCAACGAAAGCACGGCTGTTCAAGAGGAAAAGCCCACCTTTGAACTGCCCAAGCACATCGACGTGCCCAAGCTCATCAACCGTGATGTGAAGGGCACGTCAAAAGCATCTGGAAAAAGCAAGAAAAAGAAGAAGAAATAAGGAAATCATTTCTTGCGAAAGTTGAGTAACAGAACAAGCATCACTTGATGCCTAATTGTCCCATTGCACCAAAGAGATTGCCAAAGGTAGGTGCTTCGCCATAATGTTCCTCTGTGATGGTAAGCGACAGAGGTGCGTGATGGTCAAGGATGCGTTCCAATGTGGTGAGCATCTCTGTTCGAGCCGTAGGACTATTATGCATGGCAGACACTAGGTGGTCGCCTTTCAGATATGTGTGGAACAAATGGGGCACCTGCATCTGCTGCAGTTGCGGCATGTAGTAGAGGGGACCGAAGCCACCAAAAGCCCCCTCCGGGAGCACCAAATGGTCATAAGGAACGAGTTGGTCGTCCGTGCCATGATATGCCAAAACGGGACAGGGCTTCTGCTGCCAGATGAGTGTGTCGGTATCCTTCAACCACACACCACCAGCAATGGGAATGACTGCAGCATAATTGAAACCCTTAGGCAATCGGGATGTTGCCATCGAATGTTGATTGCAGATGAGATACTCAGCTGTGAGGGAGTTGGTAGCTCCCGCTGACGAACCACAGACAACGATGCGGCTGGTGTCGGCATTCCACTCAGCAGCGTGGTCAATGATGTAACGGGTGGCATCAAAGATATCTTCAACGCCCATCGTGATGGCTTTCGAGTAAGACGAAGCAAACTGGGTGGAATCGAGCACATTCACGCCCTCTTCTTTCAGTTGACGAATGCCCAACCGATAGTCGATGCCCACACCTATGTAGCCATGATGAGCAAAATCATTGAGTAGTGCAGCCCCATCCTCACGCTTGCCATTTTCCCAACCACCACCAAAGGAGAAAATGAATACGGGATATTTTGTGTTGGATATCAAGGCTGTGGAATCCATATACACATCCAGTTTCAATTCCGAGCCATCCTTTTCAGCATACACATAGGTGGTCACGCTGGCGTTCTCACCAATCGGCTGACCGCTGCAAGCTGTCAGCAAACACGCTCCCCAAAGGAGCATCAACAGGTTCTTTTTCATATTGTGTTCTTATTTTAGTTTATGAATCAATCACTCATCAAGACCGGAATGTTATCATCAGCCGTCCTTCATCCACTTGTGCTTGAAACCCGTGCTCACGTTCTGGTGTCAATGCCACAGTTGCATTCGAACCATATTGTTCAAACAGCAGCAAGGCAAGGATGCCCATGTTCATGCGGAAGTTGATTTCGATACAAGGATGGATGCTGCCATCCGCCGTCTTGAGCATGTCAATGCCGACGGGACCGCGATAGGCTGTCTTGGTAAGGTGCTCCTTGTGATAGACAATGAGCCTGTGAAGCAAGGTGTCATCCACATCGATGCGTCGCAGCAGTTCCTCCTGACTCTCCACATAATTATACCCATACGCTCCATTCTCCCCTGCATGAAACACAGACCATCCTAAGAACTCCACGGTATGGTCTTCATGCACAAAAAACTCCATCGCAAAGTCAAGCACCTTGTCTGCATAGAATTTATCTACCACAAATCCACCCTGCGAAGAAAGGAACCCCTGCAAACGATGCTCCGTATTGGCATCAAAACCAGATGACACAAACACACCTCTGCCAGAAGAAGACCAAGGGGACTTGAAAATTAGTTGAGGGTTGAGAGTTGAGAGGTTAGGGTTAGGGTTAAGATTATCACACCACTTCATTTCGCTCCCCAACAACCTTTCATCCTTCATCTCTGCCAGCAGATCTTTAATATATCTGCAAGCAAACTCTCTTGATGACAATCGCCTCAACTCTGCAAGCCATTCATCTGATGGCAACAGTTCTTCTGTCACGCCCATCTGCCTGTATCGTTGCTTCGTGGCAAGACTCCAGCCCCAAGGGCCTGCAAAGCGAGTGTCCTCCCACACCTGTGCCAAGTCCGTCAGGTCCGCCTCCATCTGCTGAATGCGCTTAGGAGGCAGGTACTGGCGCACATTGGCAGCCAATGCCATATCGTTGGAGCAGTTGAAAAGGCTTGGAAGACTCATATACATTCTTTTTGCCGACAAAAGTAAGAAAAATAAGTGAAAAATCAAGAATGAAGAGCCATAAATCTGATGAAACTCCGTACCTTTGCAACACGCAAATACAAAATCTTTCACATGAAGCAACTTCTCCAACGCATCAAACACTGGCTCGGTCTCCTTTCTTTCAAAACAGGTGTCATCGTGTTCTCCCTCTGCATTCCTTGTTACATCCTGTCTTTCGCACAGATGGCACTTCCCATCAGCACTGGTGCCAAGAGCATCCTTTGGGTCATCCTGTTCGGACTCGCCAAAACGTTCCAATACGGAGGGCTCACCATCCTCGGAGCCGAAGGGGTCAAACGGATGAAAAACTTTTTTAAAAGAAAAAGAAAGAAACAGTGAAAAAGCCTTTTTCTGATGTCAATGTTACACTGGCAACAGTTTATGTAACATTAAAAGAAAAAGGTTTGTCATAAAAGCCGTACCTTTGTACCCAAATTCTATAACAATACACAAAGACACCTATGTTGAAGAAATTACTATCTATCACAATGGCAACAACGGCACTCACTTTCCATTCAAGTCCTGTTGCCGCTCAAAGCGAGATTTATCCACAACACTTCGACCTCTCTGAGGTGACGCTCCTCGATGGTCCGATGAAGACCATGATGGAGACGAACGACAAGCTCCTTCTGGAGTATGATGCAGACCGTCTGATGACTCCGTTCATCCGTCAGGCAGGCCTTTCCAAGAATGCTTCTTCCAAGTATAACGGATGGGAGGAGAAGCACCCCAACTTCCCCAACTGGGGTGGTGACGCAGGCTTCGACCTCAGCGGCCACGTGGGTGGACATTATGTGTCGGCATTGGCATTGGCCTACGCTGCCACCAACGATGCGAGCATGAAAACCAAGATGAAGGAGAAATTGGATTATTGCCTCAACATCATGAAGGACTGTCAGGATGCTTACAAGGATGACACGAAGGGCTTGAAAGGCTTTATTGGTGGACAGCCCCTCAATCACATTTGGACAGGCCTTTATGCTGGCGACATCACAGAATTCCGCAGATCTGGTGGCTGGGTGCCTTTCTACTGTCAGCACAAGGTGTTGGCAGGTTTGCGTGACGCTTATCTCTACACAGGTAGCCCTTTGGCAAAGGAACTGTTCAGAGGTTTGTCCGACTGGAGCGTGAATGTGGTGAGCAAGTTGACTGACGAGCAGATGCAGCAAGTGCTCGGCTCAGAACATGGAGGCATGAACGAGACACTGGTAGATGCTTACAAAGTCTTTGGCGATAAGAAGTATCTGGAAGCCGCCAAGAAGTACAGCCATCGTCAGATGATTGATGGCATGAAGACCTTCAATCCCACTTTCCTCGATGGTAAACACGCTAATACGCAGGTGCCGAAGTACATCGGCTTCGAACGTGCTTGGCAGGAGGACAAGTCGCTGACCGACTATCGCAACGCCGTGCTGAACTTCTGGAACGATGTGGCACAGAACCGTACTGTCTGCATCGGTGGTAACTCCATCAGCGAGCACTTCCAGAGCCATCAGAACGGACACTTATACATTAATAATATGGAGGGACCTGAGTCGTGCAACTCGAACAACATGCTGAAGCTCTCTGAAGACCTCTTCGACGACACTCACGACGCAAAGTACGCCGACTTCTACGAGGCGACGATGTGGAACCACATCATGTCCACCCAAGACCCCAAGACGGGTGGCTACGTCTATTTCACTTCGCTGCGTCCCCTCTCCTACCGCATCTATTCGCAGGTGAACCAGGGCATGTGGTGCTGCGTCGGCACAGGCATGGAGAACCACAGCAAGTATGGCCACTTCATTTATACGCATAGTGCCACAAACGACACGCTCTACGTGAACCTCTTCACGGCCAGCGAACTCAACAGCAAGAAGTTCGGCATCCGTCAGGAGACCAAGTTCCCCTACGAGACGAAGAGCACCTTCACCATCACCAAGGGCGGCAAATACACCATCGCCGTTCGCAAACCCTCTTGGGCCAGCGAAGACGGCAAGGCAAGCTATGTCTGCACCACCAAGAACTGGAAGAAGGGCGAGACCTTCAGCGTGGATCTCCCCATGAAGCTCCGCTACGAGGAATGTCCCGACTACAAGAGCTACATCGCCTTCAAGTATGGCCCCATCCTTCTCGCTGCCCGCACAGAGACTGAGGCGCAACTGCCCAACGAATACGGAGGCGAAGGACGCATGGATCACTCTCCAGGCGCACGCTCAGCAGCCAAGCCCCTCTCATCAGCTCCGCTCCTCATCGGCAACCGCTCCGAGGTGCTCAGCAACATCGAGCTGAAAGACCCAACCAAGCTGAGCTTCACGCTCAAGACCGACAAGGGCACGCTGCCGCTCGAACCCTTCTACAGCATCCAGCACTCACGCTACTCCTGCTACTTCTTCCAGGGTACGAAGGAAGACTACGCCAACTCTGACATGGGCAAGAAGGACGCTGAGGAACAGGCACTCCAGGCTCGCACCATCGACTACGTAGCCACAGGCGAACAGCAGAGCGAAGCAGGTCACGAAGTCAAGTTCTCCACAGGCTCCACCAGCGGCAGCTATCGTGGCGAGAACTATCGCGACGCCAAGAACGGCGAGTTCATCCAATATGTCATCGAGAACAAGGGACTCGAGACCGACCTCACCCTCATGCTCCGCTTCATCACCTCCGATCGCGGCCGCACAGCCAACATCTACCTCGATGACGAGAAACTGGGCGACATCACCATCCAGCCCCGCATGCAAGGTGCCGACGAACAAGGCTTCTTCAATGTCGAGTACGCCATCCCCGACGACCTCCTCATCGACCCACAAACGGGCAACATCAAGCCCCAACTCACCTTCCGCATCGTAGCATCGCCCAACACCATGTGCCCCGGCCTCTACTATCTGAGATTGCTGAAGAAAAAATAAGGACTGAAAGAAATAAGGACTGAAAGAAATAAGGACTGAAAGAAATAAGGACTGAAGAAAAAATTACTGCTGAAAGAAGCAATAGCTGCTGAAAGAAGCAATAGCTGCTGAAAAGCAACACAAGAAAGAGGAGTGCAACAACTGCACTCCTCTTCTTATTTACATCTATCTATATTCCTTATTCTTTCTGAATACCACCCTTTCTGGCATTCCTGAATTCCATCATTCCTTCCTGTCGATGGAAGGGATCTCGTCGCCTGGATCTTCCATGATGAAGTTGACGGCAGGCACCCACTCACGAACAGTCTTGTAAGATTGCAGAGCCTTGTCGCTGTAGGAAGTACGGAGACGTGTGGGATCCACGTGGAAGTTCAGCACAAGGGCTTGGCGAACAGCTTCTGCGCGCTTCTCGGCAAGCACACGGTGATACTCCTCATCCTCGTCGGGAATGATGTCTGGATGACCCACAATGTTGAGGTTCACCAACGGATGCGACTGGAGGAACTTCGCCACATGCTCCACACGTTTGTTGGTAGTGGAGTTCAAGTAGTAGAAGCCTGAATAGAAAGGAATCTCCGTGTACATCGCCTCTCCGTAGCGAACCGTCTCCCGATAGTCACGCGTGTGGTCAATCAGCACAGGGTCAACGAATGGCTCCTTGGGAGGCTGACGGAAACGGCGCAACTGCTGCTTGCCGTTCTTGAAGTGATAAACAAAGTTGACCATCAGATCAAGATAGAAGTCAAGCGTGTTGCCATCGCTCGCACCATTATACTTATTGTCTGTACCGTTAAGACGCAAATCCACACAGATGTCCCAAGGCTCGTTCAGACGGATAGCCATCTGCATGCCCGCATGACCCGTGATATACCTGCTACCTTCCTTATTCACAGGATAATAGGGCTTTTCGGCATTGGGCGTCACATTCCACAACGCCAACTTGTCATCAAACGCAAAGGTCTGGATGCCGCCAGCTCCAAAGATGAGGTTCCATGTGACTGGACGCTCCACCTCATAGCCGAAAAAGGCGTTGGTGATGTTGATCACAGCCGACAAAGAAGCCGACAGGAACTTGAAATTGTAGCGTCCATTGCCATACACCTCAGGCATAGCATTCGAAGCCGCCTCACTGCATCGCGACACCTGCGAATTGATGCTTCCGCTGGCCTGAATACCAAAGACTGGCGAGAAATTATGTCCAAGCACACCGCTGAAGGAAGGCATCTGGTGGAAGATGAAGTCTGTGGCGTCCGCATTCTCCGCCATCGACTGACTAAATCCACCTCCAATACCCATATACCAGTCGCCATGCTTATGTTTAGGGGCATTATACAACTGAGCCGATGCCGTCAATGCACATGTCAGCAGACACATCGTCCAAATCGTCTTAATCCATGCTTTCGTAAGCTTCATTTCTTCGTCATTTTTCGTGTTCTTCTTGCAAAAGTACCACAAAAATCCAAAATTCAAACAAAAATCGGCAACAAAATCAAAAATATCGATAAAATTCCTTAACTTTGTCGCCGAAATGCAACATTCATGGCTCGGTAGCTCAGTTGAATAGAGCATCAGATTCCGGTTCTGCAGGTCATGGGTTTGAGTCCCATCCGAGTCACTTTTTTCCAGCAAATCACCCAAGAGTCACCCCCAAGTGGCTCTTTTTTAATGATGACTCCTCAATTTCTGGTGAAAATACTATTTGACTGCCTTTTATCGACAAAATAAGATTGTCAATAAGTAAACTATTCTAACTACCAATTGTTAAAATCATTATACCTATTAACAATCCTAAATTTTTGTTACATTTTTAGTTAGCGCTGAAAGTCTCGAAAGTACCATCATCGAAGAAGATGCGCACCTCGACCACCTTGCGAGGAGGCTTCTGCTGTTGCTTCAAAGTTTCTGCCACGATGTCTTGTACGTTGAGTGTTGTGACAGGTGCTGGCGATGGAGACGATGAACGACGCGCACCAACAGTTGGCGAAGGGGTGGGTTGAGCAACAGAAGTGGGGGCAGATGCAAAGAGCGGCAACTGACCATCATCGAACGAAGCGACATCCTCCTTACTATTATTTAAATTGGTATGATCCGACTCTTCATTTTCTGGAGTAGGAGAGTCCGAATTCTTGTACATCGGTTCCTGGTCATAGAACAACCACGCAGGGTTGATTTCAGGAAAAGCCTGAACGATACTTCGAAGAATGTTCAGGGTAGGTTGGGTGCGACCACTCAAAATGTGAGAGAGGGTACCAGGTGCGATGCAGACCTCATTACAAAATTGGGTGTTGTTGAGGTGCTTCTCCTGGATAATCAACTCGATTTTTTCCTTGTCAGTCATGTAATAGTACGATTTTTCTTGTTTTTACTAATTTTTTACAAAGGTAGGCATTATTTTCCAATCATCAAAGCATTTTGGTTTCTTTTTGTATATTTAAAATTAATTTTTCTATTTTCAAAATTGCAATTTGGAAAACCGCAGTGTATTACTTTTTGTAAAGTATAATATGTTTGTAAAATTACACCTGTAAAAGGCTCCTTTTCTATCACTTTATGGCTGTTATACAAGTAATTGATTGGAATATGGTTATTCCTGGCTCATTTTTCATTTTATAGGGAAAAACTGCCGTTTTTGGGTATTTTAGAAGGGTGAAAATCGTAGATTTTATGATTATACATCGAATAAAAGTGCGTAATTATCAATACAACAAATACTTACGATAAGAGTGTTTAAAGTGCATTTTTGGGGTATTTATTTTGATAAAATTTTAGATAAAGAAATGTAAAATATTGCGTCCTTTATGTTTATAAAATGCTACAGCCGTCATTGCTGGTTTTATTTTGTAAAATCAATTTACAAGAAGAGTGTTTTAACTTTGTAAATCGGCACTTCTTGAAACTTAAAATTTGTTAATGTAAAATTTGAGCGCTTTCATTTTTTAAAAAAAGAGAGCGAATTTGCGAGAATCGAACAGGTGGTTTCTGGTGCGTATTTGGCTGGAAATAGACGCATTTTTTAGCCCCATTTTAAGGGTTAAAGTGCTGATTTTCCGATGAAAGACGGGTAAAATTCTTGTTCAGATTTTTGGGTGAAAGAGATTTTGTTCAGGATTTTGGAGCTAAAAAATTGAAGGATTTTGGGCTTGATTTTGTTTTTTCTGGCAAGATGAAGGCGACTTTCGGCACCCTTCCCGATGCTCAAAAATCGCCTTGCAATTTTTTAGAACAGTTTTCCCGAACAAAATTTTTCTGGGCACTTTTTGCGAACAAAAAATCCGAGTCGAATTGGAGACCGGATTTAGTGCAAGATGAAAAAAAGAAGTTCGTGCATGATGTCGGCATCGGTCAAGTTACCCCGATTGATACCCTTGAGTCGAGCATCCGTTTCACGAAGTTTGCCGATGATCTGCATCACCTTCAAAGCAGAATAATGGCGCATGGCAGTCGTGTATTCACGCAGTTGCCACGTCTGGCGAAATTCCAGATGCTTCATCAAGCCCTGTTCTGTGCGTTCAGGGGAGTACCAGGCCTGCATGAGCAGCGCAAAGAAGTTGAACAAAGTGGAGACAGTCATCACAGGAGGATTGCTCTTCACATTCTGTTCCATATAGTACATGATCTTGTTGGCCTTGGCAATGTCCTTGTTGGCAATGGCAGTACGTAACTCCCACACATTGAACTCCTTAGACACACCCACATGCCCCTGAACGAGGTCGGTTGTGATGCGTGTTTGTCCTGTTGGCAATGCCAGAACCAGCTTGTCCAGTTCGCCAGCCAGACGGTTCAGATCCGAGCCCACGCTCTCTGCCATCATCAGACAAGCACGTTCCTCGATGGTTATTTGCTTGCGTCTCAGATAGTCAGCGATGAACTGTGGCAGCATGCCCTCCTTCAATTTGGGACTTTCGAACACGATGCCCACCTTTTCGACGGCTGGCACCAGTTTTTTGCGTCCATCCACCTTCCCATTTTTGTAGCAAATCACCAAAATAGTGGACGGCATTGGATTTTGTGCATAAGTGGCAAGTTCGTCAATTTTTAACAAATTCTGCGCCTCTTTAACAATTACCACTTGAAATTTTGCCATCATCGGGTAGCGGCGTGCACAATTGACCACGTCTGCCACAGCCGTCTCGCGCGTACAATAGACCACAGTTTGGTTGAAATCCTGCTCATCTTTTGTCAGCACGTTGTCGGCAATATACTCAGCGATGCGATCAATGTAATAAGCCTCCTCTCCCATCAGGAGATAGATGGGCTTATAATCCTTGCGCAGAATCTGCTCCACGATTTCGCGATGTGTGATATTTGCTTTTGCCATAAGAGGGCGTTCTTTTGTGCAAAGGTAGCATTTTATATTGAGAATTGAGAATTGAAAATTGAAAATTATTGCTAATCCGTCAAAAATCCTTACCTTTGTTTCCAAATACGCCAAGATGCAACCATTGAATTTGCCGCCTTTCGAGGCCAACATCAAGAAAATGGACGGGATGGTGAAGATACAGGATGTGCTTCGCCGCAAGTTCGTCGCCCTCACCCCAGAGGAGTGGGTGCGTCAGCATTTTGTGCATTTCCTCATCGAGCAGAAGGGCTACTCCCCTACGCTCATGGCCAACGAAGTGGCTGTGACGCTCAACGGCATGAGTCGCCGTTGCGACACAGTGGTCTATCGTCAGGAAGGTCTGAAGCCTCTGATGATCATCGAATACAAACGTCCCGATGTGGACATCACCCAGAAAGTATTCAACCAGATATGCCGCTACAACATGGTGCTCGAAGTCGAATACCTCGTCGTGAGCAACGGTCTGAAACACTACTGCTGCAAAGTTGACCTGCAGAACGGCACCTATACCTTTCTGCAGGACATTCCTCCCTACTCCGATTTGTAGGAAATTTATTTCAGACGAACACGAATCTTTCGAACAAACTCGAATCTTCTTCATCTTCCAAATCCTCCCAATCCTCTCATCGGCCGCTTGCAGACTAGTTTTTTGACTAATCCGCATGCGGATGATTGTGAAGATTGAATAGATTATTTTTCTATTGTCAAGTTGCTTTCACTTTTAGATTTTAGTTCTTAGTTTTTCACTTTCACCGTGCGTTTTCAGCCCCTTTTCACACCCTTTTATTTTGCCGCCGGCAATCCACCCTTTTGCCGTCACCTCTTTGATGCTTTGCCGCCGCCTCTCGGCACGCTTGCCGGCGGGGCACTTTTCCTTGTCTTTTTGCCCCTTCGTGGAGGTCGTCAGGGCTCGTATGCGCTTTTCTTTAATTACGGTACAAAATTAATACTTTTTCCTAAGATATGCAAGTAAACATAGATATTTTTTCGAAATTAAGCGATTTTTTTACAAGCGCCGTCACGCCGTCACGCCGTCACGCCGTCACATTTAAAAAATCATGTTTCCGTCACTTCAACCTCAAAATCAAGTTACATTATATATTATTATATAATTTTAATTATATAATAATATATAATGTAAGGAAAAGGTACTCTTTTTTTTGCGCCCCATCTCCCACCTCCTTCAACAAATGGAAATTGCAAATGTGACGGCGTGACGGCGTGACGGCGTTCAGAGTAAGACAAAACGCCATCTTGTAACTTTTTGCGGCATAATCCAAATTAATCACGCATTCATTTGGATATGTGAATCTTTTTTCGTAACTTTGCAAGTGAATAGAAAACCAATATGGCAAAGCAACAGGAGCCCCCACACACACCCCCATTCTCTGTAAGTGCAGAGGCCATCAATCTCGTGGCAGAGATATCCGCACAGATAGAACGTTATGCCATCCGTCTGGAGCAAGACGACGGGTTGCGGCTGCGCAAGGCGAACCGCATCAAGACCATCCATTCGTCGCTGGCCATCGAGGGCAATACACTATCCGAAGATGAAGTGCGCGACATCATCGACGGCAAGAATGTGGTGGCTCCAATCCGGCAGATTCAGGAGGTAAAGAACGCCATCAGGACTTACGAGCTGTATCCCACACTTGACGCCTTCAAGGAAAAAGACCTGTTGAAAGCTCATGGCGTGATGATGGAGGCATTGGTAGATGAGGCAGGCCACTATCGACGTGGAGGCGTGGGCGTGTTTGGCAGTCATGGACTGGTACACATGGCTCCCCCTGCCCAACGGGTACCACTGCTGATGAGTGACCTATTCAATTGGCTGAAACGCTCCAAAGACCATCTGCTTATTCGTTCATGCGTGTTCCATTACGAATTTGAATTCATCCATCCTTTCATCGACGGCAATGGACGTACAGGGCGCCTGTGGCAGTCACTCATCTTAGGCAAGCTCCATCCGCTTTTTGAGCATTTGCCTGTGGAGAACATGGTATATGCCAACCAGCAGAAATACTATGACGCCATCAATGCCAGCACCCAAGCAGGACAATCAGGTCCCTTCATTGATTTCATGCTGAGCGAAATCTACCAGACGCTGAAAGCTCATCAAGGAGCCCTGCTTCCCAATGCCAACGACGAGTTCGGTGTAAAGTTCGGTGTAAAGTTCGGTGTAAACGAAAAGCAGGTGCTGTCGCTCTTGGCTTCAAACCCCTCTTTGTCCGCAGGAGAGATTGCCGACCGAATAGGATTGAGCAAGCGAGGCATCGAAAAACAACTCAAGAAATTCAAGGATCTGGGAGTCATCACCCGACAAGGCAGTGACAAGAACGGACTTTGGATAATCAACAAATAAGAAGGGCTAAGTTTGCCTCTGCTGAGAAATAGTCGGGGCTTATTGAACGAGGCTGAAAAAACGCGAGTTAACTCGATTCATCGAGTGAGTTAACTCATCAGCCGTTTTGAGTTAACTCACAAGATTTTGACAGTTGTTTTCTGGGACGCGTTCTAAAACTTTCTACGACGGGAAGGAAAAAGTTTTAGGACGAGACGTAGAAAAAACTCCTTCGAAGAGCCATTTTTCTTTATTTCTTTTGTTGTTATCGGAATAATGTGTACCTTTGCCTGCGTAAAAGAAGATATGCGGTGTGCTCCGTCTGACGCGAGGGGATGCCGTAAGTATAAAACCTAAAACTTGAACAAAACAGGAAAGAAGACTTAGATAACATAACATATTAACCAAAAGCATTAGCTATCTCGAAGTACCCCGAAAATTTGGCGATTTTTTAACGATGGCAGATGGCAGTTTTCTAGGGAGCCGATTCCTTACGGCTTACAGATTACAGTTTTCCATGGGCAACCTTTTCAGGAAATGACGAATGTTTACCAGTGACGAAAGTCAACCTTTTCAGGACGAAATGACTGACGAATGTGATACAGAATACAGAATACAGTTTTCTCAGCAGCAGTAAAAATTTGGAACAAAAAATTTTAATATATATAATATTATATATATTAAGAGTATATTTACTCATTTTTCTTGCCAGTCTGCATTTCGCTCCCTAGAAAACTGTATACTGTATCACTGTATCATTTTGCCCTCGTAAGAAAACTGTAATCTGTAAGCCGTAAGACATTCACATACTCCCTAGAAAACTGCCATCTGCCATCTGTACCACCTCCCAAGAAGATTGTGTAACTTTTTGCGGAATAATCCAAATTAATCACGCATTCATTTGGATATGCGAATCTTTTTTCATAACTTTGCAAGTGAATAGAAAACAAGATGCTACATTCGTTTCAGGTGTCATTGGAGGAGGCAACTGAAAGCAGAATGAGGAGGCAGCAGACAAGACAAATATAAGGATCGGGAAGCAAATATGAGGGAATCATGAAACAGGAATTAAGAAAAAAATTACTGGCAGTCCTTAATGAATACCATTCTTTAGGCATCGCCGAGCAGATAGATTACGGGAAATTCTATCTGTATTCTCTCATTACCCATTCCACAGCCATTGAAGGCAGCACGGTTACGGAAATTGAGAATCAACTGCTCTTTGACGAAGGCATCACGGCCAAAGGGCGTACGTTACAAGAACAGATGATGAATCTTGACTTGAAAGCAGCCTACGAACATTCTATGCGGTTGGCGCATCAACACGAGGATTTTTCCGTAGAAATGCTTAAAAGTCTTTCAGCACTTGTCATGAAGAATACAGGAGCGATGTATCATACAGCCCAAGGTTCTTTTGATGCATCGAAGGGCGACCTCCGCCTGGTAGGTGTTACTGCAGGCATTGGAGGACACTCATATATGAACTTCTTGAAAGTGCCCGCAAAGTTGAAAGATTTCTGCGAGAACATCAATCGCAGTCGCCACATGCTGATGGACGCAGACGATGTGATTGCCAAATACTGCCTTAGCTTCGATGCCCACTATCAGTTGGTGACCATTCACCCCTGGGTAGATGGTAATGGACGCATGTCCCGTCTGGTGATGAACCATCTGCAATATGAATTCGGATTAGTACCCGTGAAAATCATCAGAGAAGACAAGGCCGAATACATTCAGGCTCTTGTTGATGCCCGTGAACAAGAATCGCTTGAGCCCTTCCGTGAATTCATGCTGGAAGAACACATCCGGAACATCAGCAAAGAGATTGAAGCATATAAGAAATCACAGACCGATGACCCGATAAATATTGCGTCTGACCCGATAAACGCATTCTCTGACCCGATAACGAAACAATTATATCGTGCCATATTGAAAGACGCCAGCCTCAACTATGCTGAATATGCCACTATGATAGGAGTGTCAGAGGCAACAGTCAAGCGACGTTTGGGAGAATTGAAAAAGGCAGGTGTCATCATTCGAATTGGCAGCAATAAAACTGGACATTGGCAAGTGAAATAACCACCCACCCTTGTCACCAAATAACCAGCCTTTGCTGGGAAATACTCGTACCTTTTGTACAATTGAATATTATATTTGCACACGAAAAGTACCGTTACAAGCAATGACACGATGACAAGGGACATATTCTTTATCAATCTAATAACTTTTCAAGCCTCTGTGTGGTTTTTAGTATCAAGTCCGCACGGTTAGCGATAGTAAGCATAAAAGGCACCTTGGTGGCAACGAACGGGTGAATCCGACGGTTGGCTTCCTCGATGCGCTGTGG